>Ga0068858_100003452_pt1 | contig 15688 bp, 13 predicted proteins | sample KBSSwiS12_FD_66589 | JGI IMG/M metagenome (GOLD analysis project Ga0068858, IMG submission 66589) | Switchgrass rhizosphere microbial communities from Kellogg Biological Station, Michigan, USA - KBS Switchgrass S1-2 | ecosystem: Host-associated > Plants > Roots > Rhizosphere > Soil ...
CAAGCCCTAAGCCCTAAGCCCTGTCCCTGTTTAGCCCTTCGCGTCCGTGACGACCACCGGGTTGGTGTTGAGATCGAGCTCACCGGTACTGTCGCCGAAGCTCTGAAGATCGGTCCGGCCGAGAGCGTGGAGCGCGGTGAACATCGCGTTGGCCATCGGCGTGCCGTCCGGCGCCTTGATGTGAACGCCGCCGGTCAGCTTGCCTCCCGCGTGACCCATCACGACGAGCGGCACGCGCTTGTGGTTGTGAATGTTCGAGTCGCCCATCGGGGATCCGTAGATCAGCAGGCTGTTCTCGAGCAGGTTGCTGTCGCCCTCTTGCGTGTTCTTCAGCTTGCCCAGCAGATACGGCAGCATGCTCACGTGGTACCGGTTGATCTTGGCGAAGTCCATGATCCGGTCTTCACGCTCGCCATGATGCGAGGCGTTGTGGAAGCCGGTGGTCACGCCGCTCTCCGGATACGAACGGCCCGAGGCGTCGCGCCCCAGCTTGAAGGAGAACACGCGGGTCGAATCCGACGCGAACGCGACGGCGATCAAGTCCATCAGGATGTGCACGTGTTCTTCGAAGGAGTCGGGCACGCCGATTGGCGCTTCCGGCAGCGCGCGCTGCTCGCCGCTGGCGTTGCGCGCTTCGACGCGCTGAATGCGCCGCTCGATCTCGCGGATGTTCTCGAAGTAGTCGTTCAGCCGCGCGCGATCGCTCGCACCCAAATCGCGCTTCAGCTGAGCGGCCTGCCCGTTGATCCAGTCGAGAATGCTGCGATCGGTCTTGAGGTTGACCTTGCGCTCTTCGGCCGTCGCGCCGACACCGAACAGCTGATCGAACACGACGCGCGGGTCGCGCACCATCGGCAGCGGCTGCTTCGGCGACGCCCAGCTGATCGTGTCGGTGTAGATGCAGGAGTAGCCGTAGGTGCAGCCGCCGGCCTGGTCGACGTTCTCGATCGAGAGCTGCATCGACGGGATCGGCGTGTCCTGGCCGAACTGCTGTGCGTAGAGCTGGTCGAGCGACGTGCCGGCGAACACGTCGTTGCCCTCGGTCTGCTTCGGGTGCGACTGCGTGAGGAACACCGCGCTCGAGCGGAAATGGTCGCCGCCGATTTCCGGCAGCGTGAACGCCTCGGCATTGTGCACGTCGGTGTTGCTGACGATCGTGACGTATTCGCGGAAGGGCGCGAGCGGCTCAAGGGTCGGGCTCCACTCGAAGTCGCGGCCGACCTGGGCCGGAGCAAACAGGTTCTTCTTCACGCCAATTGCGGTGCTGCCGGCGTTGCCGTGCACCATCTCCATGCACACCAGGCGCTGTTTGGACGCCGAGGCGCCGGCCGCCGTCTTCGCAAACACGGTGCGCGCGGGCACCATGGCGTCGAGGAGCGGCAGAGCGACGGTCGCGCCAATGCCCTTCAGGACTGCGCGCCGGGACACATGCTTCTTCGAAATGTACATTGGACGCCCTCTATTCAGCGGTTGTCGTGACGGCTTCCGCAGTGCTCATCTGGAAGGCCGGACTGTTGACGATTCCCAGAACAAACGACGAGAAGCGGTTGCCGTTCTGCGCCGCCTTCTTCGCGATCGCGCGAATCGTCGGCTGGTCGTAGTACTCGATGCGCCGCCCGAGGGCGTACGACATCAGGTTGTCGGTGAAGTTGCGAATCAGCCCGTCCGAGTGGTTCAGCAGCGCCGCGCGCAGGTCGGCCGGACCGGTCATCTTCGTACCGTCGTAGAGCGTGCCGTTGGAGTCGATCGCGACGCCGTTGTCCTTGATGCGCCACGCGCCCAGCGTGTCGAAGTTGTCGAGCGCGAGCCCGAGCGGGTCGATGACCTTGTGGCACGACTGGCACGCAGGGTTCTTCCTGTGCTCTTCCATGCGCTCGCGCGTGGACAGCGGCTTGCCGGTCGCCGTGGCGGCCTTTGTGTCGTCGAACGGCGGCACGTCAGCCGGCGGCGGCGGCGGCGGCGATCCGAGCAGGACCTCCATGATCCACTTGCCGCGCTGCACCGGAGACGTTCTGTCCGCGACCGCCGTCTGCATCAGCACGCTGCCCTGGCCGAGGATACCCCGGCGCTCGTCGGGCACCGTGACGCGGCGGAAGTTCTCGCCGACGATGTTCGGCATGCGATACACGCGCGCGATGCGCTCGTTGACGAACGTGTAGTCGGCCGTCAGGAGATCGAGGACGTTGCGATCCTCCTTGACGATGCTGTCGAAGAACAGCTCGGTCTCGCGCTTGTAGGACGCCGCGAGCTCGTTGTCGAAACCGGGGAACAGCAGCGCGTCGGGGTGAATCTTCTCGACGTCCTGCAGGCGGAGCCACTGCGACGCGAACCGGGTCGACAGCGACTCGGCGCGCGGATCCGCCAGCATCCGTTTCACCTGCTTGTCGAGCACCGCAGGCGTGTGCAGCGTATTGTTGGTGGCGACCTTGACCAGCTCGGCATCCGGCACCGTGTTCCAGATGAAGAACGACAGGCGAGACGCGAGGTCGAGATCGCTGATGCGATAGGTCTGGCCAGCCTTCGCCAGGGACGGCGTGCTCTCGAAGCGGAACACGAACTTCGGGCTCGCGAGCAGCGCCTGGAGGGCAGCCTTGATGCCCGCCTCGAAGTCGTGGCCCTTGCGCCCCTCGCCGTAGAACTCCATCAGCGATTCGACGTCTTCGTTGTTCGGCGTTCGGCGGTACGCCTCGCCCGCGAGGCTCGTCAGAATCTTGCGCGCGCACGGAATCTCGTCGGCCGGCGACGTCGGGCGGCAGATGAACACCTTACGCCGGCTCGGCGTGTCCGACACGCCGGTGACCTTGTACGGACCGGTGATGCTGAAGTCGCGCACGTGCGGGAGGATGGTGATGCCCGCGTTGTCGCCGTATTCCGTGTCGGCCAGCGTGTAGTCGATCGGCGAGACGAGGTCGTCGACGACGCCATCGAACTTCTGAATGAAGGCGGCCGCGATGTGCTGCGGGCCGGCCTTGACGTGGACGCGCGGCGTGACCAGGTTCAGACCGTTCTTGTCGGTCTCCGTCATCTTCCAGTCGACATCGAGAAGCGCCACGCGCTCGCCGTTGATCGACAGGTCGATCTGCTCGCTGCGGCTGGCGACGCTGCCAAACAGCTGGCCGGTCGGCGTGCCGTGCAGCATGATGCGGAACGTGTAGTCGCCGTCGGCCGGGAACGTGTAGTCGAGGGCAAGGCCGCCGCGCGTGCCCCACGGCGTCCCGTCGACGTGTCGCATTTGCGACTCGGTGCGGGGCACCTTGACGGTGAATTCCGACGGGCTCGCGTTCCGGTCGCCGACGGCCAGCGTCGAAATCCGCGCGGCAGCGCGGAGATAGCCTTCCATGAGCGTCGCGGAGAACGTCTGCACGTCAGCGATGTTGTCGTAGCCGGCGCTCAACGTGTCGGGCGGCAGGAACGCGTTGACGTCCACGTCCAGGTCGAGCAGGTCGTGCACCGAGTGCGCGTACTCCGCGCGATTCAAACGCTGGAACGGCCGCCGGCCCGGATTCGGCCGCAAGGTGGCCGCGGCGTCAACCTTGTTCTCGAGCGATGTCGCGAACTGCGAGAGGACGGCGGCGTCGGGCCGCCGCATGCCCGCAGGTGGCATCATGCCGAGGCGAAGCTTGTGGATGATTTTTTCGGCGACTTCGGGGGTCTGATCGGCGCGCGCGGGGTCGAAGGATACGAGCGAAAGACCGCCGGCCTTGCCCTTGTCGCTGTGGCAACCGACGCAATACTGCTTCGTGAGGTCGGGCGTCGGCGCAGCCGGAGCGGCCGCGGGAGGTTGCGCTGCGGTTTTGTGCGCGACCGCCATCGCGGGTTTCGGTGAGCTCGACTGTTGTGAAGGAGCAGGAGTTTTGGAGGGGGAATTGGTCTGAGCAGAGAGCCCCAATCCGAAGAGGGCGATCGCTGCCAAGGTGCCTGTGCTCGCCGCGGTCAATTTCATCATGCGGTTCCCGGACAACGCCTGATTTTCAGGCCGTTCGACTGCCTGCAGTATACGTTCGAAATTCGCCGGAAGTCGCGTGTTTCTTGCACTTTATCGTCACGGATGTCAGTGTTTGTCTCGGCCTCTTCGCCTTTCCATCGCCGGACCCCGGGGAAAGCCCTTATCGCAAGCCTTATTCGCCCTTACGGCTTCGCTAAGGAATGCTCGCTTTGGCTCATCAGCAGCCGGCTCGAGCGGCGGCGCGCGCTCAGGCGTATCGGATGGAAGACGCGCTATGGAAAGAGCAGGGAGCGCGTCCACACGCCCTCGTGGCGGTGGAAAATCACGCGGTCGTGGAGGCGGTGCGGATCGCGCGTCCAGAACTCAATCGACCTGGCGACGACGCGATAGCCGGTCCAGAACAGCGGACGCGTGACAGGCACGTTGGCGAATCGCCGCTCGATTTCGCCGACCCGCGCCTCGAGGGCCGCTCGCGATTCGAGCGCGGCGCTTTGATCCGACGCCCATGCGCCAATCTGCGAGCCGCGCGGCCGCGTGGCGAAGTACGCGTCGGCTTCCGCGTCCGAGACGCCTTCGACGTCTCCCTCGATGCGCACCTGGGTATCGGGCGCCCAATAGAACGTGAGCGCCGCGTACGGATGCGCCGCCATTGCTCGCGCCTTGCGGCTTCCGTTGTTCGTGTAGAAGGTGAACCCTCGTTCGTCTACGCCCTTCAGCAGAACATATCGCGCGGACGGACGCCCGTCGGCATCCACGGTCGAAAGGACCATCGCGTCCGGCTCGGCGCACGACGCGGCCGCGCGCTCGTAGAGCGCCGAAAACATCGCGACGGGATCGTCGTTGACCACGAATGTCACACTCGCGCGTGCAGGCGCCGGGCAGGACACGTGTCGCGGAAGAACACTTCCAGCTTTTCCACGACAGCCGCCGAAAGGGTGCGGGCAGGCGCGGCGAACACCCAGACGTGGCGTCCGGAGGCGCCGCTGAGCTCAAGCCGCCAGCAACCGCGCGCGCTTGCGCGCACGCTGACCCGCCATCCACCAATGATGTGCCGGAAGACGCGCTGCACGTCGCGCACCATCCGGGCAACGATACCCTCGTCGGACACATCGTCGACGACGACGGCGACTTGCTGAGGCTGGCGGAATTTGAGGATGCCGGGCACCGCCCTCAGTGTACCAGCTACACTGGCCTCATGGACACGATCAGCCGATTTCCGATCCCGGATCTTGACGCCCTGCCCGGGGACATTCGGTCCCGTATCGTGGCGATCCAGGAGAAATCGGGGTTCATCCCCAACGTCTTTCTCGCGTGGGCTCATCGCCCCGACGAGTTCCGCGCGTTCTTCGCCTATCACGACGCGCTGCTCGAGAAGCAAGGCGGCCTGTCGAAGGCCGAGCGCGAGATGATCGTCGTCGCGACATCGGCGCTGAACCAGTGTCACTACTGTGTGATTGCTCACGGCGCCATTCTGCGGATCCGCGCGAAGCAGCCGCTGCTGGCCGATCAGGTCGCCGTCAACTATCTCAACGCCGAACTCACCGCGCGGCAGCGCGGCATGCTCGACTTCGCCGTCAAGGTCGCCGCCCGCTCGCACGAAGTGGGCGACGCCGACTTCGCAAAGCTTCACGCCCTCGGGATCACAGACGAGGACATCTGGGACATTGGCGCGATCACCGCGCTGTTCGCGCTGTCCAATCGCATGGCGAACCTGATGGCGCTGCGGCCCAACGACGAGTTCTATCTCATGGGACGGGTGCCCGCCGCGAAACCGGCATGACCTGCCGACGGCATTAACACCACACGCACTTCGACGAACCCGCAGGCCGAACGCTTGCACGACACATCAGGAGGCATCGATGAAACTCAATGAGCTGCTGCTGAGCGAACTCGATCGTGAAATCCCTCGTTCGAGGCGAGCGCTGGAAGAAGTGCCTGCCGGCAAGTACGACTGGAAGCCGCACGACAAATCGATGATCTTCGGCTACCTCGCCAACATGGTGGCGACGATGCCGTCGTGGATTGAAATGGGAATCACGATGAACGAGCTCGACGTGGCGCCGGCGTCAGGCTCGTCGATGAAGCAGGAAAAGCTCGAGACCAGTGACAGCCTGGTGAAGGCGCTGGACAAGAGCGGTGCCGCGGCACGAACCGCGCTGACCGGCGCGAACGATGACTTTCTGATGACGACGTGGCGGCTCCTTGCGCGCGGGAACGTCGTGATGGAGACGCCGCGCTGGGTGATGATCCAGGACACGTTGAACCACTGGGCACATCACCGGGGTCAGATGACGGTCTACCTGCGCCTGATGGGAGCCAAGGTGCCCGCACTCTACGGCCCGTCGGCAGACGACAAGGAATTCCGCTGACCTTGACCCTCAACTATCCGACGATCGCGATCGTGGCGAGGATGTGAGACCCGAGCCCGGCGTCGCCGTCAACGCGGACGTGCGGCGCCGCCTCCGTTCGACTGATCCCCTTGGTGAAAATGCGCCAGGCGATCGCTTCCGGCATCGTGATCTCGCACACCAGCGTTCCACGAGGAGCGGGAACCAGGCGCCACTCTCCTGCCGCGTGCGGCGACGAGATCGTACGACCGTCGACGCTGCCGTAATGCAGGTACCAACTCCCGCCGCAGTCGCCGGCAACGTTGACCTGGACCAGTGAATCGGGGGCGGCCGGCCTGTCTCGATAGGCAAACGGCAGCGCACGCATGAAGCAGTCGAGCACCGGATAGTACAGCTCGGGCGTCATGATGCCCGGACGGTTGGTCGCGAGACGGATCTGCTGCTGGTGATGCCAGCGCTCGGTGAACTCGCGCGCGACGTGAAACCAGTTTGGCGACGTCTCCTCGCCCGCCCACGAGACGGGAAACAACGCGTTCGCGAACGGATCGAGCGAGGCGTAGTAGCTCGCGCTTTCGGATCCGCCAGCTTCCATCCGCGCGATCAAGTCCGGCGTGTCGAGCCGGCGGTACCGCTCGACACCATCGGCGTTGAGGCGATTGATGAACGCCACCAGGTCCGCGTTCGAGCGAATCACCGGCGGCGAGGGCAAGGGCTCGCCGTGCGCCACGCGCAGCTGGCGCTGTTGCGTATCGAGCAGGTGCGCGGCAACGTCTTTCACCGTCCATGGGCCCGCGATCGTCGGCCGCTCCCATTCCCGAGCGTCGAGCGACCGCAGGAGCTCGATCAGCTTCCCATCGAGAACGGGAAAGAGGTGCGCGACTCGAATGACCGGCATCATGGGCGGATGTTCGACGAGGCTTACGCGACGGCGCTCTTTGCCTTGTAGCGGCCCGGAACCGCTCGGAAGGACACCGCGATGCGGTTCCACGCATTGATCGTCGACGCGAGGTAGGTCAAATCGACCAGCTCCTGCTCGCTGAAGTGCTTTCGTGCTTCCTCGAACACGCTGTCGGGCACGTGCGTGTTCGCCAGCAGCGTAACGGCTTCAATCCAGGCCAGTGCCGCGCGCTCGCGATCGTCGAAGAACGGTGTCTCGCGCCACGCGTCGAGGGCGTAGAGCCGCTGTTCCGTCTCACCCGCCGCGCGGGCATCAATCGAGTGCATGTCGATGCAGTACGCGCAGCCGTTGATCTGCGACGCGCGAAGCTTCAGCAGGTGCATGAATTTATGGTCGAGACCGCAGCCGGCCAGATGCTTCTCGAGCGCGAGCATGGCCTGCAGAGCGTCGGGGCTGAATTGTCGATAGTCGATCCGCGGCTTCATGAGACCTCCTGGTTCATCCCGAACCTACCATGAGTAAGATGGGACATGCTCGACAGCCCCTCCCCGCTTCAGCCGTCAGCCGCCAGAGCGGATCACGTCTTTCCCACGCTCACCGCGGCTCAGCTCGCGCGCATCGCCGCGCACGGAAAACGACGCACGGTCCAGGCAGGCGAGATCCTCATCGAGGCGGGCGATCACGTGGTGCCGTTCTTCGTGGTCACGGCTGGCGCGCTCGAAGTCGTCCGCATGTCCGGCGAGTCGGAGACGCTGGTTGCGCTGCATGGCCCGGGACAGTTCAACGGCGAGGTCAACATGATCTCAGGCCGCCGCGCGCTGTTCCGGCTGCGCGCCCGGGACACCAGCGAAGTCGTCGCGCTCGATCGCGACGAGATGCTGTCGCTCTTCCAGAACGACGCGGAGCTCAGCGAGATTCTGATGCGGGCGTTCATTCTGCGGCGGGTCGAGCTGGTCAGCAACGGCATGGGCGACGCCGTCCTGATCGGGTCGGCGCATTCGCCGGGAACGCTTCGCATCAAGGAATTCCTGATGAGGAACGGCCACCCGTACACGTACCTCGATCTCGATCGCGACCCCGATGTGCAGGCGATGCTCGATCACTTTCACGTCGCTGTCGCGGATGTGCCGGTGCTGGTCTGCCGCGGCGAGCTGGTGATGAGGAATCCGACGAATCCCGAAATCGCCGACTGTCTCGGCTTCAACGACGCGATCGATCAGACGCAGATCCGCGATCTCGTCATTGTCGGCGCGGGACCGGCGGGACTGGCTTCGGCCGTCTACGGCGCATCCGAAGGACTCGATGTCCTGGTCATCGAGGCGAACGCGCCGGGCGGCCAGGCAGGGTCCAGCTCACGGATCGAGAACTATCTGGGTTTTCCCACGGGGATCTCGGGACAGGAGCTCGCCGGCCGCGCCTACACACAGGCGCAGAAATTCGGCGCTCAGATCCTCATCGCGCGCGGCGCCGTCGCGATCACGTGCCAGCGCCGCCCGTACTCGATCGCGATCGCCGAGGGGCAGCGCGTGTCGGCTCGCGCGGTCATCATCGCGACGGGCGCGCGGTACCGGCGCCTCGGCCTCACCAATCTTCAGAACTTCGAGGGCGCCGGCGTGTACTACGGCGCCACCTTTGTCGAGGCGCAGCTGTGCAGCGGCGAGGAAGTCGTCGTCGTGGGCGGCGGCAACTCGGCGGGACAGGCTGCCGTATTTCTCTCGCAGACCGCACGCCGGGTACACATGCTGGTCCGGTCCGGCGGTCTCGCGGAGAGCATGTCGCGCTACCTGATTCGCCGCATCGAGGAAAACCCGGCGATCGAGCTCCGTACGCACACCGAGCTGGCTGCGCTCGAAGGCAGCGATCGGCTCGAACGGGTTCGCTGGCGCAACACGGTGACCGGCGAAGAAGAAACTCGCGGCATCGGCCACGTGTTCATGATGGCGGGCGCCGTACCGAACACGGGCTGGCTCGACGGCTGCGTCGCCCTCGACGAGAAAGGATTCATCAAGACCGGCGCCGATCTCTCGCAGGACGATCTGACCGCCGGCCGCTGGCCGCTGGCCCGGGCGCCGCATCTGCTCGAAACGAGCCTCCCGGGAGTGTTTGCCGTCGGCGATGCGCGCGGCGGTAACATCAAGCGAGTGGCCTCCGCGGTCGGCGAAGGATCGATTGCCGTCTCGTTCGTCCATCAGGTGCTGCACGAGTAGAAGATACGGAGGCGAACGTGAACGACGCACCGGACTTCGACCTTCACTCCACGACGAGCGAGCCGGACCTGCCGGCCCTCCAACAGCGTCAATCCGGCGTCTTGATCGCCGTTGTGGTGCTGGTGGTCGCCCTCGCCGCGGCCGGATACCTCGCGTTCTTCTGGCGCCGGGCGGCGCCGGCCAGGACCGCACCGCCGCCGAAGGCCGCCGCCGCGTCCACGGAGTCGCCGGCGCTCGGCGGCGCGGGCGAGCCGATCGAGCTCCCGCCGCTCGATTCCAGCGACACGCTCGTGCGCACGCTCGTCCAGCGGCTGACCGAGAGCCCCGCAGTCATGTCGTGGCTCCCCACCAATGGACTCATTCGCAACTTCACCGTCGTCGTCGCCAACATCGCTGAAGGACCGACGCCGGCCAGGCACCTGAAGGTGCTGCATCCCTCGGCGCAGTTCCGCATCGTGTCGCGCAATGGAGGCACCTTCGCGGATCCGCGCAGTTACGATCGCTACAACTCGATCGCGGACGCGATGGCGTCGGTGAACGCGGCAAGCGCCGCGAAACTGTACGCGACGCTGAAGCCGCGAATCGAGGATGCCCATCGCGATCTGGGAGCGGCCGACTCGTTCGACCGGACGCTGGAACGAGCGATCGTCGCGCTCCTCAACACGCCGGCCATCGACGGATCGGAGCGGCTGCGGCCAAAGGGGATCGGTTACGGGTACGCCGACGAGCGCCTGGAATCGTTGTCGCCTGCACAGAAGCAGCTGCTGCGCATGGGCCCGCGCAACGTGCGCGTGATCAAGACAAAACTGCGCGAGATCGCGATCGCCCTCGGCATTCCGGCGGCTCACCTCCCCGCGGTTTGAAAACGGCGGCCGCTCCCGGCGTTCCATCCGGAGCACGGACGGCTTACAGCTCTGTCGGTCAGCCCCCGCGGTTGTAATCGGCTGCCCCTCGAAACCCCGTCGCTTACACGCCCTGTCGCTGGAATGCTCTCGGGTCCGACCCTTGCAGCTCGGCGGCCGCGTGGGCCGGGTCCCACGCGCGAGGAGTGCGATGGCAAAGTCAGGCAAGGTGCTGGTCGTCGACGATTACGCGCCCAACCTGTGTGGGCTCGGACAATTGCTCGAGAGAGCCGACTACACGGTGCTGACCGCCACCAACGGACGGGACGCGCTCGACATCGTCCACAGCGAGCGCCCCGACATTGTTCTTCTCGACGTCGTGATGCCGGGCATCTCCGGACTCGACGTGTGCGCCGAGCTCAAACGCAACCCCGAGACGCGCTTCATGCCGGTCGTCCTGATCAGCGGAGAAAAAGAGCGCGAGACGCGGCTCGCCGGCCTCGATGCGGGCGCCGACGACTTCCTCAACAAACCGGTCGATCCGGAGGAGCTGCGGACGCGCGTTCGATCGCTGATGCGTCTCAAGCGCTTGACCGACGATCTCGAGTCGGCCGAGTCACTGTTCCTGACGCTTGGCCGCGTGATCGAAGCGCGCGATCCCTCCACCGAGGGACACTGCGAACGGCTGACCGACTACGCGACCATGCTGGGCATCCACCTGCGGCTCGGCGAAGAGGAACTCGACGCCCTGCATCGGGGAGCATTCCTGCACGACGTCGGCAAGATCGCCATTCCCGATCGCATCCTGCTGAAGAAGGGTCGGCTGAACCGGAAAGAGTACGAGCTGATGAAGCGCCACGCCGCCATCGGCGACGACCTGTGCAGCACGGTCCGATCACTCGAATCGGTGCGTCCGATCGTCCGTCATCATCACGAGCGATTCGATGGCCGCGGGTACCCCGACGGCCTGGCCGGCGACAAGATCCCGCTGCTCGCCCAGATTGTCAGCATCGTCGATGTCTTCGACGCGCTGACGACCAACAGGCCATATCGTAAGGCGCTGGCGACCACCACCGCATATCAGATGATGCGCGACGATGCACGTCGCGGATGGTGCCGTGAGGATCTGGTTGCGGCCTTCATCGACCTGCACTGCGCGCGCGAGGCCGAGCAGGCGCGCATCGCCGTCTAGTCCTCGATAAACATACGCACGGCTAAAGCCGTGCGCCACACCCCAGAAAACGCTTGCCGTTAGTGGCACAGGACTTCAGCCACACCCCAGGAACGCTTGACTGTTAGTGGCGCAGGACTTCAGCCACACCCCAGGAACGCTTGACTGTTAGTGGCGCAGGGCTTCAGCCCTGCGGCGCGACACCCCAGAGAACACGTGCCGTTGTGGCGCAGGGCTTCAGCCCTGCGGCCGCGACGCAGTAGAATCCGCCAAGATTCTCGCAACCAGGAGCGGCATCACATGACACGCACGCATCGATCGCTTTGCTTCATCATGACGCTGCTCCTTGTCGGACCCGGCGTCATCGCATTCGACGCACGCGACGCCGTTCAAGCCCCCGCGGGGCGGGGCGCCCGCGCTCAGGAGCCGGGGCCGACCATCACCGTCCGCGGGCACACCTTCTCGCAGCTGTCGCTGTTCCAACGCAATGTCGGCGGGCCCGACGACATGACGACGGCGTTTCCGCCACATCACGTGATCGGCAACATCTACTACGTCGGCACGAACAGCCTGGCCGTCTATCTGATCGTGACGCCGCAGGGCAACATCCTGATCAACAGCACGTTCGAACGGAACGTTCCGCTGATTCAGAAGTCCGTCGAGCAGCTGGGTTTTAAGTTCTCGGACATCAAGATCCTCCTCGGCAGCCATGCGCACGGCGATCACCAGGAAGGGGACGCGGCGGTGAAGGCCCTGACGGGCGCGCAGGTGATGGCGCTCGCCGAAGACGTGCCGGCGCTGAAAGCGATGAAGCCGGGCGGCAAGGAACATCCGATCGACAAGGTCCTGCACGATGGAGAATCGGTGATGCTCGGCGGAACGACGCTCGTCGCGCACCTCACACCGGGCCACTCGCGCGGATGCACGACGTGGACGCTGAAGGCTCAGGAAGGGGGCAAGACCTACGACGTCGTGATCATCGGCAGCCTCGGCACGAATCCGGGCTTCAAGCTGGTGAACAACGCCGAGACACCGGGCATTGCCGAGGAGTTCGCGCGGGCGTTCAAGACGTCGCGGGCGCTTCCGTGCGACGTGCCGCTCGGATCCCATCCCGGCATGTACAACATGCAGGCGAAGTACGCGAAGCTCGCGGCGGGCGGCCCGAACCCGTTCATCGATCCCGATGGATACAAGCTGGAAGTGGATATCGACGAAGCGATGTTTCGGGCGGTGTTAGAAGAACAGACGAAGGCCGCCAAGCCGTAGCGGCCGGCCTTCACGCCAGCCGGCGGCTGGCGGCGGAAACAGGCCGCCCGGCGCCGACGACTCTGGCCATCTGCGCGGCGAGAATCGTCGCAAGGGCGCGGATCGACTCGACTCGTGCACTCCCCTGCGCCAGCTCCATCGCAAGAACACCGACGCATCCTTCACGCGTCATCAACGGCACTACCAATGCGTCGCTGGCATCGTCGCCGCCGCTGACGATGCAGGTCTGCGCCGTCCGGAAGGCTGCGGCCGTGGCATTGCGCGCGTCGCGCGACAGGTTCGGCAGCTGCGCGAGCACTTCCTCCGGATAGCCGTGCTGAAGCGTGGGCGTCAACATGGCGGACTGTGGATCCCACACCCACACCATCAGTCCCACGGCGTCGATCGCGGCGGCAAGGTCCTGGAGCAGCGGCGCCATGTCGCGTATCTCGTCCACACGGGCCAGCCGGGAACACAGTTGCGCGACCACCGACAGGTCAGGTTCGAAGGGCGCCGGCGTGAACGCGGCGGGTTCCGGCAGCTGAACCGGGACCGGCATCTCGACGGTGTCGGCGGTGTACATCATCTCGACCGTCTCGGAGGTATCGACCATCTCGACGGTTTCGGATGTCTCCACCATCTCGAGCGCGCGGGTGTTCTCCATCTCGACGGTCTCGGACGTGTCCACCGTGGCTGAGGGTTCGATGGGATTCAACGAGAGGTGACTGCCGTTCAACGCAGGCGAATCGTCGGCCTCCGAGAGGCGCGCCTGGCTGTTGCCCGGCCGCAGGCGTGAAAGGGAGCCGACGGCGGCCCCGACGAGATAGCGCAGGCGCGTCGGCGGTCCGGCACTTGCCGGCGCCGCGTCGGCCGCAGCCTGGGCATTCAGCACGGTGGTCACATCTTCCGGCGGATCCGGATATCGATCGAGAAATTCGCGGACGACGATCTCTGGCTGGAGGCCGATGGCGCGTGCATAGTCGCGCACGAAGGCGCGGCGAAAAATGCCCGACGGCCAGCGGGACACATCGTCCCGCTCGAGTCCTTCGAGCAGGGACAGCTTGATCTTGGTCCGCTCGGCAATGGTCGAAAGCGCAATCTGTTGTTCTTCTCGCCGCTGGCGCAATCCGGCGCCGAAACTCTCACACATGCGGCACACCTCTCGCGGCCGCGACAGATCGCGGCCCGCAGCACACACTCGGGATTCTCTAAGTGAAAGAAGGTCCCGCCGTCATCACCGTGAAGGACGTCACCGCGCAACCTCGAGCGAGGCCGGCCCCCGCGCGGTGAAGGTGATAAGGCTACCGAAGCGAGACTAACAACATGTGAGGGACAGTTCAAGCCTAGATTGCGGCGATCGACCTCATCGTACTGTCCAGTTTCTTATGATCGGCTCGACGGTGAGTGGATCGTTGAGCACGCCGGTGACGGTCCACGCCACTCGTCCGTTCTCGATCGCGACGAGCGCCGGCTCGTGCTGGAGCCCAAGCGCGCGGGCGGCTTGTGAGTCCGCGTCCGCGTACCAATCCATTCCGGCAGCGTCCGCGTGCTGCTTCGCATACGCCTCCGCGGCATCGCGTGCGCCGCGAATGACGACAACGATCCGGCCCTGCGGCAACGTCGGCCGCCACTGGTTCAGGGCCGACAGCAGGCGATCGCAGGAACCGCATGCGGTCGAGACGTAGATCAAGAGCCACGGCGCCGGCTTCGACAGCGCCGCGCTGGTCACGGCGGCTCCCGCAGGCGAGACGAGATCGAATGCGGGAAGCGCATTCTGCTCTTCGGCACGGACGCTCCCTGCGCCGAGAGCGGCCATGACGACGAGACCCAACATCCTGGTGCGCATCAGACGACCCGTTACGGCGTCGAGAACGTGGCCCGCGCTTCGACGAAGTACCCGCCGGCCGCGAGATTGAACGACACGTTCGCGAGACAGGTCCCGTTCGGGTCGCAGCTGCTCAGCGTGACCGGCGTGACGATCGGCGCGCCGCCGACTCTCGGCTTCACGGTCACGTTCACGGTCGTTCCCGTCGGCACGCCCGATGTGGTGAAGGCGATGTCGGTTGCTCCGGGCGCGGCCAGCACGAGATCGATGTTGCCGACGCCGCCCTGCGGCGGCTGCGGAACCGGCTGTCCTCCGACGGAGGTGATTGCGACGGTCGGCGTAATCGGGTTGACCACAGGTCCTGGGCCCGCGGCCCGGGTTGCGAGCGGCGTCGTGTTCCCAACCGTCAGGTTGTTGTTCAGCGCTTCAAGTCGAATCGAACCCGGCTGCGCCAAAGTATTGTTGTTGTAGCTGCTTCCCCCGCGCGCGTACACCTGGCCCGGCCCGCCAATTGTTGTCGCCAGCAAACGCACGGCGCCGCCGGCGCCGCCGCCACCGCCCGACGCACAGTTGGCGTTCCCCCACGTCCCTCCCGCTCCGCCATCAGCCATGATCTGTCCAGTGATGGTGATTGTTCCATTTGCGGCGATGAGAAGCGCTCCGCCCCCGCCACCACCGCCACCGCCGGCACATCCCGGCGCGATATCGGTAGAGGCGCCGCCGCCGCCGCCGGAAGCGCCCACGAGGGGCAGCAGATCGGGTGCTCCAACAAACGTCGCGCCCGCACCATGGCCGTTGTTGAAATAGGTGTTCGTACCGCCCGCCCCGCCGCCGGGCCCGAGGCCGGCGCCACCGATCGAGCCGAAGTTCACCAGCTGATAGCCGCCATCGCCACCGCGGAATCCGCCGTTGCCTCCGAGACCGCCTTTGCCGAGCGCATTGGTCGATCCGGTGATGCCGTTGTCTCCCGTCACGGTTAGCGTCACGTACTGTCCGATGTTCACGTCACCGTTGACCAGCAGCGTGACGGGCGTATTAGCGGCATTGCGGATAAAGCGGACCGTCAGTCCATAACCACCGACGTACGGAGGCCGCTCGGCGAGGTTGATGCTGTTGAACACCATGACCCCGTCGTCGGGCAACGGAATCTCCATCGTGTTGTAGCTGCTGCTCGTCGTGCCAGGTGGATAGCTCGCCGGGACGGTG
>Ga0068858_100003454_pt1 | contig 15685 bp, 11 predicted proteins | sample KBSSwiS12_FD_66589 | JGI IMG/M metagenome (GOLD analysis project Ga0068858, IMG submission 66589) | Switchgrass rhizosphere microbial communities from Kellogg Biological Station, Michigan, USA - KBS Switchgrass S1-2 | ecosystem: Host-associated > Plants > Roots > Rhizosphere > Soil ...
CCGATTCTCCGAACACCGCAAAGACTGCCGCATAAGCCGCGTAGGTCCCAGGCAGCTTCATGTTGTAGGCAAGTTTGTAAGGCGGGATGCCCGCCAACATGAGCTGGCCGGCATAGGCGTATTCTCCCTCGTCCCGGTCGAGAGGTCGATCGAGCAAACTTAGACGAATCGCGCAGACCGCCCCCAGCAGCAAGAGAAACAGCATTCGCCGCCAGGAACAATTTCGGACTACGAATCCCATTCCTACCTTTCGGCCAAAAATGGACGCACCTATAGCGTCTCCAGGCGGATACGCGCGCCGTAAAGCCTTTCCGAGCGATGGTGCGGCTATCACGAATCCGCAGCGATTCGGCAGCGATTCGCAGCGGCAGATTAGCTTCCGATCCGCTTGCCGACGTTCCGTGTCCAGTCGGGGCCCCTACGAGCCGTCATTAACCCCTGAGACTCTTCGCTGATCGCGCTGCGCGCTCAGCTACCAAGCCCGCACGACCCAGTAGGTACGTACGCGAGAGGGATGGCGTTTGAGGTGCGCCATTTCTCCCCATTGATCCAGCGCTGGCGGCGTTGCCTAGGTATTTCTACCACCCTCGCGGCCGGGGCGCCCAATGGGTGGGCCCGACACTGGCTTGAACTTACAGCATCGATTCAGGAAATGGTGGAAGGTTGAAACGCGAAGTGATTGACGGCGCGTGAAATAGAAGTCAAAGCTGCATGGTCTTGACGGGTTGCTTGACGATCAATTTCGCGGCGGTGGCCTTCTGGACTTCTTCAACCGTGCAGTCGGGGGCGATCTCTTCGAGCACCAGGCCTTCGGGCGTGACTTGAATCACGGCTAGTTCGGTGACGATGGTATTGACAACTTTGATGCCGGTGAGGGGAAGAGTGCACGTGGGCAGAATTTTGGGCGCACCGGTTTTCGTAGTGTGCTCCATGGCGATGATGACACGACGCGCGCTGGCCACCAAGTCCATCGCGCCTCCCATGCCCTTGACCATTTTGCCGGGGATCATCCAGTTGGCGAGGTCGCCCTTTTCGTCCACCTGCATCGCGCCCAGAACGCTGAGGTCGATGTGGCGGCCGCGGATCATGGCGAAGGATTCGGCGCTCGAAAAATACGAAGTGCCGGGGACTTCAGTGACCGTCTCCTTGCCGGCGTTGATGATGTCGGCGTCCTCGCAGCCTTCGATGGGATACGGCCCCACACCCAGCATGCCGTTTTCCGATTGCAGAACGACGTCCATGTGCGCGGGCACATAATTCGACGCCATGGTCGGGATGCCGATGCCCAGGTTGACGTAGAAGCCGTCGCGAAGTTCGTGCGCGATGCGGCGGGCGATACGCTCGCGCTTCTGATGATCGGTTAGCGGAGCGGCCGCGCTCATTGGGCCTGCTCCCGAAGGGTTTTCTTTTCGATGCGTTTCTCGAAGCGTTCGCCGACGACCACGCGCTGCACGTAGATGCCGGGGGTGACGATGTGGTCGGGATCGAGCTCGCCGGGTTCCACCAGGTGCTCAATTTCAGCGATGGTGATGGCGGCGGCGGTGGCCATGATGGGATTGAAATTGCGGGCGGCCTTGCGATAGACCAGGTTGCCGAGGCGGTCGCCTTTCCAGGCTTTGATGATGGCGAAGTCGGCGGGGAGGGCGCGCTCCAGCAGATACTGGCGGCCATCGAATTCGCGCACTTCCTTGCCTTCGGCGACCAGCGTGCCGGCGCCGGCCGGAGTAAAGAAAGCCGGGATGCCCGCGCCCGCCGCGCGGATGGCCTCGGCCAAGGTTCCTTGCGGCAGCAGCTTCAGATTCAGCGTGCCGGCGAGCACCATTTCTTCCAGCAACTTGTTTTCGCCGACGTAGCTGCCAGTGTGCGAAGCAATCTGGCCGGCTTCGAGCAGGCGGCCGGTTCCGTAGCCGTCTATGCCGACGTTGTTGGCGATGGTGTGCAGGTTCTTAACGCCCCTCCGAACCAGAGCGGCGGTCAGATTTTCGGCGATGCCGCACAAGCCGAAACCGCCGAACATGATGCTGGCGCCATCGGGGATGTCTGCGACGGCTTCGTCTGCGCTGGCGAGGACTTTATTCACAAGCCTTCAGTATAGCGACGGAGGAATTTGCGCCGCCGCTATTGCGGCACGTCCGCCAACGCCAACTTCACATGCCGAATCTTTTTGCGCCGCCATGTATACACGATGTGGAGATGCCCATCCTTACCCTGAATTGCGCTTGGATACGAGAACTCTTCGCCGGGGGCGTCCTCCAGCGTGCGGAACATGGTGAACTTTTCCGCATCCCGGCTTACGGCCAGATTCAACGGCGACCGTCCCTTGACCGTGTTGTTGTAAACCAGCACCACCCGGCCATCCCGCAGAGCCACCGCGTCAATCCCCGAATTCGGGTTCGGGACATCCAATGGGCGAGCTTGCGTCCACGTCACGCCCGCATCCGTCGAATCCGCCACGCAAACCCGTCCGATATCCTGCGTCGACCGCATATACATTCGCAGTCTTTTCCCACCCAACGAAATCACGGAAGGCTGAATCAAACCGTGGTTGGACTTACCATCATCCGAACCGCGGCTTGCATCCGGCACGGTAATCGGCCCGATGCGCGAGAACGTCTTTCCGCCATCCGTGCTCCGCTCGATCCATGCAGACCAACTCCGGTAACTCTCGACCGAAGTGCCGCTGACGATCGTGCCATCTTCCAGCACCAAAGGCTTCGCTCGAATCGGTCCATAGATCCCAGCAGGCAGATGTTCCACCGCCGACCACGATTTACCGTGGTCATCGCTATACTTCCGTCCGGCCGTCCATTGAGACGGCGAGGTGCCGAACTTGTAATACAGCCACAGCCGGCGATCCTTCGTGTAGAAGAGCACGGGGTTCCAGCAGGGCGTCTGCGATTCCCGAATCATCTCCACGGGTTCTGCCCACTTCCCGGCAACACGCTGAGAGGCCCAGATCGCGACATCCGGCTTGCCCTCGCCGGTGCCGCCAAACCAGGCCGACATTAGATCGCCATTCGCCAACTCCACCAGCGTGGACGCATGACATGAAGGGAACGGCGCAGAGTCAAAAATGAACTCGCTGACCGATTCGTTCGCTCCACGCAGCATTCCTGCGCATGCCAAGGGAGCGCCAAGCAGTACCGTTCGTCGAGAAACCATGCTGAACTCCCCTCTTACTGCATATCTTGCCGCGCCCAGAGTTGGTTCACCAGGCAACCTGCACGCTGCTCCACTGCGGCCATGGCATCCAGGATCAGATCTTCTCTGAATCGTCGTCCCACGAGTTGGACTCCGGCAGGCAGACCTTCCACCAAGCCGATGGGCACGACTCCGGCGGGCAGCCCCACATAGTTGATCCCATAACTATAGACCGCTGCGTCGAAGAGATCCTTGGTCTGCGCCAAGCCCTGCGCGTCGTAGTTCCACGGATATAGCGGCCGCATGAGGAACGGCGTCAGCACCAAGGGATACTCATCCAGAAACACGTTCCATTGACGCGTCATGCGGGTGCGGTCCGCGAGACCCGAGCGGTAATCCGCGCAATCGAGCAACTTGCCATATTCGTAATACCAGCCAAAGATCCGGCGTACTTCTTCGCTTCCATATTGGTTGAGGGTTGCTTCCAGGGTTGCCTTCAACTCCGTGATCAGCACACTGAACCAGCCGCGTGCCGGTTCCATGATGGACGGCGGCTCGGTCTCAATAATTTCGTATCCGGCCTCGCGTAGGTAACCTGCCGCCCTGTCGATCAGCTGCGCGATCCCGGGATGCATCGGGTAGCCATGGCTATTACGGGTGACAGCGATACGAATTGGTTTCTGCAAAGGCTCGCCGTCGAACGGCGCCGGGACCCACCACGGATCGCGGGGATCGCCGCCTGCCATCACGCGAGTTGCGAGACGAACATCCGCAACGGTGCGGGCGATCGCGCCTTGCACCGAAGTTAGCTGTATCAGCAATCCGCGCTCGGCGGTTGCGGAGGGATTGAACGCCGGAACTCGCCCTTGCGTCGGTTTAATGGTGGGCACGCCGTTTGCGAATGCCGGAAACCTGAGCGAACCGCCGATGTCGTTGCCATGATGAATGGGGCCAAAGCCGGCCGCGGCGGCAACTCCGGCCCCTCCCGACGATCCACCCGGCGATGCGTCCGGATTCCACGGATTCCACGTGCGGCCGTGCAAAGGATTGATGGTGGTCGCACGCATGGAAACCTCGGGCGTGTTCGTGCGGCCGACAACAATCGCACCGGCGCGGCGAAGGTTGCGCACAATCGGTGCGTCGCTGGGGGCGATGTAATTGGCGAGGGCGGGAAGGCCGTTGGTGGTTGCCTCACCCTCCTGGTCGACATTCACCTTGATGGTGACTGGGACTCCGAACAGCGGCCCAGGTTCAGCCAGCGCCGGGAGCGCGCGGTCTGCAGCGGCTGCGACGGTGAGTGCTTGTTCGGTGAAATCGGCGACGATCGCGTTCAGCTTGGGGTTCAGTGCGCGTATACGCTCGACCGTAGAAATCATGACCTCGGAACACGAAAACCGTTTGTTGCGAATGCCCGCAGCAATCTCAAGCGCGTTCTTTTGCCATAACGCTTCACTCATCGACGGGGTTCCTTATGCAAAAAGACAGGTCCGAAATTCGAGTATGGGCGGGCTTCCAGATGCAATTCGAAATGTGGCGCAAACCCTTCAAGTCAGACGTCGGATTGTTTCTTCTGGCTCAGATAGGCGGAAAGGTCGGCCTGGAAACCCGCGCTGCTGAGATACTGTTCCCGGACACGGCTGGCTTTACAGGAGGCGGCTCTCCACGTCTGCCCTTGGATTTCGTGAGCGAATCCCAGACCGCTGTGCATCGCGTTCAAGCTGAAGCTGGCGACGCTTTGGGCTAGCTCGAGTGCACGCTGCTCAACTTCCTCGGCGGGAACTACCTGATGCACAAGTCCGATCCGAAGCGCTTCCGCGGCGTTGATCACTTCCCCCGTCATGGTCATCGCGAGAGCGCGCCGCTGGCCGACGGCTGCCGAAACCGCGGGAAAAATCACGAAGGGCCACAGGCCGAAGCGGATTCCGGTAAGACCGAAAGTTGCGTTTTCGGCCGCGATCGCCACGTGGCAGTTGGCCACCAGGCCCATGCCGCTTCCCAGCGCCACACCCTGCACGGCGCCAATCAGCGGTTTGGTGAGGCGGGCTCCGATCGTGAACAAGGTTTCCTGAACGCGGCTGACGCTGGAAAGGTCGCCTTTGGCGATTTCATTGATCTCCATGCCGGCACAAAAGCAGTTCCCCATGCCGCTTAGCAATACCGATCCGACACTTGCGTCTCTTTGCACCTGGTCGAACGTCAGGACCAGCTCTTTGCAAAGTTGCATGGTCAGCGAATTGCGCTGAGCGGGGCGATTCAGACACACGTGGAGGACGCCGCCCTCCTGTTTCGTTTCGACGATGTCGCTCATAAGGACCTCATTGTACGCCAAACTTAGGTGGGTGTCCGGGCGTCAGCCGAGGCGCCTGGTGGGTGCTCCGGCATTCGGATTCAGGAGGACGAATTTGATTTTTTTTGAACTACTGAAAACAGCCAGAGCAAAACGACGGATGTCCCCAATATTCCGAAAAATACTTTAGTGTTCAGAGTGATCGCAAAGGCCACCACGGCCGCCGCGAAGCCCCAGCACCAGGATTCCGCCTTGAATCCTTCGGCCCATCTGGCGGGGCGTCCGCTAGCGGCAATGCGCGGCGAAAGCGAGGGCCACAGACGCGGCACTGCTTCCTGGTATCGCTCGTACTCCTCGCCCTGGCTTGCCTTAAGGCTGGACTCCTCGCGAAGAATCAGCCTGTAGCAGAACGCGACCATTGCCGCGATCGCCACTACCGCGCCGGTCCGGCTCATCATGCTGGCCAATCCGACGGCCATCCACACGTTGCCGAAATACAGCGGATTGCGGACCCGGCGGTACGGCCCGTCGGCGACCAGAGTCGCGGTCTTCACTTCGGCCGCATAGACCACCTTCGCCTGAAGGTATGAGGAGGCCCAGGTGCGGATGAGCGCGGCCACCAGCAGAAAAAATGCGGCGCAAGCAAATAGCAGCCGCGCCAACAGATCTGAATCCTTCCCCAGCCGGATACCGAGCCAGTCTGCCAAGGCTGCGGTGGAATTCTGATGATCCAAAGGGTACAGCAGAAACGCGAAGGCAAAAATCAATCCGAATACCAGTGCCCGGTTTGCGAACTCCCAATTCGTCGCTCTCATAAAAAAGATGTCGCCGGTCGGATAGTATCCGCGCTTCCCTGCCTCCCGTCGGATTCTAGACTTCCGGGCCAGAGCGTCAGCGCGGCTTCCGCGCGCGCGGGCGGGGTGCGGATTTGCGGGTCACAAACTTGTGCGCCATACCGAGCAGATCCCGCAAGACGTTTGCATTGACCTTACCTAACCGAACCAGCACGGTGTTCGAGCCGGCGTAGTGCTCCGTTATGTAGTAAACCCCGGGATCCGCGGCAAGCAGTTCGGCCCGGTCATCCAGATCCACGCGCACCACCAGGGAAGCGGGCTCGGCCGAACGATGCGAGGGCACACACGCCAGAAGTTTTCCGTGTACTTTGAGCGCCGGCGCGCCGTATGCGGTGCTCTCCTCTACGCCCGGTAGCGCAAGTCCGATATCGCGCACGGTGTCGAAGTTGATTGTGTTTCGGGGCATTGGTCAGCCAATGCCGGCTACTGCGAACACGCCACTCCAGCGGGCGCGCCGGTGGGAGCGCCCATTCGCGCGGTTTCAGTCGCCAACCTCTGAAACGCGAGATGCTGCACCCGGGGCGGCTGCGTCGGCGACATCGTGAAGAACACGCCGACTGTGCCTTTCGCACAGCTCATATTAAACTGGCCGCGGAGCCAGTTCTCCGGCATCACTGGACCTGCGGTCCGGCACTCGCCCACTTCATTTTTCAGCTTCTGAATCTCGGCCTTGCGCTGTTCCGCGGGCGCGTCCAGCAACAGATTCATCGAACCGATCGACTTAGCCTCGGCGTCGTCCCACTTGTTCCACAAATTCAGAATGTGTTCCCGCATCTGCGTCTGCAGCGGAGTCGGCGGCAACTCGCGCTTCTTTAGCCCGCCGGTTTTGAGCATGGCGTCCCACGCCTGGCTGATGGCCTCCGCCGGTCCCGAATAGGTAAGCGTATCCATCGCGAACACACCCACTCCGTATTCGGGAAGCCACGCCATATAAGACCCGAAACCCGGTAACCCGCCGCCATGCGCCACAATTTGCTCAAAGCGGCAGTCGCTGGCGACGCGCAGCCCGAAACCGTAGCCTGATTCGAAAGCTTGCAGCACGCCGTTTGGGCGCGACGCGGTCAGATTCGAAGGAGTCCACAAATGCGCCATCTCGCGGACCGACGCCCGGTTCACCGGCCCGGCTTCCGCATCGTCCCGCGGCGGCCATGCCGATAAATGAAACGCCACATACTTGCCCAGGTCCGTTGCTGTCGTGAGCAAACCGCCCATGGATCCGAAAACGCCGTGGGGCAGCGGCGGCTCTTCGCTATAGGTCCCATCCGGCTTCAGCCGGTAACCCACTGCCCTGCTCGCCGCCGGAATGCTGGCGAACTCATAGGTGGTGCCGTCCATGTGCAGCTTCGAAAGAATCTCGCGCTGCATGTAATTCTCGTACGGCATTCCCGACGCCTTCGTGACCACCCGGCCGAGAAGCCCGAAAGCGTAGTTGGAATATTCATAGCGCGTCCCCGGCGGCGTGGAGAACGGAATTCCTTTGCGCAGCCATTCGTCCAGTGTCGGGTCGGTCGCGCTCAACTGCTGGTCGCCCCATGGATTGTCTTCAGGAAACCCGGCATTGTGGCTGAGCAATTGCCGCAGCCGCAACGGCGGCGTGTCGCGCGTGGGAAGTTCCATACGCGCGAACTCCGGGATCCATTTCGCCACCGGATCTTCCAGCGAGAGCTTCCCTTCATCGCGCAGCTTTAGAATCGCCAGCGCCGTGAAGCTCTTGGTCATCGACGCGATGCGGAACGCCGTTCCCACCGTCACCGGTGCGTTCGACGTCCTGTCTCGCACTCCGAATGTGCCGGTGTGCGCCAGCCGCCCGTCTATCACCACGCCCCACACCATTCCCGGAATCTTCTTTTCGGTGGCGTAGCTGCGCAGGATTCGGTCCACCTCCGGCATCGCGGCTTCCAGCTTCTGCACTCGCTGCCGATCGGTGAAGCGCGGCGGAGGATACGCATCGCTCGCGATCAAAGCTCTCGTCGCAGCCACGCCGCAGATCAAAGCGATAAGTCGCATGTAGGCCAGCATGCCACAGATCGTACCAACCGAGCACAATCCACGGCACTACAATAGTCGGGGAAGGAAATCCAGACCATGAACATCGAGCCGGTTGGAACAACATGCTTCCGCGCACTGTTGACTATGGCCGCGCTGGTGGTTGCGAGTAGCACCGCCCACGCGCAATCCGCAAAACCAACCGACTGGCAGGACTGGGGCGGCGATGCGGCACGCACCCATTTTTCGCCACTGCAACAGATCACGGCGGCGAATGTCTCCCAACTGAAGCCGGCTTGGGTGTGGGACTCCGGCAAGTTCGGCCGCTCTTGGGAAATCACACCGTTGCTGATTGACGGATTGCTGATCGTGTCGGAACCAGGCTCCACCGATGTGGTCGCCCTGGAACCCGAATCCGGTAAGGAGATCTGGCGTCACAAGGCGCCCAGCGGAGGAGTGGGCCGTCTGGACCGGCGCGGTTTCGCCTACTGGGCCGGCGACGGTCAGATGAAGCCGCGCATTGTCGTGGTTTGGGGCCACTACATGTACGGCTTGGATCCTAAGGCCGGGGAGTTCTCTACCGACTGGCCGACGACCGGCTATGACATCGGCCTGCCGAACCCGGCCGCTCCGGAAACCGGCGGCGGCGGCGTGTTCCCTGCCTCGCCGCCGATCATTTATAAGAATCTCATCATCGTGTCGGGTGCCTCCGGCTTCCTGCCGGAGCCTGCTCAGCCGGCTGATCCGCATGCCATCGATTTGCGCACGGGCAAGCGGGTATGGACTACGCGCTTGATACCCGGCCCTGGTCAGCCGGGCGCGGATAGCTGGGGTCCCGACACGCAGAAAGTCGTGGGCAGCGGCACCTGGGGCATCATGGCGCTGGATGAGAAGAATGGCATTGTCTACACGCCGACGGACTCGCCCAGTCCTGACTTGGTGGGCATCTGGCGTCCCGGTGACAATGTCGGCGCCGACTCCACCTTCGCGCTGGATGCCATGACCGGCAAGATCATTTGGGGATTCCAGAATCATCACCACGACCTCTTCGATCAGGACACGATGGCGCCGCCCGTGCCGGTTGAGATCACTAACGATGGGAAGAAGATCAAGGTCATCGTCCAGACCACTAAGCAAGGCATGATGTGGATCATCGACGACAAGACCGGCAAGCCGCTTTTTCCCTACGAAGAAAAGCCGGTGCCGCAGAGCGATCTGCCCGGCGAGAAAACTGCCCGCACCCAGCCCTTCACGCAATTTCCGCCGCCGCTGGCGCAGATGACGATCTCGCGCGACAATCTCAGCAACCTGTCGCCGCATTCGAATGCCGACTGCAAAGCGGTGTGGGACCAGAACGGCCTCAAGGAGGGCGGGCCGTTTCTGCCGCCTGCCAAGAATGGCGCCTGGACCGTCATGAACACCGGCGCGATCGGCGGCATCAACTGGGGCGGTGCGTCGATCGACGTGGATCGCGGCTATGCCATCACAAATGTCGTCAACATGCCGACGATGATTCAGGTGACAGAAGGCCCCAAGGCCGTGAAGGGCAACGATTCCCTTATCTTCTCCTCCGGCTACAAGCGTTTCTCCGACAGCGACGGACGCACTTGCGCCGGCGGCCGTCATGGTGAGCTGGTGGCGGTGGAGCTGGCGACGGGCAAGATCGTGTGGCGCGTGCCGCTGGGCGCGCTGGATGTCGAATATGGCGAGAAGGCCAAGGAAATCGGGGCGACCAATATTGGGCCTTCGTTAGTGACGCGGGGTGGCGTGATATTTATCGGTGCAGCCACGGATGACCGCTTCCATGCCTATGACACGGCGACGGGAAAATTGTTGTGGCAAACCAAAATGGCGGCATCGTCGAATGCCGGGCCGATGACTTACATCGGCAAGGACGGACGTCAATATGTAGTGATCGCAGCCGGCGGTCCGGGCAATGCGCGCCGCCGCTCGGCCAAGGACAATTTCGTCTTTCATCAGACGCTGGTGGCGTTTGCGCTGCCGAAGCCGGGTGAGAAAGAAATCGATATCGTCACACCCTATCCCAAGCGTGAACCGCAACCGGGCGACGATATGGGCCTGGCGCAATAGTCTTCGAACTCCATGCGTATGAATTCACGGTCGCCTATGATAATCGGGAATTTGCATTGCAATAAATTAATGAAAGGGACCGGTTTACCTTAGGAGGTAACGGGTATATACTGTCCCAAACGCAGGGAATCCGGCCCTTCGGGCCACCTGAAAGAGGCAGAATATGAAGAATCGTCCACTGACTACGCTCTGGGCTTTCGCATTGATCGCTTTGCTGCTTGCCATTCCGGCCGCCGCTCAGCTGACCAGCGCCGACATTCTGGGCACAGTCACCGATGCGGCGGGCGCCGTTGTCCCCAACGCAAAGGTCACGGTTGTGAACCTTGCGACGTCCGTTTCCCGAACCTCGCAGACCAACGGCTCGGGCGAATATGTCTTCAACCTTCTTCCGTCCGGCCAGTATAGCGTTACCGTCGAAGCGCCCAGCTTCAAGAAATCGGTTACCAATGTGACGTTGGTCTCCGGCGATCGCGCCCGCGTCGACGCTGCGCTGCAAATCGGTGAGACGAACCAGGTTGTCGAGGTTACGGCTATTTCCCCCGCTCTTCAGACCGACAGTTCTACGCTGCGCGATACCGTTTCCGCGCAGTCCGTGCAGGATCTTCCGTTGAACGGCCGCAATTACATTACGCTCGTCACCACCGCGCCCGGCGCCGCTGCCGGACCGTCCAACTCGATTCTCAGCGGTACGCGCCCCGATGACCGGCGGCAGACCTCGGCGGTTGTCGCCAACGGCCAGAATGAGACCTACAACAACCACCTGGTCGATGGCATGGACAATAACGAGCGCGAACAGTTCTCGATTCTGTTCCGGCCTTCGATCGACTCGCTGGAGGAAGTGAAGATCGATACCAACGCCTACCCGGCCGAAGAAGGAAGGGCCGGCGGCGCGGTGATCAATCTGATCACCAAGTCGGGCACCAACGCGTTCCACGGCGGAGCGTATGAATACTTCCGCAATGACAAGCTGAATGCCAATGACTTCTTTGCGAACAGTTCGGGCATCGGACGCGCGGAGTTCCGTCAGAACCAGTTTGGCGGCAGTATAGGCGGGCCCATCAGAAAGAACCGCACCTTCTTCTTCGGCGATATCGAGAACTTGCGGCTGATCCAGGGCAAGAATACCGGCACGCTGGCGGCACCGACTGCTTTTGAGCTGGCAAATCCCGGCAACTTCTCCGATGTCTGTGGTAAACCAGTGGGGCCTGGTGGAGCGATAGTTGCTTGTAAGGACGTTCCTCTTGCTACTGGGGTCATTCCGTTTAACCAGCTCGATACTGTAGCACTCAAGTACCTGAAGCTTCTGCCGGCGGCTAACATTCCTGGCGCGCCTCCCACGGCCAATTATTCAGGTAACGTAAACAACCAGTATTTCGCCAAGACCATCGATGCGCGAGTCGATCACCGCTTCTCCGATAAAGACAGCATGTTTGGCCGCTTCACCTACAACCCGACGACTACGGTATATCCAACTCTGTATCCGCAAGTGAAAGTCGGCAGTATTCTGGTCAACCCGGGGAACGGCATCTATCCGGGGAACTCGACTGAAGATTCGCAGGCATATATGTTGGATTACATTCACATTTTCAGCCCGACCCTGGTGATGGAATTGAAGGACGGTTTCACGCGGCTGAATATCGCGACTCTCTCGGCCAATCAGGGCACCAACCTATCGAATCTGTTTGGCATTCCCGGGTCGAATGTGAATCAATACGTTTCGGGGCTGATGAATACCACGATTGCCGGTTACCAAGGGACGGGAAGCTGTAATACTTTGGGCGATTGCACTTCCGTGCCGATTTATGAAATTAACAACGTCTTCCAGGAAGAGGGAGCGATCACGTGGACACATGGCTCCCACAACGTCAAAATGGGCGCCGGCATGATACGGCGTCAGGAGCAGTATTATCAAATCCAGAACGGCTCAGGAAATTTCGTGTGGAGTTCGTCCACGGCGGCCGCGCCACCCAATAGCCTGGCGAACTTCCTGCTGGGCACCCCGACGACGATCACGCGGCAGTACCCTTATCAATATCAATATTACCGGACCTGGGAACCTCACATTTACGTTCAAGACGATTGGCATGCCACGCGCAAGCTGACGTTAAACCTTGGCCTGCGCTGGGATCACATCGGTCAGCTCACGAGCGCGACTGGTCAGCGCTCCAATTATCAGCTGGCCACCAACACATTTTGCATTAGCGCCGTAGCCTGCGTACAGCCCAACTGGAAACAGTACCAACCGCGATTCGGCTACGCCTATAGCGCGGGTAAAGGGTTCGTCTTTCGTGGAGGATTCGGTATGAGCTACTTCGCCCAGGATTATGCCGCAGGCGCGCTGAACCTTCCCAACCCGCCCTTTGTGACGGTGAGCTTCACCTGCTCTCCCGCGTCCTTGAATGGATCGACGGTGTGTCCGGCGGGTATCGGTAAATTGGCGGCGGGCCCGCCTCCGATCGTGCCACCTAATATTCCACAGCTTCTCGGGCCAGTTGCCGGGGGCCTAAACTCATCCTTGAGCGCCCACGACAATTATTATCCGGCCGCGAAAGTTATGGAGTGGAATTTTACCATACAGAAGCAGCTCGGCGCGAACGTTTTCACCGTGGCTTATGTCGGCGAACTGGGGCGTCACCTCAACTACAACACCAACGCAAATTTGCCGGCTCCTTCAGGAACGGCCGTGACGCCTGCGTACATTCGCTTTGCGACGTTACCCAACATAACCGGGATCTCGCTCTACAATACCGGCGGAGCTAGCGAGTACAACGCCGCGCATTTCATCTTCGAGCGGCGCTATTCGAAGGGGTTGACCGTGAACGCCAACTATGTGTTCGCGCGCAACCTTACCAGCTTAACCGACATCGCCGAACCAATTGCAAACCTTACCTTTAACCGCGGCTACGATTGGGGCAACTCCAGCATTGGCTTCAAGCACAAAGTCACCGGGCGTATCAACTACGAACTTCCGTTCGGTAAGGGAACGACCGGTTTCAAGAAGGCCGCTACAGCCGGCTGGCAGATCAACGCGATCGCTTTCTGGCAGTCCGGTGAGCCGTACACGGTCACGGACAACCAGAATTTGATCAATCTGCCGAATTTATCAGTGGACCGCCCCAATCAGATCCCCGGCCAGTCCTGCCAGGCGGCGAACCCGTCGATTCGCAACTGGATCAACTTAAATGCCTTCCGGCAGCAGCCCATCGGCTTTGCCGGGGATGAAGGGCGCGCTCAATGCCTTGGCCCGCATTGGAGAAGTCTGGACTTTTCGGTTTTCAAGGACTTCGCAATCACGGAAAAGTTCAAGGTCTCGTTCCGCGCCGAGGCTTACAATATCACCAACACCCCGAACTTCTCCCTTCCGGTCGCCGCCATTTCTGGTTGGACGGTTAGTAAGAACCCGACGGGTGTTCCGACCAGCGCGGGGTCATTCGGCCAGATCATATCCACTAATCTCGGCTTCACGCCTCGCGTGATGCAGCTGGCGCTGCGGCTGTCGTTCTGAAAAACGGCTCCTCCGAGGACTTGAGTCTACTCACTCAAGTCCTCGGTCGAACCGGTCCGATCATCTTGCTGACGTGAACAAGCTCTTCGGAATCATCGCATGGACACCCTTGGTGCCATCGACGAGCTGAGTGATGCGCAAATCCACCGCCACGCTCGTGAGAGCGTACGCCGCTTCACGTGTGAGCTTCTTTTCATTCACCAGAAAATCAATCGTTTCAAAGATGCAGATGCGGGTGGCTTGAGTTAAATCGGGATCGAGCCCCATCGCAATGTAATGCGTGGGAGTTTCGGCACGTGGCCATTTCAGCGGCATGTTCTTGTGCAGAACGAATTGGAAGACGCCGGTGAGAGAGGTTTCCATCGCGGTGATGTTGACTTCGCCGTCGCCTTGGCCCGCGTGCCCGTCGCCGACCTCGAACAGCGCGCCGGGCGCTTGCACCGGAATGAACAACGTGGTTCCCGCGACGAGTTCCTTATTGTCCAGATTGCCTGCGTGAGTGCCGGGCGGCCCGCTGTTGATTTTGCCGGCAATCTCCGCGGGCGCCAGACCCATGCTTCCGAAGAATGGCCGCAGCGGAACCTCAATGCCGGGAGCGAATCGCCCGATCATGCGCTCGCGATCGAGCGCGATGATTTTCGTCACGCCTACCGGGAAGGCATCGGAGAGAAATCCGGCACGACCGGCGGTGTTGGCGGCATACGGGACATCCAGCCGGATTTCGCGAATGCGAACCTCGAGCACATCGCCGGGCTGCGCGCCCTCGATCGCCACCGGGCCGGTCAACAGATGGCCGCCGGGTCCTCGATTTTCCTTCGGTACGTCGGCTCGGATCTTCCGGAGCTCCGGCTGAATCTGATCGGCGGGAACACCCGCGCGCTCGAGCCCTTGCGGATCACCCGAGACGGTCTGAATCTCCACGATGTCGCCGGACTTCACCGTGAGGGTAGGCTTCGCACCCGCCCAGTAATTTCCCCACGCGATGCTATCGGGGGAAGCTTTGAGCTTGTATTCAGCGCCGCTGAGGGCTAGGGAAACACACAGAGTGATCAGCAGAGGTCGAATCATGATCCACTTTATCACCGCAAGAAGTTTCCGCTGGGGCTTCAGTGCATGAGGCTCCGGAAGTTTCATTAGCCGTTCGGAAGCAGCACGATCTTGCCGAGCACTCCACCTTCGCCCAGCATTTCGTGCGCCCGGCGGGCCGCTTCGAGCGGCAAACGGTGCGCGATCAAGGGCTTGATCTTGCCTTGCTTCAGCAAGTCCAGCAGCGTTAGCAGGTCATGACGGAACCACGCCGGTTTAAAACGCATCAACCACTGTATGCTGTACGGCACCATGCGCTTCCGGCCTGGCTTGAACCAATTGCGCAAGATGAACCAACCCAATTCAGCGGACTCGCGAATGGGATGACGACCCTGGCTCGGGGAAGCCATGCGTCCGCCACGCATTTTCGACTGGAAGCCGTAAGTCACCACGCGGCCGCCCTCGCGCAAGGCGTCGCGGGAGCGCCACAGATTGTCGCCGCCTATCCCGTCGAACACGGCGTCGACGCCGTCACCGGTAAGGCGATGAATCTCCTTCACGAAGTCCGCGTTCTTGTAGTCGATTGGGATGCCGCCTAGTTCCTGAACCACTGCGGCGCCCTGCACCGAACACGTTCCGTACATTTCGACGCCGGCCAGCTTCGCCAACTGCAACATAGCGGTGCCGACGCCGCCCGAGGCACCATGGATCAACATTCTCTGTCCGGGCAGGGCCTTCGCCGACCGATGCAGCATCTGGTACGCGGTGATGTAGTTCAACACCACGGCGACCGCC
>Ga0068858_100003456_pt1 | contig 15677 bp, 19 predicted proteins | sample KBSSwiS12_FD_66589 | JGI IMG/M metagenome (GOLD analysis project Ga0068858, IMG submission 66589) | Switchgrass rhizosphere microbial communities from Kellogg Biological Station, Michigan, USA - KBS Switchgrass S1-2 | ecosystem: Host-associated > Plants > Roots > Rhizosphere > Soil ...
CTCCAGGGAGCCCTTGGGCAGGACGAGCTTCAGCACGGCGACCGACGCTACCGGTGGGTCAGCGGATGGAGCGAAGCAGTTGCGCCATCTCGACCGCCGTCTCGGCGGACTCGGCGCCCTTGTTGCCCGGTCCGTCGACCGAGCGCTCCTCGGCCTGCTCGACGGTGTCGGTGGTGAGCACGCCGAACACCACCGGCACCTCGGTGTCGAGGCCCACGCGGAGGACGCCGGCCGCGCACTCCCCCGCCACGTACTCGAAGTGCGGCGTGCCGCCCCGGATCACGGCGCCGAGCGTGATGACCGCGTCGTAGCGATCCGACCGGGCGAGCGTCTTCGCCACCAGTGGCAGCTCGAAGGCGCCGGGCGCCCAGAACTCGTCGATCATGCCGCTGGAGACGCCGAGCTCGTCGAGCCGGCGGGACGCGCCCTTGAGCAGGCGGTCGGTGATGACGTCGTTGAACCGCCCGCACGCGATGGCGATGCGCAGGCCCTTCCCGTCGAGCACGGGCCGCCGCCCGGTCGACAGGCTGGTGTGGACCTCAGAGGACATCGTCGAGACCCTCGAGCAGGTGCCCCATCCGCTCGCGCTTGGTGCGCAGGTAGCGAATGTTCTCCGGGTTGGGGGCCGACTCCAACGGCACCCGCCCGGTGATCTCGAGGCCGAAGCCCTCGAGGCCGCCCCGCTTCGAGGGGTTGTTCGTCATCAGCCGCATCGTCGTGATGCCGAGGTCGACGAGGATCTGCGCGCCGATGCCGTACTCCCGCGAGTCGATCGGCAGGCCGAGCTCGAGGTTGGCGTCGACCGTGTCGTGCCCCTCGTCCTGGAGGCCGTAGGCCCGCAGCTTGTGGGCGATGCCGATGCCGCGACCTTCGTGGCCCCGCAGGTACACGACGACACCGAGACCTTCCTCGGCGACGCGCTGCATGGCGGCGTCGAGCTGCACGCCGCAGTCGCAGCGCAGGGAACCGAACACGTCACCGGTGAGGCACTCGCTGTGCACGCGCACGAGCACGTCGTCCTCGCCCTGCACGGCGCCCTTCACCATCGCGAGGTGCGTCTCGCCGTCGAGCAGCGACTCGTACGCGTAGCACGTGAAGTCGCCCCAGTCGGTGGGCACGCGCGCTTCGGCGACGCGCTTCACGAGCTTCTCGCCCTGGCGCCGGTAGCGGATGAGATCGGCGATCGAGATCATGAGGAGGTCGTGCTCGGCACAGAACTTCTCGAGATCCGGGACGCGGGCCATGGTCCCGTCCTCGTTGACGATCTCGCACAGCACGCCGGCGGGATACAGGCCGGCCATGCGGGCCAGGTCGACCGACGCCTCGGTGTGACCGGCGCGCTTCAGCACACCGCCCTCGCGGTAGCGCAGCGGGAAGATGTGTCCGGGACGGGCGAGGTCCTTCGGCCGCGTGGCGGGGTCGATCAGCGCCTGGATGGTGGCGGCCCGGTCGGCGGCCGAGATGCCGGTCGTGGTGCCGTGGCGGAAGTCGACCGACACCGTGAACGCGGTGCGGTGGCTCTCGGTGTTGTCGTGCACCATCAGCGGCAGGTCGAGCTCGTCGGCGCGCTCGGCCGTGAGCGGCATGCAGATGACGCCCGACGTGTGGCGCACGAAGAACGCGATCTTCTCGGCGGTGGCGAACTCGGCCGCCATGATGAGGTCGCCCTCGTTCTCGCGGTCCTCATCGTCGACCACGACCACGATCTCGCCGCGGCCGATGGCGGCGACGGCGTCCTCGATCGGCGCGAGGTGGCTGCTCCGGCGCGAACCGGTCACGGCACGTACCCCTGCAACAGGCGCTCGACGTACTTGGCCATGACGTCCACCTCCAGGTTGACCCGGTCGCCCGGGCCCTTGCGGCCGAGGGTGGTGACCTCGGCGGTATGGGGGATCACGGCGACGGTGAACCCGTCGTCGAGAGCTTCGACCACCGTGAGGCTGATCCCGTCGACGGTGACGGAGCCCTTCTCGACGATGTAGCGGTTGAGCCCTTCCGGCATGCGCACGCGCAGGTCGGGGACGGGCTCGACGATCTCGCCGACCGCGTCGACGTGCCCTTGCACGAGGTGGCCGCCGAGCCGGTCCTGCAATCGCACGGGCCGCTCGAGGTTGACGCGGTCGCCCGGTTGCAGGTCGCCGAGGTTGGTGCGGTCGTAGGACTCCTGGGTGACGTCCGCTTCCCACCACGAACCCGCCTCGCCGATCCCGTCGGGTCCCTGGTCGACGACCGTGAGGCAGCAGCCGTTGACGGCGATCGAGTCGCCCTGCTTGGCGTCCTCGAGCACCAGGCTGGCACCGATGCGGAGCTTCGCCCCTTGGCGCGAGACGACGGTGCCGAGCTCCTCGACGATGCCGGTGAACATCGCTACGCCGCCAGCTCGATGCGCAGGTCGTCACCCAACGGGGTGACCGACAGGATGCGGCCGCGCCACACGTCGGCGATGGTCGGCGCGCCGGCGCCGGCGAACAGCGGGCGGGCGTCGGCGCCACCGAAGAGCACGGGCGCGACGTAGAGCACGTACCGATCGACGAGGCCGGCGCGGTGCAGCTCGCCGGCCACGGTGGCGCCGCCTTCGACGAGGACCTGCACGATGCCCTGGGCGCCGAGCTCGTCGAGGATCGCGCCGAGGTCGCCCGTCATCTCGATGCACGGACGCACCTTGGCGTCCTCGGGCGCCTTGCCGAGCACGACGCGCACCGGGTCGGGCCCGTCGACGTGGCGGACCGTGAGCGTCGGGTCGTCGGCCCGCACGGTGCCGGCCCCGACGAGGACGGCGTCGCTCTCCGCCCGCAAGCGGTGCGCATCAGCCCGCGCCTCCACGCCCGTGATCCACTGCGAGGAACCATCGGGCGCCGCGGTGCGGCCGTCGACCGACGCGGCCAGCTTGAGCACCACCCAGGGGCGCCCGGTGCGGCGGTGCTTCAGGTAGGGCGCCAGCTGCTCGGTGACCGTGTCGGCCTGGACACCCACCTCGACCGCGATGCCGGCGGCCCGCAACCGGGCGATGCCCTGGCCCGACACGTGGGTGTCGGGGTCTTCGATCCCGACCACGACCCGGGCCACGCCCGCGGCCACGAGGGCGTCGGCACACGGCGCGGTGCGGCCGTGATGGGAGCACGGCTCGAGCGTCACCCACACCGTTGCGCCGCGAGCGGCTTCGCCGGCGGCCGCGAGCGCGGCCGCTTCGGCGTGGGGGCCGCCGGGCGGGGCGGTGGCGCCCTCGAAGATGCGGCCGTCGGTGGCTTCCAGGACGCAGCCGACCCACGGGTTCGGTGACGTCGTGGTGCGCACGCTCGCTCCCAGGGCCACGGCCCGGTCCATCGCGGCGTCGTCGCGCACCGTGTAAGGGTACCTGAACGGTCGCGATCCCCCACGTTCGTTCCCGAGACGACCGCATTACGCCACCCCTGGGTCAGTGCGGCCGCTCCCCGGCGAGGAGGGCGAGGGCATGGGGGACCACCTCGAGCACGGCGTCGACGCACTCGATGGCTCCGGTGGTCGATCCGGGCGTGTTGAGCACCAGCGCCTGGCCGATCGTGCCGGCCGCCGCGCGTGACAGGCGACCGAGGGGGTTCACCAGTCGCATGGCCTCGGCCAGCCCGGGCGCCTCCCGTTCGAGCACGGCCTTGGTGCCCTCGGGCGTGAGATCACGGGGCCCGAACCCCGTGCCGCCGGTGGTCACCACCAAGCCGGTGAACCCGTCGCACAGCGAGCGCAGCGCGTCGGCCACCGACTCGACGCCGTCGGCCACGACCTCGCGGCGGTCGACCTCGAAGCCGGCGGCGGTGAGGTGGGCGACGAGCGCCTCACCCGAGCGGTCGTCGCGGGTGCCCTCGACCACACCGTCCGAGACGGTGAGGACGCGCGCCTTCACGCCATCCGGCGACGGTCGATCCGCCACGTCGACCCCTTCGCCGCCTTGGCCAGGCGCTTCATCTCCACCGCGACCTCGGCCGCCTCGGCGCTCGACACGAACGACCGCACGTGCGTCGAGGCGATGCCGATCGACACCGTCAGGAACGGATGGTGGCGCACGGTTCCCGTGCGGTCGACGCGCTCGATGTAGCCCTGCTGGCGATCCTCGGGGTCATAGAGCGCGGGCGCGCTGCTGTCGAACCGCTCGACGATGCGAGTGGCGACTGCTTCGGCGCGGTCAGGACCGCACACGACCACGAAGTCGTCACCGCCGATGTGACCCACGAAGCACTGCGACGAACCGATGTCCTGCACCGCGTGGAGGACGACCCGGGCGGTGAGGACGATCGCCCGGTCGCCGCGGAGGAAGCCGTAGTGGTCGTTGTAGGCCTTGAACCCGTCGATGTCGACGTGCAGGAGCGCGAACTCCTCGCCGTCCATGATCTTGGCGTCGAGCCGGGTCTCGATCTCGAAGTTGCCCGGTAGGCCCGTGAGCGGCGAGGTGGCGCGCAACTGACGACCGCGTCGCAGCGACGTGTGCACGCGAGCCACGAGCTCGTTCATGTGGAACGGCTTGTCGATGTAGTCGTCGGCGCCCGCCTCCAAGCCGGCGATGCGGTCCTTGGCCAACGAGCGCGCCGTCACCATGATGATCCCCACCGACGACGTGCGCGGGTCCTTGCGCAGCTGGCGGCACACCTCGATGCCGTCGATGCCCGGCAGCATGAGGTCGAGGATCACGAGGTCGGGTCGATCCTGCAGCGCGACGTCGAGCGCGTCGTCGCCGCGGCCGACCTCGATGCAGTGGAACCCCTCCGCCTGGAGCCGCGTCGCGATCAGCCGCGCTATGTCTTTCTCATCGTCGACGATCAAGATCGACTCGGTCTTCACCATCGGCTCCGTCCGCAGCATAAAGCTGAAACCGGAACACAGCCATGCCGTCTGTGCCCGCATCTTGCGGTAGCAGCAGCGCTCCGCTTCCGTGGGCCCGCCACGGTTCCCCCGGTCGGGGGAGGGGGTGAAGCGCAGGGTGCGCGGCGGCCACCGAGCGGGCAACGCCGAGCGTCTCGACCTCGGTCATCGTGCAAACGCTGTAGACGAGCGTCCCCCCGGGACGCAGCAGCGGGATCGCCGCCTCGAGGATCTCGCGCTGGAGCGCGCTCAACCGATCGATCGCCTCGGCGTCGATGCGCCAGCGCGCGTCCGGCCGGCGCCGCAGCACGCCGAGCCCGGAGCACGGCGCGTCGACGAGCACGCGATCGAAGGACCCGGGGCGATACGGGGGCCGCCGGGCATCGGCGGCCACGACGACGGTCGGGGCGCCGACGCGACGAGCGTTGTCCCGCACGAGCGCCGCGCGCGTGGGTGAGATGTCCGATGCGAGCACGACGCCCTCGAGCGCCGTGGCCTTGCCGCCGGGCGCCGCGCACACATCGGCGACGCGCTCCCCCGGCTGCGAATCGACGAGCTGCGCGACCCACTGCGACGCGCGGTCCTGCACGTAGCCGTCGGCCCGTTCGGTCACTTCGGGCGGTTCGTTCATCGTGGCCAGCGCGGCCAGCGCGTCGTCGGGACCGAGGTCGGCGACGAGGCGCTCGACGAGCCAATCGGGGTAGCTCAAACGGGTGGGGTCATCGGGCCACACCACTTCCGTGGTTGCGACTCGGCGCAAGATCGCGTTGACGAGCCCACTTGTCCGCTTTGGGGCGATGTCGACGGTGGCCGACACCGCGGCGTGCGCGGGAACGCGGAGGAAGTGGAGCTGGTACGCGCCGAGGCGCAGCAGGTTCCGGGTCGGCACGTCGAGGGGACGCACGAGGAAGCGGTCGACGAGGAAGTCGCAGGCGCGGCGCATGCGAGTGACGCCGTAGACGAGCTCGGTGACGAAGCCCCGATCGCGCCCGTCGAGCTTCGAGCGCTCGAGGATGGCGCCGAGCGCGAGGTTGGCGTAGGCGTCGTCCTCCTCGATGCGCACGAGGGCGTCGAGCGCGACCTTGCGGGCGTCAACCACCCAGCTGCTCGCCGGGCTCGGGCCGGGCGCCGTTGCGCCACGCCGTCGCCGGCTGGGGTCCCTTGCCTTCCGGCTGCACCTCGATGAGCTCCACCCCGCCGTCACCGGTGCCGATGACGAGACCGTCGATCACCCCGGGCGCGCCGCGGTGGTCGACGAGGCGAGTCGCCAGCACCTTCAGCCGCTTCCCGCGGAACGTCGTCCACGCGCGACCGAGGCGGACGAGGCGGTGGACGTCGAGCGCCGGTCGGCTCCAGTCGATCTCGAGCTCCTCCGGGGCGATCTTCGCGGCGTACGTCGGCTCACCCGACTGGGGAGTGGGCTGGCCGAGACCGGATGTGAGCGTGGCGATCAACAGGTCGGTACCGATCGCCACGAGTCGGGTGCGCAGGTGGTCGGCCGACTCGTCGGGATCGATCGACAACCGCTCGACGGCGTACACCGGACCGGTGTCGAGCCCCTCTTCGAGCTCCATGATGCAGATGCCGGTCTCGTCGTCGCCGGCGAGGACGGCCCGCTCGACAGGAGCCGCGCCGCGCCAACGGGGCAGCAACGAGAAGTGCACGTTGATCATGGGGACCCGCTCGAGCACGTGCGGCTTGATCAGTCGCCCGTAGGCGACGACGACGCCGAGGTCGGCACCGGTGTCGAGCACGTCGTCGACCTTGTCGCTGACCGGCAGCCCCAGCTCCACGGCGGCCGCCTTCACCGGGCTCGGCACCAGCGCGCCTCCACGGCCGCGTTTGCGGTCGGGCTGGGAGACGACGAGCGCGATGTCGAGACCGGCACCGACCAACGCCCGCAGGGGAGGCACCGCCGCCTCGGGGCTGCCGAGGTAGACGATGCGGTGCGGCTTCAGAGCTGCTCGGCGCGGGCCAGCTGGAGCTGACGGACCGCCCGCTTGGCGTCCTTGCGCTGCTCGTCGTCGAGGCGGTCGAGGAGGAGCACGCCGTCGAGGTGGTCGAGCTCGTGCTGGAACATGCGAGCGAGCAGCTCGTCGGCGTCGAAGGAGACCTCGTTGCCGTCGAGGTCCCAGCCGGTGAGGTGGACCTCCTTCGGCCGCACGATCTCCCACGCCAGACCCGGCACCGAGAGGCAGCCTTCCTCGTAGACCCACTCGCCGCGCGACTCGCTGATCGTCGGGTTCACGATGACCTGCGGACCGCCACCCTCGTGCATGTCGTAGACGAAGAGCCGCTTGAGCACACCGACCTGCGGCGCGGCGACGGCGAGGCCGTTGGCCTCGTAGAGCGCGCCGGCCATGCCCTCGGCGATGGTGGCGAGGCGGCCGTCGATGTCGACCACCTCGTGGGCGCGCTGGCGCAGCACCGGGTCGCCGACGATGCGGATCGAGTAGGGCTGCACGGGCGTCAAGGCTAGCGTTCCCTCTCTGCCCCACTACTTCGACGACCAGCCCGAGGCGCCGTCCGCGCCCACCATCGTGCGGCTGGCGCTCCCCGACATGACGCTCGATCTGACCACCGACCGCGGCGTCTTCTCGCGCGAGGGCGTCGACGCCGGGACCAAGCTGCTGCTGCTGGAAGCACCGGCGCCGGCGCCGTCGGGTGACCTCCTCGACCTCGGGTGTGGGTACGGGCCGCTGGCGATCACGATGGCGCGACGGGCACCGGGCGCGACGGTGTGGGCGGTCGACGTGAACGAACGGGCGCGGGCGCTGACCGCCGCCAACGCCGCCGCGCTCACCAACGTCCGGGTGGCCGCGCCCGACGACGTGCCCGCGGACGTCCGCTTCGCCACCATCTGGTCGAACCCCCCGATCCGCATCGGGAAGGGGGCGCTGCACGAGCTGCTGCTGCGATGGTTGTCGAGGCTGACGCCGGACGGGCGTGCGGTGCTCGTCGTGCAGAAGCATCTGGGTGCCGACTCGTTGGCGCGCTGGCTCGACGCGCAAGGCTTCCTCACCACCCGCGTGCAGGCGCGGGTCGGCTACCGCCTCCTGGAGGTGCAGTGCGCCCCCTGAGCGACACCGAGATCAAGCGCCTCAACCGCGAGTGGCGGCGCAAGACGGAAGGCCGGCTGGCCCTGTACCTCGACGACGTGCAGACGCCGTTCAACGTGGGCGCCATCGTGCGCACCGCAGCCGCCGAACGCGTCGAGCACCTGTACCTGTCGGGGGCGACGGTCACCCCGAACCACACGAAGGCGCACAAGCTGTCGATGGGGTCGGAGCGGTTCGTGCAATGGACCCAGCACGAGCAGTCGGTCGCGGCCGTCGACGCCATCAAGGACGCCGGCTACCGCCTCGTCGGGATCGAGCTCGCCCACGACGCGGTTCCCCTGCCCGAGGCGCGGCTCGGCGACGCCGTGTGCCTGGCGTTCGGCCACGAGGACCGCGGCCTGTCGGCGGCCGTCCTCGCCGCCTGCGACGAGGTCGCGTTCATCCCCCAGCTCGGCCGCGTCGGTTCCCTCAACGTGGCCCACGCGGCCGCCATCGCCATCTACGAGGTGCGCCGCCGCTCCTGGATGACCTGAGCCGGCGAGCCCGCTCAGGAGCGCAGGGGGTCGACGGCGACGCGCAGCCTTCCGGGTGGGCGGGGGGTGGCGGCGAGGGCGTCGCAGAGGGTCTGGTGGTCGGAAGCGCGAACGAGGTAGGCACCGTCGGCCGGACCGAGCACCTGGACGCCGGTGAGCGCGCGCACGTACTCCTCGGCCGGCGCACCCGACACGTGGGCCAGCGCCGTGAACGGCGGCCAGCCGAACGGCTCCCGGCGCGCCGCCTCGGCGGCGGAGACGCGAGACGGATCGCCGTGCAGCGCGGCGAGCACGACCTCGTGGCGCGGCAGCCGCGTCTGCAGGAGCAGCCGTCCCCCCGTCGCCTTGCCCCCGACGAGCCGGGCGGCGCGCGCCACCAGCGCCATGGCCTGCTCGGCGGCGCGGTAGCGAGGTGCCAGCAGCTCGGCGTCGAGGTCGAGGAACGCCACCGCGTCGGCGTGGTCGATGCGCCGGAGCACTGCTTCGGTGCCGACCAGCACCGGCGCATCGGGCAGGGCGTCGCTCTCCCCCGTCACCTCGCCGACGGCGACACCCGCGAGCCGCTCGAGGTCCTCACGGGCGCGCGCCGTGCCCAGGCGCCGCAGCTTCAACTTCGAGGATCCACAGCTCGAGCACACCAACGGGCGGGTCGCCGCGCACCTACGACACACCAGCACGTCGTCGTCCATGGCGACCGCCGCGCCGCACCGCTCGCAACGGGCCAGGTCGCCGCACGCCGCGCACGCGAGCAACCGAGCCCGCCCCTTGCGGTTGAGCACGCACACCACCCGCTTGCCCGAACGCACGAGATCGACGAGGCGCGGCGAGTACAGGTCGGTCCGCAGGGGGTCCTCGCGGGCGCGGTCGACGACGTCGACGACGGGCCAGCCGGCGCGCTCGGTCGACCGGTCGGGCACGAGCAGCTCGCCCCAGCGCAACGCCTCGAGCGACGGGCACGGCGACGTCAACACGCACGGCACGCCGGCTCGGCGCGCCCGCTCGGCGGCGACGTCGCGGGCGTTCCACGTCGGCGACGCCTCCTCCTGGTGCACCTCCTCGTGCTCGTCGAGCACCACGACGGCCGCGAGCCCCGGCACCGGGGCCCACGCCGCGCCCCGGGCCCCGATCACGACGCGCGCGCCAGCCGCCGCCCGCGCCCACTCGCGCGGCAGCAAGGCCACCGGCACGCCCGCCCGGCGCAACCGCGCCGCGAGCAGCTGTGCCGTCGCGTGCGCCGGCGTCACCACCAACGTCGGTCCGAGCGCGGCGGCGGCGATCACCAACGGGTACGCATCCGTCGCCGGCGGTTGGCGCAGCACGGCGCAGGGCACGCGCAACGCCTGCCCCACCAACGGATCCGTGGGGGTCTCCGGCACCATCACCGACGCCTCGCGCGGCGGCAAGCCCTGCACCGCCGCGGGCGGTGACGCCGTGCGCAGGAAGTGCGGCGGCCGGCCGGCCCACCGCCACGCGGCCCAGCGGGCCAGGTCGAACAGCTCCGCCGCCGGCCCCCACCCCGTGACCTTGGCGATCGGGCGCAGCGCCACCCCCGCCGGCGGCGCCACGTCGAGCTCGCTCACCCATCCCCCGACGCGCCGGCCGTGCAACGGCACGCGCACCAAGGTCCCGACGCGCACCTGGTCCCCGAGGGCCTCGGGGACCAGGTAGTCGAACGGCTTGTCGAGCGCCGGCTCGTCGACGACGACGCGCGCGACCAGTGACCCGAGTCGGAGATCCGCAGGCACCTCGACGGCCAGTGACGCCGATCGCGGCGTCCTCCGCCCTCCAAAGCCGGCAAGAGGATTCGTTCGGTTGTGCGTCCTTGCGCTCGACGCCTCTGGCTCGCCGATCTGCCCCACGGACTTCCGACTCAGGTCACTAGAGGTGCAGCGCCGACTTCAGCTCCTCCACCCGCGGCGTGGCCTCCCACGTGAACTCCTTCTCGGAGCGCCCGAAGTGGCCGTACGCGGCCGTCTTCTTGTAGATCGGCCGGCGCAGGTCGAGGTCGCGCAGGATCGCCGCCGGTCGGAGGTCGAACAGCTCCTTCACCGCGTTCTCGATGGCGTCGTCGTCGACGGTGTTGGTGCCGAAGGTCTCCACGAGCAGGGACACGGGCTTGGCCACGCCGATGGCGTACGCGACCTGCACCTCGCAGCGGGACGCGGCGCCCGACGCCACCACGTGCTTGGCGACCCAGCGCGCCGCGTACGCGGCCGAGCGGTCGACCTTCGACGGGTCCTTGCCCGAGAACGCGCCGCCGCCGTGCCGGGCCATGCCGCCATAGGTGTCGACGATGATCTTGCGGCCCGTGAGGCCGGTGTCGGCGTGCGGGCCGCCCAGCTCGAAGGTGCCCGTCGGGTTGACGTAGACGTCGTAGTCGTCGTCCTGGAACGCCGGCGGGATCAGGGGCTGGATCACGTGCTCCTTGAGATCCGGCTTGATCAGCGTCTCGGCGTCGAGCCCGGGTTGGTGCTGGGTCGAGATGAGCACGGTGCGCAACCGGACCGGCTTGCCGCCCTCGTAGTCGAACGTGACCTGCGTCTTCCCGTCGGGGCGGAGGTACGGGAGGATGCCCGCCTTGCGGACCTCCGAGAGCCGATGGGCGAGCCGGTGTGCCAGCCAGATGGGCATGGGCATGAGATCGTCGGTCTCGTCGGTGGCGTAGCCGAACATCATCCCCTGGTCGCCCGCGCCCTGGGCGTTGAGGATGTCCTCGCCGGACACGCCGGTCCGCGTCTCGAACGCGGTGTTCACTCCTTGGGCGATGTCGGGCGACTGCTCGTCGATCGACACCATGACGCCGCACGTGTTGCCGTCGAAGCCGAACGACTCGCGGTCGTAGCCGATGCCGCAGATCGTCTCGCGCACGATCTTCGGGATGTCGACGTACGCCTGCGTCGTGATCTCGCCGGCGATGACGGCCAGACCCGTGGTGAGGAGCGTCTCGCACGCGACCCGCCCGGTCGGATCCTCGGCCAGGATGGCATCGAGGATCGCGTCGGAGATCTGATCCGCCATCTTGTCCGGGTGGCCCTCGGTGACTGACTCCGAGGTGAAGGTGAAGCTCACGACTGGCTCCTGAGGTCGAGGACGGCGTCGAGCACGGCTCGCGCCACCGCCCGCTTGTCGGCGAGGGCTACATCTTCGCGGCTCCCGTCACCCCGCAGGAGCACCACGGCATTGGTGTCGTGCTCGAAGCCGACGCCGGGGGCGCTCACGTCGTTGGCGACGATGAGATCGAGGTTCTTGCGGCGCACCTTGTCCGCCGCGTTGGTGACGAGATCGGTCGTCTCCGCGGCGAACCCGACGAGCGTCTGGCCGGGTCGCTTCCGGGCACCCAGGCCAGCGAGGATGTCGGGCGTCGGCTCGAGGACGACCTCGGGCACGCCGTCGCCCTTCTTGATCTTGTCGTCGGCGATCGCCTTGGGCCGGAAGTCGGCCACGGCGGCCGCCATGACGATGACGTCGGCCGAGTCGGCCCGCGCCACCACCGCAGCTTCCATCTCCGCCGCGGTCTCCACTCGCACCAGCTCGACGCCGGGCGCCGCGCCTCGGGGCGCGGTGGTGATCAGCGTGACGGTTGCGCCTCGCGTCGCGGCTTCGTCGGCGACGGCGTGCCCCTGCTTGCCCGACGACCGGTTGCCGATGAAGCGCACCGGGTCGATCGGCTCGCGGGTGCCGCCGGCGGTGACGAGGATGCGCAGCCCGCCGAGGTCGCCCATCCTTCCGGGGGCGGCGCCCAGCACCTGTTCGCACGCCGCCACGATGTCGGCCGGCTCGGCCATGCGGCCCATCCCGACGTCGCCGCCGGCGAGCATGCCGGCGACCGGGTCGACGACGGTGACGCCCCGCTCGCGCAGGAGCGCCACGTTCGCCTGCACCGCGGGCTGCTCCCACATCTCGGTGTGCATGGCCGGGCAGACGATCACCGGCGCCCGCGTGGCCAGCAACGTGGCCACGAGCAGGTCATCGGACAGGCCCATGGCGTACGCGGCGAGCACCCGGGCGGTGGCCGGCGCCACCACCACCAGGTCGGCCCGTTGGCCGAGCGTGGTGTGGGGCGACGGCTCCGGGCTGTCCCACAAGGACGTGCGCGCCGGCTCCGAGGCCAGCGCCGAGAACGTCTGGGTGGTGACGAAGTGCAGCGAATCAGGCGTGAGCACGGGGCTCACGAACGCGCCGGCGTCGACCATCCGGCGGCAGATCTCGATGGCCTTGTAGGCAGCGATGCCGCCGGAGACGCCGAGGACGACGCGGCGCCCCTGGAGCAACTCAGGCTTCTTGCTCGGCCTCGCCGTCGGCCGGGACCTCTTCGATCGGCACGGCGACGATCTTGTCGGCGGCGATCTCCTCGAAGGCGATCGACAGGGGCTTGCGGGCCGTGGACGCCACCTGCGGCGGCACGAGGGAGCCGAGGCCCTCGCCGAGCTGGTTGAAGTACGAGTTCACCTGCCGGGCGCGACGGGCGGCCAGCGTGACCAGCGAGAACTTCGAGTCGACGCGGCCGAGCAGCTCCTCGATCGGGGGGTTGATCATCGAGTCCTGGCGCCATGACATAGGAAGGCGATCCTACCGGGTGAACACGGCAACGGCTGCTTCCACGAGCGCATCGAGCAGCTGCTCTCCCGTCGGCAGGCGCTCCCCGACGCCGGCCGTGGCCATGGCCTGCCGGTCGGCGACGGCGTGCACGACCATGGTCGTGACCAGGTAGAACCGCACGTTCGCCGCTTCGACGGGCAGGCCCAGGCGAGCACGGATGCGCGCCGTGACGTCCCGCGACGCCTCGGTGGCCTGCGCCCCGGCGCCGTAGGGCTCGGGCGCGCTGAACGGGTTGAACCGCGGGTCCTCGTGCAGCCGGGCGACGAAGCGGACCCAGTGCTCGTCCTCACCGGCGGCCTCGGTGAACGGCGCCACGAGCACCCGCACGAGCCCCGCCAGATCGTCGGCCCGACCTTCCTCCAGGAGGGTCGCGAGCATGGCCGCCCGCCGCTCCTCGAGGTGCGCGTACCGCTGCTCGAACAGCGCCCGCACGAGGCCGTCGCGCCCGCCGAAGTGGTAGTGGACCGCGGCGTTGTTGCGCTGACCGGCCGCCTCGGTGATCTGGCGCAGCGACACGCCGTCGAGTCCCCGCTCGGCGTAGAGCCGCTCGGCGGCATCGAGGATGAGCCCCCGGGTGTCAGCCACGGGCCGTGCGGATCAACGTCGCGATCTCCTCGACGCAGCGCTCGAGGTCGTCGTTCACCACTTCCAGGGCGCCCAGCTCGGCCGCCGCGTGCGCTTCCTCCTCGGCCTTGGCCAGACGACGTTGCACGATCTCCTCCGGGTCGCCACGACCGCGCAACCGGCGCTCCTGCTCCTCGTGCGAGGGTGGAACGACGAAGATGAGCAGCGCGTTCGGGTCGATCGCCGCGATCTGCCGCGCGCCCTGCACCTCGATCTCGAGCACCACGTCCTTGCCACCCGGCACGATCGTGGGCACCGGCGTGCCGTAGAGGTTGCCGAGGAACTCGGCCCACTCGAGGAAGCCGCCGACGTCGCGGTGCGCCTCGAACGTCATGCGATCGACGAAGACGTACGCGTCGTCGGCCTCACCCGGGCGTTGGGCGCGCGTCGTCCACGAGCGGCTCAACCACAGCTGCGGATCCCGTTCGAGCAGTCGAGCCACGATGGTGCCCTTGCCGACACCACCCGGCCCGGAGATGACGATGTTCAGCTGCCCGACAACCGCTCGAGGAGCTTGCGCCGCTGGTTGGTGCCGAGGCCCTGGATGCGGCGCGTCTCGCTGATCTCGCACTCCTCGAGCGTGCGGCGAGCCTTGACCTTCCCGAGACCCGGCAACGACTCGAGCACGGCGAGCACCTTCATCTTGCCGACGATCTCGTCCTTGTCGGCCATGTCGAAGAGCTCGGGCAGGGAGGTCGAGCCCATCTTGAGCTTCTCCTTGAGCTCCGCCCGCACGCGGCGGGCGACAGCGGCCTTTTCGAGAGCGGCTTGGCGCTGGTCCGGGGAGAGCTGAGGCGGCAACGGCATGGCCGACGAGCGTAGACGCGTTGACCGACGCGTCAGCGCGGCGCGCGCGACATGCCCAGGGCCGCCATGGCGATGATGTCGCGCTGGACCTCGTTGGCACCGCCGCCGAAGGTGAGGATCAGCACGCTGCGATAGAGGTGCTCCAGCCGGCCGCGCAGCACCGCGCCAGGTGTTCCCTCGGGCAGGTACCCCGCTTGCCCCACCACCTCGATGAGCAGGTTGTAGACCTCGAGGTACAGCTCGGTGCCATAGACCTTGGTGGCCGACGAGTTGCCCGGCGGGAGCTGCGCGCCGACCGCGCCGGCCGCCCGCCAGTTCATGAGCCGCAGCACGTCGACCTTCGCGTACGCACGAGCGAGCGTCATCTGCACCCACTCGCGGTCGATCACGCGCGTGCCGTCGGCGAGCTTCGTCTCGATCGCCCACCGGCGCGTGTCCTCGACCATGCGTGCGCAGCTGGCGGACGGGGTGATGGCGAGGCGCTCGTGGTTGAGCTGGTTGGTGATGAGCCGCCACCCGCCGTTGAGCTCGCCGACCAGGTTCTCCTTCGGCACGCGCACGTTGTCGTAGAACGTCGAGCTCGTGGGGTCGTTGCCCATCGTGTTCAGCGGCGTCCACGAGAACCCCGGCGCGTCGGTCGGGACGATCACCACCGAGATGCCCTTGTGCTTCGGGGCGTCCGGGTCCGTCCGCACGGCCAGCCACACGTAGTCGGCGTACTGGATGACGCTCGTGAAGACCTTCTGGCCGTTGATGACGAACTCGTCGCCGTCGAGCACGGCGCGGGTCTGCAACCCGGCGAGATCGGTGCCGGCGCCGGGCTCGGTGTAGCCGATGGCGAAGTGGATCTCGCCGCGCAGGATGCCGGGCAGGAAGCGGGCCTTCTGCTCCTCGGATCCCAGGGCCATGATCGTGGGGCCGACGCTGTTGAGCGTGAGCAGCGGGAGCGGCACGCCGACCCGATGCGACTCCTCGACGAAGATGAGCTGCTCGATGAGCGGCCGACCCTGGCCGCCGTACTCCGGCGGCCACCCGAGGCCCAGCATGCCGTCGTCGCCGAGGCGCTTGATGTAGTCCTTGTAGTGCGAGCGGTGCTGGCGGACACCTCCCTCGATCTCCTCGACGAGACCCTCGAAGTAGGACCGCATCCGGTGCTGGAAGGCGCGTTCCTCGTCGTTCAGATCCAACCTCATGGCTGCGCACGTTAATGCACCTGTTGTAGAAC
>Ga0068858_100003457_pt1 | contig 15673 bp, 20 predicted proteins | sample KBSSwiS12_FD_66589 | JGI IMG/M metagenome (GOLD analysis project Ga0068858, IMG submission 66589) | Switchgrass rhizosphere microbial communities from Kellogg Biological Station, Michigan, USA - KBS Switchgrass S1-2 | ecosystem: Host-associated > Plants > Roots > Rhizosphere > Soil ...
GGCTATCAGCATGGCGTTGGCTTTGCCTTTGCATGCCGTCGCCGGGTCTTTCGCATTCACTCGGTACTCGAAATTCTTCCTCATGACGCACAGTTGCAGACGGGAACGGGCAACGCCGGGCGAGGGATTGACCTTGGCAGCTCCCCATACGCCGGTCGAGTCGGTAAACGCAAAGGCCAGATGGACAGGGAAGCTTCTGAACCCCAACCAATTGCGATCCTGCTTGACGTAAGAATGGGCAAAGACAGTCTTGCATCTCCCCTTGGGAACGTCATACCAGCCGTCGATGACCCAAAACTCGTCGCTGAAGCCGAAGTCTTTGTAGGCGACGCCAACGTCGACGGTGATCTGCCCTTTATTGCAAACCTCGGCGGAATACAGCTCTAGGTCCGGTTGGGCCCAGAGACGCGAGGCGGGCAACAGAAGCAGCGTGGTCAGAAGCGCGATCAGGATGCGTTTCATGTTGCGTCCCTTCCTGCAGCCGGCAGACCCGAGCCCGAGCCGTGAACCGTTCAGGATGCGCTTGGCGGCGGCAGCGTGTCAACGCGGTTCGGATTCGTCAGAACAACCTTGTCTGCGGCGCGGCGCACACTTCTCCGCCCGACCCTTTGGAGACCGTCATGCCCGACGACGCGCAGAGCACCAAGAGCCTGAACAACGCTGCTGACCTTGCACAAAGGCAGCTCGAGCGCGCAGTGCAAGTAGCGCGGGCAGCGAGCTTCGAATCCGAGCCGGCACTGGTAGCGGCGATCTTGCAGGCCATCGTCATCAACCACTGGAAGTTCATGCGCTGAGCAGTGCATGAGCGGCATGGACGGCTCCGGGCGTGTGCAGTCACCGTAGGGAATCGGCCGCGCCAATGAACCCTGCCTAGCGGGGACACCTGGCCACGATGGCGCACACTCACGCTGCCGACCAGACGATCCGGATGCGCGCTTGACCGCCGACGCCCTCTGCTTCGAGACCTTCGAGTTGCAGCCCGTGGAGCGGCGACTCGTCGTCGGCGGCGTGGCGGCCGCGGTCGGCGCGCGAGCGTTCGACGTGCTCGTGGCGCTTGCCGAACGCGCCGGCCAGCTGGTTTCCAAGCAGGAGCTCCTCGACCTCGTGTGGCCGGGCCTCGTCGTCGAGGAGAACAACCTGCAAGTGCAGATCGCCACGTTGCGCAAGGTGCTCGGCCCGCAGGCGATCGTCACCATTCCGGGCCGGGGCTATCGCCTGGCGATCGCGCGCCAGGATGCAGTCGTGCCGCCCGCCGGCGATGCTCGAGCGGTCTCTCGGCCGGCGGGCGCCGGGGCGGTGGCATCGCCTCCCGCCGAGATCGAGGAGCTGTTTGGTCGCCAGGACGACATCGAATCGCTCGGTGCGCACCTTCGCGCGCACGGTCTCGTCACGATCGTCGGCCCGGCGGGCATCGGCAAGACCCGACTCGCCTCGGCCGCGGCACGCGCGCACGGCGGCGCGTTCGCCGACGGCATGCGCTTCGTCGAGCTCGCGCCGCTCGCCGATGCGACGCTCGTCGCGCCCACGATCGCGCGCTCGCTCGGCGTGGCGATCGGCAATGCGCCGTCGAGCGTCGAGCATGGGCTGAACGCTCTCGCCCAGCAACGCCTGCTGCTGGTCCTCGACAACTGCGAGCACGTTCTCGACGCCGTCGACGCCTTCGTGACGCTGCTGCGTCGCAGCGCGCCCGGCATCCACGTGCTCGCGACCAGCCAGGAGCTGCTGCGGCATCGCGACGAGCACGTGTATCGCCTCGGTCCGCTGTCAGTCCCCGACGAGGATGCCGACGTCGCCGCTCTCGACAGGATCCGTGAGGCCGGCGCCGTGCGACTCTTCGTCGCGCGCGTGCGTGCGCTCGCCAGTGGCTTCGCGCTGACGGCGAAGAACGTCGCCGCCGTGGTCGAGATCTGCCGCCGGCTCGACGGGATCCCGCTCGCGATCGAGCTCGGTGCCGCGCGCGTGCCATTGCTCGGCGTCGACGGGGTCCGCCAGCGACTCGACGAGCGCTTTCGCCTCCTGACCGGAGGCGCCCGCGTCGCGCTGCGCCGCCACCAGACGCTGCGCGCCGCGCTCGAGTGGAGCTACGGCCTGCTGACCGCGACCGAGCAGGCAGTGTTTGCCGCGCTCGGCGTGTTCTCTGGCAGCTTCGCACTCGAATCGGCGCAGGCGCTGGTGGCCGGGCCGGAGACGGATCCCTGGGCCGTGCTGGAGCACCTCGGCGCGCTGGTCGACAAGTCGCTCGTGGCGGTCGAAGGCCGCGCGGGCGACATGCCGCGTTACCGCCTGCTCGAGACCACCCGCGCGTTCGCGCTCGAGCGCCTCGCGGCGAGCGGAGCGACACCGCTCACTTTGCGCCGGCATGCCGAAGTGACGCTCGAGATCTTCGAGCGCGCCCATCGCGACCTGACGAACGGGATGCCGTCGGCCGATCTGATCCCGCGGCTCGTGCCCGAGCTCGACAACCTGCGCGGCGCATTGCGCTGGGCAGCCGGCACGGACGGTGACGATCGCATCGCCGTGGCGCTGTTCGGGGCCGCCGTAGAGGGCCACGGACACTTCTATTTCTTCGCGCTGAGCGCCGAGACCTGGCGCTGGCGCCAGGTGCTGCGGCCACGGGTGGACGCTTCGATGCCGGGCGCTGTCGCCGCGCGCTTCTGGCTCGCCTGCGCCGAGTGGGGCGGTGTGCTCTCGCCGCAGGAGGCTGCCGACGACGCGCGGCGCGCGATCGCGCTCTACACGGCGCTCGCCGACCGGTTCGGCACCTTCCGCAGCTGGCAGTCGCTCGCCTACGTGCTCACTGCGGTCGGCCGCGACGACGAGGCGCTCGACGCGTTGCGCCGGGCGATCGAGCTGCGCGATCCGGCGTGGCCGGAATGGATCCTCGCCTTGTTCGACAACACCGCGGGCATCGTCTGCATGCAGGCGGGCGACCTCGCCCGAGCACGCCGGCACTTCACGGCCTTGCTGGACAGCTCTGCCCGCGTTCGCCCCATCGACGAGCTGAACGCGACCGCCTTGCTGATCGACCTCGACGTGGCGGAAGGATTCGTGGAGAAAGCCGGCGTGGGGGCCGCTGCGATGATCGCCCGGCCGGAGGCGCTGACGCTGCGATGGACCGATGGCCGGGGCTTGCGGTTGTTGGCAACGGCACTGACGGTCGCCGGTCACCTCGATGACGCCGAGCGGATCTATCGCAAGTCGCTCGGCGAGCTCCGCCGCTACTACGGAAACGGGGCGGCCGCCTTGCTCGACGCCGCCACCTGGCTCGCGCGCAAGGAGCGACTCGAAGACGCAGCGCGCATCTGCGCCTACGCCGAGGGCGTGCAGGCGCGCGAAGGCCGCTCGCCGCGCCTCGTGGCCCGGCAGCTGCGCGACCGCCTGCACGCTGAGCTCGCGCAGCGCTTCGCGGCCGACAGGCTCGCACACCTGTACGAGGAAGGACGCAGTCTCAGCGACGACGAGGCTTGCGAGCTGACTTTCCCGCCGCCTTAACTGGCGTCGATGACGCGTGAAGGCAGGCTACGATTTCCTGCGCGGTAGTGTCACCTTTTCAGGTACTCGCGAACCTTCTGCACCGAGGTGCCGACCGCCTTCACGGCATCGTGCAGCTCCTCCTTCGTGCAGCCAAGGGCCCTGCACCAGTCACGGACTTCGTAGCTGCGCGACAGATCGATCCGGCGCAGGTCCTGCCACGTTTGCACGGAATCATCGATCACCATCTTCTCCGCGTTTGCCACGCGATCGAATAGGCAAACGGCGTACCGGGAACGCCGGAGCCCGAACCAGCATCCAATGGCCATGGCGGACATCCGGGCGCGAAGCGCAGACAGCACCTCGGCGGACGATGCGGGCCTCGTCGCGCGCATCGTCGCCGGCGACCGGGATGCCTTCCAGCAGCTCATGCGCCTGCACAACACGGCGCTTTTCCGCGCTGCGCGAGCGATCGTCCGCGACGACGCCGACGCCGAAGACGTGCTCCAGGAGGCGTATCTCTCCGCCTACCGGCACCTGCCCGACTTCCGCGGCGACGCGCGGTTGTCGACCTGGCTGACGCGGATCGTCATCAACCAGGCGCTCGGGCGGCTGCGGGCGCGCCGCCGCGACAACGTCGTCGCCTTGCTCGACGACCGCCCGGCGGGAAGCGCCGAACCGATGGAGCAGACGATGGACGACGACCCGCACGCATCGCCGGAGACCGGGGCGATGCGCGCCGAGCTGCGCCGCCTGCTCGAGAAGAAGATCGACGCCCTGCCGCTGGCGTTTCGCACCGCCTTCATCCTGCGCGAGGTCGAGGAGATGACGATCGAGGAAGCGGCCGAGTGCCTGGCGATTCCGGCGGCGACGGTCCGCACCCGCGTGTTCCGCGCCCGGGCGATGCTGCGCGAATCGCTCGCCGAGGACATGGACATGGCGACTGCCGACGTCTTCGCCTTCGCCGGGGCGCGTTGCGACCGCATCGTCGCCGGCGTGCTCGAACGGCTGCACCGGCTCGACGCCGGCGCCGGCGACGGCGCGCCGACCTGATTGCGACGCCGGCCCGGCGGGAACGGCGGCGCCTCGGCCGCCATCCAACGGGATCGCATGTGCAAACTCCCCAGAGAACCCCGTCCATGAAGCACTTCATCATCACCGTCGCGGCGTCGTCGCTCGCGCTGCTCGCGGGCCACGCCGTCGCCCAGGCGCCGAGCGATGCCCAGATCGCATCGATCGTCGTCACCGCCAACCAGGTCGACATCGACGCCGGCAAGCTGGCCGAGTCGAAGGGCAGCAACGCCGAGGTCAAGGCCTTCGGCAAGCAGATGGTCACCGACCACTCGGGCGTCAACAAGCAGGCCGTCGCCCTCGTCACCAAGCTCAAGGTCACTCCCGAGGACAACGCGACCAGCCAGAGCCTGAAGTCGGGCGGCGCCGACAACGTCAAGAACCTCGAGAAGCTGAGCGGCGCCGCCTTCGACAAGGCCTATGTCGACCACGAGGTCGCGTACCACCAGCAGGTCCTCGACGCGATCGACAAGACGCTCATTCCCAGCGCGCAGAACGCCGAGCTGAAGAGCCTGCTCGTCACGGTCCGTCCCGCCTTCGTCGCCCATCTCGAGCACGCCAAGCACCTGCAGGCGACGCTCGCGAAGAAGAGCTGAGCGGGTGCGCCACGCTGCCGCCGCGACCCTTCTCGCGCTCGCGGGAAGCGCGCTGCTCGGCGTCGCCCTGCAAGCGACGCCGGCCGGCGCCGCAGCGGCCGAGCGGGCGCGGACGCACGAAGTCGTGATCCAGGGCCTGCTGTACGGTCCCGAGACGCTGACGGTGCGGCCCGGCGACGTCGTCGTCTGGATCAACAAGGACCCGTTCCCGCACACGGTCACGGCCGCCGGCGTCTTCGATTCCGGGTCGATCGCGGCCGGCAAGTCGTGGCGCTTCACGGCCAAGAAGCCCGGCACGCATTCATACCTGTGCACGCTTCACACGACGATGAAGGGCACCCTGCGCGTCGAGTGATGCGGCCGCGCTAGGATGGAGCGAAGCGCGCCCCTGGTGTGAGTCGGCGCCGAGGAGCAGGCCCATGGCATCGGACGGCGACGCGATCTTCCTGAAGAACTGCTGGTACGTGGCGGCGTGGGATCACGAGCTGATCGACGGCGTCAAGCTGGCGCGGACGATCCTCGAGAAGCCGGTTGTCCTCTACCGCGGCGAAAGCGGCCGGGTCGTGGCGATGGAGGACCGCTGCTGCCACCGCGGCGCGCCGCTCTCGATGGGACGGATCGAGGGCGACTGCATCCGCTGCATGTACCACGGCATGAAGTACGACCCGTCGGGCAAGTGCATCCAGATCCCGGGCCAGGACGTCATCCCGGCCAAGCTCGGCGTGCGCAGCTATCCGGTTGTCGCCCGCGACCACCTGGTCTGGATCTGGATGGGCGACCCGGCACTCGCCGACCAGTCGCTCATCGTCGACTACGAGCCGCTGCACGACCCGGCCTGGCGCGGCATGCCCGCGTACATGCACTACGACGCCAACTGGCTCCTGATCGTCGACAACCTGAGCGACTTCGCCCACCTCGCCTTCGTCCACACCAAGACGCTCGGCGGCTCCGAGGAGTACGCCTACCAGACGCGACCGCTCAACATCGAGCGGCTCGCCGACGGCTTCCGGGTCGAGCGCTGGCACATGAACAGCGATGCGCCGCCGTTCCACAAGAAGGTGATCGCCGACAAGACGGCCAAGGTCGACCGCCGCAACATCGGCCGCATGCTGGTGCCCGGGATCTTCTTCCTCGAATCGATGTTCGCGCCGGCGGGGACGGGCGCGGAGAAGGGCAACGTCGCCGGCGCGCGGCAGTACCGAAACTGCCAGTTCATGACGCCGGAAACGCGCCGCACGACGCACTTCTTCTGGAACTACCTCCACAACTTCGACCTCGACGACCCGAACATCGCGCTCTCGCTCTGCAACAGCCTGCGCGAGGGGTTCATGGAAGACAAGGCGATCATCGAAGCGCAGCAGAAGCTGTTCGACCGCGAGCCCGACACCACCTTGCTGGCGATCGCCGCCGATGCGCCGCTGGCGCACTTCCGGCGCGTCTTCGGCCAGCGGCTCGCCGCCGAGCAGGGCAGGGTGGCCGCGGCGGCCTGAAGGCGGAATCAGTCGACGGGGGGCAGGAGCTTCCTCAGCACCTCGGGGTCGACCGGCTTTTGCAGGTAGTGGTCGACGCGGGCGAAGGTGTCCGAGACGCGCTCGTCGTCGTGCTCGCGGCCGGTGACGGCGATCAGGACGATGTCGTCGCCGTAGCGGGTGCGCAGCGTCCGCGTCAGCTCGTTGCCGTCCATTCCCGGCATGCCGATGTCGAGCAGCACGCAATGCGGCTGGTGCGTCTCGATGAGCGCGAGCGCGCCGGCGCCGTCGGTCGCGACCCAGACCTTGTAGCCGCTGATCATCAGCGTCTCGGCGAGCGCTTCGGCGGCGTCGATGAAGTCGTCGACCACCACCACCCGGACGTCGTCTTCGCTCATCGCAAGGTGCTCAACGCGGGGCGATCGGGGCGTAGAGCTGATCGGCGGCCGCCTCGGGCTTCATCAGGCGCCAGCGTTCGAGCTCGGCGAGCTCGACGACCGACCGGCGCGCCTCGTCGGCCTTGATGATCGGATCGAGCGCCAAGACCCGCGCGACGCAGCGCGCGATCCACTCGTCGTTGTCGCGAACGTATTCGCCGGCCGCCTGGATGCGCTCGACCGGGATCCGCTCGGTTCGCTCGAAGCGCGATTCGTCGTCGCCGAGCCCGAGCGTGTTCTGGAACTCGGCGTGGGCGCCGGCGCTGGCATCGAGGCGCTGCCCGAACTCCTCGTCGGCGGCGGTTTCGGGGGCGACCTGGCCCCGGCTCTCCCAGCGCCGCGCGGCGAGGTCGAGGAAGTCGTCTGGCACGGCGCCGACCTCGAGCTGGCTCAGGTGCAGCGCGAAGCGCTCGACCCACTGGTCGCGCGTGACGTCGAAGTCCATGGCGTCAGCCCCGCGCGGCGTCGGCCGGACGCCACTCGCCGCCGACCAGAAGCTCGTGGGGTCCGAATTGCGCCTTGTAGGCCATCTTGCCGCTCCCGTGGATCCAGTAGCCGAGGTAGACGTGGGGCAGGCCGAGCTGTCGCGTCTGCTCGATCTGCCAGAGCACGTTGTAGGTGCCGTAGCTCGTCTTCGGCTCGGGCTCGAAGAAGGTGTAGACCGCCGACAAGCCGTCGTTCAGCACGTCGAGGATCGAGACCATCTTGAGCGCGCCATTGCCGTCCTCGGACGGCTCGCGGAACTCGACCAGGCGCGAGTTGACTCGGCTCTGGAGCAGGAACTGGGTGTATTGGTCGATCGAGTCGTGGTCCATGCCGCCGCCGATGTGGCGCCCGGCCTGGTAGCGCAGGTAGAGCTGGTAGTGCTCGGCGACGAAGCACAGGCGCAAGACGCGCGCCTCGAGGTGGCCGTGCGCGCGCGCGGCACGCCGCTGGCTGCGCGTCGGCACGAAGGTCGCGACCGGCACGCGCAGCGGCAGGCAGGCGCGGCAGCCGTCGCAGTACGGCCGGTAGGTGAACATGCCGCTGCGCCGAAAGCCGTTGGCGACCAGGCCGGAATAGGCGTCGGCGTGGATGAGGTGGCTCGGCGTCGCGACCTGCGAGCGCGCCATCCGGCCGGGCAGGTAGCTGCACGGGTACGGTGCCGTCGCGTAGAACTGCAGCGAGGCGAGCGGGAGCTCTTTCGGGTGGGTCACGGCCGGGTGTCCTCGGGAGCGTCGGGCTCGGCCCGTTCAGCCGTCGAGCCGATGCCGAGTTGCTCCCACAGCCTCAAATCATAGGACCAATCCATGACCTCGCTTCGTGCAAGTGCCGTGCCGAGCCGGCGCTGGAATTCGCGGCGCGCGATCTCGCGGCCGCCGAACGATTCGAGGTGGGCCGTCCGCTGCTGGCAGTCGATGGTCTCGATCCCCCGCGCGCGACAGAAGGCGACGAGCGCCGCGAGGGCGATCTTCGACGCGTCGGCGCGCAGGGCGAACATCGATTCGCCGAAGAACATCCGGCCGAGGCTGACGCCGTAGAGGCCGCCGGCGAGCTCGCCGCCGCTCCAGGTCTCGAAGCTGTGGACGCGTCCCAGGTCGTGCCAGCGGCCGTAGGCCTCGATCATCTCGGGAACGATCCAGGTGCCGCTCTCGCCCCCGCGCGGCACCGAGGCGCAGGCGGCGATGACCCGCCGCGTCGCGCCGTCGATGCGCAGCGCCGAGCCCGGCGTGGCGATGAAGCGGCGGATCGTCTTCTTGAGCGACCGGCTGAGCTTGAACTCGGCCGGCAACAGCACCATGCGCGGGTCGGGCGACCACCACAGGATCGGCTGGCCCTCGCTGTACCACGGGAAGATGCCCTTGGAATACGCTTCGTCGAGGCGGCGCGGCGTGAGCTCGCCGCCGGCGGCGACGAGGCCCGGGATGTCGCTCGTTCGCGGCGCGGCGTGCTCGACGTCCGGGAGCGGGTCGTCGGGATGTTTGAGCCAGCGGATCACGCCGGCGCGTCAGGGATGCGAGGCCGCCGCCACCGGCTTCTTCTGCGTCAGCGCGATGCCGTTCTTGACGGCGACGATCTCGGCCAGGATCGAGACGGCGATCTCGGCCGGCGTGCGGCTGCCGATGTCGAGGCCGATCGGCCCGTGCAGCCGCTCGATCTCGGCGGCGCTGAGGTCGAACAGGGCGAGCCGCTCCTTCCTCTTGGCGGTGTTGACGCGCGAGCCGAGCGCGCCGACGTAGAACGCCGGCGACTTGAGCGCCTCGAGCAGCACCAGGTCGTCGAGCTTGGGGTCGTGGGTGACGGCGACGACGGCGGTGTGCGGGTCGAGCTGGAGCTCGACCGCGAGGTCGTCGGGCATCGCCGTGCTGAAGGTCGTGCCGGCGACGTCCCAGGTCAGGTGGTACTCCTCGCGTGGGTCGCAGACGATCACCTCGAAGTCGAGGCCGAGCGCCATTTGGGCGAGCGCGCGCGAGAGCTGGCCGGCGCCGATGACGAGCATGCGCCAGCGCGGACCGTAGAGCGCGCGCATCGACTTGCCGTCGAAGCTGAACGATTCGCCGCGCCGCGCCGACTCGACGCGGACGCTGCCGTCGCCCAGGTCGACGACGCGGGCGACCAGCTCGTGGCGCGCGGTCCGCTCGAGCACCTCGCGCACCCAGCCGGTGTCGACGAGCGGCTCCTGCACCAGACGCAGGTTGCCGCCGCACGGCAGGCCGAAGCGGGCCGCCTCTTCCTTGGTCACGCCGTAGCTGACCAGCGCCGGCGTGGCGACGCGCTCGCCCTTGCGGACGCGGTCGATGAGGTCGTCCTCGACGCAGCCGCCCGAGACGGAGCCGACGACCAGGCCGTCCTCGCGCATCGCCAGCAGCGCGCCCGGCGGGCGGGGCGCCGATCCCCAGGTCTCGATGACCGTCACCAGCCAGACGGCGTGGCCCTGCTCGCGCCAGTCGCGCGCCTGGACGAGGACCTGGAGATCGAGACTGTCCATGCGACCGATCGTACGGCGGCGGGCGGGCTACTGCATGAACCAGCCGTGGCTCACCACCAGCGACTGACCGGTCAGCGCGTTGGTCGGGAAGGCGGCGAAGAAGAGGGCGGTCGCGGCGACGTCGGCCGTCGTCGTGAACTCGCCGTCGACGGTCTCCTTCAGCATCACTTTCTTGATGATGTCGTCCTCGCTCATGCCGAGCGCCTGCGCCTGCTCGGGGATCTGCTTGTCGACCAGCGGCGTGCGCACGAAGCCCGGGCAGATGACGTTGGCGCGGACGCCGTGCTTGGCGCCTTCCTTCGCCATCACCTTGGCCAGCCCGATCAGGCCGTGCTTGGCGGCGACGTACGGCGCCTTCAGCATCGACGCTTCCTTCGAGTGCACCGAGCCCATGTAGATCAGGCTGCCGCCGCGCCCCGACTTGTACATGTGCGGCAGGCACGCCTTGGTGGTCAGGAACGCGCCGTCGAGATGGATGGCGATCATCTTCTTCCACTCGGCGTAGGGGAACTCCTCGAGCGGGTGGACGATCTGGATGCCGGCGTTGCTGACCAGGATGTCGACGCCGCCCCAGGCCTTGACGACCTGGGCGACGGCGGCGTCGACCTGGCCTTCGTCGGTGACGTCCATGGCGACGGCCATCGCGTTCGCGCCGATCGAGTCGGCCGCCGCCTGGGCCGCCGCCAGGTTCATGTCGGCGATGGCGACCCGGGCGCCTTCGCGCGCGTAGGTGGCCGCGATTTCCTTGCCGATGCCGCTCGCGGCGCCGGTGACGATGGCGATCTTGCCTTGAAGTTGATTGCTCATGATGTGGGTGCTGAGAAGGGGCCCCTGAGGCCGGTGGTCGGAGTGATGGTCTTGGTGGATCTCGGCGAGGCCGAAGCCAGGTCGAAGACGTGTACGCCGCTGGCGCGGCGATCGCGGCCGAGCCAGCGCGGATCCTCGAGCGTCGCCTGCGTGTCGGCGAGGCCGGCAGCCCAGTGCTCGAGCATCGAGGCGCGCGAGAACTCGTAGTCCTTGGAATGGCTCTCGTAGTGCTTGCTGCGGTAGATGAGGTGAACGACGTCGACTGACGCCTCGCACGGGATCGCCGCGAGGAGCCTGGCGTCGGGATCGTCGCGCAGGCGCGCCGGCAAGCGCGCGAGGAGGCGCTGCGCCGCCTGGACCGTCGCCTGCCGGCGCAGCTCGTAGGTGGTGTTCAGCCGGGTGCGACTCGAATACCGGATGTCCTTCTCGCGCTCGCTCGCTTCGGACAGGTTCGCCGGCATCTCGCCGCGCGCGGCGAACAGGTCGACCTGGAACACCAGCCGCGCCCGGCGGCCCGGCTCGTCGAGGACGTACTGCAGCGGCGTGTTCGAGACGAGGCCGCCGTCCCAGTAGAACTCGCCGTCGATCTCGACCGGGGGAAAGCCCGGCGGCAGCGCGCCGCTCGCCATGACGTGACGCGCGTCGAGGCGCTGCTCGCTCGTGTCGAAGTAGCAGAAGTTGCCCCGGGTCACGCTGACCGCGCCGACCGAGAGGCGGACCGCACCCGAATTCAGCAGGTCGAAGTCGACCAGCCGCTCGAGCGACTGGCGCAGTGGCGCGGTGTCGTAGTAGCTGATCGCCGCCAGCGTCCCCGACGGCTGGAACGGGGCGGCCGGAGCGCGCGGCGAGAAGAAGCCGGCGACGCCGAACAGCATCGCGATCGTCGCGTTGGTCTCGTTGAGGACATCGCGCGCGCCGTCGACGCCCTCAGCGAGTGGCGGCAGCGCCGGCGCCCACGGAAACGACGAGACGCCTTGCCAGAACTCGCGCAGCCGCTCGACCCGCCGCTCGGGCGGGTTGCCGGCGATGAGCGCGGCATTGATCGCGCCGATCGAGATGCCGGCGACCCAGTCGGGGGTGTGGTCCATCGCCGCGAGCGCCTCGAACACGCCGGCCTGGTAGGCGCCCAACGCGCCGCCGCCCTGCAGGACGAGGATGCACTCGTCGCCCGCGCGCCGCTGCGCGCGTGCCTTCTTCACCGGACGCTTGTTGGCTTGGATGGAAACGCCTCGATGTCAGTGCCGATAGCCCGGATCGAGGCGATCGAGGCGGCGCATCAGCCCCGGCCAGATCAGGTCTCCGGCGCCCTTGTTCAGCGTCGCCATGCGGGCCTGCTCGGTGGCGGTGCGCAGGACGTCGGCGTTGATCTCGACCAGCTCGCCCGCTGCCAGCGAGCCGCCGGCCTGGGCGCGAATCTGCGCCGCGCACGTCGTCTCGAAGGCGTACATGGCGGCGAACGCGGCGGGAATCGTCGGGCCGACCGTGAGCAGCCCATGGTTGCGCAGCATGAGGTGCGTCTTGTCGCCCAGATCCGCGACCAGGCGCGGCTTCTCATCGTCGCGCAGCGCGACGCCCTCGTAGTCGTGATAGGCGAGGCTGGCCAGAACGAAGATCGAGAACTGGGAGATCGGCAGCACGCCGTTCTTCTGCGCCGACACCGCGACGCCGTTGAGGGTGTGGGTGTGCATCACGCACTGCACGTCGTGACGCGCCGAGTGCACTGCGCTGTGGATCACGAAGCCGGCGGGGTTGATCGGGAACGGCGTGTCCTGCAGCACGTTGCCGGCGATGTCGATCTTGACCAGGCTCGACGCCGTGATCTCGTCGAACATCAAGCCGTAGGGGTTGATCAGGAAGTGCTCGGTGCCCGGAATCTTTGCCGTGATGTGGGTGAAGACGAGGTCGTCCCAGCGGAAGTGGGCGACCAGCCGATAGGCGGCGGCGAGGTCGACGCGCGTCTGCCACTCCTCGGCGGAGACGCGGCCTTCGAGCGGCGGAGTGAGACGGGAAAGATCGCCGGGTGCGTTCATGGGCGACTCCTCGAAAACAGGGGGCGGAAGCGAAAGTATCCACGACTGCCGGACCGCGCGTGAAGCGCCGAACACTTCACGCTTCCCGGCCGTGTTACAGCGATCGGCGGACAAACGGTGGCGCTGGCGAGGGACGCGCCCGTGGCGGCACGCGACACTGGCGACCTTCTCCACCGTCGAGACGCCAGCGATGCACACCTCGTTCGATCAGACCCTCCCGCAGCCCTCGCGCTGGGACCAGCACGGCGCGGAGTACGTGCGCTCGAACATCGACTGGTGCGCGCGCTGCTCGAAGCGCCTCGTCGGGCTGAACCCCGGCCTGACGGCCGAGCATGCCTTCGACCTCGCCCACGACCTCAGCCAGGACGACAACCTGCGCGCGATGAGCCCGGAAGCCGTCGCCGAGGACATGCACCAGGTCGACCTGCGCATCGATCTCTGACGCCGGCGCCGAGCGGCGCGCTACTCAAGCGAGCGACGCGCTGCCGATATGCGGCGTGCCGCCTCTCGCCGACCGCCCGCCATGTCCGCGGGGTTCCAGGTCTTCTCCGTCAGCCGCGCCACCGCCGCGTTCGACAATGCCCAGGTCCAGTCGATCGTTCAGGCTTCGCGGCGCCGCAACGCCCGCCTCGACGTTACCGGCTGCCTGCTCTTTTCCGGCCATTGCTTCGCCCAGGTGCTCGAGGGCCGGCAGAGCGTCGTGAGCGCGCTCGCGCGCCGGATCGCCACCGACCCGCGCCACCTCGGCGCGCGCGTCCTGTCGGAAACCGAGTGCGACGAGCGCGAGTACGCCGACTGGGCGATGGGCTACCTCTACGACCTCAACCTCGAGGACGACCTCGAGACGCTGCTCATGATTCCCGACCGCTCGCCGCTCGTCATCGCCGACGTGATGGAGCGGATGCGACCCGATCCGGTGATGGGCGCGTTGCGCTGAGGATCCGCCGCGCGGCCTCAGATGCCGTGCAGACGGTCGGTGCGCGGCTGCCCGAGCATTCCGGCGAGCAGGAACGCGATCACGGCGAGCGACGCGAGGAGAAGCCACCCGGCATCCTGTTGCGACTCGGTGGCCGGCAGCATCGCGAGCTCGAGCACGACCGCGACGATGCCGACGCCGAGGCCGGCGGTTACGAAGCGGCGCAGCCCCGGCCGGCGCAGGAGCCGTCCGCCGGTGAAGACGATGCGCATCCAGGCCGCGGCGAAGCCGACGCCGAGCGCGATCGACAGCAGCGCCCAGATCGCGCCGCCGTCATGGACCGGAACGCCCGCCAACGCCGCGTCGTCGGGAGCGCCGAGCAGGGCGAGGATCGGCAGCAGGAAGACGAGCGCCGACGGCATCACCATCACCGCCGCCGCGCACAGCCGGATGCCGAGGTTGTCGGCGAGCTGGCTGGCACGATAGAGGGCGATCTTGGTGTAGAGCATCGGCGATGGCGATCCGCGTCTGCCGTCATGATGAGGCGTTTCGCGGCCCTCCGGCGTGCCGGCCGGCACGGACTGTTCGGAGTTGCGCCGAACTTCACGACGAGGCACGACGCCCTGCAATAGGGAAACCCGGGGTGCCCGTGCACGACGGCCGCCGAGCCCCTTCCCTAGAATGATCCGGCGCCTGAACGAGAGCGCACGTTCGGGTCGCGAAAGGCTTTCCTCCTTCATGGACGACGCATCGAGATTGCCCGCCGCGACCGCGGCAAGCGCCTACGGCGTCGTCGCCATCGTCCTCCACTGGCTGCTTGCTGCGCTCATCGCGACCGCGTTCCTGATCGGCCTGTCGATGGTCGACCTGCCGTTTTCGCCGCAGCGCTTCCGCTTCTTCAACTGGCACAAGTGGCTCGGCATCGCCGTCCTCGTGCTCTCGGCGGCGCGGCTCCTCTGGCGTGCGAGCGGCCATCCGCCGCCGCCGATTCCGGCCGGCATGCCGCCCTGGCAGGTCACTGCCTTTCGCGTCACGCACCTTGCGTTCTACGGCCTCTTCTTCGTCGTGCCCTTGACCGGGTGGGCCTACACGTCGGCGGTGGGCGTCCCGGTCGTCTTTCTCGGCTGGCTGCCGCTGCCCGACTTCGTTCCGCGCGACAAGGCGTTCGGCGACGAGGTGCTGAAGCCGGCGCATGCGGTCGCTTCGTACCTTCTCGGCGCCATCGTCGTCCTTCACGTCGCCGCGGCGCTCAAGCACCACTACCTCGCGCGCGACGGCCTCCTTCTTCGCATGTGGCCGTGGTGGCCGAGCCGGAGGCGCGCGTGAGGTCCTTGCTGCGTTCGCTGGCGCCTTTGCTCGCGCTGCTCGTGCTCGCGCCGCCGGCCGGCGCGCAGCCCGCGCCGACCGCGACGCTCGTTCCGGCGCAAAGCGAGATCACTTTCCAGGTCAAGCAGAGCGGCGTGCCGATCGACGGACGGTTTCGCATGTTCGAGGCCCGGCTGGCGCTCGATCCGAAGGCGCCGCAGACCGGCACGGTCTCGATCAGCGTCGACACCGGCAGCGCCACCGTCGGCTTCGCCGAGAGCGACGTCGAGCTGCCGCGCGCGCCCTGGTTCAACAGCGCGAAGTTCCCGCGCGCCGTGTTCCAGTCGAACGCGATCACCGCGCTCGGCGGCGGCCGGTTCCAGGCCGCCGGCAAGCTCGAGCTCAAGGGCACGGCGCGCGACCTCGTCGTGCCGGTGACGATCGTCCAGAGCGGCGCGCAGTCGACCGCGACCGGCGAGTTCGTCGTCAAGCGGCTCGACTACAAGATCGGCGAGAACGAGTGGGCCGACCTGTCGTTGGTGGCCAACGACGTTCGCGTCCGCTTCAAGCTGGTGTTCACCGGCCTCGGCCCTCTCTAGCCAC
>Ga0068858_100003460_pt1 | contig 15663 bp, 10 predicted proteins | sample KBSSwiS12_FD_66589 | JGI IMG/M metagenome (GOLD analysis project Ga0068858, IMG submission 66589) | Switchgrass rhizosphere microbial communities from Kellogg Biological Station, Michigan, USA - KBS Switchgrass S1-2 | ecosystem: Host-associated > Plants > Roots > Rhizosphere > Soil ...
GCCGCCGCGCTTCCTCCAGCGCGAGCAGCGGCCGCCCCGCGGCCTCGGCCCGATGATGCTCGCGGAGCTTCTCCTGCTCGCGCCGGTTCGCTTCGATGAAGGGACCGCGCTCGGCCGCGTTCTTGAGCTGGCCGACGACGCCCACCGCCCGCGAGGCGTCGAGGACGTGCAGGACGCCGGGGGGATAGGCGGGCGCGATCTTCACCGCGGTGTGCGCCTTGCTCGTGGTGGCGCCGCCGATCAGCAGGGGAATGGTGAAGCCTTCGCGCTTCATCTCCCCCGCCACGTGGGCCATCTCCTCGAGTGACGGGGTGATGAGGCCGCTGAGGCCGATCATGTCCGCGCCCGTCTCCCGCGCCGTCTTGAGGATGCGCTCGTAGGGGACCATGACCCCGAGATCGATGACCTCGTAGTTGTTGCAGGCCAGGACCACGCCCACGATGTTCTTGCCGATGTCGTGGACGTCGCCCTTGACGGTGGCCATGACGATCTTCGCCTCCGCCTGGCGGCGGCCCGTCTTCTCCTTCTCCGCCTCCATGAAGGGCATGAGATAGGCCACGGCCTTCTTCATCACGCGCGCGCTCTTGACGACCTGGGGCAGGAACATGCGGCCGGACCCGAAGAGGTCGCCGACCACGTTCATGCCGTCCATGAGCGGGCCCTCGATGACGGAGAGCGGCCGCTCGTACTTCTGGCGCGCCTCCTCCGTGTCCGCCTCGACGTAGTCCGCGATGCCCTTGACCAGGGCGTGGCTGAGGCGCTCCTCGACCGTGCCCGAGCGCCAGGCGTCTTCCTCGACCTTGGTCTTGTCCTTCTGCTTCACCGACTCCGCGAACGTGACGAGGCGCTCGGTGGCGTCGGGACGCCGGTTGAGGAGGACGTCTTCGACCAGCTCCAGCAGGTCCTTCGGGATGTCCTCGTAGACCGCGAGCTGGCCGGCGTTGACGATCCCCATGTCCATGCCCGCGCGCACGGCGTGGTACAGGAACGCCGCGTGCATTGCTTCGCGGACCGCGTTGTTCCCGCGGAACGAGAAAGAGATGTTGCTGAGGCCGCCCGAGACCTTGGCCAGGGGCAAGGTGGCCTTGATGCGCCGGGTGGCCTCCAGGAACGCGACCGCGTACTGGTCGTGCTCCTCGATGCCGGTGGCGACGGTCAGGATGTTGGGGTCGAAGATGATGTCCTGGGGCGGGAAGCCGACCTCTTCGGTCAGGATCTTGTAGGCGCGCGTGCAGATCGCCACCTTGCGATCCACGCTCGTGGCCTGTCCCTCCTCGTCGAAGGCCATCACGACCACGGCCGCCCCGTAGCGCCGGATCGCGTGCGCGCGCTCGCGGAACGCTTCCTCGCCCTCCTTGAGGGAGATCGAGTTCACGACCCCCTTGCCCTGGAGGCACTTCAGCCCGGCCTCGATCACGCTCCACTTCGAGCTGTCGATCATGACGGGCACGGGCGCGATGTCGGGCTCGGCCGCGACGAGGTTCAGGAAGCGGACCATGGCCGCCTCGGAGTCGAGCATCCCCTCGTCCATGTTGACGTCGAGGATCTGGGCCCCGCTCGTGACCTGCTGGCGCGCCACCGCCACCGCCTGCTCGTAGTCGCCGGCCAGGATGAGCTTGGAGAAGCGCGGCGAGCCGGTCACGTTCGTCCGCTCGCCCACGTTGACGAAGTTCGTGTCCGGCCGCAGGGTCAGCGCGTCCCAGCCGGAGAGCCGCGTGTAGGGCTCGACCCTGGGAGGCACGCGCGGCGAGGCGCCGCGAACCGCGTCCGCGATCGCGCGGATGTGCTCGGGCGTCGTGCCGCAGCAGCCCCCGACGATGTTGAGCCAGCCGTTCTTCGCCCACTCGCCCATGATCGGGGCCATGTCGCCCGGAGTGGCCGGGAAACCGGTGGGCAGCAGCGGATCGGGCAGCCCCGCGTTCGGATAGCAGCTCACGAACATGGGGGCGATGCGCTGCAGCTCGTCCAGGTGGGGGCCCATGTCCTCCGGCCCCAGCGAGCAGTTGAGCCCGACGCCCAGGAGCGGCGCGTGCGCGATGGAGTTCCAGCAGGCCTCGACCGTCTGCCCCGTGAGCATGCGGTCGGAGCCGACCTGGGTGAACGTGATCGAGGCCAGGATCGGAATGCTGCGGCCCTGGTCCGCGAACAGCTTCAGGATCGCGAACAGCGCGGCCTTGAGGTTCAGCGTGTCGAAGGCCGTCTCCGGCAGGAGGAGGTCCGCTCCCCCGTCCACCAGGCCCCGCGCCTGCTCGTAATACGTCGCCACGAGCTGGTCGAAGGTGACCTGCCGCGCGCCGGGATCGGCGACGTCCCGCGACATCGACGCCGTGCGTGACGTCGGACCGAGCGAGCCCGCCACCCACGTGGGCCGGGCCTCCTTCGCCGAGACCGCATCCGCCGCGCTACGGGCCAGCCTGGCCGCGGCCAGGTTGATCTCGTAGACGAGCGACTCCATCCCGTAGTCGGCCAGCGACACCGCGTTCGAGTTGAAGGTGTTGGTCTCGACGATGTCCGCGCCCGCCTCGAAGTATTGGCGGTGAAAGGACTCGATGAGGGCGGGCTGGGTCAGGGCCAGGAGGTCGTTGTTGCCCTTGAGGTCCCGCGGATGGTCGCGGAAGCGTTGGCCACGGAAATCGGCGTCGCTGAGCCGCTGGGCCTGGATCATCGTTCCCATGGCGCCGTCGATGATGACGATCCGCTCGTTCAGGAGGCGTACGAGGGCCTGGGCGCGGTCCGCCGGCGGCCGGGAATCGGTGGTCACGACTTGAGTCTAGCAGCGGGCCCCCGAAGGGACCCTCTCCGGGCGGGAGCCCTGCGCGTCATACGGGCCGCCGGGGGCCGGCGGTTCAGGGGGTCGTCTCGGCGCCTACCTTGCCCGGCTTCACGAGCGGGGGGCTGGGCTGGCCGTCTTCGGCTCCCCGGCCCGAGCCCGCCACGTCACTCCGTCCGAGCCAGAACACCGTGATCGAGGACAGCGCCATGCACGTGGTCAGGAAGAAGAGGCCGCCCATGAAAGATCCGGTCAGCTTCTCTACGGTGCCGAGCACGAACGGGCCCATGAACCCGCCGAGGTTGCCGACGGAATTGATGAACCCGATGCTGCCCGCGGCGGAGGTCCCCGTGAGGAACAGGCTGGGCAGCGACCAGAACGCGGGCAGGTAGGCCTTGAACCCCGCGTAGGCCAGCATGAACCCGAAGATGGTCAGGGGGAGGTTGCCCTTGCTCTGCGTGACCAGCAGAAGGCCGGCGGCGCCCGCCGCCATGGGCACGGACGTGTGCAGCCAGCGCTCCTTCTTGCGGTCCGAGCTCCAGCCCACGAAGAGCTGCCCGAAGACGGCGAGGAGCGGGGGCAGGATGACCAGCCAGGTCAGGGCGTCGAACTTGAGCGCGTACCAGCGCTCCAGGATGCTGGGCATGAAGAACTCGACGCCGTAGCTGCCCGTCACGACCAGGAAGTAGATCAGGGCCAGCAGGAGCACGCGCGGGTGGCGGAGGGCGGCGCCCAGGCCCATCTTGTGGCTGGACGGGCGCGCGTCCTTCTCGCGCTCCAGCTCCGCCAGGAGGGCGTCGCGCTCTTCGGGCGTGAGCCACTTCGCCTGCTGCGGCCGGTCGGTCAGGTAGACGAGGACGAGGACACCGAGCACGACGGCGGGGATGCCCCAGGCGATGTAGATCCACTGCCATCCCTCGAGGCCCCAGAGCTCGGGATGATGGACGGTCACGCCCCCCACGACTTCGTCCGTGCCGATCTTCAGAAGGATGTTCGAGAGCTTGGGGCTGATGACCTGGGCGATGGGCGTGGCCACGAAGAAGTAGGCCAGGGCCCGGGCACGGTCGCGGCTCGCGAACCAATGCGTCAGGTAGACGATGATGCCTGGATAGAAGCCCGCCTCGGCCAGCCCCAGGAGGAAGCGCACCACGTAGAACTGGAACGGCGTCTTCACGAGGGCGGTCATGGCGGCCACGATGCCCCAGGTGATCATGATGCGCGCGATCCACTTCCGCGCGCTCCACCTCTCGACGATGAGCGTGCCCGGGATCTCGAGCAGGAAATACCCGATGAAGAAGACGCCGGCCCCGAAGCCGATCACCGCGTTGTCGAAGTGCGGCAGGTCCCGCGTCATCGTCAGCTTGGCGATGGCGACGTTGGACCGGTCGACGTACGCGATCACGTACGAGATGAAGCAGAGCGGGATCAGGCGCCAGTAGGCCTTGCGGCGCGCGCGGTCGAGCGCGCTCTCGCCGGCACCGGGTCCCGTCACTGCCTCGGCCACGGGGATCATCTATCACGGATCGGGGCTCACGTGCGCGAACTAGAATCGACGCCGATGGCGAGCCTGCCCGTCCCGTCCCCCACTCCCGAGCCGCCGCCGGCCGAGGCCCGAACCCTGCGCGACCTCACGTCCGCGCAGAAGAAGTCGGGGATCGCGGCCTGGCTGGGCTGGCTGTTCGACGGCCTCGACATGCACCTGTACACGCTCGTGGCCGCGCCTTTCGTGATGGAGCTGCTGGGCGCGGCGAGCCCCGCGGACGCGGCCGTGCGCGAGAAGAGCTCCTGGATCCAGGCCGCGTTCCTCACCGGGTGGGCCCTGGGCGGCGGGCTCTTCGGCCGCCTCGGGGATCGCCTCGGCCGTAGCCGCGCCCTCAGCCTCACCATCCTGACCTACGCGGTCTTCACGGGCTTGTCCTACGCGGCGCACGCCTGGTGGCAGCTCCTCGTCTTCCGGTTCTTGGCCGCGCTCGGCATCGGCGGCGAATGGGCGGTGGGCTCGTCGCTGCTGGCGGAGACGTGGCCCCGGAAGTGGCGTCCATGGATCGCGGCCGTGCTCCAGAGCGGAGTCAACATCGGCATCGTGCTCGCCGCCGCCACCGTCTACTTGATGGCCGACCTGCCGCCGCGCAACGTCTTCCTGGTCGGCATCCTGCCCGCGTTCCTCGTGTTCTGGATCCGCCGCAGCGTCCCCGAGCCCGAGGAATGGATGGCCGCGCGCGAGAAGGAGACGCGCGCGTGGCACGTGGGCGAGCTCTTCCGCGGCGCGATCCTCCCCGTCACCCTCAAGACGATCCTCGTTTGCGCGCTCTCCCTGACCGCCTGGTGGGCGTTCATGTTCTGGCACGCCCAGCACATCCGGAACCTGCCCGAGCTGGCATCGTGGACCCGCCCCGATCGCGAGCGGCTGGTGAGCCGCGCCTTCTTCATCGTGATCGCGGTGTCCATCGCCGGAAACTTCTTCTCCGGCTGGCTGGCCCGGGCGATCGGCTACCGGCGCGCGATCGCCGCGATGTTCCTCCTCGCCTTCGTGGGGATGACGGGCAGCTTCGGCGTGGCCCACGGCCACGAGGCGCTGATCTCGCTCTGGTTCCCCATCGTGGGCTTCGCGTCCGGGGTCTTCGGCCTCTTCACCATGTACATGCCGCCCCTGTTCCCGACCCTGCTGCGCACGACGGGCGCGGGCTTCTGCTACAACATCGGGCGGCTGGTGGCGGCCTTCGGGACGGTCTTCTTCGGCTGGTTCGCGCCCGTCGGAGACTTCCGCCTGGCCCTGCTCGCCGACGGCGCGCTCTTCGGGGTGGCGGCCGTGCTGGCCCTGGCCCTTCCCGATCTCACTGACTGAGCGAGTCGGCGGGGCTGCCGGCCGCGATCCCGGCCAGTATCTCGAACGAGCGCAGGCGCGCGGCGTGGTCGAAGATCATCGCCGTGGCCATGATCTCGTCGGGCCGCTCCTGCGCCACGAACTGCTCGAGGCCGCGGCGCACCGTCTCCGCCGAGCCCACGATCGCGTAGCGGAGGGTGTGCTCCGCGGTCGCCTTCTCCGCGGGCGACCAGCGGCCCTCCATGGTGTCGACGGGCGGCGGCAGCGGACCGGGCTCGCCGCGCCGGAGATTGACGAAGGCCTGCTGCACGGACGTGAAAAGGCGCCGCGCCGCCGCGTCCGTCTCCGCCGCGAACACGTTGAGGCCGAGCATCACGCAGGGACGGGCGAGCTGATCCGAAGGCCGGAACCGCGCTCGGTAGATCTCGACGGCCTGCTGCAGCAGGTCGGGCGCGAAGTGCGAGGCGAACGCGAACGGCAGGCCGAGCGCGGCCGCGAGCTGGGCGCTGTAGAGGCTCGAGCCCAGGAGCCAGATCGGCACCTCGAGCCCCGCACCCGGCACGGCGCGGATCCGCTGGCCGGGCTGCACGGGCTTGAAGTAAGCCTGGAGCTCGACGACGTCTTCGGGGAACGTCTCGGCGCCGGCATCGGAGTCACGGCGCAGGGCGCGTGCGGTGAGACCGTCCGTGCCCGGCGCGCGCCCCAGGCCCAGCTCGATGCGGCCGGGAAAGAGCGCGGCCAGGGTGCCGAACTGCTCGGCGATCACGAGCGGCGAGTGGTTCGGAAGCATGACGCCACCGGCGCCGACGCGGATGGTCTTCGTGCCCGCCGCGACGTGGCCGATCACCACCGAGGTCGCCGCGCTGGCGATGCCGGGCATGTTGTGGTGCTCGGCCAGCCAGAAGCGCGGGTAGCCCCAGCGCTCCGCGTGCTGGGCCAGGTCCCGCGTGTTCTGCAGCGCGACGCTGGCGTCACTGCCCAGGCAGATCGGCGCGAGATCGAGGATCGAGATCGGAACCATCGTCAGCGGCTTCCCTCCAGCTCACGGAGTCGTTTGCGATAGGCCTCGAGGAGACACGTCCTTCGCTTGTCGGCGTCGCAGCCGGTCCCGCGCCCGGCGATCCACGCGCGCTGGCCGCGGACGAGAGAAGTCCGCGCGGCGCCCTGGGCCGCCGCCTTGGCCTTGCCGAAGGCCGCGGCCATCTCACGGTCCAGTCGGGCCAGCTCGGGGTCGAGGCACAGGTTCTCCTCGTCCCAGGCCAGGTCTCCGGTTTCCGGCGGGCAGGTGAAGCTCGGAGAAGGGCGCGGATGATAGGAGCCGGCGAGTCCCGGGAGGCGCGCCTGGAAGCATCCGTCCGCGCAGCCGGCTCCGCGCAGCGCAACGCCGACGCCGTCCGCCGTACGCGCCAGGTCGATGCGGCAGAAGTTGGCGAACGGACCCGCGCCGTCCGCGTTGCGGTCGGCTTCGGCGGGCTCGACGTAGGAAAAGCCGCGATCGTTCCCCGTGAAGATCAGCCGGTTGTCGTGCAGCGAGCAGGATCCGCGCCGCCGTTCGTATCCGAAGCTGTAGTTGGTCTCGCCTTCGACGGCGAGGGTGCAGCCCTTCGCGTCGCAGGACTCCAGGGTGAGCGCGCCGATCATCTCGTCGTTCACGAGGTGCCACGTCCCCTCCCAGGCCTGAGCCTCCGGAGCGGTCAACGTAGCGGCGGCCCCCTCGCTCTGGGCGCGCTCCTCGGCCAGCGCCTTCTGGCGGGCGGCGACGGCATCCGCGGCGGTGTCACGTCGGGTCCGAAGCGCCTGGGTGAGACACGCCCGGCCGTTCCCCGCGCCACGGCATTGGTCGAGGATCGCGAGGAGATCCCGGTCGGTCTCGGGCAGGAAAGGCACGTCGCCGTTGCCCTCGGCCAGCACGCCGCGCTGCCGGGCCGCGTGGTTGCCTTCGGCCACGAGCTGTTGCAGATCGCCCGGACGGCAGAGCTCCTGCCGCAGGGCTTCGTGGCTGCTGCAGAAGGTGTCCACGACGTGGTCGGGCGGCAGCAGGCGATCGGCGGCGATGTGCTCGAGGGTGATCTCGTGCGTCGTCTCCCCGGCCGTGCACTCGTAGGGGCACCACACGCGAAGGTCGAGCTGATCCTTCAGCGGCGAGGCCGCGAGCCAACAGGCCTTGGACGCCTGAGTCTTCGACCGGTTGGGCCACTCGAAACGCGACGCGCCCGCGTTCCAGGTGACGTCGACGTCCGCACCGCAAGACCAGCCGCGCGGGTTCAGACTGAGCCTGGCCCGAAAGCCGCCCAGCTCATTCTGGTAGAGGGAGAAGTAGCTGCCGGTCAATCCGGGCTTGCCGTCGATCGGGGGCAGGCCCCACGTCCCCGCGAGCGTGTCCCGCTCGTCGGCCGCGGCGCGTGACGCCGGCGACAGCGCCAGCGCGAGCACGATGATCGCGGCGGTCACGCGCACGAGCATCAGTACACATCCAGATCGCGCCCCACCACGACGTGGCCGGGATAGAGGCGCAGCATCTCACCGAGCATGTCCTCCGCGGCAACGCTCGAATAGTGGTAGACGATCAGGAGGCGGGGCTTCGCGGCCTGGGCCAGCTCGGCGAGCTGCGGTGTCGTCGTGTGGTATTTGGCCGCGAACTTCTGGAACGTGTCCGGCCGCCCGGCGAGCCAGGCCGGCGACTGGCCCTCGTGGATCAGCACGTCGCACCCCTTGCAGGCATCGATCGTGGCCGGGGCGGGATTGGTGTCACCCGAGATCACGATCGTGCGGTCCGGCGTCTCGAACCGGTAGCCGTAGCTCTCCATCGCATGTTTCGTCGGGAACGCCGTCACCGTCACCTTCGCGTCCTTGTAGACGACGCCCGGCCCGATCTCGTGCGCGTTCACGCCGTGTCCTTCGGGAAACGTGCGCTGGTTGCCGTCCGGGTTCGTCCGCGTCTCGACGTCCACGCGGTAGGCCTCGAGGATGTGATCGGTCATGGCCTTGATCCCCTTCGGCCCGTAGACCTCGAGGGGAAACCGCCGCCCCATGGTCCAGGGCGTGAAGATCAGGTCCGGGTAGCCGACCGTGTGGTCGGAGTGGAGGTGCGTGACGAAGGCGACGCGCAGCTTCGTCGGCTCCAGGGCCGCGATGCCCTTGGTCCGTAAGGCGGCGCTGGCGCGGCGCACGACGCCGGGGCCGAAGTCGACGAGGTACACCTCGTCGTCCACGACGATGGCGGTCGCAGGGCCCGATCGGTCCGGATCGGGTCCCGGAGTGCCCGTGCCCAGGAGCACCACGCGCGTCCGTGTCGAAGGCGCGCTCGCCGCCGTGGCGGCGGGCACGGGCGGGGTTTGTGAGACGACGACGCCGGTAGCGAGGACGAAGGAAGCGAGCATTCTCTAGACCTCCCGGCTACGGCCGGCCGACTCGAGTGCCGGAACGGCAAAGGATGAATTGCGTCGAAGCATCGATGGGGCAAGTTGGGAGGCTTGGCGAAGCTCGCGATCCTGGAGGCGGCCGCTCGCCCGCTTATGGAGTCGCGCAGCCGACGCTGCTCAGGTTGACCTTCACGGACGCCGTTTCCCCGACCGAGGTGAAGTTGGCGAGTAGCAGGTCGTAGTTGCCGGGCGCCAGCCACGTGGTCGACGTCTCCACGGGTTTCGGCGGTGGGAACTCGTCCACGATGATGTTGCAGGACTTGACGCGGAACGCGTCGGCGCCGCAGGGCGACTGGGCGAGCACGACGCGAATGATGCTCTCCGGAGACACCCAGTCCACCGTGACGGTGAGGCGGCCGGTCCGAGGCGTCGTGATGGTCTGCACCACCTGCGTGCTCGCCGGGACCTGCGGGTTGCTGCTGAAGATCGTCTCCCGAGTGCACGTGGGCGAAGGGGGGCCGGCCGGGCTCGAGCAGGCCGGCAGTTGAGCAAGGGCGAGGGCGCAGAAAGCCGAGGCGAGCGAGCGGAGCCATCCGCGGGTCATCGTGGCATCGCCTCCTTTGTCGCTGTTCATGTCTCTTCCGTCCTCCGCAGCGTCGTCGCTACCGGTAGGAGTTGAAGGCCAGGAAGACACGCAGCCGTGGAGTGCGCTGGTCGATGTCCTCGAAGCCCGGCTCCGAATACCGGCTCTTGCGCAGGAAGACGTGGCCGTCGGCGCCGAGGCCGAAGTGCTTGAACACCGGCACGAAGAACCGGGCGAGCCCGTACTGGACGTAGTGGTTGGCGTTGGAGCCCAGCGACGACACCCCCTTGCTGTAGACGGAGCCGTTGGAGACGTTGACCCACTGGAACCGATAGTTCACGGTCAGCAGCGTCTGATCCTTCACGACCAGGTCCATCTGCGTATCCGCGCCCACGCCCGGGCCGTAGTCGTATTCCCGGAGTCGCTCGCGGTTGGCGACATGGGCAATGGTCGCGTAGTCGGAATTGACGGCCCCCAGGCTCAGGAACAGTCCGGAGGCGCGTGTCTTGAGCCTGACCTTCGGCGACAGCTGGAAGCGCGAGAACAGGGTGGCCGCGAGCGACTGGCCGCCGAACTCGTACGTCTTGTTGTCCATGTAGTCGTAGAACTGGGTGATCGCGAAGACGTGCTTCGGGGCCGCCTGGTCCCCGAGGGGCTTCTCCCAGAGGTCGCCGCGGACGCGCAGGATGGTGATGGGCTGTTTCTCCCCCGCGGTGATCTGCAGTTGCATCTCCATGAAGTCGAACGGCTTGCGGCGGGGGTTGTCGTAGGGATTCCCGTAGGCGTGCTCGAAGATCAAGTTGCCGTAGGTCTGGTTCCCGCTCGTCGAGTCCGATCCGACGATCCGCGTACCCACGCCGAGGAGCGTCTTGCCGCGGGGCGGACGCCAGTCCATGGGGTCCTTCGGGGGGTCGTAGGTGGACGTGGAGCGGCCCGAGAGGAGGCGGTTGAGCCCGCGCACGGGGTCGACGAGGAAGGCACCGACTTCCTTGACGACGCGCTTCGCGCCCGTGGCCTGGTTGCCCAGGATCTCCGACGAGAGGCGGTACGTCATCTCCCCGAGGGTGAATCCGCCGATGCTCGTCGCGATCATGTCGTTGTAGGACATGGGATGCGTCTCACCGCAGCATTCCCACATGAACGCGCCGGCCGTCGCGTAGGCGGCCGAGGTCCAGAACCCGAGGCCGTTCGACCGGGCGGAGTTGAAGTAGACCGAGCCGTTGTAGGAGTGGATGAACTGATTGGTGCGGAACTCGTTGTCGTCGTAGGTGAAGCCGTCCGTGATGTTCGTCTTCCAGTTCCGCGGGTTCACCTGGTTCAGGTTGCCGTCACGCGTGTGCTCGTTGGAGGCGGCGGCCAGCCAGTTGACCGCCATCATCTCCGCCGCGGCCCAGCCGTAGTTCCTCCCCAGGCCCCAGGCATCGCGCGGCCCGTCGGCCTCGACGCTCGCGCGGGGTCCCGAGGGGTAGCCGTTGTCGGGATGCCAGCGCAGGCCGATGCGGCCTTCGATCGTGGATCCCGAGCTGGCGGGTGAGAGGCCGGCCGGCGCGAGGTCGTAGGGGCCGACGTCGAAGTGGTTCAGCGACGCCGACAGATCGAGGGCGACCGAGCGATTGAGGTTCCACTCGAATCCGGGGACGATGGCGACGCTGTAGCCGTTGGCGGCCCGGGTCGGGCTGTCGCCGAGCGCGAAGCCTTCGGGAAGCGGCCGCGCGTCGAACAGATGGCTGCGCGGATGGAGCCGCGCCAGGCCGCCACGGACTTGAAGGTAGGGCCGGAAGGTTCCTCGAGTGCGCAGCATCCGGGTGGCCGAGAGGTAGTCCTGCTGGAGGCCCCACTCCAGCCCGTCCACGAACGGCTTCCTCATGTTGAAGGATCCGAAGCTGACGCCCAGGCCGAAGCGCCAGGGTCCCTGGGTACGGAAGAGGCCGAGCTCCCCGGAGATCGGCCGCTGGAGGAGCGAGCTGAACTCGCCGGTAGCGCCGCCGGCTCCGAGGTTCGCGTTCACGCCCCACCGGGCCGGGCGCTCCGTGGCCGCAGGCGCGATTCCCTGGACTGTAGCCAGCGCGATTCCCTGGGCCGACAGGTCGGCGGCGTGGTCCTCGTCCTGGGCCAGCGCCGTAAGCGGCCACCCGGCGAGCGCGCAGAGCAGGACGAGCCCCTTCTTCAATGACCCGGCTCCTGGTCCTTCCACCCTGGGTGCGTCGGGGACGGCGCCCTCACGCGGCCGCAGGCGAACGCGAGCGCCATACCTTCGAACTTTGCGTGACCGAGACCGGCTGCGGTATTGGACTTTGGTCCCACGACGAACACGCTCCTACGCAGGGTCAGACAAGGACGGGTTGGCGGAAGCGGGTGGGAATCGAACCCACCGCCGCAAGTATTAGCTTGCGGCCAGACGGCTTTGAAGGCCGCGCGGGTCACCAGACCCGAGTCGCTTCCAGGGACGTGAAGTGTACCGGTCCCGGCCCAGTCTGGCACATCGATTGCTGGAGAGGGGCCAGGGACCGGCCGTCAGGCTGCCTGGCGCAGCGGCGACGCCGGGAGTACCTTCATCTCTCCATGAAGATGGGAGCCTCAATGGCAACGCCGCAATCGACGATCCGAGCCGCCGTGAGCGGCGCGCTCCTCTTGACCCTGACCGTGGTCCCGGCCGCGCCCGTCCTGGCCGCCCCGACGCAGGTGAAGCCGGGGTTCAACGTCTTCTCGGCGGAGCAGGACGTGGAGATCGGCCGCCAGTCCGCGGTGGAGGCGGAGCGGCAGCTCCCGTTGCTCAACGACCGGAACACCCAGGCTTACGTCGAGTCCGTCTTCAGCCGCCTGGCCGCGCAGGCGCCCGGGGCGAAGTTCCCGTACCAGATCCGCGTGGTGAACGCGCGCGACATCAACGCCTTCGCCCTTCCCGGCGGCTTCACCTACGTCAATCGGGGCGCCATCACCTCGGCGCGGACCGAAGGTGAGCTGGCTGGCGTCCTTGCCCACGAGATCTCCCACGTCGCCCTCCGCCACGGTACGAACCAGGCGACCAAGGCCTACATGACCCAGGCGGGCCTGGGCGTGCTCGGCGGGATCCTCGGCCGCGGCAAGCCGGAGAGCACGGCGCAGATCATCAACATCATCGGCGGGCTCGGCATGAACGCGGTCTTCTTGAAGTACAGCCGCGACGCGGAGACGCAGGCCGACATCGTGGGGGCGCAGATCATGGCCCGCGCGGGCTACGACCCCATGGAGATGGCGAACTTCTTCGAGCTCCTCCGCAAGGAAAGCGGGGGCCAGGGCGGCGGGGCCGCGCAGTTCTTCAGCGACCATCCCGCGCCCGCCAACCGCCAGGCGCGCATCCAGCAGGAGGTCAAGCTCATCGGGCCCACCAACGTGACGCGAGCGGCCAACAACTCCGAGTTCGCGCGCGTGCAGGCCAACCTGCGCGGGATGGGCACGGCGCCGACCATGGCCGAGATCTCGCGGGGCGGCGGCCGGACCTCGTCTTCGTACCCTTCCGGACGCACGACCCAGGGCCGCCAGACGGGCAGCGTCCGCATCGACGCGCCGTCCACCCGCTACACGGACTTCCGCCAGCGCGACGACTTCTTCGAGATGGAGATCCCGTCGAATTGGCGCGCGTTCGAGGCCCAGAACGGGTTCGGCGTGACCATCGTCCCGGACGGCGGCGTCGTGGACACCGGCAACGGGCAGGAGAGCATCATCTACGGCGTGATCGTGAACCACTACGATCCCTTCGAGGGCAACTCCGGACGGCGCAACCCCACCATCGAGCAGGCCTCGGCCGACCTCATCGCCCAGATCCGCCAGGGCAACCCTCATCTCGAGGCTGTCTCGCGCGGGAGACGCGAGACGATCGACGGACAGCCGGGATATTCGACGACCCTCTCGGGGACCTCGCCCGTCACGGGTGAGGAGGAGCGCGTCACGGTGGTCACGCGCCAGATGGCCGATGGCCACGTCCTCTATACGCTGCTGATCGCGCCCGGTCGCGACTACAACACGGTCAGCGCCGCCTTCAACCGGATGGTGCAGTCGTTGCGCGTCAACGACGACGCGGCCCACGCCAGCAACCGCTAGCGGCTGGAGCGGCTCCACGGACGGAGACGGGCACGGAGAAGGAGACGGGAATCGGGATTACCTGTTCCCGTTCCCGTCTCCGTTCCCGTCCGTTTGGCGACTTGCGGACTACCGCTTCCCCATCGTGACCGGATCCGCGGAGACCTTCTCGAGCACGTCGCCCGACATCTTGTCGTCGTGCGTGTCCACGGCGATGTCGCCCAGCGAGACGATGCCGGTCACGCGCTTGTCGGCGCCCACGACCACGACGCGGCGGATCTGGCGGTCCTTCATGAGGCGGGCCGCGTCCTGGACGTCGTCCGTCTCCAGCACCGTCACCACGTCTTTGGTCATGACGTCCCGGATCGCCGTCGTGCGCGGATCACGGCCTTCCGAGATGGCCCGGATGACGATGTCCCGGTCCGTGACGATCCCCACCGGCCGGTCTCCCTCGCACACGGGCAAGGGCCCGACGTTCAGGGACTTCATCTTGGCGGCGGCCTCCTGGAGCGTCGTCTCCGGACGCACGCACTCGACGCGGCTCGTCATGACTTCCTTGATTTTCATGGAGGCACCTCCTGCCTGAGAGCGAACCCGACCTATACTTCGCGGGAGCGGGACTGACGGAAAAGCCAGTCCTCGACATATTCTAGGCATTGTTAGCCATACGGTCAATAGAAGTCTGAAATCCTGACATCAAATGAGCACGCCGCTCCAGATCGCCGAAGACATCCGCCGCGTACGCTCCGAGGCGGAAGAGCAGGATCGGATGGCGGACGAGGTCCGCGCGGGCCTCGAGTCGCGTCCCCTGCCCATGCTTCCGTCGAAGTACTTCTACGATGAGCGGGGCGGCGCGCTGTTCGACGAGATCACGCGCCTGCCCGAGTACTACCTGACCCGCACCGAGGAGGCGCTGCTCCCCGAGGTCGCGGCCGAAGTGGTCCGGCACGTGCGTCCGCGCACCCTCGTGGAGCTCGGGTCGGGCGTCGGGGGCAAGGTCCGGATGCTCCTGGACGCGATGGACGCGGCGGGAACGCTACAGAGCTGCACGCTCCTCGACATCAGCGAGACGGCGATCGCGAGCTCTCTCGCGCAGCTCCGCGCGGAGCGGCCGGGACTGCGGACGGCCGGCGTCGTCGGCGACTTCCTCACCGACCTGCGCGCCGTCGGCCCCGGCGAGTCCCGCCTGATCGCCTTCCTGGGCAGCACCATCGGCAACATCGATCCGAGGGAAGTGCCCGCGTTCTTCCGTTCCGCGGCCGCCATCCTCGCGCCCGGCGACGCCGTCCTCCTCGGCGTCGACCTCGTCAAGGACCGGGCCCGGCTGGAGGCGGCCTACAACGACGCGCGCGGGGTGACCGCGGAGTTCAACCGCAACATCCTGCGCGTCATGAACGACCGCCTCGGGGCGGACTTCGATCCCGAGGCCTTCGACCACGTGGCCTTCTACGACGCCGAGCGGAGCTGGATCGAGATGCGGCTGCGCGCCCGCGACGCCGTCGAGGTCCAGGTTCCGGGCGCGGGCGCGTCGCTGTCCCTGCCCGCCGGCGGTGAGATCCGCACGGAGATCAGCTGCAAGTACACGCGCGAGTCGCTGGAGACGGCGCTGCGCGGCACGGGCCTGATGCTGGACGAGTGGCGGACGGATCCCGGCTCGCTGTTCGCGTTGGCGCTATTGAGAAGGCTGGGACGCGCCTAGGATCGCGGCGGCCCGGAACCGGGGCCGCCCCAGCCCCAACCCCAGCGCGCACGGAGCTTACGCACGGGCAGCCGCGCGTGACACATCCGTGGACAGCAGCGTATCGCCGACGAGCGATTCCCTGAGGCTGGCCATGTCCTGCCCGAGCCGCTCCAGCCTCTCGTCGGTGAGGTGGATGCGGGCCTGGGTGAACAGCGCTTCCTCTTCGGAGGCGATGTGACGCTCGACGCTGAGCTGCAAGGTGCGCATCTTCTCACCGTACTGCACGTCTTCGGGCTCGAGCTGATCCAATTCGGCGAGCAGGCCGTCCACGATGTGATGATCCTCGAGCGCGTCGCGGACCGCCTCCCGCGCGGGCTCCGCCCG
>Ga0068858_100003464_pt1 | contig 15641 bp, 10 predicted proteins | sample KBSSwiS12_FD_66589 | JGI IMG/M metagenome (GOLD analysis project Ga0068858, IMG submission 66589) | Switchgrass rhizosphere microbial communities from Kellogg Biological Station, Michigan, USA - KBS Switchgrass S1-2 | ecosystem: Host-associated > Plants > Roots > Rhizosphere > Soil ...
ATCGTGAACGAGAAGGCCTGGCCGACGGCAGCCCGGACGCCGAGGACGTCGAAGTAGTTGCCCGTCACCATCTCGCCGAAGATCTGCTGCGGCTCCCCGCCGCTGGTCAGGCTGAGAGGCACGAACTGCGTGGCCGCCATGCCGCTCAGAACCTGCCCGCTCTGTTCGCGGTAGTCCTTGAAGTTCGGGTACGAAGTGGTGAGGAAGCTCTGGAAACGGTCCTTGTTCTTCGCGTCCGTCGTGAAGAAGGAGACGACGCGCGCGGGCTCGTGGATGGGGAGCGGGTTGAGCAGCACCTCGTTCACGAGGGAGAAGATGGTGGTGTTCGCGCCCACGCCGAGGCCGAGCGACGCCACCGCGGCCAGGGTGAAGAGGGGACTCTTCACCAGGAGCCGCGCCGCGTAGCGCAGGTCCTCGCCCAAGCCGCGGAAGACGCCGCCCGTTCCCGGGGCCAGCCCGGCATCGGGCTCGGGCCGCGGCGCCGGCGGCTGAAGTGCGGCCTGGATCTCGGAGGAGAACGATTCCGAGCCCAGCTCGCTCCGGACCACGGCGTCTGCTTCGTCCGGGCTGCGGCCCTCGCTCACCGCGCGGGCGTGCCGCTCTTCCAGCTCCTGGGTCAGCTCCTCCACCACGTCCGCTTCCTGGTGCGGATCCAGGCGCAGCGGAGCCAGGCGCTCGCGCACGGCGTGACGCAGGTCAAACATTGGCGGTCCTCACCACGCGATTCACGGCGGCCACGAACGCGCGCCAGGTGTCCTTCTGGTCCGCGAGCACGCGGCGGCCGGCCGGCGTGAGACGGTAGTAGCGGCGCCGGCGCTCCCCCGGCCGCTCCACCCAGCGTCCGGCCACCCAGCCCCGGCGCTCCAGCCGATAGAGCAGCGGGTAGAGGGAGGCCACGTGGAGCTCGACCACGCCCTGGCTGCGCTGCTCGATCTGGCGGCCGATGTCGTACCCGTGGCGGGCACGGCCCTCGAGCAGGGACAGGATGAGCAGCTCCGTGCTGCCCTTCTTGAGCTCCCGGTCCATATCAGTCTTCGCCATATATGACGAAGATATACGTCCGGGGCACACGGGGCGTCAAGTGAGAAGCGCCCCGTCCAGCACCTTGGACGGGGCGCGCCGAGGCCGCGACCGCGAAGGCTAGAAGCCGGCGGCCAGCCCCACACGCAAGGCCCGGCGGAACCCGGGCGAGATGTTCGTGTTGTTGTCGGCGTTCACGTAGTACGTCGCGTCGAGCAGGTTCTCGACGTTGGCCTGCAGGCGCACGCTCGGCGTGATGGTGAAGTAGGCGGCGGCGTCCACCCGCGTGTAGGCCGGGAGCACGACCGTGTTGTCGATGGCCGCGAACACGTCCGTGCGGCGGAAGACGCCCAGGCCCAGCCCCAGGCGCGGGACGACCTGATACGTGTTCCACAGCGAGAACGTGTGGTGCGGGACCTGGGCCACCTGCGCGCCCGCGCGCGCGGCCGTCGTGGCGCTGGTCACGAAGGCGTCCTGGTACGAGTAGCCGCCGGCGAGGCGCCAGCGAGACGTCACGCGTCCGCTGGCCCCCAGCTCGAAGCCGTTCGTGCGCTGGCTGCCCGTCTGCACGATGCGCGTCGGATCGTTGGGGTCGGTCGAGCGCGTGTTGGTGCGATCGAGGCGGTAGACGGCCGTGGTCAAGGACAGGTCCGGCCGCGCGTCCCACTTCACGCCGACCTCGTAGTTCTCGAACTTCTCCGGCTCCACCTGCTGCGTGACCGTCGTCAGGGAGGAGAACTGGTCGCCCGAGCTGGGCAGGTAGGACACGCCGTAGCTCCCATACACGGAGACGGGCACCGCCGGCTTGAACACGACGCCCGCGCGCGGAGAAACGAGATTGTCCACGCGGTCCAGCGTGTCGCCGTTGCGGTTGTTGTGGTACTGGAGATCGAAGCGGTCGAAGCGCACTCCGGCCAGGACCTGGACCTTCCGCGAGAGCTCGGCCTGGTCCTGGACGTAGGCGGCGGCGACGTTCGTGCGCAGGTGGTTGTCGGCATCGGTCGCGCTCTGCCGGTAGCTCACGGGCGTCTGGATCGTGGGCGAGGCGAGGGGAACGGAGACCGACGTGGCCGTACCGTTGAAGAAACCCGTGTTGCGGAAGTTGTCGGTGAGCTGGCGGCCGACCTCCGCGCCCGCGAGAAGGGTGTGGCGGACGGACCCCGTGGCGCGCGCGTACACCACGTCGGTCTGGCTGAAGAGGTTCTGGCGCGCGGTCGCGTTGTTGTAGGCGCTGAGGGCGACGCGGCTGCCGTCCGCGGTGACCGCGCCCGGAACGTAGTTCTGGTAGAAGCGGTCGTAGTCCCCGAAGAGGGTGCGGTTGCGGATGGTGACCGCGCCCGCGTGGTGCTCGATGGTCGCGGAGGCGAGGTCGACGTTGGCCCTCACGTGGCTGTCATCGGGGTTCCCGAAGTAGGTGGCCACGTCGACGTCTACCGGAAGATTCTGGAACGACGAGATGCCGCGATCGGCCACGCGCGTGTCGTGCAGGTGCTCGTAGCCGAGCGTGAGCTTGGTGCGGTCGCTGGCCGCGAAGGTCAGGGTCGGGTTGACCGCGTAGCGCGCGAGGTCCACCTGGTCCCGGAAGCTGTCGGAGTCTTCGTACATGCCGTTGAGACGGAAGGCGAAGCGGCCGCTCAAAGGCTGATCGAGGTCGGCCGCGATGCGCTTGCGCCCGTAGGTGCCGCCCTGCAGGCTGACCTCGTGCACGGGCTCGAACCCGGCCTCCTTGGTCACGCGGTTGATCACTCCCCCGCCGCCCCCGCGGCCGAAGGTCATCGCGTTCGGTCCCTTGAGCGCTTCCACGCGCTCGAGGTTGTAGAGGTCGCGGTAGTACTGGACGTCGTCGCGCACGCCGTCGAGGAAGAAATCGGCGGAGGAGTTGTTGCCGCGGATGATGACCTGGTCGCGGTTGTTCTCGCCCTGATGGGTGCCGACTCCGGGCAGGTAGCGCACGACGTCGGCGACGCTCGTCATGAGCTGGTCCTGGACGAGCTGCCGCGTCGCGACGGTCACCGATTGCGGCACGTCACGCAGCGGGGTGAGCGTGCGCGTCGCGCTGCTGATCACCTGCACCTGGTACCCGGGCGACGCGGTAATGGTCACGGTCTCGCTGACTCCGGCCACGATCAGCACGAACTCGCGCGATTCGGCGCCGTCCTCGGAGGCGCGCACGGGCTGCACCTCGTCCAGGAAGCCGGCCGCGACGATCCGGATCGTGTAGGGGCCCGGGGGCAAGGCGAGGCGGAAATCGCCCTGGACATCGGTACGGGCGGACGCGCGCACGCTGCCCGCGTCCGCGGTGGCGGTCACCTTCGCTCCGGCAATCGGAGCCCGGGTCGAGTCGAGGACCTTGCCTTGAAGCGTGAAGCGGGCCTCGGCGGGCGAGGCCTCTGCTGCGAGGGCAAGGGCGGCAACGCACAGGGTCAGCATTCGAGGTCTCCTGAAGTTGTGGTCGAAATGTTGAAAATGAATTTCAATTTCAGTTTCAGGATTCTAGCGGCATTCCACGGCCTGTCAAGAGGTCTTGTTATCGGGTGTGAGGAATCGCAGGCTGGCCCGGTGTAACCCGTTGATACTCAATCACCAGCAGCCGTGTAGCGGCCGGCCCCTCGAACACCCGGGTGAAGAACGGGACCCAGTCCGAGGGCGGCGGGTCCGGCCGCCATTTCCGCGGGGGATGTACGCGGACCCGCCACACGTGCGGCCAGGCGCCGGCCCAGACCCTGTCCTCCTCCACGATCTCCTCCGACGTGATCGACGAGACCTGGCTGAGGTGCCCGACCGAGCGGCTCGCCGGGGTCTTCATCTCGATGTGGTCGGCCCCTTCGCGGTGCAGGTAGTAGCGGACGACGTTGAGGTCGCGTGGCGCGTTCGCGAGCACGAGGTCCCCCACCCCGACCGACCGGGCGAGGAGTCGCGCACCCTCCTGGGCGGAGGGCGGAGAGACCGGCCGCAACCCGATCTCGTCCACGAGGCCGAGCACGAGGAGGGCGCCGAAGGCGGCGGCGGTGGCCCGGCGCGGCCAGGGCGCGAGACGGGCCCAGGCCCGGGCGAGACACACGAGCAGGCCGAGCTGCGAGAAGAAGAGGTATCGCTCGAGGAAGAGCGTGCGGCCGGCCATCCAGGACAGTCCCAGTGCCCCCACCCACGGCAGCACGGCCTGGAGGGCCAGGAAGCGCTGGCCGCGGTCCCCGCGCGCGATCGCCCACAGGAAGGCCGCGGCGAAGGCGGCGATGGCGACTCCGGGCCAGGGCGGCGTCCACTCGAGCCCGGTCGCCCAGCGCACGAGCGCACCCGCGATGTCGAAAGATCCCGCCTCGTGGATCCAGTAGTCCCCGCTGACACGCGCGGTCTGACGCCGGAGAACGGAGAGCCAGGGGGCGAAGAGCGCGGCCACGGCGACGGCGGCGGCCACCAGACCGGCGGCGGCCCGCGGGCGCACGCGCGCCGCCCGCCAGCGCTGGGCGAGGAAGAGCCCCGCGGCGGCGAGCTGGGCCGCGATCGTGAAGGCGCCGTAGTAGTGGGTATAGCAGAGGGCGGCAGCGGCGACGGCATAGGCGGCCCACCAGGGGGCCGCGCGTCGCTCGCTGCGCAGCGCGCGCAAGAGGAGCCAGGCGGTGAGCGCCGCCAGCAGGACCCCCAGCCCGTACATCCGGACGTGGCGGCTGTGTTCGACCTGGTCGGCGTGGAGAGCGACGAGGAGCGCGGCCGCGAGCGCTCCCGCGCGCCCGGTGGAGGTCCCGGCGTACCGGTCGACCTCGACATAGAGAAGATAGGCGAGCCCCACCGTAGCCAGCCCGAAGATCAGGGAAAGGCCGCGCAAGGCGGCCGGCGAGTCTCCCGCGAGGGCCGTCCAGGCGTCGAGGACCAGGTAGTAGAAAGGCGGATGCACGTCGGTGGCGGTGCGGGCCACGATGTCGGCGGGCGCATGGGTGGTCATGCGCCAGGAGAACGCCTCGTCCGTGGTCAGCTCCTCGAGGCCCAGGCGATCGACGCGCACGGCCGCGCCCAGGACGAGCGCAAGGGCCAACCCGAGCACGGCTCGACGAGAAGCGGGCCAGGCGGTCATGGGTCCGCGGGATTGTAGGAGCCGTCCCACTAAAATGCCGGGCTTCGACGCATACTTTTCTCAGGGACCCGCGGCCGCCGAGACGCCCCGCTTCACGGCTCTGGCACAGGAGGACACATGAGACTGACCACCATCGTGCTGGCAGGCATCACCGCCACCACCGCTCTCGCCGGTTCGGCGACGGCGCAGACCGGAACCCATCTCGCGGTCAGGGGCCTCTCCCCCTTCTTCTTCGACCGGGAGGAGGACGCGGTCCGCCGGGCCTTCCGATCCGTGCTCAACCGGGACCCCACGAGCAGCGAGCTGCGCCGCTACAAGAGCCTGATGGAGGACGAGCGTTGGACGGAGGCGGACGTGCGGCGCGACCTCACCAGCCGCACGGACTACCACCGCTACTCGACCAACCGCGGCATGAAGCCGGAGTCCATCATCCGGCGCGCCTATCAGGACATCCTGGGGCGCGACCCCGATCCGCAGGGGATGAGCACGTATCGCTCGAACATCATCGACCGCGGCTGGACGGAGCAGGACGTGCGCGAGGCGCTGCGCAACAGCCCCGAATACCAGACCGGCCCCGCCCGCACCGCATCCGCGGACCGCATCATCCGCCGCGCCTACCAGGACATCCTCGGCCGCCAGCCCGATCCCGAAGGCCTCGACACCTACCGCCGCAACATCATCGATCGCGGCTGGGACGAGCAGGACGTCCGCACCGCGCTGCGCCGCAGCCAGGAGCGGCACGACGTCGTGAGGGGCCAGCGGGCGGTGAGCGACGCGGAGGCCGAGGACATCGTCCGTCGCGCCTACCAGTCGGTCCTGAAACGTGAGCCCGACGCGTCCGGCATGCGGGAGTACAAGGCCCGCATCCTGAACGACCGCTGGACCGAGCAGCAGGTCGTGAGCGCGCTGCGCAGCAGCCCGGAGAGGCACGAAGTGGTGCGGGGCCAGCGCGCGATCAGCGACGCCGAGGCCACGGAGATGGTGCGCCGCGCCTACCAGTCCGTCCTCAACCGGGAGCCGGACGCGGGCGGCCTGCGGGACTACAAGGCCCGGGTCATGAACGACCACTGGAGCGAGCAGCAGCTCGTGAACGCGCTGCGCAACAGCGACGAGTACCGGGCCAAGCACTGATAGAGTCGCGGGCAGGGTGAAGAGTCGATCCTGCTTCGCGGCCGCGGCCCTCTCCGCCGGCATCGCCGCTTGCGGAGGGGGTGGGGGCGCCGCGCCGTCCGCCCCGAGCGCGCCGGCGACCCCGGCGCCGACGCCGGCCCCCGTTCTCACCCTTGCGGACGGGTGGACGCACGCCGCCGTGACCGGCGAGGCCACTCCGTCGGCGCCCTCGGTGAACGCGCGCCTGGCCGTCCGCGCTCCCGGCTACCTGTTCCGCGAGCAGCTCTTCACGGGCCCGACGGTCTATCTCTGGCCGGAAGACGAGGACTACGTCGACGCGCTCGTCTACTACCAGGAGTTCACGGATGGGTCCTTCCGGATGGTGCGCTGGCCCGGACCGTTCACGATCACACTCGACGGGGATCTCGCCACCAATGAGCCGATCGTGGCCAAGGTGCGCGAGGTGGCGGCCGAGATCAAACGCGTGACCGGCCTCGACCTTTCCGTTGGGCCTGGAGGCGCCTGCGTCATCGCGCTCAATTCGAACATCCTGGCCACGGAGGACGCGGTCGGCACGGCTGCACTCTCCTTCCAGGGGGCCAACATCGTTCGCGCCCAGGTGACCTTCACGAACCGTGGCGAGATCACGGGCGGGGGCGGCTCGGAGTACCGCAACACGCTGCTCCACGAGATGGGCCACGTTCTGGGCGTCCTGCATTCGCTGAGGGACGACGACGTGATGACGCCCGGCGCCGGCCCGGGCACGCGCGTCGCCCAGTACCAGCCGCACGAGGCCACCGCCCTGCATCTCATGTACGCGCACCGCACCGCCGGGAACCGGGCCCCCGACAAAGACCCGGCCCTGGGGGCGACGTTCACCGCCGTTACCCGGCGCGTGGTGATCCGCGACTGACGGCGGCGCCGCGCTCTAGGACGACGCGGCCAGCGGGACGGGCGCGGGAATCGGGAAGCCCAGCTTGCGCCCGAACTCCCGGCGCAGGAGCCACAGGCTCAGGCAGGTCTGGACCCAGACCGCGGCCAGCGAGACGTACCACACGTGGCGCATCTGGAACCCCGGATGCGAGGCCAGCGCGTAGGCGGGGACCGCGAACAGCAGCAAGCGCGTGAGCGAGCTGGCCAGGGGCGGCAGCGTGTTCCCCATCCCCTGGAAGACGCTGGAGCTCACGAACACGACGCCGCTGGCCACGAAGTTCCAGCTGATGATGCGGAGATACTCCGCGCCGAAGGCCACCACGGCCGGATCGCGGTTGAAGACGCGGATGAGGGCGTCGGGCGCGATGTGGCAGAGGACGGTCAGCACCAGCATCACCGCCGCCGCCATCCCCGCCGCCGCGTAGAACGATTCGCGTACGCGCACGCCCAGGCGGGCCCCGAAGTTCTGCCCGGTCACGGGGGCGGTCGCGAAGGCGATGGCCACCGCGGGCAGGAACAGGGACTGCATCACGCGGAGCCCGATCCCGAATCCGGCCTGGGCGGCCGCGCCGAACGGCCGCAGGATGTCGTACACGAGCACCATGTAGACGAACATGAGGGCGAACTCGCCTCCCGCGGGCAGCCCGATGCGCAGCATCTCCCACCACATCCGCGGCGCGGGCGGCCAGTCCGCGGCGCGGAAGCACATGGGGCTCTCCGGCCGGCGCAAGTACGCCGTGAAGGCCAGGCATCCGACGGCGACGGCGACGAGGGAGGCCAGGCCGGCGCCGGCCACGCCGAGGGGCCGGCCGGTCAGCCATCCGAACATCAACGTCGGGGCGAGCACGATGTTCAGCACGACGGTCGCGATCTGGATGAGGGTCGGGACCTTGAGGTCGCCCACGCCGCGCAGGGCCGCGCCCATGCCGACGAGCGGGAACTGGAGGAAGAGCGCGGGCACGAACCAGTCGAGGTACTGCACGCCGAGCGCGGCCGTCGTCGCGTCCGCGGCCAGCCATCGGCAGTAGGCGTGGCGCAGCGCGAACACGGCCGCCCCGAAGGTGAGGCCGACGAGGTTGGAGAGGACGAGGGCCTGGTTGAAGAGGCGCTCCGCGCGCGGACGATCGTGGCGGCCCATGGCCTGCGCGATGAGCGCGGTCGCGCCCACGCCCAGCGACTGGGTGAGGGCGAGGACCAGCATCATGAGGTTCCCGCCCAGGGCCACCCCCGCGATGGCTTCCTTCCCCAGCGTGCCGACGAAATACAGGTCGGCGAGGAAATACAGGGTCTGGACGGTAGTGCTCATCGCGATGAAGAGCGAGAGCTGCAGGATGTGCCCGCCGACGGAGCCCTTGGTGAGGTCCTTCATCTCGTGCGCCGAAGGCGCATCCTACCGGAAACGAGGCGGAAGGGAGGCTATTCGCTCCGCATCACCGTCACCGGATCGACGCGGACGGCGCGCACGGCGGGTAGCAGGCTGCCGGCCAGGGTCACGACCGCGGAGAGGCCGACGGCGGCGAGGAAGGTGGGCCCGTCGCCGGGACCCACGCCGGCCAGGAGCGCGGAGAGGCCGCGGCCCGTCACGTAGGCCAGGGCCAGGCCGAGCACGACGCCGAGCGCCGCCATCCGGAGCGCGTCGCGGAGCACCATGGAGAGGATGTCCGCCGATCGTGCGCCGAGCGCCACGCGGACGCCGATCTCGAGGGCACGGCTGGAGACGGTGAACGACAGCAGGCCGTGAAGGCCGATGGCGGCGAGGAGGAGGGCAGTGGCCGCGAACGCGGACAGCACGCGCACCTGGGTGCGCCGCGGCGCCGTCTCTCCGCCGACGATGTCGGACAGGAGGCGCACGTCGGAGATCGGCTGTTGCGGATCCGCGCGACGGACGATCGCGCGTATCGAAGGCAGAAGCATCCGCGGATCGCCACTGGCGCGAACCGCCAGGTCCTTCGGGGTATAGCCGATGATCGCGCCGTCCGCGACCTGCTGGTACGAAAGGTAGACCTGGGGCTCGCTCGGTCGCTCGAGCCCGCGCACCCGGACGTCCCCCACCACCCCTACCACCTCGCGCTCCCCCGCCGGTCCGAACTGGAAGCGCCGCCCGATCGGATCCTGCCCCGGCCAATGCCGCTTCACGAAGGACGCGCTGACCACGGCCACGAAGGGCGCTTCCCGCGTGTCGGAATCGCGGATGTCGCGCCCGGACCGGATCGGAATGCCGAGCGTCGCGAAGAAGCCGGGAGTGACGAAGCGGGCCGACGCCGGAGGCAACGTGCCGGGCGCGGGCGCCTCCCCCGCCGCGACCACGCCCCAGATGCCGCCACGCATCACCATGGGCAGGCCGCTGATGTACGCGGCTCCGGCCACGCCGGGCAGCGCCCGCACCTCGGACAGGACGCGCGTGTAGAACCGGACCCGGGTGGACGTGTTCTCGTATCGCGGCAGCGGCAGCGCGGTGCGCAGGGTGAGGACGCCGTCCGCGGTCATGCCGGGATCGACGAGCTGCACACGCCCGAGGGCACGGAGGAGCAGGCCACAGCAGACGAGCAGCACGACGGAGGCCATGACTTCCGCGACGACGAGGGCCGAGCGCGTCCGCTCGCGCCGGCCGCCGACACCCGCCCGGGCGCCCTCCTGCAGGCCGCTGACTCCCGCGTGACCGCAGGCGCGCAGGGCCGGCAGCACGCCGAAGGCGATCCCGGTGAGAGCGGTCAGGACCAGCGCGAAGGCCAGGATGCGCAGGTCCAGCGAAGGGGCCTGGGCGATGGGCAGGGACTGCGGGACGAGCCGCGCCAGCACCGGGACGGAGACCGCCGCCACGAGCACGCCCAGCCCGCCCCCCACCAGGGCCAGGAGGAGGCTTTCCGTGAGGAGCTGCCGGACGAGCCGCTCACGCCCCGCGCCGAGCGAGGCCCGCACCGCCAGCTCCTTCCGCCGCACCATGGCCCGCGTGAGGAGGAGGCTCGTGAGGTTCGTGCACGCGATCAGGAGGACGCAGCCGGCGGCGCCCAGGAGGGCCAGCGGCAGCAGGCGGGCTTCGGGCGAGAGGCCGTCGCGGAGACCGTCGACGGTCGCGCCGGTCTGGGCATTGTCGTCCGGGAAGGCTCGCTCGAGCTGGGCGGCGACGAGCCGCATCTCCGCGCGCGCCTGGGCCAGCGAGACGTTCTCCCGGAGGCGCGCGATGCCGTAGACGTAGTAGTTGGTTCGCTCGACGAAGTCGTCGTCCACGAACTGCTTCGCGACCCACAGCTCCGTGTCGCGGTTGGGGAAGCGGAAACCCGGAGGCATCACGCCGACCACGACGTGCGGCACTCCGTCCAGCAGCACCTGGCGGCCCAACACGCCCGCTTCCCCGCCGTAGCGGGCCTGCCAGAGGCCGTAGCTGAGGACGAGCGCGCCCGCCGCGCCGGGCGCTCCGTCTTCCGGACCGAAGAGACGCCCGAGGACCGGCCGCACGCCCAGGATGTCGAACACCTCGAAGGTCAGCCACTGGCCCTCGACCCGCTCGGGTTCGCCCTCGCCGGCGAGGTTGGAGGCCTGCCCGCCGAAGGCGCCCATCGCCTCGAAGGAGCGGCTCATGCGCTTCCAGTCGCGGTAGTTGGCCGGCGAGAGCTCGGTGTGCCCGTAGCCGCCCTGGTCCTGCCACAGCCGCACCAGCCGATCGGGATCGCGGAACGGCAGGGGACGGAAGAGGATGTGGTCGGTGATCGAGAAGGCCGCGGTGGTGGCGCCAATGCCCAGGGCGCCGAGGGCAACGGCGGTGGCCGCGAAACCGGGGGCGCGTCGCATCGTGCGTGCGGCGTAGGCGAGGTCCTGCCGCAGGAGGTCGCCGTGCGCGCGGAGCGCGTTGGCGGCGACGTCGGCCAGGGTCTCCAGCCACAGGACGGCGGCGGAGAGGACGCCACCGGCGTCGCGCCGCCGCTCGGCGAAGATCGCGGCCATCTCGTCGCCGTATTCCGCGCGGAAGGAGGCGGGATACAGGTGGAGGAGCGCGCGGTAGAGGCGCATCAGGCCTTGCCGGGAGCGAAGCCGCTCGCGCGCGCCAGGCGCACGAGATCGGTGAGGCGCCGTGCCTCCGCTCGCGCCACCGCCGTCCCGAACGGCGTGATCCGGTAGTAGCGGCGCCGCTCGTCGTCCAGCTCCGGGGCCGGGCGATCACGCGTCTCGACGATGAGGCCCTGCTCGAGCATGCGCTGGATCGAGCGATAGAGCGTGCCCGCGCTCAGCTTGAGGCCCCCGTCCGTGCTCGCGGCCACGTCCTGGATGATCCCGTAGCCGTGGCGGTCACCGTCGGCCAGCGCCATGAGGATGTGGAAGGTGGCCGCGGGCAGGGGCAGGAGGTCGTCGGCACTTCCCCGTTCGCTCACGCGCCGACTATATCCGTACTGGCTATATTGTCAATGGCTATAGGCGCGAACTGTGTCATGGGGTTTGACAGCCGCGGGCGCACGACCTAGATTGCCTGTCACGACATGCCGAGGACACGGGCGACGACGACCCTGGCGGGCACCATCGCGATGCGGGGCATTCGCATTTGCGTGGGGGCCTGCCCCGCCGGCTAGAGCATCAGCCAGAGCGGCGGCAAACGAGGCCCCCGGCGAAAGCCGCGGGGCCTTTCGTTTTTCGGCGCCTGGTGAGAAAGAGGAGAGCGCAGATGGGCCACATCACGGGCCTCAAGTGCAAGGAGTGCGGGAAGACCTGGCCCAAGGAGCCGACCGCCGCCTGCGCGGAGTGTTGGGGGCCGCTCGAGGCCGTCTACGACCTCGACGCGGTGCGACGGACCTTCACCCGCGACGCCATCGCGGGGCGCGCGCGCGACCTGTGGCGCTACGCGGAGCTGCTGCCCCTCGACGGCGAGCCCACCGTCGGCCGCGGCACCGGCTTCACTCCCCTCCTCGCCGCCCCCCGCCTCGGCGCCGCCCTCGGCATCCGCGATCTCTGGGTCAAATACGACGCCGCCTGTCATCCCACGCTCTCGTTCAAGGACCGCCTGGTCGCGGTCGCGCTCAGCAAGGCCAAGGAGTTCGGCCTCGACACCGTGGGCTGCGCCTCCACCGGCAACCTCGCCAACGCCGTCGCCGCCGGTGCGGCCGCGGCCGGCCTGCGCGCGGTCGTCCTCGTTCCCGTCGACCTCGAGGCGGCGAAGCTGACGGCCACCGCCGTCTACGGGGCCACGCTCATCGGCGTGCGCGGCAACTACGACCGCGTGAACCGGCTCTGCACCGAGATCGCGGACCGCTTCGGCTGGGGCCTCGTCAACGTGAACCTGCGCGCGTACTACAGCGAGGGCTCCAAGACGGTCGGCTTCGAGCTGGCCGAGCAGGGGGGCTGGCAGCTTCCCCGCCACGTCGTGTGCCCGATGGCCGGGGCCAGCCTCATCAACAAGGTGGACCGGGCCTTCCAGCAGCTCACCGAGCTCGGCCTCGTCGAGGGGCGTCCGTATTCGCTGCACGGTGCGCAGGCCACGGGATGCGCACCCGTGGTGCGGGCCTGGAAGGAGAACCTCGACCGCCTCCCGCTGGTGAAGCCGTCCACGATCGTGCGCAGCCTCGCCATCGGCGACCCCGCGGACGGCCTGACCGCGGTGGCCACCATCAAGCGCACGGGAGGGCGTGCGGAGGACGCGTCGGATCCGGAAGTGCTCGAGTGCATGCGGCTGCTGGCCCAGACGGAAGGGCTCTTCGCGGAGACGGCGGGGGGGACGGTCGTGGCCGCGGCGCGCAAGCTGGCCCGAGCGGGAACGTTCGACGGCGGCGGGCGCGTGGTCCTGCTCCTCACCGGCCACGGCCTGAAGACGGTCGAGGCGCTCTCGGAGAAGCCGCCGTTCAGCGCCGTGATCGACGGACGCCTCGACGAGTTCGAGGACTTCTGGGCCGCGCAGGGCCCGGAGGGCGCGCGGACGCACGCGCAGGTCTGATGCGCACGGTCCAGGTCCACAAGTTCGGAGGCGCTTCGCTCGCGGACGCGCCCGCCTTTGCCCACGCCGTTCGCATCGTCGGACAGCAGACGGGCAAGCTCGTGGTGGTCGTGTCGGCCATGTCGGGCACGACCGACCTCCTCCTCGAGGGCGCGGAGAAGGCGCGCGTCGGCGATCCCAAGCCGCTGGCCGCCATCGCGGACCGCCTGCGCAAGAAGCACGTCGAGGCCGCGCGGGTGCTGGTCCCGCCCGGCCCCGTCCTGGACGCGATCCTGTCCGTGATCGACGCCTCCATGACCGAGCTGGCGACGCTGGCCCAGGGCATCGCGATCGTGCGCGAGCTGACGCCGCGCACGAAGGACGAGCTGGTGGCGCGCGGCGAGCGCCTTTCCGCGCACCTCTTCTCCGCGGCCCTGCACGCCACCGGCCACGCCGCCGCCTACGTGGACGCGCTGCAGGTCATCCGCACGGACGGGCAGTTCGGAAACGCCGCGCCCGACCTCAAGGCGACGGACGTGGCCACGCGGCGCGTGATCCTGCCCCTCTTCAAGGCCAACACGATCCCCGTCGTGCCCGGCTTCTTCGGGGCGACGCCGGACGGCCAGCTCGCCACCCTCGGGCGCGGGGGCACGGACGTCACGGCCGTCCTGCTCGGACGCGCTCTGGGGGCGCGCGAGGTCTCGCTCTGGAAGGACGTGCCCGGCCTCCTCACCGCCGACCCGCGCACGGTGCCCGATGCGCGTCTCATCCCGCAGCTCCACGTCCGCGAGGCCGCCGAGCTCGCCTATCACGGGGCCAAGGCCCTGCATCCGCGCGCCCTCACGCCGATCATCGGCCGAGACGTGCGCGTCCGCGTCCGGCCCTTCGCCGATCCCGCGTCCACCGGCACGGAGGTCTCGGGCCGCCGCACGTTGACCCGCTATCCGGTCAAAGCGGTGTCCGCGGTCAAGGACCAGGCTCTCGTCACCGTGGCCGGCAACGGGATGCTCGGCGTGCCCGGCATCGCCGCCCGCACCTTCGGGGCGATGCACCGCAGCGGCATCTCCGTGTCCCTCATCTCCCAGGCCTCGTCCGAACATTCGATCTGCTTCACGGTGCCGCAGGCGAGCGCGGCCCGCGCGAAGTCCGCGCTGCTGGAGGCCTTCGCGGACGAGATCGCGCGCCGTGAGATCGACGGTGTCGAGCTCCGGCCGGGCATGGCCACGCTGGCCGTGGTGGGGCCGGGCATGGCGAACACGCCGGGCGTCGTCCCGCGCGTCTTCGCCGCGCTTTCCGAGGCCGGCATCAACGTCATCTCCATCGCGCAGGGCTCCTCCGAGCTGAACCTCTCGGTCGTGGTCCAGGGCGCGGACGCGGCCAAGGCCCAGCAGCGCATCCACGACCAGTTCCAGCTCGCCAAGATCGGGGGAGGCGGACACGCGGCGGCGCCCCACACGGATGTGGTCCTGCTCGGCTTCGGCAAGGTGGGCCGCCAGCTCGCCCGCCTCATCGCCCAGCGCAACGGCACGCCGCCCGCGCTGCGCGCGATGGCGGTCCTGGACACCACCGGCTTCGTGTTCGATCCCAAGGGCCTCTCGCGCCGGCGCCTCACCGAGATCGCGGCGGCGAAGGGCCGGGGCGAGCCTCTGAGCGGCTTGCCCGGCGGCCGTGCCGGCGACGCGCTCGGTGCCCTGAACCTCGTGGGCCGACATGCCTTGTCGCGGCCGGTGCTCGTGGACTGCACCGCGGCGGAGACGGCTCCGCTCCTTTCGTCCGCGCTGGCCTCGGGCATGGACCTCGTCCTCGCCAACAAGCGTCCGCTGGCGGGCCCGCGCGAAGTCGCGGAGGCGCTCCGGGCCGATGCGAAGCAGCGGGGACGGCGCATCCTCCACGAGACGACCGTCGGCGCGGGGCTGCCCGTGTTCGACACGTACTACAAGCTCTACGAGTCCGGTGACCGCGTGCAACGCATCCAGGGCTCGACGTCCGGAACGCTCGGCTTCCTGCTCACCGAGGTCGGCCGCGGGCGTCCGTTCTCGGAGGCGCTGCGCGCGGCCATGGCCAAGGGCTACACGGAGCCGGACCCGCGCGAGGACCTGAGCGGCCAGGACGTCGCGCGCAAGGCGCTCATCCTGGGCCGCCTGCTCGGCTTCCGCGGCGAGCTGCAGGACGTCGAGATCGAGCCCCTGGTCCCGCCCGATTACGTGCGCCTGCCCTTGCCCGAGTTCCTGTCCCGTCTGGGCGAGCTCGATCCCTGGTGGGCCGAGCGCGCGAAGGCGGCGCGCGAGCGCGCGCGCGTCCTGCGCTACCTGGCCACGGTCACGCGAAAGAAGGTCTCGGTCAGCCTGGCTTCGGTGGAGGCCAGCGACAGCTTCGCGGGCCTCAGCGGCACCGACAACCAGATCGCGTTCACCACCCGCCGCTACGACCGGCACAACCCGCTCGTCATTAAAGGCCCCGGAGCTGGACTGGCGGTGACGGCGGCGGGCGTCTTGAACGATGTGCTGAAGCTCGCCGCTTCGTGATCAAGGCCGCCCGATTGTGAGTGCCGACCGCGAGGGGGGTTTCAGGGGGGGACGCGAACGCCCGTCACGTTGTCGTGAGTGCCCAGCG
>Ga0068858_100003466_pt1 | contig 15640 bp, 30 predicted proteins | sample KBSSwiS12_FD_66589 | JGI IMG/M metagenome (GOLD analysis project Ga0068858, IMG submission 66589) | Switchgrass rhizosphere microbial communities from Kellogg Biological Station, Michigan, USA - KBS Switchgrass S1-2 | ecosystem: Host-associated > Plants > Roots > Rhizosphere > Soil ...
CCATCGCGACCGTCACGCTCAATCCCGAGCGCGACGAGGTCGTCAATGCGGCACTCGCATCGGAGAATAGAACGGCGTCAGCCGCATAACTCAGGCGGCAACTGCCTTGACACGCTCCGCCCTCCACAGGGTAGTCGGCATCGCCGGGCTTGACGTCCTTCAGTCCGCCTTCACTCCGGCTAGACGCGGGCAGAACGACCGCTGAGGCCGCTAGCAACAAGAGCACTCGGTTCATGCCTCCTCGCTTCATGTCGAGGCACCTAACGGGCCGGGCGCCGCGTGTCGACTGCGTCGGTTACGAATTTTGGCAACTTCATGCTCTTTGGCCATATAGCCTCGTAGTTCTCTACGGTCTCGGCATCGTGTGTGCCCATGTTACATCTTTTCGTCACTCCCTCCGGAACCGCCAGCGGATCGCGAGGAGGAAGAGGGCGATGAGGGTGATCGAGAGGATGCTCTGTATCGCGGTGAAGAAAAGCCACCAGCCGCTGGAGGTGTCCAAGTCGACAAGCTGCGCGTCAACTTGCATCAGGTATATTTCTCCTCACGCGCTTTTTCGATGACTTCTGACCAGGCCGCGACGTCCGAAATAGTGTAAGTCTCCCGAAGCGATCGCATGGCAGGCGCAAACCGAATGGCCTGCGATCGAAGTGAGGCCACTGTGCCGGCGTCCAATAGAGGAGCGTCGACGAATGCTTCCATCAATCGGTCCGGGAAGTCTTCGAGTGCCCACGTGTGAACATTCGACATGCGTTCTGCGATGAACGTGTTGGCTGAGTTGATGAGGCCATTGAGCCGCAGAAATTCTCGATCATTCGGGTCGAGGGGCTGACGGAGTTCGGAGCGCTGTCGGTTGAGTCCGGAAATCTCCTTCTCCATCGCGCGACGCAATGGAGCTATGATTGCCAAAGTGAGATCAAAGCACATCATGCGCACCCATGGCCGCATAACTCCGCTCGTTCTATCGGCGGTAGAATCGAGCGCTTTCAAGAGCGATCGTACCCTGCTGGCGAGATCATAACTCTCCGCCGGGGTGGGCGCAGAGTCCCAGCGCCCCATCTTACTGTTGAGGTCCATCAAGGCTCCACCGGTGATTTCTGCGAGCTCCTTCAGCCGGTCGAGCATCTGGTCCGCTTCCTCAATCTTCCGGTCGAGTTGGCGGGTCTTGGCCTCGACTCCCCAGCCCTTCAATGATTCAAACCGGTCAATCGTGGCGGCAAACAGGAGAATCAGGCCCGCTGTGAGGGACGTGGTTGCGATCGGGAAATTTTGGAGCGCGGCGGACCAGGTACCGACGGCCAAGTTGATGGCACCCGCGACAAATAGGCTCCAGTTCGTTAGTCCATAGAGGATCCGCTTGTTCAAAGGCACATCCGCGACCATGGGCAAATTCCTTAATGCGCAGCCGTCCCCAATGGGAAGTCCGAGGGCCAGTGTACCCTGCACCTGTGGTGAGTGTGATGCAGTCGAAGACCCTCGAGCATGCTGGAAACCAACGGACCAGCTGACCTGGGTGGCGGGTCGACTTTGACGACTATCCTGCGCTGCTGTGGGATCTCAATCCGCATTCGGCGCTGCGCGCCCCGGAGCGGACGGTTCGGCGAGGGGTTGGAGTCGGGAGCATCCAGTGAGTACCTGGTCGAATGACTGTATGGTTCGGCGACGCGCTCGTCGGTCTTGAGGCCCGGGAAGAGCAGGCACGTTGATAACGGAAATCGCCAGTTGGGCCGTCTAAACTGCTCTGGCCAATTCAATTTAGTGCGATTTGAACTTCAATGCCTCCTCTAGCGGATCAACTTCCGGCACTGCTCCCCCGTATCCTCGCCTGGGCGAACACCCAAGCCGCAGACATCTCGCGCCAGGGTACTCCGCTCAATGCCGCGGGCCTCGCGCTCGCAAGTCGCGTGGGCGTGGCCGAGCCCGAGCGGATCCGGATCGGGATCGTCCCGACGGTGCCGGCGCCGGAAGATCCGGAATTACGGCAGCTCGCGATGGAGCAGAATCTCATCGGGCCGCACACGGCGGGACTCACGGTCGGCTACGGGATCTTCATTGTGGAGGGCCCGCCTGACGTCGCGATTGCTGGCGCACGAGTGTCGGCACGTGTATCAATATGAGGTCGCCGGATCGATCGAGGCGTTTCTGCCGCGGTATCTAAAGCAGATCGCCGAAGTCGGCTATGAGCGCGCGTCGTATGAAGTGGACGCGCGGGCGTGGGAGTGGGTGGGGCTTTGATCGCGATGCGCGCGCCGGCATCCATTTTTTGAGGCAACCCTTTGGGCGTCCACGCTCACTCGATGAGCTTCTCGGCAAATGCGCGAACGCTCGGTGCGAGGACCTCATCCATTTGCGTCCGGTGATCCCAATAGCGGACCGTCCCGTCGCAGTGGCGAAGTAAGAAGTTGCCTTCAAGATCCGCACCGATGATGCATACCTCCTTGCCCCGCCACCAATGGGCCACGAGTGGCCGCCAGTCGTCCTCCCGGATCAAACAGGCAATAACAATGTGCGTGGTCCCGCGCGGGAATCGTCGACGCAGGTACAACTCACGTCGAGCCGATTCGATTGGGGCGGGTGGCGTTTGCATTTATGCAGATTACTCTGCTCGGGGCCGGCTGGCGTATTGTCCCGATTCGAGTGATGCTGAAAGTGTGCCGACGTGGGTGTTGGATGACGGGATTCTGTTAACAGACTGGCGCGCTCGAGGCGTGCCGAGCCGGTCTCTGAGTGGTTGAGATCTCGACCCGTAGTCGGCGCTGTGCGGCTGGGATCGGATCGTTGGGCGAGGTGAGGATCGACTGCGCGGTCAGGCGTTGGTGCAATTGGATCGGATGGCGAAACAGGGTCCATCGATCTCACTGGCATCTGCCCGAGTCTCGATCCTCTGGGGCGATCTGGTCGGAGAGGGCGGCGGCGGCAGCGGTCGGAGGAACCAAGCCAGTGGTGACGTAGACACCTCGCCTACCTGGATCGGATTGCGCAGTACAATCGGGTTCGTAACTCGTTGGAGCTGAGGAACGTCGTGGAACCACCGGATCGGTTAGAAAAGGGAATACGCTTCGGTTGCGGGTTTCTATTTGGGTGCGTTGCCGCTGTGGGCGTACTGTTGAGTTCACTGTCGAGCGGTCGCGAGATCGCAGCGTGGCTGGTGGTTGCGGGACTGATCTGCGGTTACGCGGCGATGCGGTGGGGTGACCGGTTTTGGGACGGCCTCCGTCGATGGTGGTGGTGGACTTGAACGGAAGCCACAATGACTCGTGGAGGAGGTTGGTGTTGATAACTCGCAGATCTTTTCGCCTGGGTCCTCGGATCGAATCCGGCGAGCGGCGCCTGGGACGGGGGCGAGATCGGGGCGGTGGCGAAGGCGATGAAGGGGGATCCGGTGGAGCTGTTCACGCGGTTCGTGAGGGCGTCATGAATGCCCGGGCTATGCTCAAGGAAATGGGCTCGCAGGACCCGGCAAAATGGATCCGTCCCGGCCATGATGAGACGTCTATTGTCGCAGACTCGCTGATTCCCATCGTTGTCTAGCTAGTTTTGTTGGTCGGTTCGGACATCAATGCCGGCATAGTTGCGTCTAATACGGCGGTTCGTACGGTAGGCCGGTCGGAAAGAACATTGACGGAGGTCGCTGTAATGCTCATAGCTCATGGTTATCAGGGAAAAGCGTGGATGTTCACTTTGGCGATCATCCCGCTGTCTCTGCTCTGTCGTGTCCTTTTCCTAACTAGACAGCAACGCAAGGCTGGCATTGCCGTTAACGTCAAAGAGGTGGTAGGTGCGTGCATCGTTTGCTTCGTGGCGCTAGGAGTGTTGATATTCGAAGCCCTCACGCACTGAGCCGCGTGAGCCCACGCTGTGAGTGAACATCGAGTGCTCAGTCAGTAGCCCCAGAATTGACTGACCTGATCCAGCTTGCCCTTTCCTTCGTCTTGCGGGGCGAACACACACACATCCACCATATAGTTCCACGAAGTGCACGAGCCGTGCGCATCGATATCCACGCCGCTCTAAACTTATTAGCTCTGTGCCCAAACCACCACAGTGCGGCTCGCGACTATCCATGGTGGAGTCGTCTTAGTCTTTCCATGGAGGAGCGCCGGGGCGAATTGATCAGGTTTCTTGTTCGTCAGGGAGGACATGTTGCAGCCCGATAGCAATAAAGTAAATCGCGGGCAGGCAGGTTCCGACTGATATTCGGCCCGCCTGAGATTACCGAGACGACACCGGATAGAGCTCGCCGATACCGGGTACCCTTTGAAGCTCGACGACACTGCAGACGCTGTCGTCGGTGAAGCGCTCCAACTCCGAGCCAGAGAATCACCCAACCGCCCCGCTCGCTTCTTCGGCGCACACCGCTTCGCGCCACCCAGCACCCAGTGATGATTCCCGCGAACCGCCCAGAAGGACTTCGACCCTCGCACGACATCCTCGATCACGGCGCTGCCCATCAGGAAAGCCCATGAAGCGCTCATCCCTCTCCTTTTGCTCAACGGCGTACCCGATCAAGTTACCGAGTTTGTTCGACACAAAATGCTTGTTTTGAACAAGGCGCGGCAGGTCATCATCGATCTTCCAACAAAATCGTTTCTCAAACAGCCATCGTGTCTTTGCGATCACTTCGTCTGGATAAAGACAGTCAGCACCCGTTGAAGCTCGAAGATCGAAGCGCATTAGTATCTGCAGAAATTGAGACTTCGTCATTCCGAGTGCAGTGCGGATGGCCTCTGCAGGTTGCGACTCAATTTCATCGACTATGAATTGGATCTCGATAGGCTGCGCGTCCAGCGCATAACCGCCCCTCCTGACAGCCGCACACCGATCGATTACCGTGCATTGGCGACGCTGAGCGAGCACATGTAATGGCGTCTTCTTGAAATCATTTCGAAAAACTTCCACTTCGTTTTTTGTCAGCTTCATCTGAGAATGTGTCGACACCTATTTACTTGTCAGATATTAAACTGTTTGGATGGCGACGGCGCGCTCGTAGGTCCTGCGGACGGCAGCCGCGCGCATCGGCAATTCGTGTTCGATCTGTATCAGTTGCAGACGCGCGATCCCGCGCGCTATGCCGCGTATGGGGATCTGGTGGGACCGCGCGGGTTGAATCTCGTCACGGAGTTTCACTGGCACGAAACGCGAGCCGGAGCCGGCCGGCGCCGACGGGCGGCGGCGCCCGGGCCGCGGTGGGTGATTCCGACCGTCGTGCGGGATCGTGATCGCCTGTCGTACAGTCAGCTGGCGGAAGGAACGTTGCGCGCCTTGGCGCTGGTGTTCTATCTACTGGACGAGGATTCCGAGCTGGTGTTGCTCGAGGAGCCGGAGGTCGGAATTCACCGCGGGTTGTTGATGAGCCTCTTGGAGCTCATCCGCAGCGAGTCGCAGCGCAAGCAGATCCTGATCTCCACCCACGCGGAAAGTGTGTTGGATGCGGTCCAACCGGAGAATGTGTTTGCCGTCAAACGCGATGCCCGGGGCACAACGGCTGTGCGGGCTTTGACGGCGGGCACGGCGGAAAAGGATCTGGCGGCCTTGCGCGAGTATCTGAGCCGGGAAGGCAGTCTCGGGGAGTACTGGCGCACCTTTGGCTTTCCGTCATGAATGTCCTCGGTGTGATCGCCGAAGGCGAGAGTGATGCGGATGTCGTCGAAATCCTGGCGCGCAAGATCACGGCGGTGCCGTTCAGGGTGCGGCGGGCGATTGCGCACGGATCGGGCCGGATCCCGAAAAAGGCGCTCGAGTGGGCGCACGTGTTGTACACGCAAGGCTGTACGCACCTGATGGTGGTGCACGACCAGGATCACCACCCGCTCGCGGACCTGACGGCGCGGCTCACCCAGGCGATCGCGGGCTCGCCCATCGGGCCCCGCGTGGTGGTGATTCCGGTGCGTGCGATCGAAGCCTGGCTGCTGGCCGATCACGCGGCCGTGAGTCGCGCGCTCAACTTGCGCCCCCCTTTACCGAAGCAGGCGAACCCCCAAGGGATTTTGCGTCCCAAGGCGCACCTGGGTGCGCTGATTGAGCAGCGCTCGCGTGGACGCCGCCGCTATCTCAATACCGCTCACAACAAACAGATCGCTGAGCAGGCCCATCCGGTGCAGTTGCGGCGGTGCGAGTCGTTTCACGGGTTTGAGGCGTTTGTGAGAGCGCAGTTGGCATGATGTCAACTTCTACGTGAGCGCTTGGCGATTGACCGACTGGCAGATTTCGTCTTCTCCTTGCTAAAAGGCCAAGCCTTTCGAAGCTGGTCGACTGTTCCATCGAAGCGGCTGCGGTCGCAGCGTCCGATTCCGGGCGTCGAATGCGGCTCGGGGCCGACGGCTCCGTTGGTATATTGCCAAAGAGTGAAGGTTGACCACGTTGCTGGAGGAATGCCGATGGGCTGATTGGCGTATCTCGCATACCACAGCGGGCACTCCGCTAGAATCGGTGATGACCTCAGTTGGAGGGCGTGCCGCAGTAAATCGCCTCCGTATATGAGCGGAGAACGGCCTATCTGTTGCTTGAGTAACACGACGAGTCTTTCGAGTTGCTCCAAAGTCATGTCAGGTCCGGATGTGCTGCGTTCGTAGTCGATGCATACGACTTCATCATTTTCAGGCTTCACATGTGACAAGTAGTTGTCGAGCTGATCTGTAACGCTAATCCCGCTGACGAAGTGATAAGAGCCCCACAGCAACCCGAGATCCTTCGCGATGCGCTTGCGGGGGATGTACTCGGGGTCTTGAACGGTGGCACCCTCGGTCGCCTTATGAATGACTGCAGTAATGCCGGCCTTGGCAAGCGCCTCAAAGTCCGGTTGGCTGCGGTGATACAGGTCAATAACGGTATCGATCATTTGAAACGTACCTGTGAAGGCTGGTCATGTCGGTGGTTATGGCTTGGGTTGCTCGGGTATGGGCGTAGGCGCGGAAGGTACTCCGATTTGGAATGCGCTGCAGTCGGCAACAACATTACTCAGTGCATCATACTTTTCGTCCCAGCTTGTCTTGCTAACCGCCGCGGCTATATCGGTGCTTATTTTGGTGGCCAACTGATTCGCCGTGTTTGCATCGGAAACGCCATTCAAGTTGGACGATCCCAGGGTTGTTTCCGCCAGATTAGTTCCCCCGGCATATCCACTCAGCCCTGCAATCCACGCTCGATTTCCGACGGAGCTGACTGCCACCAGTGCCGGTGATGCGACCGCACCGGCGAGCAGCCCGGATATTTGAATCCAGAAAGCAACTTGGGAACCCGTTCTTGCGCGGGAACGGTATCCGTCGAGGACTTTTTGGCATTCTGAAATTACGTTCGCATATTGTTTGTCGAAATCACCCCGCGTGATGTCGTCTAGTCTTGCGTTCGCCTCCGCCAACTCCAGTTTCGTCGCTTCAACAGTTTTCTCTGCGTCATTAAACTCCTTCTGTGACGTGGATTGGCGCTCATTTGCCATCCGCACTTCCGAGTCGGCCGCGGTTCGAAACGTCTGTAGAGAGAGGAGTTTCGCGTCCTTCTTGTTGGATATGTTACCAATATCGGGGCTGGACAAAATAGAGTTTAAGGCAGCCTGGCGGCTCAGCAGTTGCGCCTTGGAATACTCCGCGTCTCGTAGCGCCTGGCCTTTATCCGCTTGATTCTGCTGTGCTTGGAGCACCTTTTGTCGAGCGGTGGCCACTGTGATCCAGGCGGCGTTTGTTGGTTTGACGATGGGGTGCATAGTTGGGCGGGTGGTGGAGCATGCCCCCAGGAGCAGTAGGCTGCTCAAGATCCAGAGTTGGTTTAATTGCATTCGCTTGTTCTCTCGGTTCGCAGTCTTTTGTGGACGGTCATCGAAGTGGGATAGACCGCTGAAAGGTCTGATGGAGATGAGATCAAGCGCACCCGCGCTGTGAGACCCCACTGACGGATCGACACTATGCGAAAGATGTCTCGCCGCTGGCTGTAGGCCGTGCTTCGAAACTTACATGCCGAGGAAGTCTGCAAGGTTTTAATCACTACTTGCTACAGTCGGTTCCCGTTGAATTCGCTAATGCACCGGAACCGTGCGCAATCGCTTTCGCCACCGGCGAGTTCTGGAGATAACAGGTGTGGGCGGTCAGCGGGTTCTCGTACAACCCTAGGACGGTGTGGTCGTTGGAGACGACGACATTGCTGATGATGGCGTGCTGTTGGAGGATCCGCATTTGAGACCAATTGGTATGAGAAGAGGTCGTTCGGATCGCTGAAGGCTACGACGTGCAGGGGCACATCCGGTAAACGCGGATTGCGATCCGCGTTTCGGGCTTGCGCAAGTTCGGTGAGATGCGGGTAGTGGGGGGAATCGCGGGACCGAATCCGGACGCTCAAATTGAGTATGGGTATCTGATTGGCGAGCAGAAAGAGGGTATGGATGTTGCCGCGGGTTTGTTGCGCGAATGCTTGGGTTTGGTGACGAGTTTCGAACTCTTTGAGGGAGTCCACGACGATTTTGCTGCCGAGACTCTCGGAGATGACAAAGAGAGGGGCCGTCTTTGCAGTCGGCGTTGCGCCGGCCGAGAGTTGATCCAGCGACAGGCCTTGCGCGCTCAGGGATCGCAGTAGCGCGTCTTGAATGGCCTCCCGAATCTGCCGGCCGCCGTCCTCGTTAAGATAGAATGTCACATCCGAGAGGCGATCATCCATGATCTGACTCTTGATGAGGGCGTTGGCCCATGCGCGTCTGTCTTTCGAAAACACGGTGCGGTCGGTGCATAGCGACGTCGGTTGGGTGACGTCGTAGCACAGGGTCGCTTTGGCCGGGGAGGTCACCGGGCTCCAGAGCACCGCACTGATCTGCAAATTCCGATTGGCGCTCGTGAGGGCGTAGCGATAGTGCTTCGCATCGTGTGGGAGTGAATCCGCGGGCGGCAAAATGGTTGGGGCTGGAAATCCGAGTGCGGCCGCGAGTTGATTGACCATGGACTGCACCCAGGTTTCGGTGTGGGTGCCCATGCCGTGGATGAGTAGGACATCCACTTCAGGCGTCTCGGGTCCAAACAATTCGTCAATGCCGGCGAAGCCGGCGTCCGCGGGTCGCAGCTGCGGGTGTCGGTAGGGTGTCGTGCAGGATGTGAGAAAGAGAACGAGGCTCGCCAGCACCGCGAGTGCGATCCAAAGTCGCACAGAACGCCGCGTCTGCGGCTGACCCTCGGCCATCCTTCGACCCTTCCCGATGCGTTCGCGGCTGTTGGTTGTGCGAATCGCGTGTTATGAGACTTATGGCTAGAATATAGCTCCGCAGTTTTCGCAAACGCAATCGCGAAGCGGAATTTATTTTTGCGGTGTTGCAACAGTCGAGGCGGAGTTAGAGGGTGGAGTTGTATACGTGAGCGGAAGTCAGCCGATCGTTGCGCATGCATCGAGCCGCGCTCACTACCAGGGTGTTAGAAAACCGGATTGGGGGTGGTCGAGGTCGAGTGAGTCGAGCGGTTCGAGCGAATCGGTGTTGGATCGGCAGACGTGCTGCGGATCGAAGGTGCTCGAGGGGTCGGAGAGGGGCGTTGAATCCGCGGTCGGCGCGAAGGCGCCCTCGGAAGGTTGGCGGTGGGGCGGGGGCTCGGGAGTTGTATTCGCCCATCCGCGGTGATGCTGACTCGCGAGTCCGGACGGGGCGCAGCTCCATTGCCGGGGTGCAGGTCAATGCTGGCCGCCGGCCCCATTGCCGGGGCGCAACCCCCTAGTGCGGGTTTTTGGGGATGCCGCGTTCGCGGGGAGCGGAGATGGCCTGGACGGTGAGGCCCTTGGCACCGCAGGTGGTACAGCGCAGGCGCTGGGCGAGGGTGGCGAGGGGAGTGTCCCAGCCGAGTCGATCCGCCAGCTCGGCGGGGGGAATCCAGGCCGAGCGGCCGCAGGGACAGTGGACATCCAACAGCCAGCCGCGGCCGCCGTCGTCGCAGAGTCGGTGGATATGGGGGAGCGTGCGCATGGGGTGCAGTGTGCCATCCGCGGCGGTGGCCCCAGCAAGCGCATGCGCTCGGGACTGTATGGGCGGTGACGCGGCGCCCCCGCGCGCGGGCGCGCAAGCGCCGTGCTCAGCCGCGCTTTAGGGTTCGGCGGGGGTCGAGGGGACGGGGGCGGGCGCGGCGCGTTCGTGTTGGATGCGGTGAAACACTTCTTCGCGGTGCACGGCGATGTTGGCGGGGGCCCAGGATGCCGAGTTTCACTTGGTGGCCGCGTTGAGAGAGGACTTCGATGCGCACGTCCGGTCCGATGTGCAGCGCTTCGCCGATGCGACGGGTCAGGATGAGCATGAGGGGTCTTCCGTGTTGGGTTGAGTGTTTACCGTACGCCGCGCGCGCCTCGCGCGGAAGTGCGATTAATGAGGGAAAATACGTTGAAATGCGAAAGCCGGTCGGGGAGTGCGATGCGGGACGGGTCAAACAGGGCGTGACTGACCGGACCGTGCGTCATCCCCCTGTACTCAGTGCGGTGCGATGGGCCCCGATGTTCGGATGTCGGTCGCCCCCGATTGTTGGTCAACCCGTGGGTTCGGCCGACGGATCGACCTAGATTGCGGAAGCGGCCTCCCATACCGGGACTCACACACCCTCGACGTCGAGGTGCGATCCGCAGTGATTGCAATATCGAATGCGATAGGATCGGCCTCTTCCGTTTCGCAAGGTACAGCCGCAGTGGTTGCAGGTAGGCGGTCTGCACAAGCCACCGTCTGATAACGCCCGACTGCCGCATTCCGGGCAGACGAGGCCGTTCGTGCGATCGAGGGAGACCGCACAATCCGGACACTTTAAACACGAGTGAGCCAGTATCAGCGCGACCATTGACCCACCCCAGAGCGGGAGGATGATCACAGCCACCCACTGGGATCGCAGATGCAGGAATCCCACGAGCCACGCCGCGACGATGAACAAACCCATTCCGATCAGAGCGGTTCGGTTCAGGCGCCGATAACGCGTCGCGATTGGTGCAAACGTGCCCAGGCTCGTCGTCATCGTCCTCCCTCCTGTCGGTCGTGTTCGAGTGGCGAAGTCGCGGAACCCCACCTTCGGGGCCGCCGCGGCAAAAAGGCCGCGGAGATTACAACCGATGGTGTACGCCAACAAGGTGGTCGGAACCGCGTGCGCGAAAGCCGCAGGCGACAATCCGGGAGGGCGTCGGCCGGCTGCGTCCCTTCGACGCTTTTCTCCGCGGTCGAGCGCGTTCGTTACGTGTGGGCGAGCGGAGTCAGTCGTCGGTGGGTCCTGCGACTGGTTAGACGAACGGACGGCTCATGACTACTGTGGTGAGATGAACATTCAACTCAACACGCTGCGCGCGCTCCACCAGCACGGATACCGAATGAGTGTGTTCTGTCGGCCGTGCGCCCGACACGTGTTTTTGGATCTGCCGGCGCTCGTGGCGACAGGAATAGGCGAGCGGGCGGTGGTGGGGCTTTCGATCCGATGTGTTCGTTGCGGGCGCGCGTGTTTTCACGGTCGTACCGGGAGTTCAGTCGCCGCGGCGGTGGGCCGCGACCGTGCGCTCGATGGCGTCGATGCGGGCGTGCAGGCGTTCGGCGCGCGCGAGCTCGCGTTGGGCCGCTCGGATCTGTCCGGCATCGCGCAAGCGCACGACGGCCTCCAACGCCTGACCGCGGTCTCGCAGGGCCCGCACCTTCTCATAGAAAAGGGCGATGGCATCGATTCGGTCGGACTTTCCTGCGCGGTGGGCGGCGGATCGGCGCTGCGCCCCTCGGAGGGGGATCCGAAGTGCGCGCTCGAGCGCCGGGGCGGATTCCCGTCACGAGATCGACGACGTCGGTGCCAGGATCCGTTCGATGTCGGTCAAGAGGAGGAGCAGGTCCGCGGCGTTGAGCCAATGACCGATGCAGGGCGTGGCCTGATGCGTCGCGCGCGTGAGGGTCAGGCCGCGCCAGGCGGCGCATCGGCGCGGCTCGGCGCCGACGAAATGGAATTGGTTGCCGTGCGCGCAGGCATTGCGGACGTGACGGAAAAATTCCATTTCGGGCGATGCTGCAATGGTCGGTATTTGGTTCACGCGCTCTGTCGCGACGGCGTGCGCAGAAATCACCAACATGCCGCACAGTTGTTGGACGGCCGTGGCGATAGTCAAGTGTGAAGTCATTTCCCGGATTTGTTCGAGGTCCACATCGAGTTGCGGCTCGATCCGCCCCTGGTATGAGACTGAATCGCGCTTCGATAAGCGCAAGGGATTGTCGGGTTGATATAACGGGCCCAATCCCGTGGTGGCCAACATGAACGCGGCCACCATCGGAAAGAATGGGCCGTCGTTGCTGAACGCGATCGCGGGCGGGGTGTTCATGTCACCATTGTGTCAGGTGCGACCGGGGCGCAGCCAGTGCAGCCGCGGAGCGGTCACGATGGAATCTCGCGCGCTACCGAATGCCGGAGCCCAGTTCGAGGATGTCGTCCCCGGTGTCGGTGTGCTCACCCGTGGGGCGCCAACCCAACGCGCGATAGAATGCATACGCGCGAACGGTGGGATCCGCCGCCGCGGCTAACCACACGCGCGTCCTTCCGGCGCCCTGCAGGCGGCCGACCACCCGGGCCAACAGCTGTTGGCCGATGCCGCGGCCTTCGAACTCCGGTAGCACCGCGAGTACGCCGACTTCACCGGTGTGGGGATTTCCGGAGCAAAAGCCGACCACGCGATCCTCGCACGTACAGACGGAGCCGACGATCGTTCCGCTCTCGAGGGCCTGGGCTGTCGAATCGGGCGTGATGCCGAGCGCTGCCAGGTCCGCGCGCGTGAGGGCATTCTGTCGGGTATGCGCGCGCACTTCAAACAAGGCGTCGATGTCCGTGACGCGAGTGTCTCGGAAACAGAGCGGCGCGCTCATGTCAGGCCAGCGCCTGTGAACAGCGCGCGCGAAAGCCGCAGCCGCGGCAGCGGGCGGGGTGGGCATGGCTGCGTCGCACGTCACGCGCGTGTGGGTGTTGTTGGAGCTCCTGAAGGGTTGCGAGGAGGGCTGCCCGCAGGGCGGCATCGAAGGGGACATCGATCGAGCGATTTGAGTATTCCAGGCGGCCGCGGCGCACCGGCTGGCCGGTGTGCTCTTCCAACAGCAGGCAGTACGCGGCGAGTTGCAGGCGCTCGCCCTCGTACGGGCCGTGGGCAGTGAGATGGCGGGACTTGCGCTCCATCGGAAAGCGCTCGCCGTGCTCTTCGAGGATGTAGTCCGGTTGGCCAGTGAGTGAAAAGCGATGGGAGGTGAGGGTTTGATTGTTGCGGCCAGTGTCGATGTGTACGACGTGGTCGGGTCGGGTGGAGCGGCCGACCAGGGTTCGGGCGTGCGTCCGCAGGAGCAACGCCAGCGCAATCAACACCAACACGAGAACCATCCCACCGCTCATGGATGCAGCAGCCACCCGAGCACAAGGAGGGCGGCCACGATCCCCGCGAGCGTGAGGAGCAGGCGACTGGCGCCATGGAGGGCTCGACCGCGGCGCACGGCCGTGGCGCGATGTTGGTGGTCGGCCGTGCCGAGCTCGCGGGCCTCGGTGAGGTCGGTCGCGACGCCCTGGCGCTCCAAGAACCAGGCGCGGTGGCAGAAAGCGAAGTCTTTGAGTTCGGAGGCGCGGATGTAGGGGTCGGTCATGGCGGCGTCGGTGCGGAGAAGGTTTGGGATGTGGAAGTGTAAACCCGCAGCCGGCGCTTCGCGCCCTTCGAAGGGTGTCTGCGCAGTTGAGTGTGCTCGACAGGTCACACCGTCTGACCGGAAGCGAGGGAGGTGAGCAAGTGCAGTCGTGCGTGGGACCGGCGACTGGTTGGACGGGCGGACGGGGAGTGACTACCGTGGTTCGGTGGCCATCCAACTCAACTCCCTGCGCGACCTCCACGAGCACGGATACCGGGTGAGTGTTTTTTGTCGGCCGTGCGGCCGGCACGTCTTTCTCGATCTGCCGGCACTCGTGGCGGCAGGGGCGGGCGAGCGGGCGGTCGTGGGGCTTTCGATCCGATGCGCTCGCTGCGGCGGGCAGGGCGAGGTGTCGGTCATCTGGGATTGCTCGCGGCGCGATTCGGTCAGCCCCTGAGACCTCACGGTGTCGTCCGGTGCAGGTGTCCGGGCGACGGAGAAATCGGGGGCCGGACGCAGTCGCCGGCGGCGTTTGCGGGACGCAGTCCCGGTGCGCCGCAAGGGCTGGATGCGAAAGCGATTGCAATGCGCAGCACACCCTCTGGCGGCGCGAGGCCGCCAGAGGGTGGGATGAGTTAGAGGAGTTTGGCGCGCTTAAAGGAGAACACCCGGTCGCCCACGATCAGATGATCGAGGACGGTGACCTCGATGAGGGCGAGGGCGGATCGGACCGTATCCGTGATCTCGAGGTCCGCGTTCGTCGGCTGGGCGTGTCCGGACGGGTGGTTGTGATAGAGCACCACGGCGGCTGCGTTGTGGTGGAGGACCGATCGCACCACTTCGCGGGCGTACACGCTGCAGCGACCGAGCGTGCCGCGAAAGAGGTCCTGCAGGGCAATCAGTCGGTGGGCGGTGTTGAGATGTAGGAGACCGAACACTTCATACTCTTTGAGTCCCAGGTGCAGTCTCAAGAAGGCGTCTGTCTTGGCCGGATCATCGAGTACGGGTTCACCGCACCGGTTAGTAGTAGGCCATCAGCTCGTGGGCGCACGCCAGCACGTCGTTCGCCTCGGCCACTTCGAACTCGCCGTCTTTCTGAACAAACAAGGTCATCATGATCTTTTCATCCTGTACGTCTCGAGGCGACTTGCCTCGGGCGTCGCGCAACCGAGCGCGCACGTTCGCTGTCAAGGCACGAGCCGGGCTGACCGCGCGCGTCGTGCGGGACGCGCCGGTTCGGGCGAAATCCATCGGCAGGTTTGCGGCGCTCTTGACAGCGAAACCGGCGCGGTACACTTGAGACGACCCAGGCAAGTCCCCCACTCGTCGGTCGGTGCTCGCAAGGAGAGCGCACGGCGGGGGTATCGCACACGGCAGTGGCCCACATCACAACCTGGCCGGGGATGCGGAATTTGCGTCATCGTCGATGATCGGGCGGGGGGTATGGATGGCGACGAAAGGCACGGGAGCGACCGGCCACGCGAATCAGGGCCTTCGCCGGCTGCATCCAACAGCACAGAGGGCTCTGACCCCGATTCAGATCTCAACGGGTGATGCGGGACAGGACCGACTCACCGTATCGGCGTGGCCTGTGGGCGACGGTCGGTTTCCATTTCGGTGATCCACGGGATGTCAGACGACGGGGCCTGCGGTCGAGTCGCAGAGGTGCGCGCTACTGCAACCATACTGCAACCGGAGGACACCACAGACGCGCCTGCTCGGAACCGAGTGGTGCGCAAGTATCTGATTTGATTGGCTCCCTGGGTTGGAATCGAACCAACGACCAACGGATTAACAGTCCGACGCTCTACCGCTGAGCTACCAGGGAACACGGTAAGGATTCTCGAAGGCCGCGAATTCTCTAGAACGGGGCTCGGAGTGTCAAGGCGCGGATGCCGCGCCGCGCCTCAAAATGTCGAGTCCAGTGCCGGAAGTCACGTGTCCGGCGCTGCGTCGCGACCCGGCGGTCGCGACGACCCACCCGTCAGGCCGTCTGCGCCACCTGCCGTCCGACCTCGAGGACGCGGCCCATCCGCTCCATTGCCTTCTCCAGCGTCTGCATGCTGCAGGCGAACGAAATGCGGA
>Ga0068858_100003469_pt1 | contig 15627 bp, 12 predicted proteins | sample KBSSwiS12_FD_66589 | JGI IMG/M metagenome (GOLD analysis project Ga0068858, IMG submission 66589) | Switchgrass rhizosphere microbial communities from Kellogg Biological Station, Michigan, USA - KBS Switchgrass S1-2 | ecosystem: Host-associated > Plants > Roots > Rhizosphere > Soil ...
GTCGGCGGCAGCCTCGAGGATCACGGCGGCCACAACATCCTCGAGCCGGCGATCTTCGGCAAGCCGATCGTCTTCGGCCCCTACATGCGGAACTTCAAGGAGATTGCCGACGCGTTCCTGGGCAACGACGCCGCGATCCAGGTGCAGACGGAACGCGAGCTCAACACGGCGCTGCTCGGCCTCGTCACCGATCCGGTGCGCCGCGCCCGCCTCGGCGCGGCGGCGCGGGCTCTCGTCGAAGCCAACCGCGGCGCCAAGACCAAAACGCTCGACGTGATCCGCGAGCTGATGCCTTACGGAGACGACGGGCACGGCCAGGGCCGATCGGTGGTCCGTCCCTTCCGTCTCGTGCATTGATCCAGACACTGAGCCAGGCGTACGGCGCGGCGGCGGCGTGGCGGCGCGCCTGGTATGCACGAGACCCGTCACGGCGCCGTCAGCTCGAGCGGCCCGTCGTCAGTGTCGGCAACCTTCGCGTCGGAGGCAGCGGGAAAACGCCCATCGTCGAGTACATCGCGCGGCTGCTCCTGCAGGAAGGCGAACAGCCGGCCGTGCTTACCAGGGGCTACGGACGCCGCACCGCGAAAGACGGTGTGACCGTGGTGTCCGATGGCACTCGGGTCATCGCCGGCCTCGACGAAGCAGGGGACGAGCCGCTGATGCTGGCGCGGGCGCTTCCGGGTGTCTCCGTACTGGTCGGAGCCGATCGCTATCTCTCCGGCCGCCTCGCCGAACGGCATCTCGGCGCGACCGTTCATCTCCTGGACGATGGGTTTCAGCATCTCGAGCTCGCGCGCGACATCGACCTGCTGCTCGTCGCCGAAGAGGATCTGCAGGATCGGCCGATGCCTGCCGGCCGCCTGCGTGAAGGCGTCGACGCGGCAAGGGCAGCCGACGCGGCCCTGATTACGGCCGGGTACGACACGGCCGCCGATCGCATCGGACGCGCGTTCGGCCTTGCGCCGGTGTTTCGGGTGACGCGAACGATCGGCGCACCTCGCAGCGTGGCCGGAGATCGTGATTCCGTCGTCGTTCCATCGAATTCGCGCGTGTTCGTGGTCACCGGGATCGCCAGGCCCGATCGCTTCATCAGCGACATCCTCTCGGTCGGCTGGGATGTGTGTGGCTCGATTGAGTTCCGCGATCATTACCGGTTCGCGCCGCGCGATATCCGTCGGATTGCCGCCGAGGCGAAGGCGACAGGCTCGATGATCATTCTCACGACGGAGAAGGACGCCGTGAGGCTCGCGGCCTGCGACCTCGGCGACCTGCCGATCGCGTCCGTCCCGCTCATCGTCGGCGTCGAGCCCGCGGACGTGTTCCGCAACTGGTTGCTGCATCGCCTCCGGCCTTCGAGAGCCTCAGGCCGCCCTGAGCCCGCCGAAGGGCCCGATTGAAATGAGACACCGGCTCGAGTACCTCATCGTGCGTGCGCTGATCGCCATCGTGCGCGTGACGCCCGCCGTCATCGTACGCGGCGCCGGCACGGTTCTCGGTCTGGCGTTTTACACGCTCGACGGCGCTCACAGGCGGATCGCACAGCGAAATCTGGAAACAGCGTTCCCGTCGCGGTCCGGCAAGGAGCGCCGCGCGATTGCGCGCGCGGCCTTTGCCCATTTCGGCCGGCTCCTGTTCGAACTGCTGCAGTTCTCGACGCTCTCACCCCAGCAGATGCTCGCGCGCGTCGAGTTCGAAGGCGAGGAACGCGCGCGCCTCGCCTATGCACAGGGCAAAGGCGTCCTGTTCGTCACGGGGCACTTCGGGTACTGGGAACTCCATGCGATGGCGCACGCGCTCAGGCTCGAGCCCATCGGCGTGCTCGCGCGCGCGCTCGACAACCCGTATCTCAATCAGCTGCTCGAGGACCTGCGTCAGGGAACCGGCAACACGGTCATCTACCGGCGCGGCACGATCCGCCGCGTCATGCGGACGCTGCAGGCCGGTCACGGCGTGGCGGTGCTCATCGATCAGCACATCATGAGCCGCGACGCGATCTACGTCGACTTCTTCGAGAGGCCGGCGGCGACGACGTCGGCAGTTGCCGCGCTGGCGCTGCGCACGGGAGCGCCGGTCGTGCCGGTGTTCGCGCTGCCGGTCGGCCCGGGGCGCTACCGTTTCATCTACGAGCATCACGTGGAGGCGCCGCGCAGCGACTCGCCTGACGCCGTGCGCGAGTTTACGCAACGCTGCACCGACGTGCTGGAGATGTACGTGCGGCGCCATCCCGAGTTGTGGCTGTGGATGCACCGGCGATGGCGCGACGATGGGCCGATCGCTGAAGGAACGCCGGGTATGTTTCCGTCAGCCGAGCGCGACGTCGACGCGGCCGTCGAAGAAGAACGGTCATGAAGCGTCTCGTCATCCTCTCCCCGAACTGGCTGGGCGACGCCGTGATGGCGCTGCCGGCGATCGCCGACCTGCGCCGCGGCGCGCCGGATGCGTCGATCGCGATCGCCGCGCGATCCGCGATCGCGCCGCTGTTTTCTCTTGTTCCTGAAGTCGACGAGACGATCGTTCTTCCCGGACCGGGGTTGCTGCGCGACGTGACCGGCTGGCGCGGCCTCGGCTCCGAGCTTGCCGGGCGCGGTTTCGACACCGCGCTCCTGCTCCCCAACTCGATGCAGTCGGCGCTGCGCGTGTCTCGTGCCGGCATTCCCGAGCGATGGGGATACCGGACCGACTGGCGGGGCAGGTTGTTGACGCGTGCGGTCCCGCCGATGCGCGGACTGCATCAGGTGTCTTCGTACCAGCACCTGGTCAAGGCGCTTGGTTTTTCCAACGGGCCGAGCGAGCCGTGCGTGACGGTTCCTCGAGCGGCGCACCACGCCGCATCTGACCTCCTGATGAAGGACGGCTGGGATGGCCGTGCGCCACTGGTCGCGCTCGCGCCGGGCGCGGCGTACGGCGGCGCGAAACGCTGGCCTCCCGAGTATTTCGGCGAGCTTGCGGGCGCCTTGTTCGAGTACGGCGTCCGGTGCGTGCTCGTGGGGAGCGCGGCAGACGCCACGACAGCCGCCGCCGTCGCAGGCGGCTCCGGCGGCGCGCATCCGCACAATCTGGTCGGCCGGACGGACCTGCCGACGCTCGCCGGCGTCCTAGCCCATTGCCGGACACTCGTGACCAACGATTCCGGCGCGATGCACCTGGCGGCCGCGGCCGGGGTCAGCGTGACCGCGGTCTTCGGCCCGACCGACGACACGGCGACGCATCCTCTCGGCGATGCGCACGCGGTCCTGACGCATCCGGTCTGGTGCAGGCCGTGCATGCTCCGCGAGTGCCCGCTCGACCATGCGTGCATGCGCGGGGTCGGCGTGCCGGCCGTGCTCGCCTCCGCTCGAAGGACGCTGTGAAACCGGCAGCCTTTCTCGATCGCGATGGCACGTTGATCGAAGATGTCGGCTACCTCGACACGCTGAGCCGCCTGACGTTCTATCCGTGGACCGTGGACGCGGTCCGCATGTTGAACCGTGCCGGTCTCGCCGTGGTCGTGGTGACGAACCAGTCGGGGATCGCGCGCGGTCTGTTCGAAGACGCGTTTGTCGGCGAGACGCACCGTGCCATGGACGCACGCTTCGAGGCGGGTGGCGCCCATATCGACGCGTATTACTATTGTCCCCATCATCCGGACGGCCGCGTCGCCGCGTACGCGCGGCGCTGCGACTGCCGCAAGCCGGGTCGCGGCATGATCGACCGTGCTGCGGCGGATCTCGGACTCGATCCGGCTCACTCCTTTGTCGTCGGCGACACGTGGACCGATGTGGGACTCGGCCGGGCCGTCGGTGCGCGATCGATACTCGTGCGGACGGGTGTGGGCGCCGAACAGGAGGCCGCACCTGTCGAAGGCATCACGGCCGATGCGGTGGTGGATAATCTGGCGGCTGCTGTCAGCTGGATCTTGCGTCACGTGAAATGAACACGCTGAAATCTGAACTCTGAATTCTGAAATGTTGATCGCCCGTTCAGTTCATCCGTTGCCCGGCGAGGCCGAGCGTAAAGAAAGGCTCCTGCAGCTCGTCGAAGGCTTCTCGAGTCGGCGCGTGCTCGTCGTGGGCGATCTCATCGCGGACGAGTTCATCTACGGAGAGGTCTCCCGGGTCTCGCGCGAAGCGCCCGTGCTCATCCTGAAGTACGACACGACGCAGATTCTGCCGGGCGGAGCCGGAAACGCGGCGAACAACGTCGCGGCGCTGGGAGGACGCGCCAGCGTGTCGGGGCTCGTCGGCCGCGATGACGAAGGCCGGCGGATGCTCGCCAGCTTTCACCGCGGCGTCGACACGTCTCACGTCATTCGCGCGCGGCAGTACCGCACGCCGGTGAAGACCCGCATTCTCGCTGGCGGCGTCCACGCGGCGCGGCAGCAGGTCGTGCGGATCGATCGAGACACCGGGTGGCCGCTCGACGAATCGGTCAGCCGCGCGCTGGCGGCGAAAATAGGGCCCGCGCTCGAGAACTGCGACGCGGTGCTGCTGTCCGACTATGGCTCGGGCCTCGTCACGCCGCGGCTTGCCGACGCGGTCCGTCGAGCCGTGGCTCGCCGTACGCGGCGTCGCGCGATTCCCGTCCTGCTCGATTCACGCTACCGGCTGTTCGACTATCGGGGGTTGACCACGTGCACGCCCAACGAATCGGAAGTCGAGGCGGCGCTGGGCATTCAGATCGACGACGACCTGGACGCGCTCGAACGTGCGGGACGGCTGCTGCTGCGGCGAACGGGCATGCAGGCGGTGCTCGTCACTCGCGGCAGCCGAGGGATGGCGCTGTTCCAGCCGAAGCAGGCCACGATTCACGTCCCGATCTTCGGCGCCGACGAAGTCACCGACGTCACCGGCGCAGGCGACACCGTGAATGCCACGTTCGGTCTTGCGCTCGCCGCGGGCGCGTCATTCTATGAAGCCGCGCGCCTCGCCAACTACGCCGGCGGCCTCGTGGTGATGAAACGGGGCACCGCGACCGTCTCCGCGCGAGAGCTCTCCGACGCTGTCGCCAACGATCACGACACCACGGTGGAGAACTGGTCGCAGGAAGGTCCGCCTCAGGGGCGTCGCCAGACTTAGAAGTTAGAAGTGAGAAGTGAGAAGTGAGAAGTGAGAACTGAAAGTTAGAAAGCAAAAACAAAGCAGTGGACGTTCGAAACGCCGAACGCCAAACCCGGAACGACGAACGTTGAACCTGGAACGTTGAACGTAGAACGCTAGAGGAACTAACTAACCCGTGCTGGTGTCGGAATCGGAACTTGTCGAAGCCGTCGCGCGCGATCGCTCGGCGGGTCGAACCGTGGCGTTTGCGAATGGATGCTTCGATCTCCTGCACGTCGGCCACGTCCGGTATCTTCATGCGTCTGCCGCGGAAGCCGATCGGCTGATCGTCGCGGTCAACGACGATCGATCGGTGGCGGGATTGAAGGGCGAGGGGCGGCCCATCCTCCCCGCCACGGAACGCGCCGAGCTTGTCGCCGCGCTGCGCGGCGTGGACTACGTCGTCATTTTCGGCGACGCGACGGTCGAGCGGCTGCTCCAGCTGGTCAAGCCGGACGTCCACTGCAAAGGCACGGACTACACCGTCGACACAGTACCCGAGCGTGCCGTCGTCGCCGCCTACGGCGGGCGCACGGCGATCGTCGGCGATGCCAAGAGCCACGCGACGCGCGAACTGCTCGCGCGCATCGCTCGAACCGCGGACGACGAGCCTCGAGACATGCGTTCCGCCAAGGGGCAGGCGCCTCGGTGAATCGCATCCTGATCGTGCGCCTGGGCGCGCTGGGCGACGTCGTGCACGCCATTCCGGTGGCCGCCGCGCTGCGCCGCGCGTTTCCCACCGCTCGAATCGACTGGCTGGTCAGCGCGAAGCATCGCGAGATCCTCGATCTCGTTCCCGTGATCGATCGCCGGCTCGTGATCAGCGATCGGCCGTCAACGGGGCACGGTGTCAAAACCAACGGTACGTCGCTGTTCGCGGCGATTCGAGAGCTGCGGAAAGCGCGCTACGACGTGGCCATCGATCTCCAGGGGCTGATCAAGTCGGCAGTGCTGGCACGCGCGTCCGGGGCACCGCGCGTGGTGGGCTTCTCGTCGCGTTACGCGCGTGAGCGCGCCGCTCGTCTCTTCTACACACAGGCGTTCGATCCAGGACGCGGCGGGCTGTACGACCCCCGCGAAACCCGGCACGTCGTCGACATCAATCTCGGCCTGCTCGGCATGCTCGGCATCACGTCGCCGGCGCGCGAGTTTCCGATCGATACGATCGATTCCGACACCGCCCGCACCGCGCGTGAGCAGGCCGGTGGGCGATACGCGCTGCTGAACCCGGGCGCGGCGTGGCCGAACAAGCGCTGGCCTCCGGAGCGGCTGGCGGCGATTGCGAGCGAACTGCACGCGAGACACGGATTGCGTTCGGTCGTGCTGTGGGGACCCGGTGAAGAAGCGCTGGCCGCCGCCGTGGCTGCGAACGCGAACGGCGCCGCCGTGGTGTCGCCGAGAACGACCATCGCGGATGTCGTCGCGCTTGCGCGCGGGGCCGTGCTGATGGTGTCGGGCGACACGGGTCCGACGCACATCGCCGCCGCGGTCGGCACGCCGATTGTCGGCATCTACGGGCCGACACGCCCGGCGCGCAACGGTCCGATGTCGCCGCTGGACGTCACCGTGACCAGAGACAGCGTCTGTCAGTGTCATCACCTGCGCCGGTGCACGCGCGATCGCATGTGCCTGCTCGACATCGACGTGGCCGAGGTGCTCGCTGCCGTCGAGCGCCGCCTCGAGGCAGAGGCGGCGCATGGCTGAGCGCCGGCGGGATCACACGTCGGGCCGCTACATGGTCGTCGCGACGCTCGCGAGGTTCCGCGTCGCTCTCGGCTTCGTCTTCGGGGTGCTGGTCCTGATCCTCGCGCAGCCGAACGCGAAGTCGCTGTCGATCGGCATGTCCGTTGCCGCCCTCGGAGAGGCGATTCGCGTCTGGGCCGCCGGTCACCTGCGAAAGTCGCGCGAGGTGACCGTGTCGGGGCCGTATCGCTGGGTGGCGCATCCGTTGTACGTCGGCTCGTCGATCATGGGCGTCGGTCTGGCCATCGCCTCAGCGAGCATTCTCGTGGCCGCGCTCGTCGCTCTCTACCTCGTCGCCACACTGACGGCGGCGATCAAGAACGAGGAAGCGTTTCTCCGCCGGACGTTCGGGGATCAGTACGACTTGTACCGCAGCGGCGTGGAAGCGAAGCGGCGGGAACGAAGCGCCGCATCGCGCCGCCGGTTCAGCCTGGAACAAGCCATTGCCAACCGCGAGTATCGAGCCATCGCCGGCCTTGCCGCCGCCGTGTTGCTGCTGATCTGGAAGGCAACGTATAATGGTGCGTTTTGGCGGGCAGCCGGAACACGGTAAAGGGCGGTTAGCTCAGTTGGTAGAGCACCGGCTTTACACGCCGGCTGTCACAGGTTCGAGTCCTGTACCGCCCACCACAGCTTTCGGGAGAGTTCAGAATTAAGAATTGAGAATTAGGAATTAAGAATTCAATTGAGAATTAAGAATTCAGATTAGAGCCGGTTTTTCGTCAATCCAATCTGAAATCTGCCTTCTGAAATCTGAAATTTCAGTATCAACCAGTGGGGTCGTAGTTCAGTTGGTTAGAACGCCGGCCTGTCACGCCGGAGGCCGCGGGTTCGAGTCCCGTCGACCCCGCCACTCATTCCCGAGTGGCATCCCCACACGCGCCGCAACCTTACCGGTTGCGTTTCACCGACCGTGTTCATTCGACTCGACGACGTTGCTCCTGCCGATCTGAGCGGAATCGGCAGCAAGGCGTTCAATTGCGCGCGCCTTCGGCAGGCCGGGTTCCCGGTCCCGGACGGCGTGGCCGTCTCGAGCGATACGACCGACGCCGACGTTGCGACCCTGCTCGGGCATCCGTGGTTCTCATCGCTTTCAGGCGTGCGATTCGCCGTGCGGTCCTCGGGCCTCGGAGAGGACAGCGCGGAGCACTCGTTCGCGGGCCTGCACGAGACGCGATTGAATGTCGAGCGCGATCAGCTGATCGACGCGGTGCTGTCGTGTCGGCGTTCAGCGGGATCGCTGGAAGCCAGCAGCTACCGCGCGGCCAGGCAGATCGCCGCGGACGAAGCGCGGATCGGCGTTTTCGTGCAGCGCATGGTCCCGGCCACTGCGTCGGGGGTCGCCTTCACGCTCAACCCTGTCACGGGCGCCGATGAAGTCGTCGTCAACGCCGGCGCAGGTCTCGGCGAAGCCCTGGTCAGCGGTCAGATCGATCCGGACGAGTTCCGTGTCGGCAAACGCGATCGTCGCATCCTGTCGACGCGGATCGGAGGGAATCGCGGTGACGGGACTCCCCTGCTCTCGCCCGTTCAGGTCACAACACTGACGGATCTGCTTCTCCGCATCGAACAACACTACGGCGCGCCGCAGGACGTCGAGTGGTGTCATGACGGCGAGCAGTTCTGGATCGTTCAGTCGCGGCCGGTCACCACTTCGCGTGCGGCATCTGCCCAGCCGTCGCCGGGCGATCCCGAGTGGACGCGCGCGAATCTCGCCGAGGTGATGCCCGATCAGCTTTCGCCGCAGGCGCTGAGCATCTACGTCGATCTGCTCGATCGCGGTGAACGCGACTTCTTCGGCAAACTGTTCGCGCCGGAGTCGGAGCTCGGTCCGATCATCAAGGCGTTCCACGGCCGGCTGTATTTCAACCTGTCGCAGCTTCGGCACGTCACGCAGACCGTGGGCGCCGCGCCTGCCGACACGCTCCGATCGCTCGGACACTCCGAAGAGATCCGTCCCGAGGATGAGATCGCCAGGCGCCCGCCGCTCGGGACGTTCCTCCCCGCGCTTCCCGATCTGCTGCGGCTCGTCTTCAATTCGTTGCGGGCCGGCCCCGTGTTTCAGGAGCACCGACAGCATCTGGAGGAGATCCTCGAACGGCTCGCCGGTGATCCCGCGGCACTGTCCGACGCGGCAATTGCCGAGACCTTCGACTGGTGGCTGACGTCGACGCCGCAGACGCTCAAGGCAGTGTTGGTGATGAGCGGCGTGCAGATGCACGAGGACGTGCTGCGAAAAGCCTGCAAGGCTGTCGGCTTTCCGTTCGACCGTCTCGTTTATCCGCAGCTGGCCTCGGGCGAGCGATCGGTCAGCACGCAGCAGGCGGTCGATCTTGTTGCTCTGGCCGACGTCGCCCGGCACGAGCCGGCGTCGAAGGCGTACCTGCTCTCGGCGGAAACAGGCTTCGTCGACTTTCGAACCGCTCTTGCCGGCACTGAGTTCCTTCGCGGCCTCGACGATTTCCTGGGGCGATACGGTCATCGCGGCCGGTATGAATCAGACTGGGCGCTGCCACGCCTTCATGAAGATCCGTCGCCGGCGTTGTTCGCGATTTGCACGCATCTGCAGGGGCCTCCCGTCGACATGCAGGCGGCAGCAGCCCGTCAGGAGGCCGACGCCGCCGAGGCGCGCTGTGCGTTCGAGGCGCGACTGACCGCCTGGCAGCGCTGGACGCTGTTGCCGCGCGTCCGATCGACCCTGCGCCGACTCAAGCAGCAATATTTATGGCGCGAGGCGGTGCGCTCCGATCTCACGCGCGTCGTGTCCCGCTTGCGCGAGTGGCACCTCGAGCTCGCGAATCGATTTGTTCGCCGCGGCTGGATCGACAGGCGCGACGACTACTTCCTGATCGATTTGAACGATGTGAAAGCGGCTGCGCTCGACCCGTCGCGCGGACCGCAGCTGAGGCCGCTCGCGGCAAAGGCCGCCGCGCGCCTGGCCGCAGAGCGCGATCTCCGGATGCCGTTGCTGATGCGCGAATCGACGCTGGAAGAGCAAATCGGCCGCCTCTCGGATCTGCCGACGCCCGATTCGAACGGTGATTCGCTGACGGGCCTGTGCGTCAGCCCCGGGTCGGTCGAGGCCGAAGTGGTCGTCCTGCGGGATCCACGCGACTTTGCGCTCATGAAACCCGGAGCGATTCTCGTGACGATCGCCACCGACCCGTCCTGGACCACGCTCTTCACCGTGGCATCGGGTGTCATCGTCGAAGTCGGCGGCATGCTCTCGCATGCATCGACCATCGCGCGCGAGTTCGGCCTGCCGGCGCTGGCGAACGTCAAGGACGCCACTCGCATTTTGAAAACCGGCGATCGCGTGAAGCTTGACGCCTCAGCCGGTCGCGTCATCCGCTGACGCAGGGCTGAAGCCCTGCGCCACAAATCGCCCGCGCCTGTGGCGCAGCCCTTCAGGGCTGCGGCTCACGTTCACCGCTTCGCCGCGGCGGCCAGACGCCAGAACTGCTGCTCGTTCAGCAGCGTGATGCGATGGCCCTTTCCACGCAGCCGGCGGATCTCCATCAGTTTCAGCCCGGCATCTTTCCCCGCAGCCTGCAGCGGATTCGGCCGCCCGCGCACGACGACGGTCGTTTTCGATGAGGGACCGCCGTGGACGATTGCCCCCGCGCGTTTGGCGGCGCGAATCGCTTCGCTGCGTTTCCGAGTCAGGATGCCGGTGAACGTGACGTGGGCGCCTTTCAACGTCCGCAGGACGCCGGCCTTCAGCGCTGCAGGAGGATTGCGCAGCGCCTCGATCATCTCGTCGGCGCTCTCGTATCGTTTCCGGCGCTCGCCGATACAGCGATACACGATCTCCTTCAAGTGATCCGTGCAGACGAGGCCGCGGATTTCGGGCAGCCGCATCCGCATGCGCGCGTCGCCTTTGATGAGCATCCCCAGCAGTTGACCCACCTGGTAGACGTCGTCGCGCGCCTGCCAGCGCGGGATCGCGCGCTCGAGGATGTCGCTGGGGGCCGTCAGCGCGTTCATCGTGCGCGCGGTGATGCCTCGCCGGTCGCTCTGCTGACGCACGATGCCGAAGTCTCCGAGCTTGAGGCGCCGTCCGTCGCACACGAACACGTTCAGCGGCGTGAGATCGCGATGCAGCGTCTGTCCGCGGTGCAGCTTGCCGAGCACTTCGAGAATGCCGGCGATCTCGCGCCGCGCCGCAGCCTCGGACCATCCCTTGCTCGTGCGCGACAGGAATGCGCTCAAATCGCCATGGCTCGCGTACTCGAGCGCGAGGCTGTAGAGGATGCGGCCGTCGGGGCGCAGCAGCGGAAAGGCGTCGAACACGCGAATCGCGCGCGGATGTCCGTCGAGCAGCTGGCCGAAGTACGCCTCGCGCAGCCACCCGTCGATGCGGCGGCTCACCTTGATGCACACCGTCTCGGGAACCTCCGCCGATCGGCCGATACGGTTGGCAAGGTAGACCTGGCCGAAGCCGCCTTCGCCCAGCAGGTGCTGGATGCGATACGCGAGTCCGGTCTCCGGGCTGCTGACGATTTCCGCCGCGGTCAGCAACGATTCGGGCCGATCGCGGCTGTCGCCACCCCGTCTGACGGTCCTGGTGGTGGCCGCCGTGGCATGTTTGAGCATTCAGGAGAACAATAAGCGAAAGCGCCGCGATTTTTCACTGAAAATAGACAAACGGTTACAGGTCCACCAGTCCTACATATCCGTATAATTGCCGGTGCCAGGCAACGGCCGACAAGCTCGAAAGGAGCCCGTGATGTTTCGTGTTTCGACGGCGCTGACCTTCAGTGCCCTCCTTGTGTCCTCGCTTCCGGCGGCGGCCGCGGACTCCGCCAAGACGGTCACGTTCACCAAGGACGTTGCTCCGATCTTTCAGCAGAAATGCGAATCGTGCCATCGTCCGGACAACATGGCGCCGATGTCGCTGATGACGTACGAAGAGGCGCGTCCATGGGCCAAGTCGATCGCGGCGCGCGTTGGCGCGCGGCAGATGCCGCCCTGGCACATCGACAAGACCGTCGGCATCCAGAAGTTCAAGAACGATCGATCGCTCAGCGACGAGCAGATCGACACGATCCTCTCATGGGTTTCCGCAGGCGCGCCGAAGGGCGATCCCAAGGACATGCCCGCGCCGAGAGTCTGGAAGGACGACTCGGGCTGGAGCATGGCGAACAAGTACGGCGCTCCCGACCTGGTCGTGAAGTCGCCCGACTACACCATGCCGCCGGTCGCGCAGGACGCCTGGTGGCGGCCGAGCAACCCGACCAACATCACGGAGCCGCGCTGGGTTCGCGCGATTGAGATTCGGCCGGTCGGCAAGAACGCGCGCAAGATCACGCATCACGCGCTGGCTCGCCTCCAGCAGCCCGAAGACATGGATCCCGCGCTCTTCACCAACGATCCGAACGTCGCGGGCGACGGGCTCTTCATGGAATGGGCCGTCGGCAAGAACGGCGACGAGATGCGTCCCGACTCAGGGCGCCTGATGCTGCCCAACTCAAAGATCGTCTGGGAGATGCACTATCACGCGGTCGGCGAAGAGATCACGGCGCACACCGAGCTGGCCGTCTGGTTCTACCCGAAGGGCCAGGAGCCGAAGCACCGCGAAGTGCTCGCGCTCTTCAACACCTTCTCCGGCGCGGCCCCCGGCGGCCGTTCGCTCGACATCCAGCCGAACTCGGTCACGACGACCGAGAGCTTCGTGACGCTGAAGCAGAACGCCCGCATCGAGAACTTCCAGGCGCACATGCACCTGCGCGGCAAGGGCATGTCGATGGAAGCCATCTATCCGGACGGCAAGCGCGAGATGCTGAGCCAGGTGACCGACTTCAACTTCAACTGGCACAACATGTACATCTACGACGACGATGCCGCGCCGCTGCTGCCGAAGGGGACGATCCTTCACCTGCTGGCCTGGTACGACAACACGAAGGCCAACAAGTCGAATCCCGATCCTGATCAGTGGGTGGGCTGGGGCGATCGCACCGTCGACGAGATGGGCCACGCCTGGCTGAACATCACCTACTACAACGACGAAGAGTTCAAGGCGGAGACCGCCGCGCGGGCGGCGAAGACGGTCAACTCGACGGCCGCGGATCGCCAGCAGTAACGATCCCGAATTCGTCAACGCTTCAAAGCGCCGTCCGGATTCGGGCGGCGCTTTTTTTTCGTATCGAGGGAGTCACGGGGATGCAGGTTCGTTACTTTGCCAGTGTGGGTTTGTTGCTGTCGTGCGCGGTGGGCGCAACGCTCGTGAGCGCGCAGCAGCCGGGAGTGGGACAGACGCCGAGCTCCTTGCCGCTCACCGCGCCCATTCGAGAGCGCGGGACGAGCGTGACGCCGGCGTTCGAGGGCTGGTACTTCGACAAGGACGGCTCGCAGCGTGTCCTCGTCGGCTACTTCAATCGCAACACGAAGCAGGAGTTCGACATCCCCGCGGGACCGAACAACCGCATCGAACCGGGTCCGCCGGATCAGGGTCAGCCCACGCACTTCAACGCCGGCAGGCAATGGGGCGTGTTCAGCATCAAGCTGCCGAAGGACTTCGGCAACAAGAAACTGAGCTGGACGATAGTCGCCAACGGGTTCACCAACACGATCACCCTCCACACGTACCCCGACTACATCGTCGAGCCGTTTGAGGACGCGGCGAACAAGAACACGCCCCCGAAGCTGAAGTTCGAACCGAACGGCCAGGTGTTCACCGGACCGCCGAGCACGATCGCTGCGAAGTACACCGGCACCGTCGGTGTTCCTGTACCGCTGACCGTGTGGATTTCCGACGAAGGCCCGAAGATCAACGTGCCGGAGCCGTCGAACCGCGGACGAGGCCGTGGTGCACGTGGCGGTGAGCCGGCTGCCGGAGCCGCCGACGGGCGGGGCGCCGCGCGCGGTGCGGCTCCCGAGGGATTCACGCCGCCTCCGCCGATGGCCCTCACCTGGACGAAGTTCCGCGGTCCAGGCGATGTGAAGTTCGACAACAACAAGCCGTCCATCGATCGCGCCGCGGATGGAAAGACCGTGACGAACGCGACGTTCAGCGCGCCCGGTGAGTACATCCTTCGCGTCGAGGGCAACGACAACACCGGCTCTGGCGGCGGCGGCTTCCAGTGCTGCTGGACGAACACGCACGTCAGCGTCACCGTGAAGGCGTTGGCCGGTACCGGAGGGGAGAGATAGCGGAGGATACGGAGTAAACGGGATCACACAGAGAAACGGAGCAGCGGAGACGAACAGAGAGGGGCGTCGCACGGCGGCCGGCTTTGCCGGCCGACCCGCGCGTCACCAAAGGCGGGCGGGAACACAAACAGCGGGACTTGGTCGTTTGCGTTCCCGCCGCGCCTTTGTGACGCGCAGCCGCCTTTGGCGGCGTGCGACGCCTGCGCATCAATCCCCGAGGTTTTCTTCTCTGTTCGAATCTCCGTTTCTCTGTTGCTCTGTGTGATCCCCGTTTCCTCCGCAACCTCCGTTTCCTACATACCGTGAGAGTCCTCAAATTTGGCGGATCCTCGCTGGCGACTCCGGCGACGATCCGCGAGGTCGGGCGTCTCCTGCTCGACGCGCGCCGGCGCGAGCCGGTGATTGGGGTAGTGTCCGCCTTCCAGGGCATCACCAACCAGCTCCTCGAGTGCGCCCGGCTGGCCGAGCATGCCGATGCGTCGCTGGACGATGCGTTCGAACAGATCGCGCGGCGGCATCGATCGGCGGTGACGCACCTGCTTGGATCGGGCAGGCCCAGGCGCCTTCGCCACGACGCCGGCAGCCACCGGAGTTACAAGGCGAGCGCCGCGGGTGTGCGCGCGCACGTGGACGCGCTGCTCGCCGAGCTCCGCAGCACGCTGCAGGGCATCCAGCTGCTCCGGCACTGTCCCCCGCGCGCGCTCGACATGACCGCCAGCTTCGGCGAGCGTCTGTCGGCGCTCATCGTCGCGGCCTATCTCGGCCGCACGCACGAGTCCGCCTTCGTCGACGCCCGTGATTTTGTCGTCACGGACGATCAGTTCACGCATGCAAACGTGCACTTCCCGGCGACGAATCGGCGCACGCGCGCGTTTTTCTCGCGGCTCTTCCGGCAATCGTCACGGCTCGTGCCGGTCGTCACCGGTTTCATCGGCGCGACCGCCGACGGCCAGACGACGACCATCGGCAGGAACGGATCCGATTACAGCGCCGCGATCCTCGGCGCCGCCGTCGGCGCGTCGGTGATCGAAATCTGGACCGACGTCGACGGCGTGCTCAGCGCCGATCCGCGCAGCGTGCCCGCGGCCTTCGTGCTGCCGCACATGACGTACGAAGAGGCGATGGAGCTCTCGTACTTCGGCGCGAAGGTGCTGCACTCCGCGACGATTGCTCCGGCCGTCGCGAAACGCATCCCGATTCTGATCAAGAACACGTTCAACCCGGATGCGCCGGGCACGCTCATCTCCCGTCAGGCGGCCGCTGACGGACGGCTGGCGAAAGGGATCACATCGGTCGGCGACCTGGCGCTGCTGACCCTGCGCGGCCCCGGGATGGTCGGCGTTCCTGGAGTGGCGGGACGCGTGTTCGGCACGCTCGCCGCCAGGGGCGTCAATGTCGTCCTGATTTCGCAGGCCTCCTCGGAGCACACGATCTGTTTCAGCGTTCGAAGCGCGGACGCGGCGCGCGCGGTCGAGGCGATCCGTCAGGAGTTCCAGTTCGAGTTCCACGAGCAGTCGATGCAGGTCGACGTGCGGAGCGACCAGGCGATCCTGGCGGTCGTCGGCGAGGGGATGAAGGGCCGTCCCGGCGTCGCCGGCAAGGTGTTCGATTCGCTCGGGCGTCAGAACATCAACATCAGCGCGATCGCGCAGGGGGC
>Ga0068858_100003478_pt1 | contig 15611 bp, 8 predicted proteins | sample KBSSwiS12_FD_66589 | JGI IMG/M metagenome (GOLD analysis project Ga0068858, IMG submission 66589) | Switchgrass rhizosphere microbial communities from Kellogg Biological Station, Michigan, USA - KBS Switchgrass S1-2 | ecosystem: Host-associated > Plants > Roots > Rhizosphere > Soil ...
TACACATTCGCGTGCGGACGCCGCCCCCGAAGACCTAAGAGGTCGGTTACCGTTTTGCGCGGTCACATCGCGCGGCGGGACCAATCAATATTCGAATTGGTAGGCAAGACCAACACTACTGCCGGGGTCATTTTCCGGCGTAGTACCTTGGGCTGACGTGTTGCCGTTACCCAGCTTGGTTTGTAGCTTCAGGTGTTTGGTGAGGTCGACATCGACTGCCAACTGGCTGGCGCCCGTGGTGCTTTCCTTGACTGCTACAAACACGCGGCTGGAGACATAGCGGCCGGCTTCTATCTGGGCGCCGCTGGTTTGTTGGGCGCCGGTGGCGGTTGTGGTGGTTTCGCTGCCGATCGACAGTCGGTCCAGGCCGAGGGCTTTCTGGATCTTGGCGACGGGGTTCAGGCCGCCGCCGCCGCCCAGGCTGGCGAGCGCGGCACCGATCTGGACGACCTGCAGCGCGGTCAGGGTTGAGGCCGGCTGGCCGAACAGCAGGCGGGCGAGGATTTCGTCCTGCGGCAGATCGGGGACGCTGCTGAGCTCGATTTTGGGTGAGTCAGCGAGTCCCGTGATACGAACGGTGGCCGTCACGTCCAACACCTGTGACGAGGCCACGAAGTCCAGGTTGGGGTCGATCTTGTTCTTCAGGCCGGCGCCGCTGAATGTCACACGACCACTCGAGAAAGTCAGCTTGCTGCTCGCCAAGGTGAAGAAACCGCGCTGCAGCTCGAAGCTGCCGCCGACGTTGGGTGAGTCGGTATTGCCGCGGACGCGCAGTTGCCCGCCCAGCTCGGCGTCGAGGCCGCGGCCTTTCACGAGGATCTGCCGAGGGGCATCCACGGTGACGTTCAACTTGATGATGAGCGGTTTTTCGGGTGGCGGCGCTGGCGCCGCGCCGGGGCGGCGTACATCGAGAACAGCGACGTTCGGTGGCAGTCCACTCGGGATCTCCACATTGGCACGGTTGATCTCAATCTTGCCGGCTACTTCCAGCTCTTCGCGTGCCGTGCCTTTGAGAGTCATGTCAGCGTCGAGGTTGGCTGTCACGATGTTGTTTGCGATGGGCTGCGCGTCTTTGGCGGTGATCTTCAGGTCAATGGGTATCTTGGGTTGCAGCACGCCGATCGTACCTTCGACTGATACGTTGCCCGGGGCCGCGCGCGCGGTCAGCTTTTCGATGCGCAGCAAGCCATGGCTGCCACTCAACTCGCCGGTGATGTCCGAGAGGTTGACCCCCTGGGTGTAATCGCGAAGGCTGCCTTTGGCGAGGCGCACGGTGCCGCCGATCTCCGGATCGGCCACCGCGCCGGTTACCGTGGTGTCAATTGCAACCTCGCCCGTCACGTGTCGCCCGCGCGCTTCCAACAGAGGATTGAGCAACCCCATGTCGAGGTTTCCGGCGAGCTTCAGGTCATATCTGCCATCGGCAGCCAGGGGCGCCTGTCCTGTCAGATTCAGCTCCGAAGCCTTGCCGGCTGACAGTCTGGCCTCCACATCGGCGCTGTTGCCTTTCAACTGCGCGGAGGCATGCAGGTCGGTGCCGGGAAGGCCGCGGGCAGCATCATTCGCGGCACGGACGCCGGTTGCGTCGAGGGTTATATTGCCTGTGGGGGCCGCAAAGCTGCCGTGTATCTCGGCGTTTGCTTTGAACAGCCCGCTGGCCAGCAGTCCGGGCACGAACGCATTGACGAGATCGGGTTTGAGTTGATCCAGCGAGGCTCGCAGGTTCACTTCCGGAGAGACCTCGCCGTCGACCTGCACCACAGCTTCCCGGGCGCCGACTTTCAAGCCCTCGATGGAGAATCCGCTGGCAAAGGACAGCTTCGTTGGCGACAACAACTCGATGTCCTGGTTGTGGTATTTCGCAGCCAGGCTCACGATCTGAAGTTGTTTCGCAGTCGCATTCAGTTGGGCAGTGGCGTCAACGGTGGCGGGTTCGCCGGCGACGGCGGGGGACTGCGCGGCCAACTTGATGTCGAGCGCGTCCATTGTCCCCGTTGCGTTCACTTGCGCGTTGGTGGTGATTCCACCGGCAACCACATCCTTTGCGTCGACCTCGATCTGCGCGTGTGATTTCCCACCGGCGGGAGTTAGAGCAACTGTTCCGCCTATACTCCCTTGCAACGCGCTGCCGAGGAGCCGGTTCAAGTCATTCAACTGTCCCATGCGGAAGCGAACATTGCCTTTCGCCTGCCCGATATCGGCGCCGCTCGACAGGTCACCTTCCGCGTGGGCGCTCTTCCAGTCGGCCTGTCGGATGGTAGCGTGATAGATATCAGCCTTGTCATGCTCCAACGAAACATTCAGCCGCAAAGGCGCGCCGTCCAGATCTCCATGCGCCTCTACCGTTCCACGAGGCGACTTTGGCAGGCCGTCTGCGTGAACAGTGGCCTCGAGGCTGCCCTTGGGGGAGCCATGAATGGACAGGGTTGTTGTCAGGTTGGTATCCGCAGTGAGGGAACTGGCCGGTCCCTTGATCTTGCCTGACAACTTCAGGGAGCCCACGATGCCCGGAGATACTGTTGCGAGATCGGGCAGGTTGAGATCCAGGTTGGCGCTCAGCTCCTGCGCGTCGGTGCGCGCGGCTGTTCCGTTGCCCGTAAGTGAGATAGCCTGGCCATTCAGTTGGAGCCGATCAATGCTGATCTGCTCGTCGGTCAGCGCCGCTGCCAGTTGCAGGCGAGTCGTGCCACCTCGAACGAGGCCGGCCCAGGCTTCTTTCCCACCGTCGATGTTCGCGGTTGCATCGGCAGTCAGGCTCGTCGATGCCGGGGTGGCCAGCAGACCTGTCGATCCGTCGGTGTGTTTGATCTGTGCTTTGATATCGGCATCGCCACGAATTTTCTGACCGCCCAGAGCCGCGAAAGGAGCAATGTCCGGCAGACGCAAGTCCAGCTGCGCGCTCAGTTTGCCAGCGGTGACGGCATTGCCTTTCAAAGCAAAGAGGCGGTGATTTGCGGTGAGCAGCAGCGGACGCTTGGGGTCGTTCAGTTGGATGTTGGCGTCCAGAGCGAGGCGCGAATCCTGGAATAGATCGGGTTTTGGGCCGGGGATCACCAGTCCATCGACGTCTGCGCGCAGCGTCATGAGACCCGAGGAGTCGGCGGTCAGATTGGCGTCGAGGGCTACGAGGCGAGTGTTACCTGGTACCTGCAGTTGTTTGACGAGGAGGTGTCCGTCGGCAGCGGGAGTCTTGAAGGGGCCGTGAAAACGTCCGCGCAAGTCGACGCTTTGCCATGTGAGGCCCGGGTAGGGCGTCATGGTGGGAGCCGTCAGCGAATACTCGAGGTCCGCGGAGCTCTGAACGAGGTTGATCGTTCCTCGAGCTCGCCCCCGCAAAGGGCCCGCATCCAGAGTCAACTCGATTTTTTCCGCGTTGCGCGGACCACTCAATCGAGCTAACAAAGAAAGCTCGCCCAAGCCTGGCACCTTGATCAGGTTCTCCAACGGACCGTTGGCGGGCTCCTGCACTTTGAGCGTGGCATCCATCCGCGAGGGGTCGAACTGAATCTGCGCTGCGTAGTCACCATTTCCGCCGGTCCGTTGGGCCGTCACTTCCGCGGTCATGTCCTGCAATGAGCGCAGGTGCGCGGAGCCCTTTACTTTCAAGGACGCCGGCTCACCTGTCAGGGCTTTGCCCAGCTCCAACCTGTCAACTGTCAGGCTGGCAAGGTCGGCGTGTGGAATGGAAGGAGTGGTACTCGGCTTCTTTTCTTTGTCCGGTAGCGGGGTGCGCTCCATGTGCAGGAGGTCAACGTGCAACGTGTCGACTTTGATGTGGCGGAACAGCAGGTCACTCGGCGTCCAACGCAGGGAAATGGCTTCCGCATACAGCCAGATGCCATCGTCGTCGGCGAGTTGGAGTCTGTCGAGGTCCAGGGACGCGGGGAAGGAGCCGTGAATGCCTGCAATCTGGACCTTGCCGTTGGTCAGGCGCGAGGTCATTCGGACAATCAGATTCCGCCCGCTGTCGGTGTTGCCCACGATCAGCAGCGTGCCGATCACCAGCAGGATCAGCGCCAACAATCCGCCCACGCTCCAGGCAGTTATTTTCTGCCAGCGGCGCATCAGAAGGCCTGTCCCAGTCCGATGTAGATCTCGAACGAATCGTCGGGGTTGTGCTCATCCGGCCCGTGTCGGCGCTGCAAAGGTACGGCCACGTCCAGCCGGATCGGTCCGATCGGCGTGTAGTACCTGAGTCCAACGCCGGCTCCGGACTTGAGCTGGCCATTGAATGGGCTCAGGTTCTGGCTGACATTGCCGGCATCCAGGAACACGGCGGTACCGAAATTCGTACCGATGCGCTGGCGGAATTCCACCGTGCCGGCGTTGATCGCGGTGCCACCGACTGGATTCCCGTTGGGGAAAAGAGGGCCGACGGCCTGATAGCGGTAGCCACGGATCGTGCCGCTGCCGCCCGCATAGAAGCGTTGGTCAGGCGGCAGGCTGAACTGGCTGGCGCCCACGGCGAGACCTGCCAGGGCGCGCAATGCCAACACGCTCCGTCCCGGTGTCTTGTTGAATCCGATGTTGTTGAGATCGAAGTACAACGAACCGGTACCCTGGGTGACGAAGAACCGGGTGCTGGGGTGGCCGAATGAAAATGTGGGTGTCACGCTGACGGATACCCGCACGCCGTGGGTGGCGTCCTCCAACGGCGAGTCCAGGCCCGTGGTGTTGAACAGGGCCGTGATTGGCAACGACAGCAGGGTGTAGCTGAATCTCTCGTTACAGGGAGGTGGGGACGTGGCGCCCTTCGGCAGGGGGGGCTTAATCTCCTGGCAGCCCGGATCCAGGTCGATACACTGGGCAACGGTGCATTCGTGTTGGTTGATGTGCTCCTGCTCGATCCCTAAGCCGGCGCTGACGGACCAGATGCTGGAGAGCTTGCGGTTGACCGTGACGGAGCCGGTGTAGGCAGTCTGGTCGTAGGCGTCCAGGAACTGGCGGATGGAGCCTAGGGCAACTTGCATGGATTGGTTGCGTTCCAGCCAATCAGGGATCAGGTACTTGCCATTCACGTCGTAACCGACGCCATTGGAGGAGGTTCCGCCACCGAGATTGATGGCCGTGGCTGATAAGGTCAATGAGTCGGCACCGCCGGAAACATTCCGCTTGGTCCAACTGACGCCGGTGCTGCCTCCCAGGTCGCTGGAATAAGCTCCGCTGAGGCTCACGGCATGCCCGAGGCGCTCTCGGGTGTTGAAAGTGACGGGCAGGTTCCCTTCACTGTCAGGTTTACTGCCCAACCTGACACTGACGGAAGAAAATACACCTAGGGCGAGCAGGTCCTTGCGGGCGGCCTCGACTTTAGTGGCTCCATATTGCTCGCCTGTATGGACGAGCAATCGCTTGCGGACGACGGACTCCTTCACCGTCTTCAGACCTCTGATGCGAATCTCGCCGATTTTCACGAGACTGCCGGTTTCAACGTGGAATTTGACGTCCAGGACCCGATTGGGTGGATCCTCGTAGGCGATAGGCGTATCCACCTTCGCGAACGCGTAGCCTTGATCTTCGAGGGCGGTTGCCAGCCGCTCACCCGCGGCCAGCACATCGGCGGCGACTGCCGGTGCACCACTTTCCAATTGGAGCGCATTCTCGGCTCCCCCGGGCACTGTGCCGTCGATTTCGATCTTACGCAGGTGGTATAGCGGGCCGATGCTGAATGTGATCTTAATTTCCGCGTCGTTGTCCTTGGACCGTGACGTCAGTTCTTCGCCGACGCCAGGATCATCCAGTGGAAGTCCGTCGATGCGGATCTCGACGTAGCTCTGGTAGTAACCAAAGCTATCCAACACGGTCTTCAGGCGTTCCAGATCGCCGCGGGCACGACCAATGAGACCGAACGGCCCTACAGGCGCGGTCTTGCGCAACGTCTCGAGCTGAGAAGTGGCTTTCAGTGTCGAGTTCAACGCACTGTCGCCAGTCGAAGCCATATCGACTTTGTAAGGCTGCGGATCGGCTGCCCGGGCGAACGGGATCCCGTAGAGCAGCACGAACGCGATCAGCAGCAGTACGCCGGACCTGTTACTCACTTGCGCGCCGGCGCCATGCGTTGGAGTCCCATTTCTTGCTAATGTCGTCCCCATCCCGTAAAGGCCACGACTGACCGGAAGTATGGGGGAAGCAGTAGTTTACGTTCATGGGCTCTGGATGTCCGGTGGTGAGTCGTTGCTGCTCCGTCGGCGTCTCTCGCGGGAGTTCGGGATGGAAGTGCATCCATTCCGGTATGCGACCGCGACTTCGACGATGAGTGAGATCACTTCACGGTTGCAAAGGTTCGTACGCGAGCTGCAGGCCACTCGGTTGCATTTTGTCGGACACAGCCTGGGCGGGTTGGTGATTTACCGGTTTTTGGAACGGTATCCACAGCAGCCGCCGGGGCGTGTAGTCTTTTTGGGAACCCCTTCCGTTGCCAGCCGGGCGGCCGTCCAGGCTGCGCACATACGCCTGGTCGCCTCGGCTATGGGCCGCTCGGTCCAGGACGAGCTGCTTCGCCCACGTGATCGACGCTGGAAGGCCGACAGGCCACTGGGAATCATTGCAGGAACGCGTGCGCTGGGGGTTGGACAGCTCCTTGCGAAGTTCGAGGAAGATTGCGACGGCACGATCGGCGTAAGTGAGACGCAGCTGCCGGGGGCGACGGATCACATTACGTTGCCGGTGAGTCATCTGGGAATGCTCGTGTCGTCGCGCGTGGCGCGGGAGACCGGGGCGTTTTTGCAGGATGGGCGGTTCTCTATCCGATAGTGCGTCCAGCGTGGGCGCGTGGGATCTCAGTCGGCGCGTGGGGTCTCAGCCGGCGCTTGATGCCGCGCCGGGCCTCCCCGCAAGAGCATCACGCTGTCCCACGTTTCCAACCGGAGCATCACGCCGCGCCGGGCTTCAACAGCTTCTTCAGTCGGTACAACGCATCGAGGGCCGCTTTGGGTGACAGGTCATCGGGGTCGAGTGACTCGACCGCGGTGCGCAGTGGGTCTGGGGGCGCGGTGGGTACTTTGGAGGGCACGCGCGGCGGGCCGCCGGTGGCGAACAGGTCGCGCTGGCGATTTGTGGCCGCCGCGTCTTGCTGATCGCGCTGGGACTCGAGGGCCTCGAGATAGTGCCTGGCCTGGCTGATGACATCGCGTGGGACACCGGCCAGCTGGGCAACCTGTAGCCCATAACTTCGGTTGGCAGGTCCTTCCTTGACCGCATGCAGGAAGACGATCCCGTCGCCGTGCTCGGTGGCATCCAGGTGTACGTTTACACATCCCTCCACTTCATTTGCCAGGGTCGTGAGCTCGAAGTAGTGGGTTGCAAACAGCGTGAAGGATTTGAGTCGCGTGGCGATGTGATGCGCCATCGCCCACGCGAGGGACAGGCCGTCGAACGTGCTGGTGCCGCGGCCGATTTCGTCCATGAGGATGAGGCTGCGTGCGGTTGCGTTGTGCAGGATATTGGCGGCTTCGGTCATTTCCACCATGAAGGTGGAACGGCCCCCGGCGAGGTCGTCCGCGGCGCCGATTCTGGTGAAGATGCGGTCCAGCGGGCCGATGGTGGCGCGCTCGGCGGGCACGTAGCTGCCGATATGGGCCAACAGGACTATCAGTGCCGCCTGGCGCATATAAGTTGATTTACCGCCCATGTTGGGTCCGGTGATGATCAACATGTTGCGGCCCGTATCGAACTTCAGGTCGTTGGGCACGAAGGGCGCCGTGGAGAATCGCTCCACGATCGGATGTCGGCCGCCCTCGATGCAGATGCATGACTCGGACACGAGGTCCGGGCGGCTCCATTCCAGGATACAGGCGCGCTCGGCCATGGAGGCGAGGGCGTCGAGCTCCGACAGCGCCATGCCACTCAACTGCATCGGACCCAAGCGGTCGGTGAGTTGAGTCAGGATGGTCTCATAGAGGTCCTTCTCGCGGGCCAGTGAGCGATCGCGTGCGCCGAGGACTTTTTCCTCGAAGCCTTTGAGCTCTTCGGTGATGAAACGTTCGGCGGACTTCACGGTCTGGCGGCGGATGTAGTCCTTGGGGACTTTTTCGGCGTCTTTGCGCGTGATCTCAATGAAGAAGCCGGAGACACGGTTGTAACCCAGCTTGAGGCCTGCGATGCCGGTTCGTTCGCGCTCGCGGCGTTCCAGCTCGAGGAGGAACTCGTCCGTGTGAGTTGATATCTTGCGCAGCTCATCCAACTCTGCGTCATAGCCTTCCGCGATGACTCCGCCGTCTCTTACGAATGTTGATGGCTCTTCCGCGATAGCCGCTTTGAGGAGTGTGACCACGTCGTCATGTTCTTCTATGCGGCTCCTCGTGTCCTGGAGCAGGGGTGAGTCGATTGTTGCGAGGCCGGCGCGCAGCGCGGGCAGGAGAGCCAGGGAGCGGCGCAGTTGTGTCAGGTCTCTCGGGCGGGCGGAGCGTAGGGCCACCCGGGCCAGAATTCGCTCGATATCACCGATGCCTTTGAGGTGCTCGCGGATACCTTCGAAATTACGGCCGTTGACGAGGGCGCCGAGCGCCTGATAGCGGCTGCGTAGTGTTGGTTGGTCGGTCAATGGGCGGTTGAGCCAGCGACGCAGTTGTCGCGAGCCCATGGCAGTGACGCATTGGTCGAGCAGCGCGAAGAGCGTGGCTTCGGGGCGAGCTGACATGCTGACATCGAGCTCGAGATTGCGACGGGTTGCCGCATCGAGGATCAGTGCTTCCGTGCGCTCTTCAACATGGAGCCCACGGATATGGGGAACCGCTGCTTTTTGCGTGTCTCGGACGTATTGCAGGAGGGCGCCGGCGGCGGAGATTGCGAGCGGGAGATCGTCCGCGCCGAATCCCTTGAGATCCAGTGTGCCGAGTTGGTCGGTCAACAAACGCGATGCGCTGGCCAGCTCGAAGTACCAGGGTGGGCGTGTGCGGACGGCCGTGCCATTTCTGCCGAGATCGTTGGGTTCGTTTTCGCTGATGAGCAGCTCGGCGGGCTTGAGCCGTTCCAACTCGGCGGCGAGGGCCGTGCGACCGGTTGATTCGAGAATGGTGAAGCGGCCGGCAGCCAGGTCCAGCCAGGCGAGCCCAAAACGCTCGCCGTTGCGGGCAACAGCGGCGGCCAGGGTTTCCTGGCGTTCGTCCAGCAGTGCTTCGTCGGTAATGGTGCCCGGAGTGATGATCCGGACGACCTGGCGTTCGACCGGGCCCTTCGATTTGGCCGGGTCACCGATTTGTTCGCACAGAGCGACGCTTTCGCCTTTGCGGACGAGCTTGGCCAGATAGCCTTCGACTGCATGGAACGGAACGCCTGCCATGGGAATGGGTTGGCCGGCGGATTGGCCTCTCGCAGTCAGCGTGATGTCCAGCAATGACGCCGCGCGACGCGCGTCGTCGTAGAAGAGCTCGTAGAAGTCTCCCATTCGGTAGAAGAGGAGGATGTCTGGGTTCTGGCCCTTGATGCGTAAATATTGCTGCATCATCGGGGTGTGCTGGACGTCGTTCATGCAGGCGAAGGCTACATCAAGACGAGCGCCCACGCTGGCAGTACACTCGGACGCATGACTAGTCAGCTCTCCGAATTGGTAGCGCTCGTTGCGCGGTGGGCGCTGGAGAAGAAGTACCGCATCGTCACCGCTGAGTCTTGCACTGGTGGATGGATCGCGAAGGCGTTCACCGACGCTGCAGGCAGCTCGCGGTGGTTTGAATGTGGCTACGTGACGTATTCGAATGCCGCGAAGGTGCGAGATCTCGGCGTGGCTTCGCGGACGCTGGATGAGCATGGGGCGGTTAGCGAGCCCACCGTGCGCGAGATGGCGGCGGGGGCGCTTCGTGTTTCTGGCGCGGACGTTGCTATTGCGGTCAGTGGGATTGCCGGGCCGGATGGTGGGTCGGCAGAGAAACCGGTGGGGACGGTTTGGCTTTGTGTGGCTCGACGTCGTGGTGGTGCGGACGTGGGCGGTGGTTCCGACGCGGGCAGTGGTGCCTACGCTGGCGCCGGTGCTCGACATGTAGGATTTGGAGAGGCTGCTGTTGATGGCGGCACCGGTGGTCCGGGTGGGCCCAACTTTGCGGGTGGCTCAGGCGTTGATTTCATCGTGGAAGGAGAGCTGTTTGCTGGGGGGCGGGAGACCGTGCGGCGGGCTTCCGTCAAGCGAGCGCTGGAGCTGGTTCTGCGGTTGGGCTGAAGATCCGGGCGCGGGCCCTGAACGGCTGGCGTGAGCCCGAGCGGCAGTGAACCCAAGGCGGCGTGGGGGCCGTGAGAAGATGGCGTGGGGTTGGGCGCCGGGTGGACTTCGGCGTGGGGCCGTGAGCAGATGACGTGGGGTTGGGCGGCGGGTGGACTTCGGCGGCGTGGGGCCGGGGCAGATGTTGTGGGCCTGGGCGGCGGGTATGAACTTCGGCGGCGGTGGAGCTAGGCGTCGTGGGGCTTGGGCGGCGGGGGAACCTCGGCAGCGCGGGAACTGGGCGCCGTGGGGATTGAGTCGCGCGAGAACTACGCGGTGGCTAGTTGAATTCCCGCCGCATATCTGCGGCAATCCGGCTGAATACGCTCTTCCAGTCACCGGGTGCCGGCTGCCGATATAACTTCACCGACGGGTACCACGGCGTGTCTTCGCGATCCCGCATCCATCGCCAGTCCGGAACATGTGACAACAACAGCCAGGTGCGCTTGCCGAGCGCGCCACTCAGGTGCAGCAGACTGGTGTCGACGCTGAGCACGAGGTCCATGCATTCGCACAACGCCGCGGTGCCTTTGAAGTCCATCAGCTCATCTTCAAACAGGAAAATGTCGCTGTCCTCGAGGGCGTCGTAGTCTGCGTCCCGGATGTCCCTCTGCAGACAGTAGTAGTCGATGCCCGCCGGCAGGTGAGGAATCCAGTCGGCGAGTGGAATGCTGCGCTGACGGTCGATTGTGTTATTGGAGTTACCACTCCATACGAGGCCGACTCGCGGCCGCGTCTTTTCACCTAACAACGTCTCCCATCTCGCAATCAGGTTGGCGTCCGCACGCAGATAACCAGGTGCTGCCGGTATGGTGTCGAGAGTTGTATTGAACGCCAGCGGCAGGCTCATGATGGGGCAGTGATAATCAAAGGACGGCAGGGGGCTGTCTCTGGCGATCAGTTCGGTGGGACCTTTCAGGGTCTCGAGTACGCCGAGCAGGGATTTCTGGGCTTCGAGAATGACGGTCGCACCCTGCGCCGCGCAGAGTGTCGCATAGCGGCTGAATTGGATGGTGTCGCCCAGGCCCTGCTCGTTGTGGATCAACAGGCGCTTGCCGGCAAGAGGTTCGTCACCCAGCCACAGGGGCTGCGAGAAATTCCGTACCTGACCGATTTTCAGGCGCTCGGCGTGGGACCAGCGCCATTCAAACCCCGGCCAGCCCGTGGCGAAGTCAGCCAGAAACAAAGAGAGAAGCCCGCGATTGTATTGGGCATCCGCATGCTCGGGGTTGATTGCAATGGCCGAGTTGTAACTCGCAATAGCTTCATCCCAGCGGAACGAGTCCTGCATGAGCAGCGCACGGTTGGAATGCGCTACAGCATCCGACGGCGCCAAGGTGATTGCCTGGTCAAAGCTGGCAGCCGCGGCATCGAGCAAACCCAGTGCGCGTTGCACGGTGCCACGGTTGCAATATGCATAGGCGTAGTCGGGCTTGTGCCTGATGGCCTCATCGTAAGCGGCAATCGCTTCGTGGGGACGGCCAAGCAGTCTGAGGGCGTTGGCGCGCTTGTAGTGCGCTTCCGCGTGTGTGGGACTCAGGGCAATGGCCTGGTCGTACAGCGGCAGCGCCTGCGCAAAGTTTCCGCTGGCCATGGCGGCGGTGGCTTTTGCGTAGATCTCGTCAAATGACTGTGAGTCAGCGGCCGTTGCCGCTTCCGAGGGTTTTGGCTTGAAAAACTTGTCAAAGAGAGCCATGGGTGCAGCCTAACAGACATCGGTTGGATGGTGTCAGCGCAGCTCGGTGGAACGGCGGCGCAGTCTCAACAGAATGAGCAACAGAACGGCGATTGCCGGGAATCCGATGATCTCTACACCGCGTCCGGACCACCACTTGGCGAGCTTTCGGAGTGCCGGGCTCGATGATCCGGCCAGGGAATCGCAGCCGCCGGGCAGGTCATGGGAGGTGAGAAACTCAACCGCATCCGGATGGCACAGATGCGCTGAGCGTTCGATCCACACCAGACCGGCTCTCTCATCCTTCTTGATGTTGAGCTCGGGACATCCTTCGTAAATCGTCTTCCCCAGGACGAACTGCGACCAGGGCTGGTTGAGCTCGGCGGCCTTCTGAAGCGCTGGAAGGGCTTCCGCATCGCGATGCTGCTGGATCAGTGCCCAGGCGATCCGTTCGAGACTCCAGCCGTCGTCGATATTCCGTTTCGCCAGCAGCGCCCGACCATGGTCCACGTCGGCATTCATATGAAGATCCGCGGCGACGCGCATGTAAGCGGCCAGCGCTTCGTTTGACGGCTGTTCACCGGCGATCTCCGAGAGGTCGACGACTTTTTTCCATTCGTCGAAGACAGCCTTACTGTTACCTTTGGTGGCGCTGTCCTGGTCGGCCTGCATTTCATCCTCGGCTTTGTCGCTGTGGATGAGGATTTCCAGCCTGGCGAGCAGCTTCGGGTCGGGATCCTGCTTGCGGGTTTCCTCGAGAAATGCCTGCATGTCCGAATAGGATCCGCCCCAACGGGGTCGCAGAGTATCCATGTAGCGGTACCGCACTCTCGTGTTGGTTGGATCGATGCGGACGCCCTCTTCGTACCAATGGCGGTTCTCCCCGCGTGAGCCGCGCATCCGGCTCACGTCCAGCAGGTACAGGGCGCTCAGGTAGGGTTTCGCAGTCAGCTTCATTGAATCCAACAGCTCCGGGCGTGCCCGGTCCAGGTACGCGATCATGGTGTTGATCTGGCTGTCCGGGGTGTTGGATATGTAGTCCTCGCCTCTGATGAAGGAAGCCATGCGGTAGTGATAGACGCCGCGGGACAAGTGGGCTGCGTAGGACTTGGGGTAAGCCTGCACCCAGGCGTTGAAGTAGCGTTCGTTGGCGGGGGTGTCTTCGTAGAGTTGGTGGAAGCCTGTGTAGAGTTGCTCTTCCTTGGCTGCGCCGGATTCGTATTGGAACTGGAGGGTGGTGAGGTATTCGTCCAGGGCGGAGTAGTTGGCGGATTTTAGCCAGGTGAGGAGTTGCGGTTGCTGCTTTGGGGCGTCGCCTGTGGTGCTCGGGGGCTGTGCGATGGCGTCGTGGGCGCCTGCGGTTTGAGGCTGCGCTGCGTCGGCCGCTCGAACCGCTGGTGCGAACAGGAGCTCCGCGATTGCAATCAGCGCGCAAATGGCTGTGGTGTCCCTGGCTGGCATTGCCCCGTCCTATGGGGAAGGTTTATCTCATTGCATGCTCCTGCACTTCAGGTGTGATGGCGATGACGTAGCACACACTCCATCACTGGACGTCATCCGTCCACGTGCTGGGCACGTCTTCGTAGATCTGCAATAGGGATAAGGACAATCCGAGAGAGCGGAATTCGGCGCCGGCGTCGAGGGCGGTGATGATGGTCGGCTGCCAATTTTCGGCACGGCGTTGAATTTCGATTCGCGGGGTCTTCTGCGCAATCAGGACGTATTCATCGACGGTGTCGATATTCCGGTAGTGCAGCGCTTTTTCGCGTCGGTCGATTTTCTCTGTCGAGGGAGATAGGACCTCGATGATCAGCCTGGGTTGTTCCAGGTAGGCCTCGCTGGCTTCCTGGGCGCAGGTGACTGCGATGTCGGGATAGTAGAAGATCGTGTCGCGTGCGGCCTGCAGTCTCAGTTTGGCGTCCGACATATAGGGTTTGCACGGAGTCCCGCGCAGATGCAAGTGAAGGGCGGTGGCGAGATTCATCGCTATCCGGTTATGCGGCAGGCTGGCGCCAGACATTGCATACAGGGCACCTGCAATGTACTCGTGCCGTATGGGACTGGTTTCCTCGAAGGCGAGATATTCCTCCACGGTGAGTAGCTTAGATCCTGGATCTGCTCCGTACGCCACCGCTGGTTCTGCTACAAAGTGCTCGGTGTTGTTGCCGAACCAGTGAGCCATGCTTTCGCGATCGATGGGCGCGAGTTGCAGAATGGCGCGTTTGATTTCTTCCGGGGTGAGCATGCTGACTTCCTGAGTGTTGAATTGATTTCAGTCTAATCTCGGGAAGCCGGTACGTGTACTACCTGTAATTGATGTCCTTGCGCAAAAATAAAACAGTTTGTTTCGTGTTGGGACGTCGTTTATGTGTGTATCTGGTGGCGTGCGATTTGGCGTCGGAGTTTGGCGTAGTGGATGACCTGAGTGGTGGCGTCGGTGTTCGGCGTGTGTAAGGGCATCGACGGGCTGCCCCGACAATGGGCGGATGAGTGGCCATTGAGGCTCGGCTCTCGAGCCGCCTGCGCCATCGAGCCGGTGGCATGGGGGCCGTTGGCATCGAGTCGTTGGTGCCGCACCGCTGGCATGCGCAGTTGGCATTGAGCCGTTGGTGCCCGGGTCTGCTTGTGCCCGCGAGCCGCGTCAGCGACGCTACTTCAGGTAGCGGCCGTGACTAAAATGCTCCGCGCCGATGCAGGTCGGTGCCCGAGGTCGCGTCGCCGACACCACGGTAATATTTTTACGCGGCACTCTGTGCCAAAGAATCAATGTGTTCCGAGCGCTTGTAATCCCCAAGCACAAAGTTCCGCTTGGAACCTGCGATGGCGGAATGCAATCCGGTGCGGATGAGCGGCGTCCAGTACCGGCGCCGAAGGTTATACAGTGGTTGGACTTGCGCGCTACTGTGCATCGAACCGCGCGAAATGCCTGAAAAAAAGCACAAATAACATCAAACGAACGACGCAGTCGCGCACTGTTTATGTGATAATTCCGGCATGGAAAAAACACCGCAGCATCGCTCGTCAAACTCCGCCAGGAACTCCGAGATGGAAGATAACCGCAAGAAGGCACTCAGTGCCGCTCTGGGCCAGATCGAAAAGCAATTCGGCAAGGGCTCGGTCATGCGACTGGGTGATGCTGCCGCTACCTACGATGTGGAAGCAGTGTCGACGGGCTCTCTGGGTCTCGACATTGCCCTCGGCATCGGCGGCTTGCCGCGCGGTCGCGTCATTGAGATCTACGGACCTGAGTCGTCAGGCAAAACCACTCTGACGTTGCAGGTCATCGCCGAAGTGCAGCGTGCCGGTGGGACCGCGGCGTTCGTCGACGCGGAACACGCACTCGATCCTACGTACGCCGAAAAACTGGGCGTCAACATCAACGACCTGCTGGTGTCGCAGCCCGATACCGGCGAGCAGGCTCTCGAAATCACCGACATGCTCGTCCGCTCGAGCGCGGTCGATGTCGTGGTGGTCGACTCGGTAGCGGCGCTCACGCCAAAGGCGGAGATCGAAGGCGAGATGGGCGAGATGCAGATGGGTCTGCATGCACGTCTCATGTCCCAGGCGCTTCGCAAGCTCACGGGCAACATCAAGCGGTCCAACACCATCGTCATCTTCATTAACCAGATCCGCATGAAGATTGGCGTGATGTTCGGCAGCCCGGAAACCACCACCGGTGGTAACGCCTTGAAGTTCTACGCGTCGGTCCGCTTGGACATCCGCCGGATCGGCGCGATCAAGTCCGGTGAG
>Ga0068858_100003479_pt1 | contig 15610 bp, 12 predicted proteins | sample KBSSwiS12_FD_66589 | JGI IMG/M metagenome (GOLD analysis project Ga0068858, IMG submission 66589) | Switchgrass rhizosphere microbial communities from Kellogg Biological Station, Michigan, USA - KBS Switchgrass S1-2 | ecosystem: Host-associated > Plants > Roots > Rhizosphere > Soil ...
TGGTGGTTGCCGATCGCCACAACCATCGCATTCAAGTCCTGACGAAGGCCGGAAAGTTTGTCCTTGAATACGACGACTTCGGCCGCACTAGCGGGCTAGCCATCGACAAGAACGACGTGATCTATACGGCCGATTCGGAGTCGACGGAAAAGGTTCATCCGGGCTGGCAGAGGGGAATCCGCATCGGGAGTCTGAACGACGGAAAAGTGACGATGTTCATTCCGCCCCATATGACGCCAAATTCCGCGGACGGCGCGATGGGGGAAGGCATCGCCATCGACGCCGCGGGCAACGTCTATACGGCGGAAGCACAACTGCGGGGCGTGACGAAATACGTCAGGAAATAGTGCCGTGCTGCCTAGGCCCGTCAGAACACGTATTTAGCGCCAAGTTGAATAATCCGGGCGGGGCCGGAGGACACGATTCTCCCGAAGGTGCTGCTATTGAGCACGGCATTCGGATCTCCGAAGTTAGTACGGTTCAACACGTTTTGCGCCTCGCCGCGCAGCTCGATCACCTGCCGCTCGCGAATGCGGAACAAGCGCGATAAACCGGCATTGAAGATCAACGCTCCGGGACCACGCACAGTGCCCGGAGCCATATTCCCTAGAGTCCCAAACGCGGGAGCGGCAAACGCTAAGGGATTGAGCCACGTGTTCACTCCGCCAGTTCCGTATACATTCGGCAGCAGTTGGTTCGCATATTGGGTGGCGGCATTAATTCCGTTGAGTGCATTGTCGACACCCGAGACAACGGTGATGGGCCCGCCGCTGTACATACTCACTGTGGCGGAGGCTTTCCAATCGCTCGCCAGTAAGCGGACAGCACGGTTGGAGAATCGCGGCATGCTGGCTAGACCAGTGAAGTTCGCGATATGACGGCGATCGGTGCCTCCATTGTTCACATCGCTGCCGGAAATGGTGCAGTCGCCGCGGTCGCCGGCTCGCGTTGGCGCAAAGTAATCGCCGGTGCCTCCGTTGGGGAAAGTGTTGATTGGATTCCCGATGCAATGCGACCACGCGTAGTTCGCGCTCAGCGTAAAGCCGCGGCTGAGACGCTTCTGAGTACTGAGCAACAGACCGTTATAACTTCTGGTCCCGCCGTCGTCCCAAATGTCTACAAAACCGTATTTCGAACCCTCAGTTGGATTCTGCAGCGCAAAAATACGGCGCTGATTGGTATTCGATGTCGCATTGCAGCCCTTAGTTTGGCCCGTCGGGCAAGTGCCGAGAGGCGAAGTACTGGGGACCAGCACCGCGGGGTTCAACTCGCGCTGCCCGTACAGATGCACAATTTCATTTCCGATGTAACTGACCGACACCAGCCAATCCTTACCCACCTGCCTCTGGACACCGAAATTCCACTGTTGTGAATACGGCAGTTTCGTATTCGCGTCGAAGGTGTCAAACGTGCCAGCTTGTGGGAATGCGACATTGCTGCTCAAAGCAAACGGAAATGGATTGCCGCCCACTTGCCCGGCCCAGGGATTCGCGAGTCCGCCGGCAGGACTGGTCAGAGCCACCTTGCCGCCCCACGGCGGTCCTTGACCGGTTTGGATAAACAGCTCGACGCTGTTCTGGTCGTAGAAGATTCCGTAACCAGCGCGGATGATGGTATTGCCGCTGCCGGTCGGATCCCATACGATGCCGACTCGCGGCGCGAACTGGAGCCAGCGCTTGTTAATACCCGAACTGCCGTTGGGGCCGAACAAGGGATCGCCGGGATAGTAGGTTCCAGGAGGCGCGTTCACGAAAATCTGGCTCTTGGTGCCGGATAAAAAGCCACTCATATCGAAATGGCTCATGATGTTTTGGCCGAGCTGCGCCGGGAAATATGGCTCCCATCGCAAACCGTAGCTCAAGGTCAGGCCTCTGCGGATCTTCCAACTGTCCTGCGCGTACAATCCGATGTACCATTCCTCCGGATAGGTTTTGTTGGGCGCGCCCTGCGTGAAGCTGGTGACCTTTCCGGCCATAAAATCGGCCAGCGACAAGCCGGTGGCTGAGCCGGTGATGTTGATAATGCCCGAAGTGAAAGTGTTGGCGTTGGAGTTCGATTGCCACGCCAGCAGGTTCGTGCCAAACGCCATTTGGTGGTTCCCCTTGGTGATGCCCACGTCGTCTCCCAATTGCGTGACGACAGTAGCGTAGGCCGCGCGGCCTCCGGTGGTGCCCCCGGTGTTGAAGCCGCCGGTCATGGTGATGCTGGTGTATTTGGGCAGGTACTGAAAAATATTGATGCCGACGTCTTGCGCCGAGAAAAACTCCGACGCAACTTTTTGGTTCGCCGTCCGGTTGTAGGTGGCACGCAGTGAATTCACTACGCTGGCGCCGAACACATAGGTGTCCCCGAGCGTTATCGATTGCAAGAGATCGGTGGCGCCGGGGGTGGTCGTGCTCAATACATTCTGCGAGACCGTAAAGGGGTTCGCCTGGTTGTACTGGGTCCCTAGATAGCGGGCAAAAAGCGAGTGCGAAGGGCTGAATTGATAGTCCAACTTGCCAACGCCAAAATACTCATCGCTCTTGGTGGGGATGCCAAAATTCGTTTGGCCGCATTGATTGGTTGCCGCTGGAAGGAATTTAGCAATGGCCAGCGCCTGCGGCGAGATCGAACCCGGGGGGAGTATGTTGCCGGAAAACGGTGCTTTCAAGTTCACGGCCACTGGCTGGCATTGCGTGGCGTACACCCTAAAATCTCCCGCCAACATCGCGGCTGTGGGAACGAAGGCGAGGCTGTCGGAAGGTGTTTGCCGGGTGTTGGTCTCCTGGTAACCCGCAAAGAAAAACATCTTGTTCTTCTTGATCGCGCCACCCACCGTTCCGCCCCACTGGTTGCGCTTCAGCCCGTCGGGAGTGGTCGAGAAGAAGGAGCGCGCATTCAGATCGTAGTTTCGTAAAAATTCAAACAGGGAGCCGTGCCACTGATTGGTGCCCGATTTCGTAACCGCAGTGATCGCTCCGCCGGAATGGTATCCGTACTGGGCAGGCAACGAACTGGTCTCAACTTTGAATTCCTGGAGGGCATCGGGGAACGGCAAAGGTAGCGCGGAAAGCGCGTAGACATCGCTATGAAACGCGCCATCGAGCGTGTACATATTGCCGCCGGCGAGTCCGCCGGCGACTGAGAAACTGGTGACATTGGGGTAGACGCCGCGATTGTTAGTGGTGGTAGTGCCGGCATTGACGGCTCCGCCCGATAACACTACCAAGTCAGTGACCTGGCGCCCTACCAGCGGCAGATCGACCACGCGCTGGGAATCGATCACCTGGCCGATGCCGGTGCTTTGCGTCTCTACCAATGCGGCGTTTGCCTCCACCTGGACTTGTTCAGTGACGGCGCCAACTTTTAGAGTGATGGGGATCGCCGGATTCGTAGCCACTTGCAACACGATCCCGGTTTGCACGTAGGTTGCGAAGCCAGCCTTCTTGACTTCCAAGGTGTAGGGGCCTACGGGCAGGCTGGGTAGAACGTAGCTACCGTCGGCATTACTAGTCGCGGTGCGAACCGCTCCGGTGTCGGTTTGGGTCACTTTGACATCGGCGCCTGGAACGGCGAGGCCTGTCGAATCCTGAACTACTCCACCGATCTGAGCCGTGGATACCGCTTGAGCCCAAGCCAGCATAGTGATGCTTAGACCCACTAACAGAATTCGCGTAAGATGCTTGTACATCACCCCTCCATGGACCACGGTGGCCTAAAGACTGCTGAGCAGGCTATCAAAGGGTTCCGTCGGCGTCAAGCAGTTGCCGACAGCAGTTGCCGACACTCTTGTGGTTTGATCCGAAGGGTAGTCGTGAGGTGGATCGAGTGTCTCAATCCTCTTTTTGGTGAAACGGAATTGATGCCGGGTCAGGAGCAACGCGAAACTGGTTGTCTCGCTACGCACTACTTTGCCAGAAGCCACTAGCTGGAGAGGAATTCGTCCATCTAACCGGAACGGCCATTCGATGCTTATCTCCACCCCTGTGCCGGCTCTAAATTCATCCGCGGTGGCGACGAGCACACAGCCACTGCTCATATTCATAACCAATCCTCGCCCCACCAGATGACACTGTCGATCTACGGTTCGATAGCAGTGGAAAACGAATTCTTTCCCGCCGTTCGATCCCAACCTGCGGAACTAGACTTTCCAGCCGACGATCTTTTGCCTGGATGGGAGTCTTTACAGCAGCGTGTGTCATAGGCAGTGCCACACAAATACGCGCAACCGAGGCCAACCCGGGCTCAAGCGTGTCGATTCTTTAGCACAACGAATAGGTGTATACTTTCAACGATCGAAATGCCCAAAGACCAATTCGGGGCAAGTTCTTCCTCGAAGGAGAGATCCATGGATTCGAAAAAGTCTAATCGAAGGAGATTCCTGAAAGGCGGCGCGGCGGCGGCCGGATTGGCCGTGGGAGCGGCACAGTCCGCGAAAGGGCAGGCCCCAGCGCCTAAATGGCAAGAAAAAGGCACGAATAAGGAGATCATCGCCTATGGCGAGCGCTCCCGTTTCGTGACCTCTTTACGCGCGCCGGTGGCTGAAAGAGAATCGCCCGATGCCTTTGGGCTGATGTTTCACGTATTGAGTCCGCTGCAGGATTCCGTGGGTAGCATAACGCCATCGTCGCTGCATTATGTGGCGACGCACCGGGGTTCTTTCGTTCCGGAAATCGATCCAAAAGAGCATCGGCTGATGATTCATGGGATGGTGGACCGTCCGCTGATTTTCACGATGGATGACTTGAAGCGTCTCCCCTACGTGACCCGTGTGCATTTTCTCGAATGCATCGGCAACCGGTCGAAGCCCACGCATAAGACCGTGCAGGACACGCACGGGATGACCAGTTGCAGCGAATGGACTGGGGTGCTGCTTTCCGTGTTGCTCAAAGAAGCCGGCGTGCAAAGCGGGGCGTCTTGGATCGTTGCAGAGGGGGCGGAAGAAATCAAGGGAGCGTCGAGCGTTCCGTTGGGCAAGGCCATGGACGATTGCCTGGTGGCCTATGGCCAAAATGGCGAGCCGGTACGTCCTCAGCAAGGTTTCCCGCTGCGCTTGATCGTTCCCGGCTTTGAGGGAATTTTCCAGACGAAGTATCTGCGGCGCATCAAAGTGGTGGACCGTTATTACATGACCTATAACGATTACGGGCACATTAACCCGGATCCTAAAGTGAGCGCGTTGGGGAATCAAATCGGGCCGAAATCGGTGATCACATATCCTTCCGGAGGACAGAATCTGTCCGGGCCCGGGTTCTACGAGATCAGCGGCTTGGCTTGGTCCGGCGGAGGCGCGATTCGCAAAGTGGAAGTCTCCACCGACGGCGGCAAGAATTGGAAGGACGCCGAGTTGCGGACGCCGGCCTATCCAATGGCGCATACGCGGTTTGGCTTCCACTGGAATTGGGACGGGAAAGAATGCGAGCTCCTGTCGCGCTGTACGGACGAACTGGGAACCGTTCAGCCGACTCGAGCCCAGTCCGCCAAATTCTTCAACAAACCCCTGGACGCGAATTTCCGGGTCCCGGGCGCGGACAATACCATTCAGGCGTGGAGAGTTGCCAGCGATGGGAGCGTTCACAATGGCCTGGCGTAAATTTCTTCCTCTGACGATGACCCTCTGCGGGGCCGTAGTTTGGGCGCAATCGCCCACCTACGGCGTGGGAAGGACGCCAAGCGCACAAGAAATTCGTGCCTGGGATATTTCGATCAGTCCGACGGGAAAGGAACTCCCAGCGGGGCACGGAACTGCAAAAGAGGGTGAGCAACTCTTTCGGCAGAAGGGTTGCGCGGGATGCCACGGGGCGACGGGGATTGGAGCGCGGGCTCCGGCATTAGTAAAAGGTGGACCGCCCGCCGAGCCTGGCAAAGCTCCTCCGCCGGGGATGGAGGGAATGCACATGGTACCGGATACGGGAATCATGGCGCTCCGTTCACCGTATGCGGTGACCATTTGGGATTACATCAGCCGCGGCATGCCCCTGAATCGAGAGGGGACGCTAAAACCCGATGAGGTATACGCTATCACGGCCTTCCTGCTTTTCAAGAACGACGTCATCAAGGAAGACGAAGTGATGGACCAGCAGACTCTGCCGAAGGTGAACATGCCGAATCGTAATGGATTCGCCGATCTTCCGCAGTGGAAGCATGGGGTGCCGAGGCTGCAGGGTTACCCCTGAGTCACGAAGGAACCGCGATGCCAACCTACGAAAAAGGCGCCGTTCGCATCCACTTTGAGGAGGCCGGTTCCGGCTTTCCGTTGCTGCTCATCCCTGGTGGGGGATTGAACTCGACGATCTCGTTCTTCACCAACGGTGCGCCCTTTAACCCTATCGAGGAGTTCAAAACAGAATACCGATGCATCACGTCGGACCTGCGCAACGCTACTGGCGGTAAGTCTTCCGGCCCACTCGAAATCGAGCGGCCGTGGGATTCCTACGCCGACGATCACCTGGGTCTGATGGATCACCTGGGCATTCAAAAATTCATGGTGATGGGCTTCTGCGTAGGCGGCCCCTTCATCTGGAACCTGTTGCGGAGGGCGCCGGATCGCATCGTGGCAGCCGTACTAGCGCAACCCAGCGGGTCGCGTCCGGAAATGCGCGATCTATTCTACGAAACCAATATGAAGGGCTGGGGTCCGGAACTGGTCAAGCGCCGGCCCGAGGTCACGATGGAGATGGTCGATAAATTTCTGACCAAGATGTACCGCACCAATCCTGATTTCGTTTTCACCGTGACGCGCGATTTCGTGCGCCATTGCCAGAACTCGGTGCTAATCTTGCCGGATGACATCCCGGCGCACCCGTACGCGGTGGCCATGGAGGCCGCGATGCTCGCGCCAAAGGCGGAAGTGAGCATCTATCCTTGGAAAGAGCCTAAGGAGCGTATTCCTCTGGCGGTGCGGCAAATACATTCCTTCCTGCGCGCGCATCGGCCTGCTTAGCGCTCAGCCATCCAAGCAAGCAGCGCTTCCTGCGCCGCCACGGCGGCTTCTTTCACGCGCCAGGTGCTGCGGTCGCGATTGCCGGCGCGATTGCTGATCCCGCGAATTTCCCCGGCGGGAATCCCGAAGAGCGTGGCGACGTGCGCCACGGCCGCGCCTTCCATACTCTCGACGGAGCCCCCGGTGCGCGCTTCGAGTTCCAGCGCATTCTCGTCGCTGCCCGAGCAAGTATTCACTGTTACGAAGCGGCACCGGCGAGGCGCAGGAAAGATCTGCATCGGCAGAACGTTGTAGACGGGTTCAGCGGCCGCAATCAGCGGGAAGCCCAGCGCCTGCATGTCCAGGAATCCGCCCGCCGAATCCGCGCCCAAATCTCCGTAGCATTCACTTTCAGCGCAGATCACGCTACCGATGCCCAGATTCCCTTCACTAACCGCGCGCGGATACGCTCCCGCAATGCCACACACGATCACCGCCTGCGCTTTCTCGCGCTCCAGAAATCGGGTCAGCGTGTACGCGGCATTCACGGCACCGACGCCGGTACAGAGAACCGAAACATGAGGACGAAGCAGCGACCCTTCCAACTCCGTCGCCACGCAAACCACTAGATCGACAGCCACGTGACTCAGCGTAGCAAAGAGGCAGCGGGTGTATAATCCCTATGCGAAAGAGGATCACAATGCCGATAAAGACAGCCCTGCTCGCGATGCTTCTGATCACGCCAATAGGATCGCTATTTGCACAGTGGGTGAACGTGAAGGATCAAGTTCCACGTAACAAAGACGGGTCGCCAAATTTAACCGCTCCTGCGCCGCGCCGAGCGGACAACAAACCCGATTTAACCGGCATCTGGAATCCAGACCCACCCAAGCTCCGCGACGTCACCAAGGATTTGAAGCCCGATGAAGTGCAATGCAACCGGGTGCGCAAGCCCTCTTCGACCAACGCAAGACTGGTTCCCTTTCGGCTCTAGATCCGGATGCTAATTGCTTGCCGCAGGGCGTACCCAAAATTGACGCGACACCGGCGCCGTTCAAGATTCTGCAGCAACCCAATGTCATCGTATTCCTCTACGAGGCTTTCGATCAGTTCCGGCAAGTGTTTCTGGACGGGAGGGAGTTGCCCAAGGACCCGAATCCTCAGTGGTTTGGCTATTCGGTCGCTCACTGGGACGGTGACATCCTGGTGATTCAATCTTCTGGCTTCAATGGTAAAGCGTGGCTGGATCAGGTAGGCCATCCTTCGAGCGAAGCGATGCTTGTCACGGAGCGCTTTCACCGGCTCGACTTTGGGCATATGGAAGTTACAGCCACCATCGATGACCCCATTCACTACAAGAAACCGTGGAGTTTCACGCAGCCGCTGACTCTCTTAGTCGACGGAGAACTGATCGAACAGGTCTGCAACGAAAACAACCGAGATATCCCACACCTGCCTGGCAAATAGTTGGCTCTTTCGCGGGTGCATTGCCGCAAATGAGCAAGGGCCGGTCGCGCAGGCAGTGGCTCAGACGCTCCATCAATGTAGCGCGGATACGATCGTTCTTCGGCTCCCGGATCCAAACAACTTTTGCTCGCGGCCTTCGCCCATTGCTGCCTGGAAGCAACCGCGTTTTACAACAAAAACTAGTTAAAATGTTTTAGAGGAGTTTTGCCATGGGATCCAGCATTCGTTTCGACAGTGACGACATCGTGGAACAGGCGCGGCAGCGAGTTCTTGCTGATGCAGAGGAAAAGACCAGAGTCCTGCGCTGCCCGCGGCATCGCCAACCGGTTAAGTTGGAATTTGACGGACGCGCGTTAACGATTTCCGGCTGCTGCCTGAAATTTGAGAAACACGCCCTCGCTGTTATCAGCACGAACTAATGCTGTCTCCGCGAAAAGGAGACTCCAGGCTGTTCGATTCATGTAAACTGAACAGCGCGTTTCCTGAATGTATGATTTACTTTCCGTATCTGAGAACTCTGTGGCTCTGCCTTGTCCTGTTTGCCCTGGCGGCTCCGGCGCAACAGAGCGCGCCTGATTCCGGCGCTAAATCCTTCGAAGCCCGCTGCACCGTCTGCCACGGGGGCGATGGCAACGGCAGCGAGCGAGCGCCGTCTATCCTTAACTTCGTTGACTCCAACCCGGATTCCCAAATCGCGGCGCTGATCCGCAAAGGGTTCAAGGCGATGCCGCCGCACGAAATTGCGGAATCCGAAATGAAGGAGCTAGTGGCGTACGTACACACTCTTCGCCCCATCCGCGGCCCCGGCCGACGGCCCTCGCGCAGGGCGACCGCCAAGTTTGTGGACGGACGGGTTCTGGAAGGTGAGGTTCTCAATCAAACGAACTTCGATCTGCAACTGGCCACCGCCGACGGCAAAATCCATCTGCTGACCATTGGAAATGGTGGTCTTTACAGCGAGGATTCAGCGCTGCCGAAAATGGACTGGCCGCGATATGACGGCAGTTACACCGGCAACCGTAACAGTCCTCTCGATCAGATCAACACCACGAACATACAGCGTCTGACCTTGAAATGGATGTTCCCGATCGCGGATGCACCCCGTCTGGAATCGACTCCGGCGGTAGTAGACGGCGTGATGTATGTGACAGCCGTGAACGCGGTCTACGCTTTGGATGCTGCCTCCGGCCGTCAGCTCTGGACATACCCGCGTCCCACCACACCGGGCTTGCTGGGCGAAGCCGCCGGCGGTGCGAACCGTGGGGTTGCCGTCGAGGGCGACCGGATATTTATGCTCACCGATAATGCCCACCTGCTCGCGCTCCACAAGAACACGGGCAAGCTGCTTTGGGACATTGCGATGACAGATTGGCCTAAGTCGCAGTACAGCGCGACGGGGGCGCCGCTGGTCGTCGGGGATATGGTATTCGCCGGCGTGGCTGGCGGCGAGGAAGGTGCACGGGGATTCCTGGGCGCTTATCGGGCGTCGACAGGTGAGGAAGCATGGAGGTTCTGGACCATCCCCAAACCGGGCGAGAAGCTAGCGGAGACCTGGGTCGGCAGCGCGTTGGAACACGGCTGCGGCGCCACCTGGCTGAGCGGTTCCTACGATCCGGACCTCGATTTGCTGTATTGGTCCGTCGGCAATCCGTGCCCGGATTTCAACGGAGAAGAGCGAAAAGGCAACAATCTTTACACCGACAGCGTGCTAGCTTTACGGCCGAAGACCGGTGAACTGAAATGGTATTACCAGTTCACTCCCCACGACACCCACGACTGGGATGCGACAGAGCCACTGTTGCTGGTGGATGAAACCTTCGCAGGCCGGGCTCGCAAACTCCTGGTTCAGGCCAATCGCAACGGCTTTTTCTTCGTGCTGGATCGCACGAATGGGGAAATGCTGCTGGCGAAACCGTTCACTAAGTCCACGTGGGCCAGCGGCTACACCAAGGAGGGCAAACCAATTCTGCTCCCGAATTCCGATCCGTCTCCGCAAGGCACGCTCGAATGCCCCGATTCGGGAACCAATTGGATGTCTGCGTCCTACAATCCGCCGTTAAAGCTCTTCTTCTTCTCCGCCAGCGATACGTGCGCGATCAACCGTGTAATTCCCGCACCTTTTGAAATGGGCAGCCGGTTCTTCAACGGTGCGCGCAGTGCAGTCCCCGGAGGTAAGCGCTCCATTCGGGCGATCGACATTCAAACCGGCAACATTGTCTGGGACTATGCGCAAACGCCCGGCGGAAGAAGCGCGGCAGGAACGCTTTCGACGAATGGAGGCCTGGTATTCATCGGCGAGGACAGCGGCGTCTTCACGGCCTTGGACGGAAAAACCGGAAAGCCGCTTTGGCATTTCCCGGCCAACCAATCCTTTCGAGCCTCACCGATGACTTATATGGTGGGGGGCAAGCAGTACGTCTCTATTGCGGGTCCTGCGGGCTTTCTTACATTCGGACTGCCATGAAACTCTTCACCCTGTTGCTCGCACTCGCGGTCATGTCACTAGCTCAAAATTACACGGCCCGCCGGACGTCTGAGCAAGGCGTCGCGATGATCCGTCTCGCCGACGCCGCGAAGGGCGTCGAAGTCTCGATGCTGCCGTCGATTGGCAACCGGGTGAATGAGATGAAAGTGCATGGGAAAAACATTTTGTATTTTCCATCGACGAACCTTGCCGAGCTTCAAAAGAAGCCCGACCTGAGCGGAGTTCCCTTCCTCGCGCCGTGGGCGAATCGCTTAAATGAGGAGAGCTTCTGGGCTAACGGCAAGAAGTACAGCTTCAACATGACGCTGGGAAATGTCCGCGGGCCGATTCCTATTCATGGGCTTCTGGCCAGCTCGGATCTGTGGGAAGTGATGGACGTAGGAGCCGATCAGAAATCGGCTCACGTCACCAGCAGGCTGTTGTTCTGGAAGCACCCCGAGTTGATGGCGCAGTGGCCTTTTGCTCACGAATATGAGATGACGTACGCGTTGAGCGATGGAGTTCTGGAGGTGAAGCTAACGGTCACCAATCTCAGTGCGGAGCCAATGCCGGTGGCGCTGGGATTTCATCCGTATTACCGCATCCCGGATATCCCGCGCGATCAGTGGATCGCGAAAATACCTGCGCGCAAGATTGCAATCACCGACAGCCGCCTGGTGGCCACCGGAGAGTTCACGCCGTATGACCTGCCAAATCCTTTGCCGCTCCAGGGCCACCCGCTCGATACCGGGTTTACGGATCTGGAGCGCGATGCAGATGGCCGGGCGCATTTCTCCATCGAATCCGGTGGCAAAAAGGTGGAAACTCTCTTCGGGCCCAAATATCCTGTGGCGGTTATTTATGCGCCACCAGCGCCCGCAGGCCAGACCCGCGACTTCATCTGCTTTGAGCCGATGACTGGAATTACGAATGCCGTCAACTTGTATCACGAAGGCAAGTATCCCGAACTGCAAACGGTGGCCCCCGGCGCCAAATGGACAGAGAGCTTTTGGATCCGCGCCAGCGGCATCTAACCTCACGAGATGATACGCTATGCGGGTGATGACGACATTCATGAACAGAGTCGCGATTACCTTCACGGCAGTCTATTTGTGCACAACTATCCCTGTGAGCGCGCAATACGGTGCGAAAAACGGAGAATGGCGAACCTACGGGGGCGACCTCGGCAACACCAGATACTCACCGCTCAACCAGGTCAATGCCTCGAACTTCAGCAAGCTCCAGATTGCCTGGCGCTTTAGCACGGCGAATCTGGGCCCGCGACCTGAATTCAATTTTGAAGCCACACCGCTGATGGTGGGTGGCGTGATCTACACTGTCGCCGGATCCCGGCGGGACGTGGTCGCGCTTGACGCCACTAACGGCGAACTTCTGTGGATGCACACCGAGAAAGAGGGCGCGCGTGGAGATGCCGCGCCGCGAAGACTTTCGGGGCGTGGGCTGGCGTACTGGACCAACGGCCGGGAAGACCGCATCCTCTACGTCACGCCCGGATACCGTCTGATCGCTCTTGATGCCAAGACTGGCCTTCTAGTGTCCACCTTCGGGAAATCGGGAGCGGTCGATCTGAAGACAGACGACGACCAGGAGATTGATTTGATCGATGGCGAAGTCGGGCTGCATGCGGCCCCCACCGTCGCCGGGGATACAGTGATCGTTGGCGCCGCTCATCTGGCGGGCGGCGTCCCTAAGAGCAAGTCGAACGTAAAGGGTTACGTTCGTGGATTCGATGTGAAGACGGGGAAGCGCCTGTGGATCTTCCATACCATTCCGAAGTCCGGCGAATACGGCTACAACACCTGGGAAAACGATTCCGCCGATTACACCGGAAACACCGGTGTGTGGGCGCAAATCAGCGTCGACGAAGAGCTGGGATTGGTGTACTTGCCGGTCGAATTGCCCACGGGCGACTACTATGGCGGACACCGTCCCGGCAATGGCTTATTCGGCGAGAGCATAGTGGCGGTGGACATCAAAACCGGCCAGCGGAAGTGGCATTATCAACTGGTGCATCACGGGATTTGGGACTGGGACATCCCCTGCGCGCCGATCTTGGTGGACTTCACTCTCAATGGACGAGTGATTAAAGCCGTTGCCCAACCTACCAAGCAATCTATTTTGTACGTATTCGATCGTGCTACGGGACAACCCATTTGGCCCATCGAGGAGCGGCCCGTGCCCCAAGGTGATGTACCGGGAGAGAAGTACTCTCCCACCCAGCCGATGCCCACCAAACCTCCGGCTTACGGCCGCACGGATACTTCCATTGACGAGTTGATTGATTTCACGCCCGAGCTAAGAGCAGAAGCAGTGAAGCTGGTATCCAAATATAAACTCGGCCCGCTCTTTACACCGCCCGTCGTGAGCAAGGCCGATGGACCGTTGGCCACGCTTGTCGCCGGATGTTGCCAAGGCGGCACCGGTTGGCCTGGCGGGTCCTACGATCCGGAAACGCATATGCTGTACGCGTTCACATGGGGAGCAGTGAACCCGTTAGGACTTCTGCCTCCGGACCGCAGCCGGTCGGACATGAACTACATCTCCGGTATCGCTAGACCGACTACTCCAGCGGCACGCCCTGACGCGGGCGGCGAGGCCGCGCCCGCACCCCTTACTGTGCAAGGCTTGCCGTTGTTCAAGCCTCCCTATGGATCGATCAGCGCGATCAACTTGGATAAGGGTGAGATTGCCTGGAAGGTGGCGCATGGCGAGACTCCGGATAACATTCGCAACAGTCCTGCGCTCAAGGGACTTACAATTCCACGCACGGGCCGCGGCGGACTCGTCGGCGTTTTGACCACCAGCTCTCTAGTGATCGCCGGTGAACGTGGAACCTTCACCGATGAGCAAGGCAGGAACGGTGCGATGCTCCGCGCCTACGACAAAGCCACTGGTAAAGAGGCAGGCGCAGTGTTTATGCCCACGGGACAGACCGGCTCGCCGATGACGTACATGGTAAACGGCAAGCAATATATTGTGATCGCGATCGGCGGCCCGAACTTCCCCGGTGAGTTGGTGGCGTACAAGCTGCCGGACTGAGGAAGCGCCATCATTTAAGTCCATGTGGCTCGGACGCACTTGCGGCGCTTGGGGGCACTTTCGAGAGCGATCTTTATTTTTTCCGCTAAGCCTACCGCCATGTAGGGTTTTTGAATGAAGCCGGCGAGCCCTTTATCCGTGAACCGCCGGGTCGCTTCAGCCTCGTTGTAGCCGCTCGAGAGCACGATGGGAATGTTCGCTCGAATACCTTTGAGACGGACGAGTGTCTCCTCACCCGACATCACCGGCATGGTCATGTCTAGAAGAACGGCATCGAACTCGTCGCCGAGCGGCTGAAACAAATCCAAGCCTTCCTTGCCATTCGCCGCTACCACCACCCTGTATCCATAGCTCTCGAGTATCGATTTGGCGGCCTGCCGAACCGCCACTTCATCGTCGATCACCAGGATGGTTTCAAACCCAGCCAGACTGACATCCTGACCGGTGTGCTCCACCGAAATCACCTGGCCTTCGCTTACCGGGAATAACACTTTAAAACTGCTTCCCTTCCCGGGAACGCTTTCCACTTGCAATGCTGCTTTATGTCCGCGCACAATTCCCAGGACAGCGGCGAGACCGAGGCCGCGGCCAGTGAACTTGGTGGTGAAGAACGGGTCAAAGATGCGAGACAGCGTCAGGGGGTCCATTCCACAACCTGCATCGCGGACCTCAAGCGTCACGTACCGGCCCGGTGCGACTCCATTCGAAGTGACCATCTGGTCGATATACGACTGATCGACCACTTCCGCCTTCGCGATGATAAGAACTGTTTCCGTCTTTCCCTCCTCCACCGCCTCAGCGGCGTTGATCACCAGATTCATGATGAGCTGTTGTATCTGCGCGGCATCTCCTTCGATCGACGGCAGATCATCCTGGAGTTCCAAGCGAAGCTCGACGGTTCTGGAAATGGAGGTCTTCAGTAGACTCGTGATCTCACCGACGAGTGCCGAAAGATCGAGAGGCTCGATGATGAAGCGGCCTTTGCCGGCATAAGCCAATAATTGTCGCGTCAGAGCGGCGGCGCGCTCGCTGGCATGCAATACGGCCTCCAGATTTTCGCGCAATTGGCTTTCGGAAGGCAGATCTTCCAACACGATACTGGCATTGCCCATGATCCCGGTGAGCAGATTGTTGAAGTCATGGGCGATACCTCCCGCCAACACGCCCAGGCTTTCCAGCTTCTGGGTCTGTTGGAGTCTCTCGTTAAAGCGTTTACGCTCGGTGACGTCACGCCCGAAGACCGCCAGCCCATCTTTCGTGGGATAGGCATCCACTTCAAACCAGAGATCGAAGGGTGTGTAATGCTCTTCGAAGTGTACAGAGACTCCCTCTTCCATGGCGCGGCACAGCTCCGAGTGGATGGTGGTGCCGGCGCTATTCGGGTAGAGTTCCCACACATTCTTGCCCAAAATCTCTTCGCGAGATATCCGGCTCAATTCGGTCGCTCGTTCGTTGACGTAGGTACAACGCCATTGCTTATCGCAGGCCGCGAACCCGTCGTTGATGCTTTCGAGTATGTTTCTGGTTTGCTCACTGGATTCCTCCAGTGCAACCCGTGAGCTCTTCAGAGAAACGGCCATGGCTTGGAAGGTCTGGGCGAACATCCTGACTTCGGCCGGACCGCCCACGGGCACGGGGCTATCGAAGTCTCCGCGTTGTAGTGAGCGCGCGCGACCGGTTAGCCGTTTCATAGGGCGCGCGAACAATTGCGCCAA
>Ga0068858_100003484_pt1 | contig 15604 bp, 16 predicted proteins | sample KBSSwiS12_FD_66589 | JGI IMG/M metagenome (GOLD analysis project Ga0068858, IMG submission 66589) | Switchgrass rhizosphere microbial communities from Kellogg Biological Station, Michigan, USA - KBS Switchgrass S1-2 | ecosystem: Host-associated > Plants > Roots > Rhizosphere > Soil ...
GCGTAGACGCAGTACGGGCCACGGCAGTAGGCGACGACCTCGATGTCCTTCGGCAGGGCGCGCAGATGGCGGCGCAGCTCACCGATCGGCACCGACCGCGCGCCGGCGACGTGACCCGCCGCGTACTCGGCTTCCGGTCGGACATCGAGGACAAGAACCTCACCGCGCTTCAGTCGGGTGGCGAGCTCCTCCCGGTCGATGACCTCGATCCCGTCGCGATCACCGAGATACGCACCGGCGAGGCGTTCGATGCCGGCGACGTGATCGACGGCCACGTCCCGCAGCGCCGACCACAGCTCGGCCACCCGCTCACTGGCCAGCGCGTAGTAGATGCGCGTGCCGTCGCGCCGCGTCGTCAACAATCCGGCGCGCGCCATCGCCCGCAAGTGATGCGACGTGTTGGCCACCGTCTGACCAAGCTCGGCGGCGATCTCCTCGACCGACCGCTCGCCCTGGTCGAGCAAGTCCACGACCTCGGCCCGCCGCCCGCTGGCCATCGCCTTGGCAACCTCGGCGAAGCCTTCGAACAGCGCGTCCTTGGCGGCCCGGTCACCCACGCCGCCATGGTCTGCCTTCCTGACCGTCTTTGTCAAGTATTCAAGCGATAACTTGACAACGCGCGGGATCGGGGCGGAACATGGGCTCGACCGGAGGTGGGTGGCATGACGAGCAAGCGGGCGGCGTGATCGGTCGGGCGCGCACGCCGATCGCCTTCGTCGACGACGGGCTCGGCAACTCCTCCTATCTCGTCGATCTCGGCGACCGTCGCGGCCTCGTGCTCGACCCGACACGGCACCCGGGCGGCTACCTCGCCGAAGCCGAGCGCCGCGGCCTCGACATCGCGTTTGCGGTGGAGACCCACCTGCACGCCGACTTCGTCTCCGGCGGGCGCGAGCTCGGCCTCCTCGGCGCCACGCTGCTGGTGCCGAGCGCCGGCGGCCATGAGTTCCCGGTGCGCGGCGTGGCCGACGGCGAGGAGATCGATCTCGGGGGGCTCACCCTTCGAGCGCTGGCCACGCCCGGACACACACCCGAGCACCTCGCCTACCTCCTGCTCGACGGTGTGACGCCGATGGCACTGTTCTCCGGCGGCTCGCTCCTCGTCGACTCGGTGGCCCGCACCGACTTGATCGCCCCCGACCAGACCGAAACGTTGGCCCGGTCATTGTGGCGATCGATCCACGAACGCATCCTCACCCTCCCCGACGATCTGCCCGTCTACCCGACACACGGTGCCGGGTCGTTCTGCTCGGCGCCCGCCGGCGGCGAACGCACCACGACCATCGGCCGGGAACGGCGCGCCAACCCCCTGCTCGCCGCACCCGACGAGGACGCCTTCGTCAAGCAACTCCTCGACGGCCTCGGCACGTACCCGCCCTACTTCCTCCGCCTCCGCGACGTGAACCGGCGCGGACCGCAGCGGTACGGCCCCGGCCAACCCGTGCTACCCGCCCTCACGCCGGACGCGGTGGCGCGTCTGCATGCCGCCGGCGCGTGGATCATCGACGTCCGAACAATCAGGGCGTTCGCCGACGGACACGCGCCTGGCTCGGTGTCGATCGCGCTGCGCCCGCAGTTCGCGAGCTGGCTCGGCTGGGTCGTCCCCGACGGGGCGCCGCTCGTGTTCGTGCTCGACCGGGACCAAGACCGCGCCGACCTCGTCCGCCAAGCCCGCAACGTCGGCTACGAGACGCTCCTCGGTGAGCTCGACGGCGGCATCGACGCCTGGAAGGCAACCGGCCGCACGGTCGCAACCGTCCCACTCGCACGCGTCGAACAGAGCACCGGCACGGTGATCGACGTGCGACAGCGCGGCGAGTACGAGTCGGGGCATCTCCCCGCCGCCCGCAACATCGAGACGGGTGCGGTCACCACCGACGCGATCCCGACGGGACCGGTCTCGGTGATGTGCGGGCACGGCGAACGCGCCATGACTGCCGCCAGCCTCCTCGCACGAGACGGCCGCGACGACGTGACCGTGCTCGTTGGCGGGCCCGAAGACTGGGCACGACACCACGGGCGCCTCGACCTCGGCCGATGACCACCACTGCGCCGCGCCGGCCGGTCGTGCGGCTCGGGCTTCGCGAGAACCTCGCCCAGTTCAGCCTCCTCGTCGCCGTCAACGCCCTGGTCGGCGGCATGGTCGGCCAGGAACGAACCGTGCTCCCCCTTCTCGCCGAGCGCACCTTCGGACTCACCGCATTCAGCGCCACCACCACCTTCGTCGTCGCCTTCGGTGCCACCAAGGCACTCACCAACCTCGCCACCGGCGCCCTCACCGACCGGGTCGGACGCAAGCCGATCCTGGTCGCGGGCTGGATCGTGGGCGCACCAGTCCCCCTGCTGCTGATGTGGGCGCCGTCGTGGGGCTGGATCATCGCGGCCAACGTCCTGCTCGGCATCAACCAGGGCATGACCTGGTCGACCACCGTGATCATGAAGATCGACCTCGTCGGCCCCGAACGGCGCGGTCTCGCGCTCGGCCTGAACGAGGCCGCCGGCTACGGAGCCGTCGCCATCACCGCCCTCGTCACCGGTGAGATCGCAGCCCGCCACGGCCTGCGCCCCGACCCGTTCTTCCTCGGCGTCGCGTTCGCCGCGATCGGGCTCGGCATCTCGACCGTGTTCGTGCGCGAGACCCGCCACCACATGCAACACGAAGCCGCCACCGTCTCGACCACACGGGACGCGAACGACAGCTTCGGTGTCGTGTTCGCCCGCACCTCGTGGCGCGACCGTTCGCTCGCGGCGGTCAGCCAGGCCGGCCTCGTCAACAACGCCGTCGACGGCCTCGCGTGGGCCATCCTTCCACTGCTGTTCGCCGCCGAAGGCTTGTCGGTCGCGAGAATCGGCGTGCTCGCCGCCCTCTACCCCGCCGTGTGGTGCGTCGGCCAGCTCTTCACCGGCGCATGGTCGGACCACGTCGGTCGCAAGCCGCTCATCGTCGCCGGGATGCTGATCCAAGGCGCCGCGCTCGCGCTCATCGCCGCCACCACTGGCTTCGCGCCATGGTCGCTCGCCGCCGTGCTCGTCGGCGCCGGCACCGCGCTCGTCTACCCCACCCTCATCGCCGCCGTCGGCGATGTCGCCCATCCGGCGTGGCGAGCCACCGCGGTCGGTGTCTACCGCCTGTGGCGCGATGCCGGCTACGTCGTCGGCGGCATCCTCGGCGGCGTCGTCGCCGACGTCTTCGACCTCCGAGCGGCGGTCTGGGTCGTGGCGGCATTGAGCGCCGTCTCCGGGCTGATCGTCGCCTTCCGCATGGCGCCATCCACTCACGCTGTGGTCGCCGCAAGCACCGAGGGGTGACACCCGGCGGTGTCAGCAGGCGACCGATCGGTACGGGCATGGGTCCCAATCGCCCTCGCGAGATGACCTACGACCCTTCTTCCGCCGGGACCGCGCCCGCCATCGTGGAGGGTGGAAGGAGCGGTGATGCCGGTCGTGCGGTTGTCGAAGCTGTCGAAGCGATACGGGCCGCACCCGGCACTCGTCGACATCGACCTGGAGATCGAACCGGGCGAGGTGTTCGGCTACCTCGGCCCGAACGGAGCCGGCAAGACCACCACCATCCGGATCCTGCTCGGCCTGTTGCGACCAACCGCCGGGCGGGCCGAGGTGTTCGGCCTCGACACCTGGACCGACGCCGTGGCCGTGCACGCCCGCACCGGCTATGTGCCCGGCGACCCCGGCCTGTGGGAGCGGTTGACCGGCGAGGCGACCGTTGTCTACTTGGCGCAGCTGCGCCGCGACCTCCCCCAGATCGAGCGAGCCCACGATCTCGCCGACCGGCTCGAGCTCGACCTGTCACGGCGGATCAGCGAGCTGTCGAAGGGAAACAAGCAGAAGCTCGTGATCACGCAAGCGTTCATGGGTGAACCGGACCTCGTGGTACTCGACGAGCCCACCACCGGTCTCGACCCCCTCATGCAGCAGGAGTTCCACGCCATCGTCCACGACACGACCGGCCGCGGCGGCACCGTGTTCCTGTCCTCGCACCTCCTGGATGACGTCCAGCGCACCGCCGACCGCGTCGGCGTCATCCGCGAAGGCCGTCTGGTCGCGGTCGAACGGCTCCAGGATCTTCGCGCCAAGGCCGTCCACCACGTGATTGCCAGCTTCGATGGTCCTTTCGACCACGCCGCGTTCGCGGCGATCGCCGGTGTCCGCGACGTGACCATCACCGGCGACGGCATCGAACTGCGTACTGCCGCCGGGTCGCTCGATGATGTCGTCAAGATGCTCGCCCGCCAACGCGTCGTCGACGTCGAGATCACCGAAGCCGACCTCGAGGAGATGTTCCTCGCCTTCTATGCCGGCGAGGAGGCAACCGATGCGGCCTAGCGTCACCATCCAGACCGCCCGCACACAGCGACGATCGCTCGCCGTGTGGTCCGTGTCGCTCGCCGCGTTGATCGCCCTCTACATGGCCGTGTGGCCGAGCGTGAAGGGCTCCGGCAGCTCGTTCACCAAGCTGATCGACGACATGCCTGCCGCCTACAAGGCGCTGTTCACCAGCGGCGGCGGTGTCGACTTCTCCACACCAGCGGGTTACCTGAACGTCGAGCTGTTCAGCTTCATGGCGCCCATCGTGGTGCTCGTCTACGCCATCGGAGCAGGCGCATCCGCGATCGCCGGTGAAGAGGACCACCGCACCCTCGACCTCCTCCTCGTCAACACGGTGAGCAGAGGAAGGGTCGTGCTCGAGAAGCTGGCGGCGCTCGTCCTCGGCGTCGTCGTCCTCGTCGCCGCCATGTGGGTCGCCCTGGTGATCGAAGCACGCATCGCTGGCATGAGCCTCTCCGTTGCGAACAGCGCCGCCGCGCTCGTCAACCTCGGGCTGCTCGGCGTCGAGTTCGGCGCGATCGCCCTGCTGGTTGGCTGCTGGACCGGCCGGGTCGGTGTCAGCCGTGCCGTTCCCGCCGCGGCCGCTGCCGCCACCTACGTCATCAACGGCCTCGGCACCCTTGTCGGCTGGCTCGAACCACTCCGACCGGCCTCGCCCTTCTACCAGTACAGCGGCCATGACCCGCTCCGCACCGGACTGTGGCCGCTCGGCGTCGCCGTCGCCATCCTCTCCATCGCCGCGTTCGTGACTCTCGCGACACGAACGTTCCAGCAGCGCGACGTCGGAACCTAGACGTGCCTCGACCAACCCCTACGGCCGCGCATGAGCGTCCAGCGACGCGATTCCGTTCGATGATCAGACGAGTCACGGTCGTGGCGTTGCTCATCGCGGCTGGCTGTGGTTCCTCGACGCGTGACGCCCGCCAGCCGTCCACATCGGCCCGGTCCTCCTCCACCTCGACGACCGCGTCCATGTGCGCGGCAGCGGGCGGCGTGGACGAACGTTCCGGGCCCTCCGTCCCCGATGCGCAGCGGCCCGTGTCGTTGTTGTCGAACGTGCAGGTGCAATCGAATGACTGTGTCGATGAGGTGTCGTTCTTGTTCATCGGATCCGCAAGGCCGGCATGGACCGTGGGCTATGTCGAGGGCCCGTTCGTCGCCGACCCGTCGGGCCGTCCGGTGGACGTGGCCGGCCGCGCGTTCCTACGAGTGCGGCTCGAGCCGGCAAGCGGCGTGGACCTCTCCGGGAGTGAGCCGCACGAGATCTACGACGGGCCGACGTCTCTGCATCCCGGAGATCCCGGCGACGTCGAGCAAGTCGCGCGGCTGGGCGACTTCGAAGCGGTGTCGACGTGGGTGATCGGCCTACCCGAGCGGCGGCCGTCCGACGTCGTCGTCCGAGGCGAACAGCTGGTGGTCCGCGTCCCCGCACCGCGACCCCGCACGACGCGATGCGCGCTGCCGGGTTCGGCGCTGTCGTTCGGTTACCCGGCGGGATGGTTCGCGGAGTTGAGCGAGCGTTGGGCGTGCCAGTACTTCGATCCCCACCCGTTCGTCGTCCATCCGGCGACGAACGACTTCCGCTGGGCGGTCACCGCCCAGGTCGCTGACGCACCTGCCGCGACCGTGCTGGCGCGGACGAGCGAGGGCGACTCGAGGATCACGTCGAGCGCCATGCGGGTAGCCGGCTTCCCGGCGACAAGGCTCGATGTCACTGCGTCCGGCAACGGGATGCTGCCAGCCGGCTGGAGGTTCCGCATGTACGTCATCGACACCGGCGGGAACGCAGTGACGTTGACTGGAGTGGCCTCACCGCCCGGACCCGGTGTTGGCAGCAACGCGGCAGCCCTCGACTCGATGGTGACGTTGCTCGGTAGACGTTGACCACTCGGGCCCGACGTTCAGGTTGCGAGCGCGAGCCGTGCGTCAAGCCATTGCGCGAGCACGGCGGCGGATGCGGCTCCGACCTGGCGGCCGATCTCGCGGCCGTGATCGAGGAGGAGGAGCGTCGGGATGCTTTGCACGCCGTAGCGGGCGGCGACGGGCGGGAGCTCGTCGACGTTCACCTTCACGACCTTCACCTGGCCGGCGCGGTCGGCGGCGAGCTGTTGGAGAGCGGGCGCGACCATGCGGCACGGCCCACACCAGGGCGCCCAGAGATCAACGAGCACCGGTACCGGCGCGTCGAGCGCCGCGTCGACGGTGGCAGGCGCCGCATCGACGAGCCACGGGAGTGGGCTCTTGCACACCGCGCACACCGGAGATCCGTTGGCGGCGGTGGGCACGCGGTTCTTCTTGCCGCAGGCCATGCAGTGAACGATCGCGGCCGTCATCGCTGCGCCCCGGCGGCGTCTTCGGCGACTTGGTCGTAGCTCAGCGTGGTCTCGATGCGGTGGGTGAAACCATCTCGTCCTCCTCAGGCGAACTTCATGAACATCCGCTCGACGGTCTCGAGCGGGTAGCCGTCGGCCGACGCTTCCTCGGGATGCTCGAGGCAGTACGTCAGGCCGGAGGCGATGAGCTTGAAGCCGGCCTGTTCGAGCGCCTTGGTCGCCGCCGACAGCTGGGTGACCACGTCGCGGCACTCCTGACCCTCGGCCAGCATCCGCTCGACCGCTTGCACCTGCCCGGCGGCGCGGCGGAGCCGCTTCCGTACCTCGTCGACCACTTCGTCAGGGAGCTGCACGCCGACTTCCTCTCGTCTCCTGTTGTCAACAGCATACCCCACCCGGTATGTTCCAGGTACCCCCTGGGGTATAGACGGAGGAACCCATGGCTGCCACGTCCGCTCCCACCCACACATCACCTGCCCATCCCGCGTCCCGGCCGCCCGACCCGCGGGCGTGGTTCTCACGGCTGGCGGCGTTCTCGGCACGCCGGCGTCGGGCGGTGATCGTGACGTGGCTCGTCGTCACGCTCGCCGCTGCCCCACTCGCCGTCACGCTCAACGGCGCGCTGTCCGGCGCCGGTTGGGAGGCGCAGGGCTCCACCGCCCAACACGTGCGTGACGAGCTCCGACGTGACTTCCCCGCCCTCGGGGCGGAGAACCCGGTCGTCGTGTACCACCAGGCGACGCCGATCGCGAGCGCACCGAGCGGATTGCACGACTTGGTGCTGGCGCTCGGACGCGCGCCCCGGGCAACCAGCGTGGCCGACCCGCTCGCCCTTCCCGCGACGGCCGGCTTGATGTCCCGCGACGACCGCAGCGCGATCGTCCCGGTGGCCCAGCACGTCACCAACGACGCCCAACGGCCGGTGGCGGCGGGGGATCTGGGGCGCTACGTCGCCAGCCTGCACCTTCCCGCGGGCGCCACCGCCGAAGTCACCGGTGAATGGCCGGTGTGGAGCGACTTCAACCACATCAACGAACAGGCCCTCCACAAGGCCGAACTGCTCTCCGGTCTGCCGAGCCTCGTCCTGCTGTTCGTCGCGTTCGGCATGCTCCTCGCGGCCGGCCTTCCCCTCGTGCTCGCCATCGCCGGGATCGCGATCGGCTTCGCCAGCCTCCACCTGCTGACAGCGATCACGCCGTTGTCGGTGTGGTCCATGAACTTCTCGATGATGATCGGCCTCGCCGTCGGCATCGACTACAGCCTCTTCATCGTCAGCCGCTACCGGGAGGAACGGGTCGAAGGAAAGGACGCGCTCGCCGCCATCGAGAACACGCTGGGCACCGCGGGGAAAGCGGTGTTCCTTTCGGCGCTGACCGTCGTGCTGTCGCTCGCTGCCGTCTACCTCGTGCCGGTCATGGTCTTCCGCTCCATGGCGCTCGGCATGATCCTGTCCGTCGTGGCGGTCGCCGCCGCGGCGCTCACGCTGCTGCCGGCGGTGCTCGTCGCCCTGGGCGACCGGATCCTCATCGCCAAGAACGTCGACGACCCCGACATCGCCGCGGAGAGCCGCTGGGGGCGTTGGACGGCGCAGTCGATCCGCCGACCGGGCACGGTGCTCGCCGTCGGGCTCGTGCTCCTCGGCGGCCTCGTCGCCCCTGCGATGGGAATGCGCCTCGGGATGCCCGGCGCGCACGTGGTCGACCGCGGCCACACCAGCCGCGACGGCTACGACATGCTCGTCGCCGGGTTCGGGCCCGGCGCCGCTGCTCCGGTGTTCATCACCACGCCCGACGCGGACGCGTCGCGGGTCGTTGCCATCGCCCGCGCCCACCCCGGCGTGGTCGACACCCAAGTGGTCACCTCGCCGGCCGCCACCGGGCGCACCGTGGTGCGGGTGATCGGCTCGACACCGGTCGACGATCCGCGAACCGGAGTGCTGGTCAGCAGCCTGCGCCACGATCTCCACGACGCGGTGCCCGGCGCCCGGGTCGGAGGGCCGGCCGCCCAGAACCACGACCTCACCAGCGTCCTCACCGGCCGCGCGCCCTACGCCATCGCGCTCATCCTCGTGGTGGCGTTCCTCCTGCTGCTCGTCGTGTTCCGCAGCATCGTCATCGCCGTCAGCTCGATCCTGCTGAACGTGCTCACCGTCGGCGCCGCCTTCGGGTTCGCGACGCTCGTGTTCCAGCACGGCATCGGCGCCGGCCTGCTCGGCATCGACCACCAGCACTTCATCGACGCCTGGGCGCCACTGTTCTTCTTCGCGCTCCTCTTCGGGCTCTCGATGGACTACCAGCTGTTCCTGCTCGCCGCGATCCGCGAGCGCTACGAGGCCACCGGCGACACGCGGCGCGCCATTCAGGAGGGCATCGCCCGCACCGGTCGACCCATCACCAACGCCGCGCTGGTGATGATCGCCGTCTTCATCGCCTTCGGCGTCACCGGACCGATCCCGCCCACGGAGCTCGGCATCACCTTGGCGGTCGCCGTTCTCCTCGACGCCACCATCGTGCGCGTGCTCTTGGTGCCCGCTGTCATGGCCCTCATCGGCGAGCGGAACTGGTACCTGCCCCGCTGGCTCGACCGCGCCCTTCCTCACGTCCACTTCAGCCACTGAAAGGCCACACCATGACCACGACCCACACACCGACGCGGTGGCCGCTCGAACGGGTGCTGTTCGCGCTCGCCGGCACCATGACCCTGCTCAGCGCGCTGCTCGCCGCGACCGTCAGCCCCTGGTTCCTGCTGCTCACTGCGTTCGTCGGCGTGAACCAGTGGGCCTACGTCACGGTCGGCGCCTGCCCCGCCTCACTCGTGCTGCAACGCGCCCTCGGCGTCCGGGCCTGTCGGCAGACGCGGTGATCAGCGTCCCTTCATCCGCTCCAGTCACCGCGGGCGTGCCCGGTGCTACACGCCCGGGCCGCCTCCCCACGTACTCATGATTTGCGGGCCGTGATCAGCCAGACCGCGCTGCCGAACCGAACGCCTTCAGGCGTTTCGTGCGATCGGAGCGCGGCCTTCAGCTTCTCGTGTGCCTCTGCCCGGGTGACTTCGTCGAGACCTGCCGACAGACCTTTGACCAGGCCGATGTCGCCGACGAAGTCGTAGGCCGCCTCGGCGTCGGCGCCAAACCACAGCGGCTCGTTGAACGACGTGAGTTGGACCGCCTCGAAACCGACGCCCGTCAGCAGGGCTTCGACATCGTCAGGGTCGGCCAGCGCGGCCGGGCCCGGCGCGCCGGGCGCAGGCATCGGCAAGTCACGCCCGGCGGCCAACGACTCGCGCACGACCATGATCCACTCGTTGGCGGCGTTGGCCTGCCAGACCAACAGAGCCAGCCGACCTCCCGGGCGCAGCGCCGAGCCGATGTTCGCAAACGCAGCCGGCCGATCGGCGAAGAACATCACCCCGAAGCGGCTGATCGCGACGTCGAACGTGGCCGGCTCGAAGGCGTGTACTTGCGCGTCGGCCCGGAGGAACTCGACGTTCGTGAGGCCCTCGGTGCTGGCCCGCCGTCGAGCTTCGGCCAGCATCGACTCGGAGAGGTCCACTCCGAGCGCCGACCCGTCCCTCGCGAGCCGTGCCGCATCACGAGTCGACTGACCGGAGCCGCAACCGATGTCGAGCACACGATCCGCCGGCGCGATCGGGTCCGTGTCGAGGAAGCGAGCCCAAATCGAGCGAAACTGGGTGTCGAACTCGTCGGCGAACCGAGTCCACTGGTCGCCCTCATCGCCGTCCCAGGCGTTCGCCATGTCGACGTTGGCAATCGGCTCACTCATACGACCCCATATCTACCTTCCTCAGGAGGGCGCGCGGCCGGGCCGCTCGATCCATGCTGGTGGGATGGACGCCGAGGAGCTGCGCAGCCTTCAAACCCCGCTGAAGGAGCGGTACCGCGATGACGCCGCCATGGCGCTGGTCACCCTGCACGCCGAGGGCGAGCTCGGTGCGGATGTCAGCTGCTCGGTCCAGACCGGCCGTGCGCTCGTCGAGGCCGGGCTCCACCCGGCCAGCGGCGGCGACGGCAGCTTCGCCTGCTCGGGCGACATGCTCCTCCAAGCCCTCGTGGCCTGCGCGGGCGTGACGCTGCGGTCGGTGGCCGTGAATCGAGGTGTCGACGTGCGCGGCGGGAGGGTCCGCGCCGAGGGCGATCTCGACTTTCGGGGAACGATGGGTGTCGCCCGCGACGCTCCCGTGGGCTTTCGAGCGATCCGGCTCACCTTCGTGTTGGACACCGAAGCCGACGACGAGGCCCTCGCGCAGCTGGTCGCAGCCACCGAGAGATATTGCGTCGTGCTGCAAACCATCACCGGCGGACCTCCCGTCGACGTCGCCGTCGAGACGGTGTGAGTGGCCGGCGCCAGCAGGGACCGAAAGGACGTCGTCGTGCAGATCCCGAAGCCGACGAGGTCGACCGCGACCGCAGCGTTCGCCGACATCTTCCTCGGACGCGCCGGCGGAGCTCGGTCGTCTCGTTCCCGTTGGGGAGGACGTGAAACCGCCGGGGAACCGCGGACCGCGGTGGGCTACGACCCGACGACCAGGGGAAGGGAACGCCCGTGACGAGGGATGCCACCTCGACCCTGCGGGCGCTCGCCAAGGAAGCCGCGGCATGCCGACGGTGCGACCTCTGGCGCGACGCCACCCAGGTCGTCTTCGGGTCGGGTCCGGTCGGGGCGTCGATGATGCTGATCGGCGAACAGCCTGGGGACCAAGAGGACCGCGCCGGCGAGCCGTTCGTCGGGCCGGCCGGCCGCGAGCTCGACGATGCCCTGGCCGACGCCGGGATCGAACGGGCCGACGTCTACCTGACGAACGCCGTGAAGCACTTCAAGTGGACAGCGCGGGGGAAGCGCCGGATCCACCAGCAACCCAACCGCGGCGAGGTCCTCGCCTGCCGCGACTGGCTCGGCGGCGAGCTCGCCGCGGTTCGGCCGTCGGTGGTCGTCACGCTCGGCGCCACCGCCGGTCAAGCCCTGTTCGGGGCGAGCTTCCGCGTCGGGACGGCGCGCGGCGCCCTCCTCGATCACGAGGGCATCCCCGTGGTGGCGACGATCCACCCCTCGGCCATCGTCCGGCTTCGCGACCCCGTCGAGCAGACGTCAGCCCACGACGGGCTGGTCGCCGATCTCCGTCGGGCGGCCACGATCCGCTCGTGAGCCCGTGACGGGACCCGGTGCCTGCCGCGTGGGTTGCTCCGGCTGGTCCTATGCCGACTGGCGGGGTCCCGTCTACCCGGCAGACGCGGCACGACGGACGTGGTTCGGCCTGTACGCGGACCACTTCGACACCGTGGAGGTGAACAACACCTTCTACCGCCTGCCGTCGGTCGACACGGTCGAGGCATGGGCCGCCCAAGCTCCGGCCTCGTTCGTGTACGCCGTGAAGCTCGGGCAGTTCGGCTCGCATCGGATGAAGCTCCGCGACGCCCAGCGCTGGTTGCCCAACCACCTGGACCGAGTCGAACGCCTGGGCAGCCATCTGGGCCCGAACCTGGTGCAGTTGCCCCCACGTTGGAAACGGGACGTCGCCCGTCTCGACGACTTCCTCGCCGCCGCGCCCCGAGCTCTTCGCTGGGCCGTCGAGCTTCGGGACCCGTCGTGGCTGCACGACGACACCTTCGCCGTGCTCGAGCGGCACGGCGCCGCCTTGTGCATCCACGACCTGCTCGCACGACACCCCTGGATCCGCACGACGGACTGGACCTACGTGCGCTTCCACGGACCCGACCCCCACGCCCGCTACGCCGGGCGGTACGGCGGCCGCCGGCTCTGGCGCACGGCGCGGCGATTGGCGACGTGGCTCGAGGAGGGCTCGGACGTCTATGCCTACTTCAACAACGACCGCCACGGCCACGCCGTCAGCGACGCCGCCTGGCTCCGCGAGCGCCTGCTCCCGGCGCGATCCGGCTAGCTGCGCACGAGCTCAGCCTGGCGAGCTGCGATCAGTCGTCGCTCGACATCGGCCCAGTGCACGACGTTCAGGACGTTTCCTGCTCCATCGAAGCGGAAATCGTTCGGTACACGCCCACGGACAGGAGGTCATCCCATGGCCACCTCCACCACTTCGCCGGGCATGACGAGTCCGGCTGTGCGACACCTGCGCGGCGACTACCACGATCCGACGTATCAGGCCTATCTGCTGCTGCGGACCACCTTTGTCGTCGCGCCGATCCTCTTCGGCGTTGACAAGTTCTTCAACTGGATGACCCAGTGGCCCAAGTACCTCTGGGTCGGGTTCCCGAACTGGCTGCATGTCACGCCCCAGCACTTCATGTACGGCGTCGGGGCGACCGAGATCGTCGCCGGCCTCGGCGTGCTGCTCCTTCCCCGGTTCACCCCCTACGTCGTGGCCGGCTGGCTCGCCGGCATCATCACCAACCTCGTCATCTACAGCGTCGCCGAGGGCGGGCACACCGACGTCTACTGGGACGTCGCCTTGCGGGACTTCGGGCTGATGATCGGCGCCCTGGCCCTGGCTCGGCTCGCCGCCGTGTACGCCCCGAACCCGTTCCGACGGGCTCGGACCAACAGGTGACGGACGCAACCAGCCCCAAATGGGCCTGGGACTCGCGATTCGTACCGCCCGCTGACCTGAGCCGGCCGGGAGCCGGGCAACGATGACCGGTCCGGTGTCGTCACGGCCGGTGGTGGTCATCACCGGCGCAGGAGCCGGGGTCGGTCGAGCCTGTGTGCGACGCTTCGCCGGCAGCGGGTACGACGTCGCCCTTCTCGGCCGCGGTCCCGACGGCTTGGACGCCGCCGCCGAGGAGGTACGGGCCGCGGGCGGACAGGCCATCGTGGTTCCCACTGATGTCGCCGATGCCGAGGCCGTCGAAGCAGCCGCGGCGCAGGCCGAGGAGACGCTTGGGCCCATCGACGTATGGGTCAACAACGCCATGGTGTCGGTGTTCTCCCCGGTACGAGATCTTCGAGCCGAGGAGGTACGCCGCGTCACCGACGTCACCTACCTCGGGGTGGTGCACGGCACCCTCTCGGCCCTGGCCCGGATGCTGCCGCGGGACTGCGGCAGCATCGTGCAGGTTGGCTCGGCCCTGAGCCGCCGGTCGATACCGCTGCAAGCGGCCTACTGCGGCGCCAAGCACGCCATCAAGGGGTTCAGTGAGTCGCTCCGCTGCGAGCTGCTGCACGACCACAGCACCGTCCGCGTTTCGATGGTGCAGCTCCCTGCCTTGAACACGCCGCAGTTCAGTTGGTCACGGACTCGCCTGCCCTGCGAGCCCAAGCCCGCAGGGCCCGTCTACCAACCCGAGATCGCCGCGGCCGCCATCCTTTGGGCCGCCGAGCACGGGCCTCGCGAGCTGAAGGTGGGCGCGCCCACCTCGCTCGTGCTGCTCGCCGACAAGTTCGCGCCGGGTCTGCTCGATCGCTACTTCGCCCGCGTCGGCGTGCGCGATCAGCAGACCGCCGAACCCGTGGCGCCCGACCGGCCCGACAACCTTTGGACGCCCGTTCCAGGCGACCACGGTGCGCACGGACCGTTCGACACCCAGGCCCACGGTCGGAGCCTGCAGCTCTGGCTGCGCACCCGTGGGCTCTCGATGGCACCGCGTCCGGTACGGGCAGATCACAAGATCGCCCGCATCCACCAGATGTCTGCCAACGCCGTCGGCTGATCTGGCACCCGGGTGAGCATCATCGCCCGGGCGCGAGCCGCCGTGAAGCCAGCGGTCGTCCGCCCTTCGCCCCACGGTGGAGCTCGCGTTCGCTACTGCTGCCGCAGGAAGCGGAGAACCGCGAGGACCCGGCGGTGGTCCCGCTGGCCGGGCGGCAGGTCGAGCTTCATGAAGATGTTGCGGACGTAACCCTCGACGGTCTTGGGGCTCACGAAGAGCTGGTCGGCGAGGCCGGCGTTGGTGAGGCCTTGGGCCATGAGCGCGAGGACCTCACGTTCGCGGTCGCTGAGCGCCTGCAGGGGATCCTGAGCGCGGCGCCGTCCGACAAGGCGGGCGACGAGTTCAGGGTCGATCACCACTTCGCCGGCGGCAACCCGGCGCACGTCGACGGCAAAGGCGCCGAGGTCCGACACCCGGTCCTTGAGCAGGTAGCCCACGCCACCGTCGAAGTCGTTCATGAGTCGCAATGCGTGGTGCACCTCGACGTACTGCGACAGCAGCATGAGTCCGATGTGCGGTGCGGTGGCGCGGATGGCCGCGGCGGCTTCGATGCCTTCGTCGGCGAACCCGGGCGGCATCCGGAGGTCGGTGACCACCGCGTCCGGGCACTCACGGCGGGCGAGGTCGACAAGGCTGGGCCCGTCGGACGCCTGGCCCACGATGACGAATCCGACTTCAGTGAGGATGCGGGCCAGGCCTTCACGGAAGAGCATCGAGTCGTCCGCCACGATCACGCGCACGGCAGCACCGTCGCGATCCGCGTGCCACCGCCGCGAGGGCTGTCGACCTGCAGGTGCGCGCCGAGCGCGGCGAGCCGGTCCGCCGTGCCCTGGAGCCCGCCGTCCTCGGTGCGGGTGGCACCGCCGCACCCGTCGTCGACGACCTCCACGAAGAGTCCCGTGTCGACTCTGCTGACGCACACACGCACCAGCCGGGCCGAGGAGTGGCGCGCCGCGTTGGTGAGCGCCTCGCCGACGAGGAAGTACGTCGCCGCCTCGACCTCCCAAGGCAAACGCTCATCGACGCTCACGGCGAGCTTCACCGGGATCGGCGATCGGTCGGCGAGCGTCTCGAGCGCGGCCGCGAGTCCTTGCTCCGTGAGCACCGTCGGGTGCAACCCGCGGGCGAGCTCGCGCAGCTCGGACGTCGCGTCGAGTAGCTGCGCACGCGCCGTTCGCACACCAGCCGCCAACGCCGAGTCGGCGGCGGCGGCGCGCTCAGCCAGCACGCCGAGCTCCAGCCCGAGCGTGACGAGGCGTTGCTGAGCTCCGTCGTGCAGGTTCCG
>Ga0068858_100003485_pt1 | contig 15603 bp, 5 predicted proteins | sample KBSSwiS12_FD_66589 | JGI IMG/M metagenome (GOLD analysis project Ga0068858, IMG submission 66589) | Switchgrass rhizosphere microbial communities from Kellogg Biological Station, Michigan, USA - KBS Switchgrass S1-2 | ecosystem: Host-associated > Plants > Roots > Rhizosphere > Soil ...
GCTGAACGGATCCGGTAGGAATCGCTCCGCCGTCAACTGCGGCCGATTCAGATAACCGCGCGCCACGCCCGCACCTCCCACATAAATCTCGCCCGCCACACCAATCGGCACCGGTTGGATCTCAGCATCCAACAGGTACACTCGAAGATCTCGTATGGGAATGCCTATTACGCTCTCGCCCTCCGACCCGATTTCCTCAGCCGTCAGTGAGCGATAGGTGACATGCACAGTCGTTTCGGTAATCCCATACATGTTCAGGAGTCGCGGCCGTTCCGCCCCGTTTCGTTCAACCCATGGCCTGAGTGCACTAAACTCAAGGGCTTCACCGCCAAACACTACCACGCGGAGCGTATGTTGCAGATCGGCGCTCTTCGCCTGCGCATCGATCAATTGCCCAAAGGCGCTCGGAGTCTGATTCAATACAGTGACTTTCTCCTGACACAGAACGCGATAGAACTCGAAAGGCGATCGCGATACGAGATATGGCACGATGACCAATCGGCCTCCGTAGAACAGCGCTCCCCACAGTTCCCACACTGAAAAGTCAAATGCAAACGAGTGAAACAGTGTCCACACGTCTTTCTCGTTGAATTCAAATAAGCTTCTTGTCGCGGCAAACAGCCGCGTCACCTGGCGGTGTTCAACCATGACACCTTTTGGCTGGCCCGTCGAACCGGACGTATACATCACGTAAGCCAGAATGTTGCCTGGAATAGAGGCCGCCTTGAGCCCCAAGTTGTCTGCCTCCTTCTCGGAGATCAGATCCCAATCACTGTCCAAAAAGACGACCTCGCCAGAGAAGTCCCGCAGCTTCTCTCTCAGAGATCCTTGCGTGACCACGACGGTCGGCGCGGAATCCTTCAGCATATACAGGAGACGCTCTGCCGGATACCTTGGGTCCAGTGGGACGTACGCGCCTCCGCTCTTCAGGACGCCGACGAGTCCGATTACCATCTCCAGACCGCGCTCGACATACACTCCCACCAACTCGCCCAGACCCACTCCCTTGTCCCTCAAATACCGTGCCAGCTGATTGGCTCGCGCATTCAGCTCAGCGTAAGTGAGTGACTGTCGCTCGTAAGTCACCGCCACCTTGAGTGGCGACCGCTCCACCTGCTCCTCGAACAACTCATGAATGAGCTTCCGCGCGGGAAAGACAGCATCGGTTGCGTTGAATAAATGAATGACTTGATGCCGCTCGTTGTCGGGGAGAGTCGAGATCGAAGTCGCCGGTGCTTCGGGCGTCTGCTCCAGTGCATTTACAAGTGACCGGAGCGCTTCATGTAAGTGAGCGGCTACTCGAGAGGGAACCACCCGCCGATCAGTCTGCACGGTGAGTGAAAATCCAACGCCGAGGTCGTCCACGGAGACGGTCATCGGATAGTTGGTCCGGGAGCACGCATTTCGCGGTTCCACTCCCGCCGCGCGGGCCCACGCACGTTCCGGTTGGAATACTCTATGGCGAAAATTCAGCACGGAAGTGAACAAGGGAACTGATCCCTTGATACGAGTGCATCGCTGCGCCAGTACGAGCGAGCATTGTTCATAGCTCAACAGTTCCCGCAATTCTCGGTGCACCCCTAAGACTAGCTCTCTGACCGTCGAGCCCGCGAGGCGCACTCTGACTGGCAACGTGTTGACGAAGAGTCCCAGCGTGTGCTCCACACCCGCAACTCCCTGCAATCGGCCAAGTAGAACCGTGCCAAAGACCACATCATCCCGAGCACATGCCCGCGCGACAACTGCGGACCACGCGGCATGAAACAGGGTCGCCACGCTTACACCGAGATGCCGCGCCTCAGCACGTACACGTGTTGCGAGCATTGGATCCACATCTCGGCTCGCCTCCTCGATTCTGCCAACACACCCGTAAGAGTCCTCGAGGCCGAACGGCGCCGTGGTTTCCTCGACGTCTCCGAGTTTCAGACAGAAAAACGCCTCCGCAGCACGACGGTCCACCTCTTTCAATGCCCGTGCGACATACTCACGATGGGCGCGCGGCTTGGGCAACTCCTCCTCCCTGCCTTCGAGGTAGGCTACCACCTCGGAGATCAAGATCCCCATCGACACCTCGTCCTCGATCATGTGATGGAGTTGCAACAGGGCATACCAGCGGCCGCCGTCCACGTCGGCGGCGACCTGCAAGCGCATTAGGGGTGCTTTCCGTAAGTCAACCTTCTGCCTTTCGGGCTTGATCCATTCCTCGATTTGCTGCGTCGGATCGAGACTGTACGCCAGCGCGATTTCCTCTACCGCAAGAGTCGCTTTCCGGTACACGACTTGCACCGGATGTGGCAACTGCTCCCACAGAATCGCTGTACGCAGCGGGTCATGACGATCGACGACACTCTGTAGTGCGGCAATTAGTTCCTCCAGCCGCTCGCGCGAGGAGATCGATAACAACATGGTTTCGACATACGTGTCTCCCCCCTGTCTATCCAGCAAGTGGTGAAAGAGCAGGCCTTCCTGAAGGGGGGCCAGAGGGTAAATATCTTGGACGTTACTTGCACCGTAGGGTACAGCGTTGACGATTCGTTGGATCTCCTGCGCGCTCAACTCAACCAGATTCAGCATCTCGGGCGTGATCTCATCACACTCGTCCGGGATCCCGTTAGGAGGCACTTCGGCTTTGCCGCCCACATCACTCTTTAGTGCGCTCGCGAGTTCCTTAAGCTCAGGGTTCGCATAGATGCTGCTGGTGTCAGCCGAGAGCCCAATGCGGCGCAGACGTTGTCTGAGGTCAAGGATCAAGAGAGAGTGACCGCCCAATTCAAAGAAGTGATCGTGACGACCGACGCGCTCGACTTTCAGCAACTCCTGCCAGATCGCGGCGAGCTTAAGCTCGATCTCACCCTGCGGTGGCTCGTACGATATCGTCCTGGAGGCCTCCCTTCCGGGTGCCGGCAGTACCCTCCGATCTAACTTGCCGTTCGGCGTGCGCGGCAATGCAGTCACCACCACGAACGCGCTGGGTACCATGTATTCGGGTAACACAGCCTTCAGATCCGCACGCAGCCCCTGCTCGACAGCAGGGTTGTTCCCCAGTGATAGCCGTGATCGCGAAGTAGCCGGGATATTGGCGCTCAACAGAGCGGTATCAACATCCCGATGCTCCCGCAACGTGAGGTACGCCACGAGTCGCTTCTCCCCCGGCATGTCCTCGCGCGCTACGACCACCGCTTCGCGCACCTCATTTAGGCGCAGCAGTTGAGCCTCGATTTCACCCAACTCGATCCGAAAACCTCGGATCTTCACTTGAAAGTCGCTGCGACCGAGATACTCGAGCATGCCATCCGACCGCCACCGGCCCAAGTCCCCTGTTTTGTAAAGTCGCGCTTGTGCGTGCGAGCCGAACTGATCCGGGATGAATCGCGCCGCCGTCAACTCCGGTCGATTCAGATAACCGCGCCCCACGCCAACGCCACCCACGTGAATCTCACCTGGGACCCCTATGGGTACGGGCTCACCGTATCGATCCAAGATATAGATCTGCACGTTCGGAACCGGACGGCCCACCGGGACCCGCTCGCCCTCAAACTTTCGGCACTTGTAGAAGGCGGCATCCGAGGACACTTCAGATGCCCCATATAGTGTAATGAATTGGCACTGCGGCAGTTGTCGCTGCAGCTTGATCAGCAGGTCCGCTGGCACTTCCTCTCCGCTCAAAGTCCAGGTCCGCAGGCCGGATAGGTTACTTAGGATTTCAGGGCTCTCTAGCAGGGAGCGCGCCAAAGAGGGCACGGTAATCAATTGAGTGACACGTTCCCTCGCGACGATGGCGGCCATCTCCTCACCGTCTTTCACGGCCTTCACAGGGAAAATGACAAGCTTCCGCCCATTGCACACGGCTCCGAGTGTCTCGAATACGGCATCGACGAAACTGATTGAGGTCTTTTGAGAGCAGATGTCTATTTCGGAATAGACCTCGATTTCTCGCTGGGTAATGATCCGATTGACCATTCCCCGATGTTCATTCATCGCTCCCTTCGGTCTGCCCGTAGATCCTGATGTGTAGATCACATAGGCCAGGTGCGTCGGGAGTAGGCCTACTACCTCGCGCGGCAGGTTCGTAGCGCTCTCCCGTGAAATATCCTTCCAATCGGCATCGATCCTGATCACAATTGTTTGCCCAATGGGAAGGATATTCGCAATGTGTTGCTGAGTTAGAACGATGCGTGGGGCGGAATCTTCGAGCATGTGAACCAGGCGCTCGAGTGGGTATCCGGGGTCGATAGGCACGTAGGCTCCCCCTGCCTTCAGGATGCCCAAGATGCCTACCACCATCTCGGGACTGCGATCGACACACAGCGCGACGACCTGGTCAGGCCCCACCCCTCGGGCCTTCAGATATCGTGCGAGCTGACTGGCCTTAGCATTGAGCTCAGCGTATGTCAGTGACTGCCCCTCATAGGCGATCGCAATCGCATCGGGCGTAAGCTGCGCCTGACCTTCGAACAGCTCATGGATCAGCCGATCTTCTAGGTCAACTGCCGCCGTTTGATTGAGTTCATACAGCGCCTGTCTCCGATGTTCACAGATTGTTATGTTGAAGCGCCCGATCGGCAGTCGAGCGTTCTCAGATATGCTGCCGAGCAGCAGCCCGAATGAGTCTGCTATACCCTCGATCGTCTCCGGCGCAAACAGCTCTCTTGCGTACTCCAGTGTGCCGGTGAGGCCATCTGTCGATTCCCCTACCGACAGAGTCAATTCCAACCGCGTCTTGGTGCTTCCAGACTCAATGCCGATCTCAACGGCCTGCAGACCGCATAATCCCGCCGGCGGAGTCCTAGAAGGACCGTCATCCCATTCGAACATCACCTGAAAGGCTGGCTCCTGCCGCTTGGCTTGAAGTTTCTCCGCGACTCGCTCGAATGGTACGTCCATGTAAGCTGATGCCTGTTCGATCTGGGCGCCGACCTGCTGCAACAGTCGCTCAGCAGTCGCGTCGTCCTGCAGTCGAATTCTCACTGCGGCGATATTGTCGAAACAACCGATGAGGCAGTTCGCCTCACGTCCGAATCGATTCGCAACGCGAATACCGACGCAGAAATCATCTTGGCCACTCCAGCGCGCCAGTAGCGCTGCCCACCCGCTCAGGAGTGTTACCGAGAGAGTGACGCCCTGGGCTTGCGACAGACGATGTAACTCTCTCGTTAACTCCGCTGGGAGCTTCAGCGGCACCACACCGCGTTCATAGTATTGGACCCACCGGCGGCGGGGCATATCCGTGAGCAACTGCATGGGCGGCGCATCCAGCTCCTGCATCCAAAAATCGAGTTGCTGCTTCAAGTCTTCGGAGGGCGGCCATCGCCGCGTGGGGTGATCGCCGTACGGCTGAGTGAGGGCTGGCAAGGGATCCGGCTCTCCTTGAACGATGGCGCCATATACTGTGAGCAGTTCCCGGATCAACACATTGAGCGACCAGCGGTCGGCGGCAATTCGGTGTTGAGTGATGAGGAACACGTGCTCTTCTTGAGACACCCGCAAAAGTCGACTTCGGACTAACGGCCCGGTCGAAAGGTCAAACGGAGTGAGCGCTTCATCCCGCACGACCTTATCAACCGTCACATCTTCGTTGATGAACTGCTCGGTCAGGGCGACCTGTACCCCGGCGGGCAAGATCACCTGCACCGGTTCCCCGTCTACCTCGCGAAAGGTCGCCCGCAGAGCCTCATGGCGAGCGATGATCCGGTCCAAAGCCGCCCGGAATGCGGTCAGGTCCAAGCTGCCAACCAACTGCACTCGCGCAATCCAATTGTGCGCTGTCGAAGCAACCTGCCGATCCGACTTCCACAACTCTTGTTGTATATCGGATAGCGGTCTCACCCGGAGCGGGTGCATCGGATAGGTACGAGTGTTTTCACGTGCTCGAACACCGGTGATGTTCCGGGAGTCGGTCAGATCCGAGTTCAACGCCTCGATCGGATCCGATCGGACGTCCAGGCTTCCTTTCTGGCTCTCCATTGCCTATGCCCCTCCAACGGTGCGGCTGCCACACCTCGTTACGCGCGTGATGTATCACTGTTTGTTGCTGGGTGAAGGCGGGCCTGCACGACCACATCATCACGACAATGCAGCACTCAGAGATCAATTGCCTCTTCGACGGACTTGCCTAAGAGTCAACTGGAGTCAACACGATAGGAGGGGGTGCGCAATGATTCCCTTCGCAACGGCCAGAAGCCGCTGAGTGCTCCGAGCATATATCCCTCTTACCTGAGGTTCCGCTCCCTTGTTGTACTGCCACTGATGAATGCGGTGTAAAGCTACAGCGCCAGTCACAATCAGGTTGTACTAGGGATGTCGGATATTCACCTCACGCGTCGATCATGTCAACGGTGCACTCTTTGTCTTGAAGGCAACAAATGAACACAACGCGTGAATTCTGCCGCTATCGCGGGGCATCCCAGCCTACGAGAAAGTCCGGTGTCAACGCCGGGGGTAAACCGCGCACATCCTGGCGGACGAAAATGGCACACCTCTCGTCCTCGATTTCCGATTCTCGACTTTGATTGCCGAGGCGGTCTGACCGCCTCGGCGGGGTTTTCTACATCCGATTGGAGTAGTGCCCGATACAGGTCAGTGTGTTGACGCATGCGATAGCTGTTTCCGCGGATGTTGACCAGGTGACAATGATGCAGCACACGATCGATGAGGGCCGCTGCCATCACGTCATCGCCTAGAATCTCCCCATTCCTCGAACCCTTTGTTGGAGGTCATCACCGTCGAGCCATGCTCATATCGTCGGTTCATAAGTTGGAAGAAGAGGACTGCGCCGGTGTGATTGATCGGTAAGTACCCCATCTCATCGACTACCAACACCGACGGATGGGTCAGAACTGAGAGGCGTCGGGTCAGCTGACCGGCCGCCTGGGCTTCTTCCAGCGAGGTGATCAGATCGATCAATGTGCCGTAGTACACCCGCCGGCCGCGCTGGGCCGCCGCAATCGCCAGGCTGATGGCCAGGTGCGTCTTGCCCACACCGGGTGGGCCCAGCAGTACGACGTTTTCCTTGCGCTCGATGAACCCGAGCTCGTGCAGACTTTCGATCTGTTCGCGCTTGATCGAGGGCTGGAAAGAGAAATCAAAGGACTCCAGGGTTTTGATCGCCGGCAGTCGCGAGGAACGCATCGCCGTTTGCAGTCGTCGGTTGTTGCGCAAGGTAATCTGGGCCGACAATAGTCGGGTAATCGCCTCGGTGCCTGCGAGCCGACCCCCATCGATGTCACCGAGGATGCCATCCACAGCTTCCAGGGCGCCTGGCATCTTCAGGTCTGCCAACATGCCGCGGATTACCTCACGCTGCGAGCGAATGGCGGTGTTCATCGGCGCGCCCCCGCAATCCGGCTATACACAATCAAAGGTCGGTGTTCGACAGTGGGCACGCTGACTCGCCGCGGTGAAGGCACCGGCATCGGAGCAATGGCAGATCGATAAGGACGGGGCGCGAGCGCCAAGAGCGTGCCGCGTTCATCACGCTCGAATCGAACCTGGGGAATCTCGTGCGTCGTACCATGGATCCGAAGGTTGGCTTTGTGAGTGAGCCAGAGCCCCAACTGCTCGTTCAGATCCTCGTCATTGAGGAACTCACGGCCGTAAAAGAAGCCTTCGCGAAGGTAGCCAACCGGACGTTCGACCTTTCCCTTGGTCCGAGCTCGATAGGGGCGGCAGGCTCGAATGCGAAATCCCCAGTGAGCAGCAAAGCGCAGGAACTGCAGGTTCTCGAAGATCTTCCCGCCAGACTCCCGTTGATCCTCGATGATGACGGCCTTCAGCTGATCGAACAGTAGCTCTGCCGGAACACCCCCGAAACGGGCGAACGCCTCCTCCAAGCCACTGAACAACACCGCCATGGTCTGGCGCGGATAGAACCGCACCCACATCAGCCGCGAATATCCCAACACCACCAGAAGGGCAAAGCGCTTGCCCCAGGGCAGCCGAAACTCGGCAAAATCGACCTGAGCCTGCAGGCCGGGCGGCGTCTCAAATCGAACCACCGGGTCCAACGGCGGTGTGGGACGAACTTGCCGAACAAACTCCTTCACTTGAGTGTATCCGCCGTCATATTCGGCAGCGCGGACCTCGTCAAACAGTCGCGTCGCGCTGAGCCTGGGGTACTCAGACAGGCGTATCTCGATGATCCCTCGGTATCGATCGATCTTGCGGTCGACGGCCGGGCGCGGCTTATACCGCACCGGACCGTTATCCAAATCTCGATCTAACTGATCCGTGTTGATCCAGTGATACAGCGTTCGCCGTCCGACACCCAGCATACGCGCGATCGCAGATTTGCTGAGCCCCTGCTCCAGGTAGTGACGTAACAGCACTCCGCGCTCCCATGAGTACATGGACGGCTCCACAATCGCCTGTGAAACCGCCAAATTGCCCCGTGCAATTTTGGCCCGCCAGAAGTGCGCAACTTACCCCCGCCGGCGACATCCGGAGGCCTGTTACTGCGGAGTCTGTCACGGGTAAATCGGCGACACCCTCTGCGGCGTCCGCTATCGAGTAGGGATGTCTCCATTCACTCCAACTCGGGCCCATGCTCGGCAGACACGTCATATTCGAACGGAAGCGCCGCATCCAGTCCATACGGAAAGGGCGTACATCCGCGTCACGCGCGACTCAAGTGATGCTCACCCTTGCGGTAGGTCAGTATTCGTGTGTCATGCAAGCCTGTGAGAGCGAAGTAATAGAAGCGGAAACATCTGGATGCAAATTGAGCACCATCCCCCCATCCTAACAGTGCGCAAGCATCCAAACTCCCGATACCGACAGCCTCGCCCCCGTTAGTCGGCAGTAGGTGTCCAGGCCGCCCGAAGGCCCTTCGCAGTTCCGATACGATAAAGGAAAACGCGGCCGCAAGCTCCCCTGCATCGACACGGTGATTGTAGACTCTCCATAACTAAGAAGAGGCTATGAGGGCGAACGAACGCCTCCCAGCGTGATCCGTACTCGTGTTCGTGCTCACGAACCATCCGTACTGCACGCTCACGCACTTCAGGTGAAATTGACTTGGTCTTCCCATACTCTGATCCTCTCAGGAAGTGAAGTCTCCGGGAATCCCGGTGCGGTTCACCATCCCCTCAGACGGAAAATCAAACAACTCGTTTCACTATCTCTAGGTGTGTACGCTAGAGAGGCAACGTTTTTGATTTCATCTTCGCAGCCAGGTGAGTTGGCTGTCTCAAAACGGGCCAGTACCAATTGTCGCCAAATCGAAGGTCGTTTCGGCACAGGGTTTCGCCAAGCGGGTGATTAAGACTGATCACCTAACGCGTGGCAGACAGCTGACAGACCACCATAGCTTGTATTCGATCTGACTCGATCCAAAGTCTCCGGCTCCTGCCTCAATGGCAATGAGTTCTGAAGGAACTCCCGCGAGATGGTTCATCGATGCGCATCTATGATGCTGTCAACGTCTGAGGGCTCCTCCTTGTAAGGGACGCGACTTGCGAGCAGAGGCGCGACTTGGGACGACGTTGCGTCGAGGTCCTTTTCGGATCCGCTCGGCCGCGCTGACGGGTGCGATGGTTCGTACGGCAACCTGTAGTCGGGGCTGAAGAGTGCTCAGGCCCATAGCACCGAGTGTGCGCACTTCCGCTGCGGGTGGTAGCGTGGTGATGGGTAAACTTTCGGTAGTCAGGACTTCGTCGAGTCCGCGCTGCACTCGGACATCCGCAGTTTGCACAACCCGCCTAATGGAACGACCTAGTGCGATTACAGATGCGACATGCGCGAGCGCAAGCCTCCCCTGCAGACTTTAGGGTGTCGATATCCGCTATCGCCGGAGACGCTGATTAACGATTGAGGGCTGTGCGTGAGTCGACTCGCGCCAGATGAGTCGTTGATGCTGCCGTGTTGTCGTCCACCCTGGCTTCACCGACGTGTGGCAGTGTTCCGAATATGGATGCCGTCACTCCGTGATTTCGCCGTGCGGGTGCTTTTCGGATACGGCCATTAGCTGGTCACCGTTAAGATTCAGTATGTTGCCGTACGCAGAATTGTAGCTCCATGTTATCTTGTCGCGACTCTTGATTCTTCGACTCAACACATACCGAACGATTCTTCTTGAGTTGTCACGAAAGGCAGTCTTAACACGGATCGGCCTTCCGTTGATTCTCACCTCGGATCCTGCGGTGAAATCACTCGCTTTCACCTCCTCGCTAAATGTGACATCGAGCCACTCTCCCCGCACGCTGGATGTCAGGTACATCGGTGGGGAGTTGACCCATTGCAGACGTTGAATTGTATCTGGATCGCCCGCGAATGAAGCGAGCCCTTCATCTACAATCGGGCCATGCCAGTCCACCGCCAGCCTCAATTGATCGATCTTGGCTCTGCGTTCAAGCTGAAAAAGCGCCTTTGAACTTGAGTGACCTCTCGCGGTAATGTCAAGATCCATTTCCCCAACCGTGGCGTCCGGCCGTACGTCAAAAATTTGCTCGTAATCATCGGTGACCGCGGCTAAGCGATGAATTGTCAATCTTTCTAGCTTTCCGTCGATAGCCATCAAGCAGTCGAGCGGAAAGGAGTTCTTTAAATTGAGTGGGATCCAATCGGGCAGATCCGCCTCTTCCGGTGGAGGAAATTGACGCTGTACGTCCACGTTATCAATGGAGACTGAGCCAATATTTCCAAGACTTTTTCGGTTCACCCAATGACCGATGTTTATTGCTTCATAGCGAAGGAAACCGTGTATCCCAGTTATCCGAATGCGATCAATACGCTCGTTGGTCGAAAGAATCCTTACACCTGAAACCTGTCCGGGCAAGAATGTCACATTGTTGATATCGACATCAGTAATCGATCCTTGGCCGACGTATGGACCGAAGTCGTTGCGCGCCGTAATATCGTCGGTCTCGTAATCGTTGGCGTTAATGGCAATTGCATCATCTCCAACCCGAAATTTTACCGTATCTATCGACACGTTATGCAATGGACCTTTCAGATGCAGTCCATCTGTAACTGCATACTTTGCGAGAGGAGCAGTAGGACCTCCGCCGTGATCAACGGTGACATTGTGGATGTCAACGAATTTTGCGTTCGCTAACATCAGGCCGAAAGCACGTATGTTCCAAAGCGTGGTGTCATACAGAGTGAAATAGTTCACGCCGAGAATCTGGAGACCGGCCATATACGAGCCATCTTCTTCCTTGTTTGACGGCCACGGAAAACCAGGTAAATCAGGGCGTGCGATATTTGCAGTCGGCTGATTGTCTCTATTGCCATTCAAAAAGCAGCCGCGAATTTCAATATGTTCATCGGTGATGCCTGCTCGCGATCGATGTGCGTTGCGAATAATCGCTCTTGCTGACCGGTCCCTCAGATAGAGTCCTCCGCCATTTGTACACTCAATTGTTGTATTACCGAAAACCTCTACGCCCGCAATTAGGACTGCACCATCAATTATGAGGTGCAGGGGGTGATCGCCCTTCGCTCGATTCAGAATCGACTGTAGAGCGGCGGTGTCATCCGTTCCTCCGCCTTTCATAAGATCGGAGTCCAAATGCAGTCCCGCTTCTGAGGCTCGCAACGTCGCGGCGGAACTGTGCGAAGGCAGAAAGGCGCAACTGATCGGCATCAGAATGGCTAGTGCGGCAACTCGACCCAGTGTCCTAGTCATTGCAAAAGATCGAATCGTTGGTCGCTCGTCGAGCGATGTGACACGGCAGCGGTTTCCGTCGCTTGGAGCTTGATTTCATCCCATGGCATTTCTATTCGCGTTGAGATCATAATCGTAACCAAAAGCCCGAGTTGTACTTACTGAACTGACGTACACAAGTCAGTTTTCCGCTATTAGGCAGTAGTGATGCCGCCCAATCTACTCTTCAGGGGGGCGTGACCGAACGGCATATGCGTAAAGTCGAGAGCAGCGCGTCTGAACTGACGCTTCGAGTGCGCATTCATTCGTTACCGGGACGGTTGGGAGGCCCGGCACGCACTCGAACATTTTGTGAGTTGGGATGGGCCAAGAGATAACGGTTTCTCGCATTTAGCGCGTCCGGTTATACATAGGCTCTGCGGTACCGGTGCCTGGACGAAATGTACCGATGGCTTTTGTGCGCAGCGGAATATTGTCTGGGTTCTCGTCATCGGCCAGGGTTAAACAAGGTGCTGGGCACTACCTGTCTTTGGAGATTTTGTCTCGCACGACATTTTGTAGTTCTTAGGTAACCATTCTACATCGGTGACATAACAAGAACACGTTCGTACCAAAATGAGGGGCCCAGGGCGAATGGGTCAGTATGATTTGCAAAAAAAAGTGGGCCATATTTCGATCACAGTAGGTATGTTATTTAGTATTACTTGTGTTCTGAATCCAAGCTCGGTTGCAATTGTGAGCACCTGGCTGTGGCAATGAGCGGCGACCAGAAGACACTATGCGGTTCCTACGGGCGGCCATCCTTTCACATCTGTGCAATTTGTATGCTTAGAATCGTTGCTTTGGCTAACACCATATTGTCGGCTGGCGCGTTTGGAGTATCCGGAATTGCCTTCTGTGAAGAATTGTCGGCAGGAGAGACAGGACGTGGATTCTTCGTTGAAGGGTTGCTGACTGAGAGTCGTCTTGCCCCATTGGGGCTCGATGCTCCGAACCCCCGCTTTAGCTGGCGACTGCGTTCCAATGAGCGTGCTAAGATACAATCCGCGTATCAGGTGCGTGTCAGCACCGACTTACATGACTTGTCGAGCGGACGACACCTTCTGTGGGACTCGGGGAAGGTCAGTTCTTCTGGATCCGTCCAGCAACCATATTCTGGACCGACGTTGCTATCCCGGCAGCGATATTTCTGGCAGGTCCGGGTCTGGGACGAGCGAGGCGCAGCTTCGGATTGGAGCAATCCCGCGCATTGGGAAATGGCTCTCCTTTCTAGCAACGATTGGATGGCGCGTTGGATTGCAGCGAAACAAGCGCCGGGGGGGCATGCGGCGGTGATGTTTCGGAAGCAATTTCACGTGCGAGGAATCGTGTCTCGAGCACGAGTGTATGTAAGCGCCTTTGGTGTGTACGAGCTTCATTTGAACGGAAGCATTGTCGGAGACCAGCTCTTCGCACCTGGATGGACATCGTACGATCACCGCCTTCAGTATCAAACCTACGACGTTACCGACAAGATCCACACGGGGGAAAATGCTGTGGGAGCGCAAGTCGGCGATGGTTGGTATGGTGGTTTCACTCCGATGAGGAGACTCTGTTTGCTACTGCAAATCGAGATCACCTACGCGGACGGCCAAGTGCAAAAGATTGGCAGTAGCGGCGAGTGGGAGTCGGCTTCTGGGCCAATCAGAAGTTCGTCAATTTACGACGGCGAAACCTACGACGCTCGATTGGAACGTAACGGATGGGACTCTCCGGGGTATGACGACTATGACTGGACAAAGGCATCAGAGCCTACCGCAGCCACAGTTGCTCTGGTTGCCCAACAAGGCCCCCCGGTACGTCGCATAAAGAAGTTTCATCCCATTCACCTTTATAGGAAATCGGACGGCTCCTATGTAGCAGATATGGGGCAGAACATGGTCGGCTGGGTGAGACTTCGCGTAAGAGGACCGCGAGGCGCGAGAATTGTGCTTCGGCATGCGGAGTTGCTCGATGGGCGCGGAAATCTTTACACGGAGAACCTGCGTAGCGCCAAGCAGACTGTTGAATACACACTTAAGGGCGGCAGCGAAGAGTCGTTTGAACCGCATTTTACGTATCAAGGATTTCGCTACATTTCAATCGAAGGATGGCCCGCAGAACTCTTGCGTGACGACCTCACCGGAGTAGTAGTTGGTTCAGACCTTTCCGAAACCGGGACTTTCAAGACGTCAAACTCGCTGATTAATCGCTTGCAAGAGAACATCGTTTGGAGCGAGAGAGGCAATTTTTTTGATATTCCAACGGACTGCCCACAGCGAGACGAAAGACTTGGGTGGACGGGCGATGCACAGGTATTCGCCCCGACTGCCGCATTTAATTCGGACGTGGACGAGTTTTTCGGCAAATGGCTCAAAGATTTGGCGCTGGATCAACGCACTGATGGACGGGTGCCTTGGTTCGTTCCAAACTTCGAACGTTCAATGGATATGAGCTTTAAGGACTTGCCCGAGCGGATCCAACTTCAAGTTCCAGATACCATGCGGAAATTTGGAAGACAAGAGACCGCTGGTTCGGCGGGTTATGGAGATGCTGCCGTCATAATTCCCTGGGTTCTGTACCTGAATTACGGAGACGTCCGCGTACTCAAGAATCAATATGACAGTATGGTTCGCTGGGTAGAATTCGAGCGGGCTCGCGCAGGAACCGACTTAATATGGGATGGTGACTACCAATGGGGCGACTGGTCGGATATTGGCGCGCCTGATCGATTGTTTCCGTATGGAAGCACAAACCCTGACCTCGTGGCAACAGCGTACTTTGCACATTCCGTCGACCTTCTAAGTCGAGTCGCTGACGTGTTGGGGAAAGTGGACGATGCCAAGCGTTATAGAGATCTTTTCGGAAACATTTGCGTTGCTTTCAATCGAGCCTTTGTGACTCACGCGAACAAAAGCGAAAGGACACAGACAGCTTACGTCCTTGCGCTGCGTTTCTCCCTTGTGCCCGAGCCGAGTAGAAAGAGCCTAGCAAGAAGACTTGCCGAAGATGTGCAACGCGAGGGGCGCTTCACGACAGGGATCTTTGGAACGCCCGGTATACTTTTTGCGCTCTCAGACAATGGGTACCTGGCGGAGGCATACAAGCTGATTCTCAAAACGGAATACCCCTCTTGGCTATACCCTGTGATACATGGAGCAACAACGATGTGGGAGCGATGGGATGGGATCAGACCTGACGGGTCGTATCAAAACCCACTAGTGAACTCCCAAAATCATTACATGTACGGTGCCGTTGGTGCGTGGATGTACAATGTGATAGGTGGAATTGAAATCGATCCGAACGAGCCGGCGTACAAACATAGCCTGATTCATCCCCGGCCAGGCAGCGGCATATCTTCGGGTAGAGCCTCGCATATGAGCCCATATGGAATGGTGAGTTCCGACTGGTCGATTGCCGGAAACTACTTTACGCTGAAGGCTGTCGTGCCGCCCAACACCACAGCAACCGTCGTGCTGCCCGATGCCACACTGGGGAAAATCTTCGAAATGAGCTCACCCCTTCGCTCCGTTGATGGAGTCGTTAGTTCTGCGCAACAAGGATCGGATGTGATCATCAAGGTCGGATCGGGTGCATATGAATTTCGGTATCTGTTGAAAACCAACGGCGACAAATGAGCGGAGTTCCCAGGATCTCGCGAAGACTCATTTAACGACGTTTGCTGAGCTTTTGAACTCCTCTAGACTGCGGCCACTGATGTGATTGTGACGGCGACCGGTTGTAAGGGCAAGCTTACCTTCCTCAACCTCAGCGAAAAGTGGGGAGCCCTATCTCGCAGAGTTGTAGGCGCATGTGAGTGAATCGACTGAGCCTGCCCTCGTTTATCGAGCATCAGGAGCCCTTTCGATTGCGGTGCACGTCAAGCTACCTGTCGCTTCATTTCATGCAGCCGAGCGCTTTTTCTCCTCGTGTACGGCGGCGTGAACGATTGAGTCGCGCTCCGGGTTCAGCGTGACGGCCGC
>Ga0068858_100003488_pt1 | contig 15596 bp, 14 predicted proteins | sample KBSSwiS12_FD_66589 | JGI IMG/M metagenome (GOLD analysis project Ga0068858, IMG submission 66589) | Switchgrass rhizosphere microbial communities from Kellogg Biological Station, Michigan, USA - KBS Switchgrass S1-2 | ecosystem: Host-associated > Plants > Roots > Rhizosphere > Soil ...
AAACCAACGATTAACGCAGAGTTCGCTGAGACCGCAAAGAGCCGGAAATGTTGGGTCTGCGAACTCTGCGGTCTCTGCGTTGACCGTCGTATTCCCAATTCTGCAACGCGCTCTAAGGTTAAAGTCGAACTTCTTCACTCAGAGCACGTTGCAAAATTGATTTCAGAACAACCAATTCTGCAACCCGCTCTAAGTTCTGAGTTCTCACTTCAGGGAGCGGCGTTCTGGCCTTCAGTGAAGAGTGTCGCCCGCCGCACTCGCTCTCCCTTGAACACGACCACCGAGATCCGTTCCGTCGTCGTGATGTCGGCGAGGGGATTGCCGTCGACGATGAGGAGGTTGGCGTCGTGCCCTTTGGCGACGAGGCCGATCCGCGATTCGGCGCCGAGCAGGCGAGCCGCGTTCCACGTCGCCGCCTGCAGCGCGGCTGACGCGGGAATCCCGGCGGCCACCCAGAGCTGCAGCTCGTGTTGAATCGTCGGCCCGTGGAAGACGAGCGGGTTGCCAGCATCGCTGCCGGTCACCAGCGTCACACCGGCGTCGTACGCGCGCTTGAGATTCTCGCTCTCGAGCGCGAGGAGCCGGCGCATCGCCCGGTCGGCATCGCCCGCCCGCGTGGCGCGCTCGCGCACCATCGCGCGCGTGGGGATGAGCACTCTTTCCGCGACAGCCTGCTGCACGAGCGATCGATCGAGCAGATCCTGTCGTCCCTCCTCCAGTTGCGCCCTCGCGTCCCACACCGAGAGCGTGGGATCGTAGGCAGCGCCTGACGCTTTGATCCGGCGCAGGAGCTCGTCGGAAATGCGCTCGCGAGGACCGTGTTCGATGCCTGCGGCTCCGGCGTCGAGCGCGTCTGCCACGTCGCGGCCGGTGGCCGTGTGCACGACGAGCGGCAGGTGCTCGGCGTGCGCCTGGTCGCCGATGGCTTTCAGGATCGTCGTGTCGAGCCGCTCGAGAAGCGGGCCGCCGGCGAACCCCGTTTCCAGAATGGCTTTCAACCCGTCGACGCCGGCCGCCTTCAACGCCACCACCTGCTGGCGAGCCTCGTCGGCGGTCTTCGGGGTGCGGGCGATCTGCGCCTCGAATGCCATTCGCAGGTTCGACGGAAGCAACTGCGCGTACTCCGTGCCGTGGCCTCCCGCGGCGGTGAACATCGGGCCGGAGACGAAAAGCTCTGCGCCGAGCCGCTCGCCGACGGCCACCCTGTTTCGAGCTTCGAGCGACAGGTCCAGCGCATCACCGGCGCTCTTCACTGCCGTCACGCCCGAGTACAGATACTGCGCCAGGGCGCGTGGCATGGCGTCGGCTGACACGTACTCTTTCGGATCCGAGTACACACCGCCCGGGGAACCGAGATGGACGTGGACGTCGATCAGCCCGGGCAGCACCGTCTTTCCGGCGCCTTCGACCGTTTCCGCGTTGAGAGACGCGGGATCTGGCACGGCGCCGTCGTAGACCTCTGCGATCTTGCCGTTGCGGACCAGCACGCCGCCGGATTCGATCACCCGTCCATCGCCGATGAAGATACCGGCGCCGCGGATCAGGAACGTCGATTGCCGCATCGCGTCGCGATACAGCCCCTGCGTGCGCGTCCGCTGCGACTTCGTGCGCACTTCCTGCAGGCCGAGCACCACGAAGGGGACCATGACGGCCGCGACCCACGCTTTCGCGGCCGGCTTGATCGGTTGCTCCTTCTCCCATCTGAACAACTGCTTCGCCACGAAAGTGGACACGACGAGCGTGACGAGAAGCGCGGCCAGCGGCACCAGGTTGGCTGCGAGCGATTCCTCCCGCTGGAGAATGCCCTGGATGCCGTTGACCAGATAGAACGCCGGGAGAAAACCGGCGACCGTCTGCGCCCACGGCGGCAGGACGGCAATCGGGATCGTGGCGCCGCTGAGAAACATCATCGGCATGTAGCACAACTGCACGAGGATGTTGCTTTCGGCGGTGGAGTTGGCGACGGCGGCGATGATCAGGCCGATGGCGCGGAACGTGATCACCGCCACCGAAAGGAACATGAAAAGCGAAATCGGACGCGCCGGCAACGGCATCCGCCAGATCGCGTGCGCGAGGCCGATCATCATCAGGAGATTCGGCACGTACAGCAGCCACCCGGTGACGAGCGATGCGGTCAGAACCGGCAGCGGGCTGATCGGCGCGACCTTGAAGCGACGCAGAATGCCGGCCTCTCGATCGATCACCGTCCTGATTCCGGCGCCGAACAGTCCGTTGCCGAGGACGCCAATCACGAGCACGCTGGTGACGACGAGCGTCGCGAGCCCGACGGAGCGTTCGGCGTGGAGCATCCCGCCCAGTCCGAAAAAGAACGCGAGGGGGAAGAGATAGTTGAAGAAAATGACCGCGCGCTCCCGCAGCGCGAGGCGCAGGTCGTTGGCGATGAGCGCGAGGTACGGCGTCATTCCCGGAGGCTCTTGCCGGTCAGCTCGATGAAGACATCCTCGAGCGTCGGCCGCTTGAGGTGCACGTCGGTGAGCTCGAGCGCCTGCTGGTCGACCCACTTGACCAGCTCCACCAGCGCCCGCGCAGGATTGCGCGCGGATACGACCAGTGTGTGCCGATCAGCGGAAATCTGCAGATGGTCCGCTTCGCCAAGCGCCGGCCGCTGGCCCTCCGGCACTGCCGGGGACACGCGGATTTCGAGATGGCTTGCGCCAATCGTCCGCGTCTGCACTTCGGCCGGCGTCCCCATCGCGATGATGCGCCCTTCGTCGATGATCGCGACGCGATCGCAGAGCCGCTCCGCTTCTTCGATGTAGTGCGTGGTGAGCAGGATCGTCCGGCGTTCAGCGCGCCATTCCTGCACCAGCTGATGGATCTCGTGACGCGCCTGCGGGTCGAGACCGCTCGACGGTTCGTCGAGGAACAGCATCTGCGGATCGTTGACCAGCGCGAGTGTCAGCGCCAGCCGCTGCTTCTGGCCGCCCGACAGCTTCGCGTACGCTGTGTCTCGCTTGTCCCACAACTGCAACCGCTTGAGCAGGCCATCGCCGTCGACGTGGCGCGAATAGAGGCTCGCGAACAAGCGGACGGCTTCGACGACCGTGATCTTGTCGGCCAGGCGCGTCGATTGAAGGCAGACGCCGATGCGGTCTTTCAGCCGCCGGCTGTCGCGCGCCGGATCGATGCCCAGCACCGAGACATCGCCGCCCGATCGCGGCCGCAGCCCCTCGAGAATCTCGACGGTGGTCGTCTTGCCGGCGCCGTTGGGGCCTAGAAGGCCGAAGACCTCGCCGGTCTTGATCTCGAAGTCGATGCCTTTGACCGCGGGAAACGCGCCGTAGCTCTTGGTGAGATTTCTGACCGCAACAGCGACTGACACTCAGTCGACTATACGCGAGCGCCGGCGAATTGTTCGAGGGCGCGGCGGACCATGGCCGGTCCACGACTACCGTTTCCGGGCGAGCAGCCGTTCCACCCGGGCGTACGTCGCAAGGATCTCGTCGCCCGATTGCTCCATGTCGGGACCGGTCGCGGGGTCGTGGCGCTGCAACAGACGGAGGACGTGTGCGAACCACAACGTGCGCGGCTCCCGGCCTGTGCGGCTCTTGCGGAGGAATTCGATGAGCGATCGCATCGCACGGGCGCGGAGGGCGCCCGACGGGACCACGTCCAGGTAGACGTCGAACAGGATCGCCTTCTCGTCCAGGTAATCGCGATCGACCGGCTCGTGCACGCCGTTCCACAGCTCGAGGTCCAGCAGATACGACTGTGCCTGCATCTGCCACTCGCTGCTGCGTTTGATGAGGACGGCGCGAGCCCCCGTCCCGCCGGCATCGCGAAGGCGGACGACCGCCAGGTAGAGCCGCTGTGCGTCGGGCGTCTGCCAGTAGCGGTCGACCGCCGCCCTGCCGAGCACTTTCGCCGGCCGCGTCTCGTTTACCGCGATCGGCAGCACGACGTCGCGCGGCAGCTCTTTGCGACGCACGATGTCGTTGAACGATTCGGTGATCGACCCCTCGCTGGAGCTGTCGCCGCAGCGTGCGGCCGACAATTCGGCGGTCAGCAGCTTGCGCAGCGTGCGCATGACGGTTTCGCCGAAGACGCCCTCGTTCCGGTGCTCGTTCGCCAGCTCGCTCATCTTCGACACGATCTCGAGACCGTAGGTGGAGAACCCGCGCGCGTCGCGATCCAGGTGTTCGACGATTGTCTGCAGCGTGGCGTCGAGGAAAGCGGCGTCGAGGCGGCGCAAATGCAGCGCGCGCACCGCTTTGGCGATGGCGGGCACTTCAGAAGGCAGATGCGCGCGCCAGAGGTAGAGCGCGAAGAATCGGAGGGCCTCTCCGTCGCCGTCCGGGCTCGACTCCGGTCCAAAGGTGCCTCGGGCGATCGTGGCCAGCGCGGCATAGTACTCGTCGGCCACCGCCACGAGCGCACTGTCGCAGGAGGCAGCCGGAAGGTAGAAATCGATCCACTCGAACAGCTCTCGTGCGCGCGCGGGATCGACCGGCACCATCGCCAGCGCCGCGCGGATTTGCAACGTCAGCACGTCGAGTCCCGTCGCGTACGCTCGCGTGTATCCGCCCGCGCGGCTGTCGATCGGCGTTTGCGGCGGTGGCGCCGCACGCTGGTACGGCTCCTGGGCGCCGTACGCGCGCATGAACGCGGCGTCGAGCAGCGTGCGCTTCTCGGTGCGGTCCTCGATCGCCGGCGAGCCGGCGAGCCGGATCAACAGGTCGGCGGCGAACTCGGACGGCAACGCGGACGCGTCGTTCTTCAGATCGTCCACGCTGAAACGCTCGTCGGCGCGTGTCGCCGCCACCGTGGCGGACCAGGTGAGGCAGCCCAGACATCCCCACAGCAGCAACGTCTGGCGAACTCGCATGCAGGTGATTGTAGAACGCGGCTGCAAGAGTCGGGCGACCACTTGCCTTATATAATTCGCGGCAGTGGTGTCGCAGCTCGCGACAATCGACGACGCCGGCTGGACCGGCGCGACGGCCGCCGCGCCGCACAAGCATGCCGAGACGCTCGAAGCGGGCGACGTGCTGTTTTTTCCGGGTCTCGCGTTCGACATCGCGTCGTCCGAGCTGCGGCTGTTTTCTCCGGAGCTCGTCGCCCGGTCGAAAAACGTCAGCTTCGATCCACGCAGCGGGCGTCTTGGCGGTACGTCGCTCGACGGCGCCGACCGGACAAGCCTTCGCGATCTGATCGCGAGGTTCAGTGGCGCCGCGTCGACGTTCGTCCGTGGCACGTTGCCCGCCTACCGCGATCGTCTGGAAGTGGGGCGCGCCAGCTTTCGGCCCGTGGAAATCGCGGGACGCGCGAGCTCGTGGAGAAAGGACGACACGCGGCTTCACATCGACAGCTTTCCGGCAACCCCTGTCCGTGGCCGGCGAATCCTGCGCGTGTTCACCAACGTGAACCCGCACGGCCGGGCGCGCTCGTGGCGTATCGGCGAAGACTTCGAGCGTGTCGCGACGCGATTTTCAAGCCTGCTGCGGATGCCCGTACCGGGCGTGGCGGCGTGGCTCCGCTTGATACGCGTCACGAAGGCGCGCCGCTCCCGGTACGACGCCTTGATGCTGCAGCTCCACGATCGGATGAAGGCCGATACCGACTACCAGGCGGCCGTCCCGCAGGCGCCGATCGATTTTCCGCCCGGGTCGACCTGGATGGCGTTCACCGATCAGGTGAGCCACGCGGCAATGGCCGGGCAGTACCAGCTCGAGCAGACCTTCCTCGTTCCCGTCGAGGCGATGCGTGACGAACGCCGCTCGCCCCTTCGCATCCTCGAACGACTGTTCGGCCGTTCGCTGGTCTGATTCGCTCGCGGACGCATGAACGCGCGGCTGAACCTCGTGTAGACTTCGACCTCGGAGTACCGAAATGCGCGGCAGACTCCTCGCCTTTATCGGCGGCCTGACCTCCGCGGTGCCGTTGACGACCGTGGCCGCCGTCGGTCAGACGCCCCCGCAATCCTCGAAGTCCGTTTATAGACCACCGGTCACATCAGTGGTCGATCCGGATCTCCAGGGGGTGTGGCCCAGCACCCCGCAGCAACGTCCGAAGGCCTTGGGCGATCGCGTTGCGCGCGCAGCCGGAGGGCAGGCTCGATGGGCCGCCGGGAGACCGCCGCAATGAAAGGTGGGCTTGTATGAAACGCGTGCTCGCGGTCGTCGGCGCTGTGCTGCTTCCTGGCCTTCTCCTGTCGCTGGCGGTCGCTCCGGCGGCAGCGCAGCGCGCGCCTGCGAAATCGTCCTCAACGTCGAAGGCGCCACGGATGCCCTGGGGCGATCCCGACATCGCAGGCATCTTCACGACCGACGACGAACTGGGTGTGCCGTTCGAGCGTCCGGAGCAATTCGGCAACTACGCGATGACCAACATTCTCAACGGCGCCCGCGCGGAGGAGATCAACGCACGGTGAATTTGGTCACTTGGTCATCTCGTCATTGATTGTCCAATTCATTGGCCATTCAACTGACCAGATGACCACCTGACCAGATGACTACCTGACCAGATGACCAGACGACCACCTGACCAGATGACCAGATGACCAACTGACCAGATGAGCAGATGGTCTATCGCAGGATCGTGGCCTTCACCTCCACGGACACCTTGCGATCGCTGACGGGATCGGTCGACTGAATCGCGACGACGGGCTTGCCGGTTTCAAGCACAAGCGCGACGCTGTCGCGGATCGACGTGCCCAGCAAACGGACGTTGCCGACGACGACAGTGCCCGCGGCAGGGTCGTTCGCGGGTCCGCCTGGGGGCACGACGTCGTATTGGACGGTCAGTCGAACGTGCACCTTGCCGTCAGCCAGAATCACCGGCCACGCGTCGACGTTGAACGGCGCGTTCGCCGGGCCCAGCCCACTCCCTGGCCCCGCGCCCGTGGGGACATACGTGGTCTGCGAGCGCACCGAGCCATTCAACCCATCGCCGGTCACGATGCTCACCGTTTTTGTGAGCGCCGCGGCTCCCGGCCGCTGATCGGTCACGGTGACCTCGATTCTCACATTGGTCGACTGGTTTTCGCGCCGGGGAGTCGGGTTCGATGGAGGAGGCGGCGGCGCTGGCGGCGGTGGCGGCGGCCCGTCGGGACCGGGAACCGGCTGCGCGGGACGGGTTGACGGCGCAGGACGGGCGGGCGGCGCAGGCGCTCGAGGCGCCGCGGGTTGGACCGTCGGAGCCGGTGCGGCTGGCGGCGCGGGAGTTTGTGCGGCCATCACGCCAATCGACGTCAGAGTCATCAGTGCCGTGAGTGTGCAGGCACGAACATTCATCGGATTCTCCTTCGCATGTCGAGCTACTCTTCGCCGATGGCCGGCACTTCGATACGCGCGAGGGCGACCGCCGGCACCTGAAGCGTTTCCATCGCCTCCATCGACTCCACTCCAATCGGGTCGATTTCGAGCGGCGGCGGCACAAGGTCGCTGGCCTGAGCCGCCGCATCGTTTACGCGTCCGGTCCCGATCCGCCTGACTGCCTCCGCCCCGACTCCGCTCTCCGAGCTTCGTCGAGGTCTCGCCGTAGCGCTTCGCGCGAAGGCGGACGGGACTGCCGCGGTCCGCCGAAGCGCGGCGTCACCTTGAAGGCGAAAGGCGGACGCCACGTACGATTGCGGGGTTACGGACGATCGCCTGACGGACGCGAGGGAAGATTGCGTCGACGAGGGCGCGACGCTGCCGCGTTTCGACTCGTCAGCTCTGTCGGGCTGCAGCCGGACGTCCGTTGCCGCCGACGCGGTTCCCGTTTCCCCTGATCCCGACGGCCGGACGGCCACTGGCGGTTGATTTCGCGCTGCGTCTTCCGATTTCCACCCGGGACGGACGATCAGGATGGCCACAATCGCTGTCGCTGCCACCACCACTGGCGACCACGCCCACACCAAACGACGGGACCACCAGGGCGTCTCGTGTGCCTCGACTTGCGCGAGCACCCGGGCGGTGAGGCGGGCGTCCGGCTCGCCTGCCGTCATCTGTCGAGCGACGTCGTCGATTTCGTTATCCCAATTCGTCATGGCCACACTTCTGCAGCTGTCTTCTGATCAGCCGGCGCGCTTCCGCGACCCGCCATTTGATTGTGCCGACCGGCGCGTGCATCATCGTGCCGATCTCCACATAGCTGTAGTCGCCGCTTTGCGCGAGTAACAATGCGTCGCGGAGCTTCGGCGACAGCGCCCGAATCGCCGTCTGAATGTCGCGGCGCAACTCTCCGCCGGCCGCGATTTGCTCCGGGTTCCGCTCCACGGTCCGGCTGGAGCCAGACATTTCGTCCGCGGCACCCGTGGCGCCGTCGTCCCTGGTCTGCCCGCCTTCTGACTCGTCCAACGGCATCATCCTTCGCCACCACCGTCCACGTCGACGATTGATCGCCTGGCGCCACGCAATGGAGAGCAACCAGGTCCGGAAGCTGGCCTCTTCGCGAAAGCTGTCGAGCCGCCGCCACGCCAGCACGAACGCATCCTGCGCGGCATCGTCGGCTTCGGCGTGAGATCCGAGCGCCGCCAGAGCTGCCCGGTAGACCGCTGCCCGATGTCGATCGACGAGCTGCCCGAATGCGGAGTGATCGCCGTCTCGGGCACGTGCCACCAGATCGGCATCGGTCACACAAACAGTAGACACGGGAACGAACGGGCTGGTTGGGTGTTCAGCTGGGATTCGGGGGTTGGGGGTTAGGGATTAGAGGATTGCGTGGCGGCCAGGGCGACGTAGAGCGGCAGGACGTCTGGATCCGATCGCGGCTCGAAATTCCTAATTTGAGTGAGCTCTCAGGAGAAGGACCGGGATCTTGACGAGATGACGAACGCGATCGGCTGTCGCGCCCCGGAGCAGGTCGGCGATGAAGCGGTGGCCGTGCGTGGACATGGCGATCAGATCCACCTGCTGCGCCTCCGCCGTCCGAATCAACTCGGTTGCAGGATCGCCCATGGCGAGTTGTGTGTCGACGGTGAATCCATCGGCGGTGAGCTCGTCGCGCAATCGCTCGAGGTAGGCGCGGTCCGCCTTCATCTCTTCCGACTCGCGCAGCTTCAGCTGGTCGAAATTGCGGGCCGCCCATCCGTCCGCAACGTGCACCAGCAGCAGCCTGGCGCCCGTGAGCCGCGCCAGCTCGCTGACGTGCGAAAGGATCGTGCGGTCGGCGCCTGAGTTCTCGACGGCGACGAGGATTTTCTTATACATTCAATCGTTCGGGTTCAAACGAACGTCTGATACAGAAGCCAGCCGTTCAGCACCGCGATGATCACGGCGACCAGCCATGCGAGCGCCTGCATCCAGCGGGGGCTGACGAACTCGCCCATCTTGTGCCGATCGCTCGTGAAGATCACCAGCGGGAACACGGCGAACGACAACTGCAAACTGAGAACGACTTGACTGAGGATGATGAGCGGGCCGGTTCCGCGGTCGCCGTACAGCACGATGACGACAATCGCGGGCACGATGGCGATGAGCCGCGTGATCAGCCGGCGGAGCCACGGGCGCAGCCGCAGGTTGATGAACCCTTCCATCACGATCTGCCCGGCCAGGGTGCCAGTCAGCGTCGCGTTCTGACCTGAGCAGAGCAGCGCGACGGCAAACAGGATGCTGGCGGCTTTTGTGCCGAGCAGCGGCGACAGCAGCTTGTACGCGTCCCCGATCTCGGCGACCTCCTGGTGGCCATTGTGAAACACGGCCGCCGCCATCATCAGGATCGCCGCGTTGATGAACAGCGCCGCCATCAGCGCGACCGACGAATCGATGGTCGCGAAGCGGATCGCCTCCGCCCGGCCCTCGTGCGTGTCGAGATACTTGCGCGTCTGGACGATCGACGAGTGGAGGTACAAGTTGTGCGGCATGACTGTCGCCCCGAGGATGCCGATGGCGATGTACAGCATGTCGCCGTTCGTGACGACCTCGAGCCGTGGGACGAAACCGGCGGCTACCGCGACCGGATCCAGCCCCGACAGCCACAGCTCGACGGTAAACGAGCCGGCAATCAGCACAATCAGCGCAAACACGAGCGCTTCGACGTAGCGGAACCCTTTGTGCTGCAGAAATAGAACGACGAGCACGTCGAGTGCGGTAAGACAGACGCCCCAGATGAGCGGCAGCCCGAACAGCAGGTTGAGCGCGATCGCGGACCCGATGACTTCGGCGAGGTCGCAGGCGGCGATGGCGATTTCGCACAGGACCCATAGCGCGAGCGTCGTCGGCCGTGAGTACGAATCGCGGCACGCCTGCGCCAGATCGCGGCCGCTGGCGATCCCCAGACGCGCCGAGAGCGCCTGAAGCAGAATCGCCATCAGGTTCGAGATCATGATCACGCTGAGCAGCGTGTAACCGTACCGCGCGCCGCCTTGCAGGTCGGTCGCCCAATTGCCGGGATCCATGTACCCGACGGCGACGAGGAAACCGGGACCCGCAAAAGCGAACAGCTTGCGCCAGAATCCAGCACCGCTTGGAACGGCGATGGAGCCGTGAACCTCCGGCAGGCTGACGCTGCCGGCGGGAAGGCGCCATCCGCCAATGCTTTGGGGCGTACCGTCTCTCGACGTCATACCGATGGGCTTCGATGAATCAAAATCTCGACCGATAGAGAATATCATTTTGAGCAATCAAAACAAGTCAAAACTGCTGCGGTGTGACGCCCGCCGGACGCTTACAATGGCCGCGTTGCTCATGCGCGTCACAGGCTCCGTGGCGGTGCTCGGGTTCATGGCGCTGGCCAGTGCGCTCAGCGCGCAGCAAACATCTCCTCCCAGATTCCAGTCCGGCGTCGAAGTCGTTCCCATCGACGTCACAGTCGTCGACGATCGCGGAAGGCCCCTGCCGGGCCTCACTTCGACTGACTTTACGGTTCGCATCGATGGCCAGCCTCGACGCGTGATCAGTGCGGAACTCATCTCGGAATCCACCGCGAATCGCGAGGCTGCGAGTCAGCCGGCGCCGGAAGACTACGTTTCGAATGAGCAGGCGGCCGGGCGCCTGATCCTCCTGGTGGTGGACCAGCACAACATCCCGTTCACGGCACTGCGTCCGCTGCAGAATGCTGTCTACGGTTTCATTGACGGCCTCTCCCCTTCGGATCGCACCGCGCTCATCGGTTTCGGGACCGGAGCGCCGTCCGTTACGTTTACCGCGGACCGCGACCGCTTGAAGCAGGCGCTCACGAAGATGCCGGGACAAGCCGCGGCCGATGGCACCACCCGCCCGTTTCCGATGAGCACCTCGACGGCGATTGCCATTGATGGTGGCGACACGCGAGCGCTCGCGGCCATCGCGAGCCGTGACTGCGCTGCCGAGAGTCTGCCGAGAGACGTCTGTGAATCCCAGATCAGAGCACGAGCGACGACGCTGGTGTTGAGCGCGCGTCAGGACGGCGACGCGACGTTTCACAACCTGCGCGAGCTTCTCTCGAATCTGAAAACGATCGAGGCGCCGAAGACCCTGATTCTCCTGTCGTCAGGATTTTTCGTCGACCGGGGTTCCGGTGACGCGGCGCGACTCGAGGAGCTCGGTGCATTGGCATCCGCGGCACGGACGAGCATTTACGCGCTGCAGCTTCAGGACCAGCTGATCGACATCACGCAGGCGGGGCCGCCGCTGATTGGTGGGGCCTTGACGGATCATCAGGAACGGCGCGCCGGCCTCGACGTGTTGACCGCTGCCGCCCGCGGCACGATTTTCAATCTCGGCGGCACCGGCACCGGCGTATTCGATCGACTCCGGTCCGAACTTTCAGGTTATTACCTGCTCGGGGTCGAGCCGGAGCCGCGCGATCGCGACGGCAAGCCCCACGCAATCCGGGTCGATGTGATGCGCCGCGGCGTGACGGTGAGAGCCCGCCGCACGACGCTCCTGGCGGCGGCGGGAGCCGAGACTCCCTCGCCGCGCGACGCCGTGACGACGGCGATGCGGTCACCGCTCGCCGTCTCGACGTTGCCGCTGAAAGGTGTCGTGTTCGCGCTGCGTGGCGTCGACGCCTCCAGGTTGCAGCTCATGGTGCATGCCGAGATCGGGGCGGACTACTCGGCGCCCCGGCGGGTGTCCGTGGCTCTCGCAGTCCTCGATTCGCAGGGTCAGTCGGTGGGCGATCAGGCCGCCGACGCCTCGCTGGCGCCGGCCTCGCCGGGTATGCCGTCGCCACTCGTGTTTACGGCAGGCGCCTCGGTCGCGCCCGGCGAGTACGTCGTCAAGCTCGCCGCCGCCGACGGTGAACGCGTGGGGACGCTCGAAGTTCCTGTGCACGCGTCGCTCGTCACCGCGGGTGCAGCCGTAACGGTGTCGGAACTGATCGCCGGCGGCGCGGTCCCCCCGGGCGATCTGCTGCATCCGACGATCGGACGGCAGGTGACGTCGGGCTCGCTGCAGGGATACCTGGAAGCGTATGGCCGTGATCTGGGCGCGATCCAGGTCAGATTCGAGATCGCCGCCGCCGCCGCCCTTCCTGCGATTCTGAGCGCGGCGGTCGCGGCCCGGCCCGCTGGAGATGATCGCGCAATCTTCAGTCAGATAATGCGGGTCCATCTCCTGCCGCCCGGACGGTATCGTCTTCGAGCTGTCGTGAGCAACGGCGGAAGATCCGTGAAGACGTTGACGCGGGCGTTCGAGATCCCCGCGCCGGCAAGCGACGTCGCTTCCGGCGCCGTGCTCCTTCCGGTCGAGTTCGAGACGCTTGCGCGTCCCTTCCGCCCAAGCGACGCACTCGATCCGACCACGCTGCAAGCCTTCCGCGCACGAGTGCCTGACGGCGTGCGCGAGCTGTTCGAGCAGGGTGTGTCTCATCTGCAGGGCGATCGGCCTGTCGACGCCGGCCTCAGCTTCAGGGACGCGGCACGGCCAGGCGCCGGCGGCGCCGTCGCGTACCTCGGGGTCTGCCTGGCGGTGACTGGTCACGACCCTGAAGCGGTGCGACTGTGGCGAGCGGCGCTCGCCGAGGCCGCCGACGTGCCTCAGCTCTATCAATGGCTCGGGGAGGCGCTGCTGCGGAGCAAAGACTTCGGCGAAGCGCGGTCGGTGTTCGAGACTGCGGCGCGCCGGTGGCCGTCGGACGCGCGCGTCGCGCGGTCGCTCGCGCTGCTGGACGCGATGTCCGGGCGCGGGGCGGCTGCGGTCCGCTCGATGGAGCAGGTGATCCGCGCCGATCCCGCCGACGTCGACGCACGGTTTCTGGTCCTCGAGTGGTTGTTCAGACTTCGCCGCGGCGGCGTGACCGTACACAGCGCAGATGAGGACCTTCAACTCGCGCGCGCCTACGCGGACGCCTATGCAAAAGCCAGCGGCGCGAGTCAGCCGCTGGTCAACCAGTGGCTCGCGTACCTGGAACAGCAGGGGACGCCGCCGGTCAGGCGACCTGGTAAGCCTTGAAGCGCTCGCGGAGCGCCGCCTTCTGGAACTTGCCGGCGGACGTGCGGGGAATGGCGTCGAGAAACTCGAAGGCGTCCGGCAGCCAGAACTTCGGAAAGCCGGGCGCGAGAAACGCGCGGAGCTCGTCAGCCGACGCAGTCGTTCCGGGTTTCAGGACGATGGCCGCGAGCGGCCGCTCGCCCCACCTGCTCGAGGCGATGGCAATCACCGCGGCTTCGGCCACGGCGGGGTGGCCCATCAGCGCCGATTCGAGCGCGACCGAGCTGATCCACTCGCCGCCCGACTTGATCATGTCCTTCGAGCGATCCTGAATGCACATCGTGCCGCGCGCGTCGATCGTGACGATGTCGCCGGTCTTGAACCAGCCATCGCCGGTGAACCGGTCGCTGCAGTCGTCGCGGTTGTAGTAGGCCGACGCCACCCACGGTCCCCGCACTTCCAGCTCTCCCATCGTCTGATCGTCCCACGGGATGAGGCCGTTCTCGTTGCGCGCCCGAATCTCCACGAACGGCGACGGGCGTCCCTGTTTCGCGCGATGCCGATACCTGGCCTCGTCGGTGGCGTCGCTCATGTCGTGAGGCATGTGTGACGCGGTACCGAAGGGCGTCGTTTCGGTCATGCCCCAGGCATGCAGGACGGGGAGTCCGTGGCGCTGCTCGAACGCTTCGATCAAGGCCTGCGGAATGGCCGCGCCGCCGACGACCATCGATCGGAGCGCGGACAGATCGTACTTGCCGGGATTGGCGTCGAGGAACTGCAGGACGCCCATCCAGATCGTCGGCACCCCCGCCGTCAGCGTCACGCGCTCGCGCTCGAACAGTTCGACAAGACTCTGTGGATCGAGATGCGGTCCCGGCAGCACCAGCGCCGCTCCCTGCATCGCCGCGCCAAACGGAAGTCCCCAGGCGCCGGCGTGGAACATCGGGACGACCGGCAGCACGACATCGTGTTCCGCCAGCCCCATGCCGCTCGAAAGGGAAATCGCGAACGTGTGGAGGACGAGGGAGCGATGCGAATACAGCACCCCCTTCGGGTTTCCCGTGGTTCCCGTCGTGTAACACATCGCCACGGCGGTCCGTTCGTCCGGGTCGGGCGCGTCCTCGATCGGCTCGGTCTCGGCCAGCAACGACTCGTACTGCAGGTAAACGTAGTGTCCGGCTTCAGCCGGACCGTGATCCCCGGTCTCAAGGGGACCTTCCTCCCCGCCGAACACAATCACGCGATTGACGTGTGTCAGCGGCGCGATCTTCTCCCACAGCGGCAGCAATACGCGATCGACGATCACCACCCGATCGTCAGCGTCGTTGACGATGAAGGCGAGCTCGTCGGGATGCAGCCGCAGGTTGAGTGTGTGGAGCACGCCTCCGGCCAGCGGAATTGCGAAGTATGCTTCGAGATGCTGATAGTTGTTCCACGCCAGCGTGGCGACCCGGTCGCCGGGCTGGATGCCGAGACGCTGCAGGGCGTGTGCAAGGCGCCGCGTGCGGGCGGCGAAATCGCCGTACGTGTACCGATGGATCGTCCGGTCCGCGCGGCGTGTGACGATCGATCGCCGTGGGAAGATTCGCTCCGCGTGACGGAAGATCGCCGCCAGCGTGAGCGGGAAGTCCATCATCAGGCCCTGCATGCTGCGGATTCTAGATCAAGGCGGGTTTTTCCACTTCACTTCGCCATTCATCAATGGCACGATGCGATTCGAAGGCGGGGGCGCCAGCGAAAGTGGCGCCGCAGGAGCTTCTCATGGCTGAACGCGTGCAGACCTACAAGAACCATCGTCGATTCCTACCGGCGTTTCACTTCTTCGTCATTCCCGTGTTGCTGCTGAACGTGGTCAACCAGGGGCGCTATATGTGGCGGGCGCCGAGTGAGGGCTCCGCGTTTGCCGTGATCGTCGCGGTGGCCCTGCTGGTGCTTGCCTTCCTGTCGCGGACCCAGGCGCTGACCGTGCAGGATCGCGTCATCCGACTCGAAATGCGATTGCGCCTCCGTCAGCTCCTGCCGCCCGAGTTGCAGTCCCAGGTCAACGGTCTCACCGTGCGTCAACTCGTTGCCCTGCGTTTTGCCGGTGACGACGAGCTGCCGGAGCTCGTGCGGGACGTGGCGGCGGGCAAGCTTCAAACCTCGAAAGACATCAAGCTGCGAGTGAAGAACTGGCAGTCGGATTACCTTCGCGCCTGACCGACCGTCGCAGGTGCGGCTCCCTCAGTCGACGAGATGGAGCAGACGATTGGGCGCCGCGCCGGCGCCTGACACGATGTCGCGCGTGGCAGCGGCGATGAG
>Ga0068858_100003489_pt1 | contig 15590 bp, 13 predicted proteins | sample KBSSwiS12_FD_66589 | JGI IMG/M metagenome (GOLD analysis project Ga0068858, IMG submission 66589) | Switchgrass rhizosphere microbial communities from Kellogg Biological Station, Michigan, USA - KBS Switchgrass S1-2 | ecosystem: Host-associated > Plants > Roots > Rhizosphere > Soil ...
GGCACGGGGTCGCATTGTTGCCGGCGGACGTCCAGCAGAGCGATGCCGACTGCAAGCTCGAGGATCGCAACACGCTGCGGCTGGGGCTCGGGATGATCAAGGGACTGCGGGCGGATGCGGCGCAGCGGCTCGTGGCGGCACGCAACTCGGGCGGCCGGTTCCTCTCGACGGAGGATCTCGCCCGCCGCGCCGGCCTCGATCGCTCGGACCTGAGCGCGCTCGCCGCGGCCGACGCGCTCGCGAGCCTGTCGGGCCATCGCCGCGAGGCGCTCTGGGAAACGCTCGCGGTCGACGAGCCCACGCGGCTCTCGCTTCCGTCGGTCGTCGTGCCGCCGCCGAAGCTCGGCGCGCCGACCGAAGGCCAGGAGATCGTCGGCGACTACGACACCATGGGGCTCACCTTGCGGCGCCATCCGCTCGCCTTGCTGCGCGGCAAGCTCGCCCGCCGGCGCATCCGCAGCGCCGAGGAAGTCGGAAACTCGCGCAACGGGCAGCTCATCCGCACCGCGGGTATCGTGACCTGTCGCCAGCGGCCCGCGACCGCGAGCGGCGTCATCTTCGTCACCCTCGAGGACGAGACCGGGCACGTGAATCTCATCGTATGGAACGACCTCGCCGAGCGCCAGCGGCGCGAGCTGCTGGGCTCGCGGCTGCTCGCCGTCCAGGGCGAGGTGCAGCGCCAGGGGCTCGTGGTGCACGTGCTGGCCCGGAACCTCGAAGACTTGTCACCGATGCTGGGCAGGCTCGCCACCTCGAGCCATGATTTCCACTGACACACCGACGAAAGGAGTGAAGCCATGAAGAAGAAGGCGGTGAAGCGCGCAGCCCCGAAAAAGAAGGCGGTGAGCTGGTTGCAGGAGGGCTACCACGTCCTCAACGTGTACCTGGCCGTCGACGGCGCGGCCGCGGCGATCGACTTCTACACGGCCGCCTTCGGCGCCCGCGAGCGCATGCGCATGGAGATGGGGCCCGGCAAGATCGGCCATGCCGAGCTCGAGATGGGCGACTCGGTCCTGATGCTCGCCGACGAGTCCGCCGAGATGGACTTTCGCGGACCCAGGTCGCGCGGAGGTTCATCCGTCACGATCAGCCTGTATGTAAAGGATGTGGATTCGGTCGTGGCGGGCGCCGCAAAGGCGGGCGCCACCATACGTCGACCGGTGAAGGACGAGTTCTATGGGGACCGCACCGCGACCCTCGAGGATCCGTTTGGCCATGTCTGGCACGTCGCCACGCACAAGGAAGACCTGAGCGACGCGGAGATCGCCAAGCGCATGGAGGCGCTGATGAAGCAGGGCTGAAAGCGACCCTCTGATGTCCGGATCGTCACGCATGATGGCCGCAGGATGCGGTTAACCCGCGCTCGCGCGCGCGCGGCGGCGAAGGCGAGCGTCATGGCAGCGATGTAACCGCGCCGCCACAATCTAACGAAACGCGGCCGACAGGCCGGTACGAGTCGTTACACGCCGTAACCTTGCATTCGATAGTTTCATCTCGAGGACGAGATGAAACGTGACCGAACGCGAGACGCCGCGCACCCACCGCCGATTCACCCTTTCCGAGAAGATCGCGATCGTTCGCGAATCGCTCGCCCCGGGTGTCTCGGCATCGTACGTGGCGCGGCGCCACCGCATCGCCGTCAACGTCCTCTACTACTGGCGCAAGGCCTACCGCGACGTGATCGACACGGATCTCACGCGGGCCGCGCCCAGCCCATCGACGGACCGGCAGATCGAGGACCTGCGCCTGCAGGTGCGCAACCTCGAGCGGCTGCTCGGACAGCGCACGCTCGAGATCGCGCTGCTCCGGGAAAAACTCGGGAAGGGGGAAGATGAAAGCTGAGCGCAAGCCGCGGCCGGGTCGCCGCCACGTGCACCTGGGAGAGCGGCTCGACGCCGTCGCGCGCGTGCATCGCGGCGAGGCGATCGCCGACGTCGCGGTCGACATGGGTGTCACCGCCGACGACGTCTCGGCCTGGGTCGCCGCCCTGGTGGACGAGCGCACCTATTCGCTCGACGAGATCCGCATCGGGGAGTCTCCCGAGCGCGTCCAGCTGGTTCGCCGCGCCCGGCGGCTCGCCGATCTCGTTGCCGAATCTGAAAGAACGTTACGGGATCTTCACCAGGAGCTCATCCGCGGCATCTCGCCCTCCAACGACGAGGACGCGGGGGCCTCCAAGGAAGTTGCACGCAATTCACAGTTTCGCGCTCCGCGCGTCGCGGCATCGCAACGCGACGCCGGATTCGCTCGCAAATTCGTTGACGGCGATTCCACGCGCTGAGTAACGTGCCGCACGCAGTTATACCAACCACGAGGAAATCCATGAAGCGAGAACAAGGGATTCTGTGCGCGGCGGTCGCGCTCGCACTCGCCGCGCCGCAAGCCTGGGGGCAGCAGGCGCAGAAGATCGAGAAGATCGAGGTCACCGGATCGAACATCAAGCGCGTCGAGGGCGAGGGCCCGTCGGCGATCGTCGTGCTCACCAAGGAGGACATCGACAAGAGCGGGGCCACCAACGCGTATGAGCTGCTGAACCTGGTCGCGGCCAACAACAGCGCCGGCAACGTCTCGATCGCGAACACCATCGGCTCGCTCACGTTCAGCGCCAACACGGCGTCGCTGCGCGGCCTGCAGGGCGGCCGCACCCTGGTGCTGCTGAACGGCAAGCGCCTCAACAACTTCGCCGGCGAGATCCAGGGCGTGTCGGGCGTGAACCTCACGACCATCCCGTTCAATGCGATCGAGCGCGTGGAGGTGCTGCTCGACGGCGCATCGGCCGTCTACGGCTCGGACGCCGTCGCAGGCGTGATCAATTTCATCGTTCGCAAGGACTACACCGGCGCAGAGGTGACGGGTTACTACTCGGTCCCCACTCGCAGCGGCCCCGGCCCCAGCGGCGACCAGTCCACCTTCAAGGGCGCCTTCGGCTTCGGCGACCTCTCGAAGGACCGCTACAACGTCTTCGTCGCCGCGCAATACGACAAGCAGAACCCGCTCGAGCAGCGCGCGCGCGACTTCTCGAATACGTCGGTGCGGCTCGACATCGGCCTCGTGGGCATCTCCGGCAACACGTTCCCCGGCCACATCTCGACCGGCGGGATCGGCACCCCCGGCTTCCCGAACTGCGCGCCGTCGAGCTACTTCCCGGATCTCGGCGAGCGCTGCTTCTACGACCCGGCGACGCAGGCCGGCGTGCAGATGATCCCGAGCGTGAAGACCTTCAACATTTTCGGTGCGGGCAACTTCCAGATCACGAACAACCTGCAGGCCTACCTCACCGCCAACTACTCGAAGCAGGAGAACCGCTTCGTCATCCAGCCGGTGCCGATCTCGGACCAGTTCACCTACGGCCCCAACGGCGAATACCTCTCGAACATCCTGCTGCAGCCGTCGAGCCCGTTCTATCCGCATGACCTCGCCGCCGCCCACGGCGTCGATGGCCAGCCGCTCAACGTGCGCTACCGCTCGGTGGTCACCGGAAACCGCGACACGACCGACACGAACGAGCAATACCAGGTCGTGGCGGGCCTCAAGGGCAACGTGGGCAACTGGGACTGGGACGCGGCCTTCACCCACAACGAAGGCACGACCAAGCAGAAGCTCAATGGCGGCTTCCCCCTGCTGTCGCTCACGACGGACCATCCGACGCTGCTGCCGCTCTTGCGCTCCGGCAACGTGAACCTCTTCGGGCCGAACACGCCGGAGATCGAGGACGCGATTCGCGCGACCAACTACAACGGGCCCACCTTCGAGGGCAAGGCCAAGTCGTCGATCGTCGACGGCAAGATGTCCGGCGAGATCTTCAACATGCCGGCCGGCGCCGCGGCGCTCGCGGTCGGTGGCCAGGCCATGAGCGAAGACTTCACGCAGAACCCGGCCCCGGTGCTGGCGACCGGCGACCTCGCGGGCTTCGGCGGCAACATCCTGGGGGTCGACAAGAGCCGCGACTCGTATGCGGCATTCGCCGAGCTCAACGTGCCGCTGCTGCGCTCCCTGGAAGGCAACGTCGCGGTGCGCTACGACCACTACAGCGACTTCGGCAGCACCACCAATCCGAAGTACAGCCTGCGCTGGCAGCCGACCAAGACCTTGCTGCTGCGCACGTCGTACGGCACGGGCTTCCTCGCGCCGACGCTGTACCAGTTGTGGACGCCCAACATCCAGGGCACCTCGGCGACGGGACTCTCGGATCCGGTTCGCTGCCCGGTCACGCAAGACACCGGCATCGACTGCCAGACGCAGTTCAACGTGCAGTTCGGCGGAAATCCCAACCTGGAGCCCGAGAAGTCGAAGCAATGGTCCGCGGGCGTCGTGTTCGAGCCGGCGCAGGGCTGGTCGGTCAGCGCCGACTGGTTCGACCTGTACCTCACCAACATCATCGTGAACGGCATCACGCCGGCGGTGGTGCTCGGCGACGTCGCGCAGTACGGCCACCTGATCACGCGCGCGGCGCCGGATGCGAACTTCCCGAACCTGCCGGGCCGGATCATCTCGATCGACCAGCGCTACATCAACATCGGCGGCACGAAGATCCAGGGCATCGACACCAACATCCAGTACCAGGCGCCGCCGACCTCCTGGGGCCGGTTCCGCATCACGATGTCGGGCACGTACTACATCAAGTACGACGTGCAGCAGAACGACGGCAGCTACGCGGGCTTCATCTCCAACGCGTTCGCCTCCGCGGTGACCGGCATCACGCCGCGCTGGAAGAGCTACCAGACGGTGAGCTGGGACAACGGTCCGTGGTCCGTCGTCCTCGGCAACTCGTACCAGAGCTCGTACACGGACGCGCAGTGCGACTTCACCGACACCCACGCCGACGCGGATTGCGAGCTCGCGGCCGGCGGCGGCCTCAAGCGCACGGTGAGCTCGATGTCGCTCTGGGACCTGCAGACGTCGTGGAAAGGCATCAAGAACGTGACGCTCACCCTCGGCGCGAAGAACCTGCTCGACACCAATCCGCCGAAGACGAACCAGCAGAACTCGTTCCAGCTCGGGTTCGATCCGTCGTACTACGACCCGAGGGGCCGCGTGCTCTACCTGACCGCGACGTACAAGTTCAAGTAGCGAGAAGCGAGCGAGCTGCATTCGGGGGCCTTCGGGCCCCCAATTTTTTGTCCTCGCGAGATGCGCGCGGCCGCTGTGTATCATCGGCCGAGCAGCACGGAGGACAACATGAAAAATTTACCGATCGCCTCGGCGTCGCCGTTGTTGTTTGCCGCGGCGCTTGCTTCGGCGCCCGCGCACGCCAACATGCAGCGTGTCGCGGACATTGCAGACCTCGACCTCGAGCAGCTCACGAGGATCAAGGTGACCAGCGCCTCGCGCCGCGAGGAGCCGCTGATCGACGCGCCCGCGTCCATCTTCGTGATCACCGCCGAGGACATCCGCCGCTCGGGAGCGACCAGCCTTCCGGAAGCGCTGCGCCTCGCGCCCAACCTCACCATCGCGCGCGCCGACAACAACCAGTACGCCATCTCCGCGCGCGGCTTCAACAACGTGCTGGCCAACAAGATGCTCGTGCTGCTGGACGGGCGCGCGCTATACACGCCGCTCTTCTCGGGCGTCTTCTGGGAAGCGCAGGATTTCGCCATCGACGACATCGACCGCATCGAGGTCATCAGCGGTCCGGGCGCCACCCTCTGGGGCGCCAACGCAGTGAATGGCGTCATCAACATCATCACGCTGCCCGCATCGAAGACCCAGGGCACGCTGGTGCGCGCGGTGGCCGGCAACGACGAGCGTGGCGCCACGATCCGCTACGGCGGCGAGCTTCCCAATGGCGGGCACTACCGCGCCTATGCGAAATACTGGGACCGCGACCACCAGCAGCTCGAGACGGGCGCCGATATCGTCGACGCATCGAAGCGCGCGAGCGCCGGATTCCGCGCCGATTGGGCCGGGGGCAGGGACCAGTGGACCGTCCAGGGCGATGGCTACTGGGGGGACATCGACCAGTTGCCCGCCGCGCGCTCGATCTCGGGTGCCAACCTGCTCGGGCGCCTCACGCGCCAGCTCGGCGGGGATTCGTCGCTGCGCATCCAGGCGTATTACGACCGCACCGACCGCGAGCACCCGATGCAGTTCAAGGAGGCCCTCGACATCGTGGACCTCGAGGCGCAGCACACCCTGCGGCCGCTACCGGCGCACGTGCTCATCTGGGGCGGCGGCTATCGCTACGCCAGGGATCGCGTGGAGAACACGGCGAGCCAGGCCTTCATCCCGGCCGATCGGTCGCTCGACTGGGCGAACATCTTCGCGCAGGACGAGGTGGACCTCGGCGCGGGCTTCGCGATGACGGTCGGGCTCAAGGCGGAACGCAATCCCTATACCGGCGCCGAGTGGCTGCCGAACCTGCGGCTCGCCTACCAGGCGACCCCCGCGCAGATCCTCTGGGGCTCGCTCTCGCGCGCGGTGCGTGCGCCTTCGCGGATCGACCGGGAGGTGAATTTCCCCGGCGTGCCGCCTTTCGTGCTGGTCGGCAACGACAAGTTCGAGTCGGAAGTCGCCAACGTCGCCGAGCTGGGATACCGCGCTCAGGTCTCCGAGGGCGCGTCGATCTCGCTCACCGGCTTCTACCAGGACTATCCGAACCTGCGCGGCGTGGCGCCCGGCGGCGGTGCGCTCCAGTTCGCGAACAACCTCGAGGGAACCTCGCACGGGATCGAAGGCTGGGGGAGCCTCAGGTTCACGCAAAGCTGGCGCCTCAGCGGCGGATTCGTGGTCCAGCGGATGAAGGCCAACGTGAAGCCGGGCCAGCTCGATTTCGGCGGCATCGCCGCGCTGGGTAACGACCCGGAGCAAAGCGCGCAGCTGCGCTCGTGGTGGGATGTGGCGCCCGACTGGGAATTCGACGCCGGCGTGCGCTACATGGGCAGGCTCCCGAACCCGCCAGTGCCCGCGTACACCGTCGTCGACGCGCGGCTCGGGTGGCGGCCGACGCGCAGCCTGGAGCTCTCGCTCGTCGTGCAGAACGCGCTCGACAAGGAGCATCCGGAGTGGGGCGTGCCGGGCAACCGGGCCGCCTTCGACCGCAGCGTGATGCTAAGGGCGGTCTTGCGCCTGTGATCCGCGCCGCGCTGCGTTTCGCGATGCTCGTCCTGGCGCTCGTCGCCATGGGCGGCGCGCGCGCGCAGCAGGCGGCCAACGAGTCGACCGTCAAGGCCGTGTTCCTCTACAAGTTCGCGGGCTATGTCGAGTGGCCGTCGGCGGCATTTCCCGCGCCGGATACGCCGCTCGTGATCGGCGTGGCGAGCGCGGACGACGTCGCCGGGGAACTCGAGCGCCTCGTTCCGGGCCGTAACGTCAATGGGCATCCGGTATCGGTGAGGCGAGTGCGGGACGAGAACGTCCGCGGCGTGCACGTCCTGTTCGTGGGCCGCGCGGCCGGCAATGCCCAGGCGATGGTGCGCGCGGGGCAGCAGCAGGGCGCGCTCGTGGTCACGGAAACGGAGAAGGGCCTCGAGCTCGGCAGCGCCATCAACTTCGTTCCCGTCGAGGACCGCATCGGCTTCGACGTGTCCCTCGATTCCGCAGAGAAGGCCGGGCTTCGCATCAGCGCCCGCATGCTTCCCGTCGCGCGCAAGGTGGTGCCGCGGCCATGATCCCGCGCTTCATCTCCCACTCGCTGCGCAACAAGGTCATGGTCATGGCCCTCGCCACGACGCTCGTGGCGCTGCTCCTGAGCGCGCTGGGCCTCGTGATCTACGACCTTCGCGCCTACGAGCGCCAATGGAGCACCGACCTGGAGGCGCAGGCCGACGTGCTGGCGCGCGCAAGCGCACCGGCGCTCTCGTTCGCCGACCGCAACACCGCGGAGAAGGACCTGTCGGTGATGCGCGTGCGGCAGCATATCGTCGCGGCCGCGCTGTATACGCCGGACGGCAAGCTCTTCGCCACGTACGTGAAGAACGGCGCCGAGGTTCCGGCATTCCCTCCCGCTCCCGGCCCCGACGGTTATCGCATCGCGGGCGACGAGCTCATCCTCTTCCGCAGCGTGGTCGAGAATGGCGAGAAGATCGGGACGGTGCACCTGCGCTCGACCTACCGGCCCTGGGACCGGTTGCGCGACTACCTCACGATCCTCTTCGGCGTGATGGTGGCGAGCCTCGCGGTGGCGGCGGTGGTCGCGAGCTGGATGCAGAAGGCGGTGATCGGCCCGATCCTCGAGGTCGCCGGGCTCGCGCATCGCGTGCGCGAAACGCGCGACTACTCGGTCCGCGCACGCAAGACCACCGAGGACGAGACCGGCCAGCTGGTGGACGCGTTCAACGAGATGCTGGCGGAGTCCGGGCGGCGCGCGGCCGCCTTGCGGCAAGCCGACGAGCGCAAGGACGAGTTCCTCGCCACCCTCGCGCACGAGCTGCGCAACCCGCTGGCGCCGATCCGCAACGCGCTCGAGATCCTGCGGGTCGCGGGCGACGATCCGCAGAAGGCGCAGATGGCGCGCGAGATGATGCAGCGCCAGCTCGCGCAGATGGTGCGGCTGGTCGACGACCTCCTGGACGTCTCGCGCATCACCACCGGCAAGCTCGCCGTCCGCAAGGAGCCGCTCGAGCTGCAGTCGGTGCTGCGCGATGCCGTCGAGATCGTCCGCCCCTTCATCGACGCGCGGCGCCACAGGTTCGACTGCGTGCTTCCCGACGAACCGATTCTGGTGGAGGGCGACCGCACGCGGCTCGCGCAGGTGTTTTCCAATCTCCTCAACAACGCGGCGAAGTACACGGATCCGGGCGGGCAGATCCTGCTTTCGGCCGCGCGCGAGGGCAGCGACGCGGTCGTGCGCGTGCGTGACAACGGTGTCGGCCTCGCGCCCGAGTCGCTCGAGCACATCTTCGACATGTTCGTGCAGGTCGATCGCACGCTGGAGCGCTCGCAGGCGGGCCTGGGCGTGGGCCTCACGCTCGCGCGACGCCTGGTGCAGCTGCACGAGGGCGTGATCGAGGCGCACAGCGACGGAACGGGCAGGGGAAGCGAGTTCGTGGTCCGGATTCCTCTCTCATACGCCCGCATCGCCGAGGTCGCGAGGGCGGCCGAGCCGGCGCGGGCCGGAACGGGGCGCCGCATCCTGCTCGCCGACGACAACATCGACTTCGCGGCGAGCCTCGGCGACCTGCTTTCGGCGCAGGGGCACGACGTGCGCATCGCCCACGATGGCGCCGAGGCGTTGCGGACCGCGGAGGCATTCCATCCCGAAGTCGCCTTCGTCGACATCGGCATGCCCAAGGTCCACGGCTACGAGGTCGCGCGGCGGATGCGCGCGGCACCGGGGACCGCGCGAACGCTCCTCGTGGCCGTGACCGGCTGGGGACAGGAAAACGACCGCAAGCGTGCGCGCGAGGCGGGCTTCGACCGTCACCTGGTGAAGCCCGTCGACCCGGGCGAGATCGAGGCGATCCTGGAGGGCCGGTAGCGGAAAGTTTTGCCAGCCGACCCCCGGGGCGTATAAGGTGCGGGTCATGAATTACGCCTTGCACCGCTACGTGCGGATCGGCGAGATCGTCGTGGTCGTGGTCCTCTCGATCTTCGCGCTGATGACCTGGCTCGAGCTCAACGCGCTGCGAAAAGCCCCGGTCGTCCTGCCCAACTATCAATTCGAGTCGTTGAGCACGGCGGAAGGCACGCCGATGGTCGTGACCCGGGGTACCTGGATCGCGGAGAACGGGCCGCCGGAGCCGTTGCTCACGACGACGATCGAGTGCCGCAAGGACCGCATGGAGTGCGTGGAGTCCGCAGCCCTCGTGGTGTTCGTGAGTGGCAAGGGATTGCTCGAGGCCCAGCAGACCGTGTTCGGCATCGATCGCTGGACCGACAGCGAGGTGGCGACGAAGGAATGGACCGGCCCGTGCGGGACGCGAAAGCTCCTGCTGAACCTCGCCGACAAGCGCGCGCTCAGCAAGGTATCGGCGAGCGACGGCCAGGGGAAGTGCCGGGAGCTGCCGGCCCGGACCCTGGAGCTGGTCACCGGGTACAAGGTCCGGGAGGCCATGAATAGATAGAGGGATGCGGCGGATCTGCGCATAATTTGTATTATGTAAAGTCTTGGACATGAAAGGCTGAGCGTTGCATTCGTTATCCGGATGTGCACCTAATGAGCAGGTAATCCCTTTCCATGGAGCTGCTAATGAAAAACAACTTCGCTCTTGCCCTCCTCACCCTTGCGCTCATCGCCCCAGCAGCCTCCCGCGCGGCGGATCCGATCGGCGACCTAGGCTTACACGGCAATCCGATCAGGCCACCCAAGTGCGAGGACATCCACTTCGTGGCAGCGTGTACGCCGCTTGAGTGTGACGACCGCGTCGATGGGCGTCACACCCATTCACTGACTCGCTACGCTTACTGCAGCCCGACCCTCAACGCATGCCCGTCGGGCTTCGACCTTGTCGCGAAGGTGCGCACGTGTAATGAGAACGGCTGCACCAACCACGCACTCGGCTTCTTGGAGTGTTACGAGCCCTCGGAAGAAAGCCTCGAGTCTGACGGGAGCTAGCCCGCGAAGTGCCAGTCGGCTAGCTCTTCCACGGGAAGGACAAGCCAGCTCGCGGACACGGCGGCACAAGCTCGTGTCAGATCGCCCGGAGGAATAGCCGGCCCAGCGAGTGGCCTTGGAGCGGAAGGTCATCCCACCGCTTCCTCCAGCGCCCCTTTGCCCGGCATTTGCAGAATCCTCCCTAACTCCCCGACCGCGGGAGGCATAGAGTCCCGCCACCGGGACCAACAACGACCCGCCCGGCACCGCGCACCAAAGACCAACAACGGGAGGTGCACATGAACCGGCGCGACGCGATCGTTTCCATTCCCGGGCTGATCATCCTCGGCTCGATCCCCAACTCACCGCAGGCAGGTTTCGACATCGGCGGTGCCGTCGGCGCCGCCACGGATGCCGCCAAGGCGGCCTCGCTCACCGACGACCAGGTGCGCGCGTACGCGCACCAGATGGCGGTCTTTTCGGACAAGCAGGCGAAGATCGCCCCGGCCGACAGTCCGTACGGCAAGCGGCTCGCCGGCCTCTCCTCGGGGCTCACCGAGGACGCGGGCATGAAGCTCAACTACAAGTGCTACCTCACGAAGGAAGTGAACGCCTTCGCCATGGCCGACGGCACCATCCGGCTCTACAGCGGCCTCATGGACATGATGACCGACGACGAGCTGCGCTATGTCGTCGGCCACGAGATGGGCCACATCAAGAACGGCCACACGAAGAAGCGCATGCAGACGGCGCTCGCGGCGAGCGCCGCGCAGAAGGGCGTCGCCGCCTCGGGAACGAGGGCCGCGGGCCTCGCCGACTCCCAGGTCGGCGACCTCATCGTGCAGGTGGTTCGCGCGCAGCACTCGCAGGGCAACGAGCGCGAGGCCGACGACTACGCGATGCAATTCATGTCGCGGCGCAAGTACGACCGCAAGGCCTGCGTCACCGCGCTGGAGAAGCTGGTGAAGATGTCGGGCGGCGGCGGCGCCAGCTGGACGTCGACCCATCCCTCGCCCGCCGAGCGCGCCGACCGGATGCGCAAGCAACTCGCATGATCGACAACGGAGGATTCACATGAAAAGAACAAGAACCTTCTTCGCGGCGGCCGCCCTGCTCACGTCCGTCGCCCTCCTCGCTCCTTCCACCACGCTGGCGGCCGATCCCGTCCAGGCGCGCAAGGACCTCAAGGCGATGGGCGTCGAATACAAGCCCGAAGAGTTCGCCAAGGCGGCGGGCAACGGCGACATGCCCGCGGTGAAGCTCTTCCTCGATGCCGGCATGGACGTGAATAGCGGCGGCGGTGCGGCGATCGGGCTCGCCGCCGGACGCGGCAAGACGACGATGGTCGAGTTCCTGCTCTCCAAGGGCGCGAAACCGACCTCGTCGGCGCTCGGGTACGCCAAGACCCGCGGCCACAAGGACATCGAGAAGATGCTCCGCGACGCCGGCGCGAAGGACTAGGATCCGGCGCGAGCGGCGCGCTTGAGGTACGTGAGGCCCACGGCGGCGGCGAGCACGCCCGCCGTGGCGCCCAGCATCAGCGACCAGCGCGCCCCGAACTGGTTGGCGACCCATCCGGCGAACGGGGAGCCGAAGAGCGTCGATCCGTTGAGCACGCCCATGTAGATCGCCATTACGCGGCCCCGCATCTCGCGCTCGGTCCAGAGCTGCACCGTGCTGTTCGCGGTGGTGAGGAACGTTTGCAGCGCCCAGCCCAGGCCCACGAGCATGAGGCCGAACCCGAGGTACCACGGCATGAGGGCCGCCGCGGTGAAGAAGACGGCGAACAATCCGGCGCAGACCGGCAGCAGGCTCGCGCGCGGCGTCTCGCGCCGGGCCGAGCCGAGCGCGCCGCTCACCGCGCCGATGGCGAGCATCGAGGTGAGGAGGCCGAAGCCGCCCGAGCCGGTGCCGAACACCGTGACGGCCATGCTCGTGATGTACACCGCGAAGTTCATCACGAACATCGAGGTGAGGAAGAGCATCGCGAGCACCGCCAGGATGTCGGGGTGTGCGCGGACGTAAGCGAAGCCCTCGACCAAGCCGCCCGAGGCGCGCCCTGCCCGCTCGTGCCGGTGCAATTCCCCGACGCGCATTGCCGAAAGCGCGGCCATCACCGCGCCGAAGCTCGCGAAGTTGAGCAGGAAGAGCCAGCCCGTTCCGATGGCGGCGATGAGGAGTCCCGCGAGCGCCGGCCCCGCCATTCGCGCGAGCTGGTAGGACGTCGAGTTGAGCGCCACGGCGTTCGAGAGGTTCGCATCGGAAACGAGCTCCGCGGCAAACGTTTGCCGCACCGGCGCATCGATCGCCGTGACGCATCCCAGCATGCAGGCGAACGCGTACACGTGCCAAAGCTGCACGTATCCGGTCAGCGTGAGGACACCGAGGCTCAGCGCGGGCACCGCCTGCAGGGCCTGGGTCACGATCAGCACCTTGCGGCGATCGAAGCGGTCGGCGACGTATCCCGCCAGCGGCAGCAGGAAGAGCGACGGCCCGAACTGCAGCGCCATGGTGAAGCCCACCGCGGTCGCGTCGTTGTGGGTGAGCTCCGTGAACACCAGCCAATCCTGCGCGGTGCGCTGGATCCACGTGCCGAGGTTGGACACCAGCGCGCCCGCGGCCCACAGGCGATAGTTGAAGCCGCTGAGCGACCGGAAGGTGGCGCGCCACATCTACGTGAGCGTGGTCACCATCTGGTTGGTTCTCTTCAGGGACCGGGCGACGCTGCGGATCACCATGTGGTCGAACTGCGTCGCGAGCTCGGGGCGCTCCGCGCGCATCCGCTCGAGGGCCGAGCGGCGCATCACCCGCACCGAGGAATCCTGGCTCGCGACGATCGTGGCGCTGCGCGGCTCGCCCAGGTAGAAGGCGATCTCCCCCAGGATCGCCCCGTGCCGCACCTTGGCGAGGCGCACCGGCGCGCCCCCGCCCACGCCCTTCAGCACGTCGAAGCGGCCGCTGTCCACGAAATACACCTCGTCGGAGCGGTCGCCTTCCTGGAACAGCGCCTCGTTCTGCGCGACCTCACGCGTCTCGAGGTAATCCTCGAAGGGCGAGCGCCAGTCGAGCGACGCGGCGGTGCGCATCATCGTCTGGTCGTCGACGTCCACCTCGTGCGTCTTGAGGAGCGCCTCCTCCGCGGCCTCCAGCGCGCGGTCGAGGGAGTCGTGGAACTTGAGGTTGCGGCTGCCGCCCGGCGTGACACCCAGCGCCACCAGCTGCAGGCGCGTGGGCTGCCCGTACACGATGTGGAAGCGCACGTTCGTCTGCGCATGGCGCCGCAGGATCCGCTGGAATACGGTGAGCGCCGATGTGTCGATGCCGCTCACCCGCGAGAAGTCGAGCACCACCGCCTCGGCCTCGCCCAGCAGGGGGTCCATGAACATCGCGTCGATGTTGGAGGCCGAGCCGAAGAACACATATCCGCTCAGCCGGTAGACGGGCACCTTTCCGCCGTGCACCGCCAGCGTCTGCTCCTGGCCGGAAGAGCGCACGACCGAGCTGCGGATGACGCCCAGGTTGGTCGCGAGGTCGGTGAGAGGGATCCGGCTGTAGGTGACGACGAAGGTCACGCAGGCGAAGAGGACCCCGGCGCCGAAGCCCGCGATGAATCCATGCCGCGCGGTGATCGCGATGATGAGGAGGATCTGCAGCACCTCCACCGGGCGCGTCGAGCGCCGCACGTCCCATACCCATCGCCGCAGCATCGAGATGCCGAGGTACAGCACGAGCCCCGCGATTGCCGGCCGCGCCATGTAGCCGATGACGTGGCTGGCACCCAGCAGCATTGCGACGGCCATCGCGGTCGAGATGAGGCCCGCGTACGCCGAGGCACCGCCGCGGCGATTGAGCGACGTGCGGGAGATGGAAGCGACCGCGATCATGCCACCGAGGGCACCGCTGAATCCCGCCGCCTGCGAATGCACGCGCAGCTCGTGGCCCAGGTCGAACTCGCGGCGCAGCTCGATCTCGAGGCTCGCCAGCGTGAGCGTCACGGCGATGAGCGTCACGAAGGCGACGACCAGCATGGTGGGAACGAAGCCGAGGACGCGAAGCGCCATGTCGCCATCCAGCCGCAGGCTCCATGGCGGGAGCCAAAGCGCCTGGGGTGCCGCCGGAAACAGCCAGGTCGAGCGATCGCAGGCATCCTGCGCGCAAAGCGGGCTCGCGAGGGCGGCGTGCACGAACAGGGTTACCGTCGCCAGCACGAGGGGCATCAATACGCTGCCCGGCAGCCGGTGTGACAACGCCACGAGAACGAGAGCCACCGCGAAGGCTGCGGCGACCTGTTCCCACGAGCCATGGACGACGGCGGCGATGTTCTCCAGGTTGAGCGGCGTGCCGGTGACGATCGTCATCGCGCCCACGGCGAGCAGCCAGCCGCTCGAGGCGAGGAAGCCTGCCATCACCGGGAACGGCACGAAGCGAACCATGTTCGCGCGCCCGCCGTGCGAGAACATCCAGAACGTGAACGAGCAGACGAGCGACGTCGCGAGCACCACGGCGAGCGCAACATGAAGCATCTCGCCCGGCGCAAGTCCCGCAGCGGCGAGTCCGGCCAGCGCGCTGGCAAGGAGCGACGTCGAGTTCGAGTCCGGTCCCGCGACCAGCGCCTTCTCGCCCGAGAGGTGACCCACCAACCCGCCCACCGCCAGCGCGATGAAGGCGATCGTGAGGCCGTAGCCGAGGAACTGCTCGAGCGCGCCCGCGAAGAGGAGTGCGCCGAAGGTCATGGCGAAGATCACGCCGGTGATCCCGGCGACGAAGCCGGCCCCGACCTGGCGGGCCACGTCCCACGCGCGTGCCGGCTCGACAGTACCGCCGGGATCAGTGGTCGACGACAATCAATCCACTTTCTCGAAGACGCCGCTCGCCTTGTCCTTGCGCACGCCGCTCCAGGGGAAGACCTTCCCGTTCATGGCGACGTAGGCGCCGGAGGCAAGCGCCTGCGACATGGCGAGCGCGAAGCCCAGGTTGAAGAGCGCGTCGGAGCCCTGCACCGAGTAGGGGATCATGGCGCCGGTGAAGACGATGGTCTTGTCCACCGCCGCGCGCCCCACCAGCGTGGCGGTCTCGACCATCGTGTCGGTGCCGTGCACCACGACGATGGAGCGCTCGG
>Ga0068858_100003491_pt1 | contig 15590 bp, 13 predicted proteins | sample KBSSwiS12_FD_66589 | JGI IMG/M metagenome (GOLD analysis project Ga0068858, IMG submission 66589) | Switchgrass rhizosphere microbial communities from Kellogg Biological Station, Michigan, USA - KBS Switchgrass S1-2 | ecosystem: Host-associated > Plants > Roots > Rhizosphere > Soil ...
CCGCGAGAGCCCGAAGTACGCCGGTTGAAGCGGAAGACGAACTCGTCCAGGTAGGCGTCGAGGTGCTCGGGCTGCACCGCGCCGTGGTGCGTGCCGAGGATCCAGCGCTTGATGAGCGAGCTTCGAAGGTCGGGACCTAACCCGACAAGCGCGCTGCGCTGCCGGGATCGCTCATGTACGCCTTGGGTCGCAACCTCGGGCGCAGATGTGAATGCCTCCAGTAGGAGGCGTCCGCCGCCGGTTGTAGGCCCACAGCGAAACATGGTCTAACGGCCTTCACAGCCCTGCTCCGTTCGTACAGGATGACGTCTTCGTACCAGGAAGCTGACATGGCCAGGAACACGGCGCACGGATCCCCGACGCGATCGGTGGCCGGCCGCACTCAGGCGAAAACGAAGAAGGGCTGAGTCATGGCCACCCGATCGATCGCCTCGCTGTCGCTCACCTTCGGCCTCGTGTCGATACCGGTGCGCCTGTACTCGGCGACCGAGTCCTCATCGGCGATCCGCTTCAAGCTGATGGCGCCCGGCGGGGCTCGAGTGCGGCAGACTTACGTCACCGACGCGTTGCCAACGCCGGCCGCAGCCCCGGAGCCGGAGGTCGAGGATGAACCGGTGCGACCGGCCAAGGGTCGCGCGGCGGCGGCTAAGAGGGTCATCGACTTCCCCTCCGCGCGCGTCGAGCCTCCAGCCCCAGCCCCGTCAGCGCCTGCCATCGGCTTGGAGGCGCCGGTGTCGCGAGGCGACATGGTCAAGGGCTACGAGTTCGAAAAGGGCCAGTTCGTGCTCTTCACGGATGAGGAGCTGAAAGCCCTCGCCGAGGAGTCGCGCCAGACGATCGACATCGTCTCGTTCATCCCCGAGCGATCAGTCGATCCCCTGTACTACGACAAGCCCTACTTTCTGGTGCCGGACAAGCGCGGTGCCAAGCCCTACAGCCTGTTGCTGCAGGCGATGAAGGCGACCGGGCGCTGCGCGTTGGCCAAGTGGGCCTGGCGGTCGAAGGAATACGTGGTTCAGGTGCGGCCCTCCGAGGGCGGCCTGGTCCTGCAGCAGTTGCTCTACGCCGACGAGGTTCGGTCGATCGCCGACCTGCACGTCGACCTGGTGCCGGTCAGTGAGGCCGAGCTGACGCTGGCCAAGCAGATCATCGAGCAGATCTCGGCTGACTCGTACGATCCTACCCAGTTCGTCGACGAGGAAAAGCAGCGCATCCTGGCGGCCGTCGAACGCAAGGTCGCTGGCAAGCAAATCATCACCCACGAGCATCACGCCGCCGCGCCAGGCAGTGGCCAGGTGCTAGACCTGATGGAGGCGCTGCGTGCCAGCCTCGGCGCTTCACCGCGCAAATCCGCATCCAGCACGACGGCCACCGATCGCAAGCCGCCTCAAAGAGCGGTTTCATCTTCCGTCTCCGCGAAAACTAATAAGAAGTCGGCGCGGCGCTGAAGCGGTCGGAAGTGGGGGCGACTCGTCGTCGGGGCCGGGACCGAGGCGTTCGCCTTAACACCGTCCAGCTTGCCCATCTCGTCCGTCGCGCCAGTCGCGCTTCGCGCTTCGTGTCACGCCGGCCGCAGAGACGACGGTTCTCGAGACCTGCGCTCGTCTTCGCATCGCTGCGACTCGCAGGAAGGGCATCCCGGCGCCGGCGGGCCCCGCGCGATCCCCCAGCCGCGCCCCCCGTCAGGTGTGAGGGAACTTGTAGGTGATCTCAATGCGGTGGGCCGGAGTAACCGCCGCACCGTTTCGGCTGCTGGAAGAGAAAACAAGCCACCCTAACCAACCCTTTCCCAAGGGAAAGGGCTCTCCCCACCCCCGCCGCCCGAGGGCGAAGCGAGGAGTCCAAGCAGAAGGTGGACCTCAAGAGCAATGCACAGGGCACGGCTTAGAAGCACTTGAGCGCAGCCAACAAGCGACGACTTTCGGAGGAGCTGGTGATGGTCAGCAGCGGCGGGTTGTCGAAGACGCCCAGTGGCGGACCCGCCAAGTCAGGGCCGGACGGCCTGCCGAGGCGTTGATGACAGTCTCCGCCGGAGCCCCTCCCTCAGCGCCAACTTGTAGCGCGCGGCGCCGCATCGGTACCCGCCCTCGATTTCCTCCAGCCTCCGTCGAGTGAAGTCGCCCACTATGCCGAAGTCGAGCATGGTCCGCACCGCAGCTCCGATGGCCCTCCGCCCCCGGGCATCGATGCTCGCCGTGGGCCGGATGCCTACAACGGCTTGCGAATTCTTCCGCTGCAGCTCCTGATGTCTCGGCCGCATCCTCGGTACCCACCCCAACGGAGATCGATATGGCCCTCGAAAGGAAGAAGCGCGAAGGCAAGCAGACGATTCCTGCCTCGCAGGTCACCAAGACGCGAAGCGGCGCCAAGCGGCGCAAAAGCGACGGCACGCAGCGCCCGCAGACGCCGGCGACGCCCTAGTCCATGGAAGCGACGAACGGCTGCCCCGACCGCTCTCCCGACGACAGTTCCGCGATGTCCGCCCTCACCGGCCACTGCCTCTGCGGCGCCGTGACGATCACGGTGGTAGGCGGGCACGATCCGCGCATCGGCGCCTGCCATTGCCGCATGTGCCAACGCTGGTCGGGCGGGCTCTTCCTGTGCTTCACGGCTGAAGCGTCGGCCGTCGCCGTCACGGGCGAGGTCGCGCGCTACCGTTCCTCGAACTTCGCCGAGCGCGCCTTCTGCCCGCGCTGCGGCTCGCATTTGTGGTTCAACGATGTCGAAGCAGACGGCGCGCCCAAGAGCTACGAGCTCATGCCGGGCCTCTTCGACGCCGCCCGCCCCTGGCCGCTTCGATCCGAGATCTACGTCGACCGTGCGATGGCTTCGATCCATCTCGGCGGCGAACACCGCCGCAAGACCCGGGCCGAGTACGAGGCCACGAACCAGTTCGTCGAAGGAAACCTGGAGTGACGGCGAAGCGCGCGTCGCCGATGCTGCCTCACTTCTTCGTCAGCAGCAGCATCCCCGCCTTCTGCATCTGACTCCTCAGGCCGCCGGCCGCCGCGCGCACCGGCGCTTGCACCCGTGCGACGGCCTTGCGGTACGCACCGCCGCGGGGAAAACAACTCGCCCGCTCCGATCAATCGATCTTTCCCTTGGGCAAGGCGGAAAGGTTTCTTCCCATCGCCACTGCTCGGGCTTGAGCAGCGTCCGAGGTCGTGCACACCGGTTGCTTCTCGACGAGGAACACTCCCCTGTTTAGTCCTAAATGCCTGCCCCCGAAGCGGGCCGTGACTCAGTGACGTCCCGTCTCGAACGCGCCTTGCCTTCGATCGTCACGGTGATGGCGTCCGAATCACTCGCCTACATTGCGGCAACCAGTCTCAAGGGGAGAGGTGCCATCAGCGGGTGGCCGGCCGCTCCTAGACAAAAGCTTCCGCATTCGCTGGCTTGGGTTCTAGAGAGGCACGTACATATAGCCGGCATTTCGCACGGTTCGAATGCATCGCGGCTCCGTCTCCGGCTGCGGCTCGATCTTCTTTCGAAGACGGCCGATGCGGATGTCGATCGAGCGATCGAACGGTTCCCACTCGCGGTTGCGGGTCTTCATGAGCAGCTGATCGCGTGACAGCACGCGGTTCGGGTTCGCGAGGAAGGTGCACAGCAGGTCGTACTCCATGGCAGTGATGGCGACCTCGGCGCCTGTGTCCTCGAACATCCGGCGCGCCTCGACGTCGAGCATGCAGCGGCCGAACCTTGCTCGGCCGGAGGCGTCGCCCGCCACCGCTACGGCAGACGCCTGCGCGTCCGCCTCGCTCTTGCCCTTCTCGCCGGCACTGGCCTGAATGCGGCGCAGCACGCTCTTCACGCGCGCCAGCAGCTCGCGGGGGTCGAAGGGCTTGGCGACGTAGTCGTCGGCGCCGATCTCCAGGCCGACGATGCGGTCGATGACGTCGCTCGAGGCGGTGACCATGATGATGCCGACGTCGTAGCGTTCGCGCAGAAAACGGGCAAGCGTGAGGCCGTCCTCGCCCGGCAGGCGGATGTCCAGCAGCACGAGGTCGGGAAGATCGCGTTCGAGCTCGACGCGCATCTCGGCGCCGCTCTCCGCGGCACGCACTTCGTAGCGATGGCCGCTGAGGTATTCGACCAGCATCGCGCGGACGGTTGGATCGTCATCGACGACCAGAAGGCGTCCGCTGCTGTCCATGCCGTGTCTCCGCCCCGTTTCGGCGGAAAGGCTCCTCGATACAAAACGATAACACGTGATGCGGCGGACAACGCGGGGCGGATACCGGCGCTTCCGACACTGGCGACACCTTGCAGCGGCACGGTGCTGCGCAGGAAGCAACCAGGAAGCATCGCCATGCACGCATCCCTTTCGTCCCCCACCACCGCTCGCTACGCCAAGGTGATCGAGGTCTCCCGGCGCGTCCGCTGGGAGATCGAGCGCGACGTCGTCCGCGGGCGTCGGTTCGAGCTCGACCGCACCCACCTGCCGGCCGGCCTTTCGCTGGTCGACGAGCTCGCGTTCCTGACGCCGGCCGAGCGCCGGAGGATGAGCCAGGTCCAGGGCCGCACCTACGCAAACCTGTTCGGCGTCGTCGAGCGCTTCATCGGCGCCAAGATGCTGGACGTCAGCCGCGCCCACGCGCTCGGCGACCAGGTCGCGGTCGAGGCGCTGGTCCGCTTCACCGAAGAGGAGCTCAAGCACCAGGCCCTGTTCCGGCGCATCGACGCCATGCTCGCCGAGCAGATGGCGCCCGGCTACGTCTGCGTGGCCGAAGCCAACGCCATCGCCGAAGTGGTGCTCTCGAAGCGCACCTGGGCGGTGCTCGCGCTCACCTGCCACATCGAGCTCTTCACCCAGGCCCACTACCGCGCCAGCATCGCCGAGGACGCCACGCTCTCGTCTCTTTGGAAGGACGTGTTCCTATTCCACTGGCGCGAGGAATCGCAGCACGCGATCCTCGACGAGATGGAGTGGCAGCGCGAGGACGGGCGGCTCCCCGCCGAGGAGCGCGACGCCGCGGTCGACGACCTGATTGCGCTGGTGGGCGCGATCGACGGGGTCCTGCAGGAGCAGGCCCGAGCCGACACCGGCTACTTCGTGGCCCAGCTCGCCAACGTTCCCAGCGCCGCGCGCATCCAGCAGATCCGCGACACCGTGCTGAAGGCCTACCGCTGGCAGTACATCGTTTCCGGCGTCGTCGAGCCGCGCTTCCAGACCCTGCTGTCCTCGATGGTCACGGCAGAGCAGATGGCGCGCATTCAGGCGGCGCTCGCGCCCCTCGCCTATGCCCATCCCGCGACGCCGGCGCCCCAGCCGATGGCCGCGTAACCCCCGTCGCAACCTCCGGAGATCGATATGAACACCATCGTCCATCCCTCTTCGCCTGCCTTGCCGGGCGTTCGCGGCGCCTTGCAGCGCGTCGTCTCGGGCCTGCACTGGCTTCGCATCGCCCATGCGGAGCGCCGCCGCACGGCGCGCGCGCGCCAGGATCTCGGCCAGCTCGACGAGCACGCGCTGCGAGATCTCGGCCTAACCCGAGGGGAGCTCGACTCGTATGCGGCTGAGGCGCGCGGCGCCGTCGCGAAAAGCCGCCGGCGAGTCGACGACCCGCACGGGTGGTCGCCATGAGGGCCGCTGCCTGGCGCCTCACCGCCGCGGCCACCGGCCTGACCGCGCTGATCGCCGGCAGCCGCGCCTCCTTCGGCATGTTCCTGTCGCCGCTGAACACGGCGACCGGGCTCGGCATGGCATCGATCTCGCTCGCCGCCGCCGTGGGCCAGCTCGCGTCCGGCGTCGCCCTACCGCTCGTCGAGGCGTTGGCCCGACGGTTCGGCCCAGCGCGCGTGATCGCCGGCGGTGCCGGCCTGCTCGCGATCAGCACGGTGCTGCTCGTCATGGTGCACAGCCTGGTCGCGCTGATCGTCCTGATCCTGCTCGTGTTCGCAGCAGGCACCGCCGTCGCCAGCAACGCGCTCCTGATCGGCGAGGTCAGCCGTCGGGCCGGAGCCGCGGATCATGGGCTGGCGGCGGGCGTGATCGGCGCCGGCGGGCCGGCCGGGCAGCTCGTGCTGGCGCCCCTCGTCATCACTGCGATCGGGCTGCGGGGATGGGCGGCGGCGCTGTGTGCGCTGGGCGCCATCGCGCTGCTGGCCTTACCCCTCGCGCGCTCGTTCCGGACTCGCTCCGCCCGTGCGGCGCCGGCGCACTGCTTTTCGGCCGGCGGCGCAGCGCTGCGCGACGCACGCTTCTGGCTGATCGCAGGCAGCTTCGGGATGTGCGGCTTCCACGTCGCCTTCCTGACAGTGCACATGCCGGGCGTGATCGAGCGCTGTGGCTTTCCGGCGGCGTTCACCGGCCTGTGGCTTGTGCTCGCCGGCTTCGCCAACATCGCGGGCAGCATCGGCGTCGGCTTCGTCATGAAGCGTTTCGCGAGCGCGCCGCTGCTGGCGATCGTCTACGCCCTGCGTGTCGCGGCGATCCTCGCCTTCCTTTGGCTTCCGTCCGGCCGCGGCGTGCTGATCGGCTTCGCACTGGCCATCGGTGTCACCTACGCGGCGACGTTGCCGCCGACCGCCGGCCTGCTGGCGCGCAGTTTCGGGGTCGAGCGACTGTCGGCCCTGCTGGGCGCGACCATGCTCGTGCACCAGATCGGCGGCTTCTTCGGCGCGTGGCTCGGCGGCGTCGCCGTCGAGCACGGTGGCAGCTACGCCTCGATGTGGATCGCCGACGCCGCCCTGGCAGCGGTCGCGTCCGCAATGCAGCTGGTGCTCATGCGCATGCGTGCACCGCCTACCACTGTGCCGGCACTCGCGGCTCCGGCAGCGTATCAGGCGGCGGGCGCGAGCGCCGTCGCCAGCGCCGAGCGCAGCTCGCTGCGGTCGACCGGCTTGCGCAGCACGGCGCGGACGCCGGCCCGGCCGACTTCGACCTCGTCGAGCCCTTCGCCGAAGCCGGTGTAGAGCAGCACCGGCAGCCCTGGCCGAAGCTGCTGCAACCGCTCGGCGAGGGCCAGGCCGGTGAGCCCGGGCATGGTCTGGTCGGTGAGGACCAGGTCGATGCGCGGGCCGGTGCCGGCGTCGGCGAGCAGCCGCTCGACCTCGAGCGGGTCGGCGCAGTGGGTGACCTGCAGGCCCCAGCCGGCGAGCAGCTCGGACATGAAGGCGCCGACCATTGCCTCGTCCTCGACGAGGAGGACGCGGCCGGCGAGCGGCGCCGTCGCGACGCCCGGGCCGCCGCTGCGCGGCGCCTCGGCCGCGTCGCTGGCCATCGCCGGCAGCAGCACCGAGAAGCGCGTCCCACCACCCTCGCGATCGTCGAGCAGCAAATGGCCGCCGTGGTCATGGACGATGCCGTGGACCATGGCCAGGCCCATACCCGAGCCGCGACCGACTTCCTTGGTGGTGAAGAACGGCTCGAAGATGCGCGCCCGCACCGGGGCCGGGATGCCGTCGCCGCTATCGCTCACCGACAGAACGACCCAGTGGCCATGCACCGGCGACCGGCACGACGCGCAGACACCGGAGACCGGCGCGGCGCCGAGGCCGATCGTCACGGTGCCCGCGCCGGCGATGGCGTCGCGGGCGTTGATGCACAGGTTGAAGAGCACCTGCTCGATCTGGACCGAGTCGCCGCGCACGAGCGGCGTGGCGCGATCGAGCTCGGTCTGCAGCCGGACGGAGCTCGGCAGGGTCGAGCGAAGCAGCTGCGCCGACTGGCCGAGCTCGTTGGCCAGCGTCAGGGTCCGCCGCTCGCTACGCTGACGCCGCGCGAACGCGAGCATCTGCGCGATCAGGTCGCGCGCACGGTCGGCGGCGATCTGCGCCTGCTCTAGCTGGCGCGCGATTGTCGCCTCGCCGACCGCAGCGGCGCGCTCGGCGGCGAGGACGATGTAGCCGGTGACGCTGGTCAGGATGTTGTTAAAGTCGTGGGCGATGCCGCCGGTGAGCTGGCCGATCGCCTCCATCTTCTGCGCCTGCCGCAGCTGGGCCTCGAGTTCGCTGCGCTGGCGCTCGGCGTGCTTGCGCGAGGTGATATCGCGCAGGTGGCCGACGTAGAGATTGCCTTCCGGCGCTGGAGCGACGCCGATCGCGAGCTCGACCGGGAACTCGCTGCCGTCGGCGCGAAGGCCGGTCGTCTCGACGAGCCGGCCGATGAACGGGCCGTGGCCCGTGCCGGCATATCGCGCCAGCCCGTCGGTGTGTCCCCCGCGTAGCCGCGCCGGAATGATCACGTCGGCAAGCAGCCGGCCGAGGACTTCGGTGCGGCGATGCCCGAACAGGCGCTCGGCGGCCGCGTTGAACTCGATGATCCGGCCTTCGCCGTCCATGCCGACGATGCCGTCGAACGCGGCCTCGACGGTGGCTCGCAGACGCGCCTCGCTGCGCTGCAGCTCGCGCTCGCGCTGACGCCGCTCGGTGATGTCGCGCACCACCGTCAGGACATGGGGCTCGCCCCGGTAGCGCACGGGGATGATGCGAAGGTCGGCCTCGAAGCTCGTGCCGTCGGGTCGCAACGAGATCGTCTCGCTGCGCGATTCCTCGCCGGCGAGTGCGCGTGAGATGCGGCTGCGCCGGTCGGCCACGTATTCGGCCGGGAACTCGATCGGGTAGCCGCCGGGCATGCGAAGCTGCTCGCGCGTGTAGCCGTAGAGCTGCAGGAAGGCCGGGTTGGCGTCGACCACGTCGTGGTTCGCGTCCCAGAGCAGGAAGGCGTCCGACGAGGCCTCGAAGATCGCCCGGTACTGCTCCTCGCGCAGCCGCAGCGCCTCCTCGGCATTCTTTTTCTGCGTGATGTCGCGGCTGAAGGACAGGATGCGCGGCACGCCGTCGATGACCACCGACTTCAGGCGCACCTCGTCGAAGGCCACGCTGCCGTCGCGATTGCGGCGCCGCCACTCGTAATGCGGCGAGCGGCCTTCCTGCGCGAGCTTCAGGTAGCGGAGCGCATCGGCCTCCGAGTAGGGTGGATCGGCCGAGCAGAACACCTTCAGCGGCGCGCCGAGCACTTTCTCGCGGCGAAAGCCCGACATCTCGCAGGCCTTTGGATTCAGGTCGACAAGCGCCCCCGTATGCCAGTCGTGGATGACAACGCCGTCCTCGATCGCCTCGAAGATCGTCCGGTAGCTCTCTTCCGAGCTGCGCAGTGCGTCGTGCGCGCGCAGCCGTTCGATCTCCGCGGCGGCGCGAACCGCGAAGATCTGCATGGTCGACTCGAGCCGGCCGAGGCGGCGCAGCCGGCTTCGCGAGAAGATCGAGACGATGCCGAGCGTCCGGCCGGAAAGATCCTGGAGCGGATGGCCGGCGTAGCCCTCGACGCGGTGCATGCGCATCGTCTCGTCATGCGGAAAGCAGGCCCTCGCCTGCTCGGTGACGGCGCGAAATCCGTCGCTGAGCACGCCTTCGCACGGCGTGCCTCGGAGAGCGTACGTTCCACCCTCGACCGTGACGCCGTCCACGTGCAGGGCGACAAGTTCCATCGTCCCCGGGTCGCCGACGGCAGGCCGGGCGATGAAGGCACCGTCGACGCCGAGGATCTCCGCAAGCGAGCGGGTGAGCTCTGCGAACACGGTCGCCCCGCGCGCGCTCGAGACGGCGAGCGCCGCCGCGCGGAGCACGCCCTCGGTGGCCGAGCGCTCGAGCTCGCCAACGATCCGGCTGCCCACGATCTTGAGCACGGCCTCGGCAAGCGCGATGTCGGCGAACGGCGCCCGCCCCATGGCTGCGAGGAGGCCGACGCGGTCGCCGTGGCTGTCGCAGAGCGGGAACGCCGAATACGAGTCCATCCCCTTGGACGCGAACAGGCTGCTGCCGCTGAACTGCGCCGCCATGCCGGCGCTGACGTGTCGGAACTCGGTGCCGACGACCTGCTCGCAGGGGGTACCGGCCAGGTCGTATTCGAAGCCAGGGAGCGGTCGCCCGTCGAGGCGGCTGGCGACCGTGCGGACACGGGTCTGCGTGTCGTCAGTGAAGACGGCGACCAGCCCGGCGGCCGCGCCCAAGCTTTCCGCCATCTCGCGCACCAAGTCGTCGAACAGGGTCGGGCCGGACGGCCGTGCAGCGGCGAGCGCGACGCGATGCAGCGTCTGAGCGTGTGCATCCCAGCGTTCGGCATCGCTCCGAGGGAAGGTCATGCGCCAGTTTAGGTGCGCCGCCCGCCGGCGCGGCCGCTTTTGCATGGCGGATACGACGCAGATACAGGCCGGTTACCTTGGCCTCCTCTGCGCGCTTCGCGACACATCGCGGCCGCCGGACAATCATCTGCTGAGCGATAGGGGTCAGGTGATCGGAGATCGCCTTAAGGTCACGCGAATGGGGGCGCGAAGGACCCCGAAGGCGTAGCCTAGCCCGCGCTGAGGCGACCTGGATGCGTGTCCAGTACGGTCTGATGTTTGCCAGAGCTTGTCGAATGGAAAACAAGCCATGAGCGACGACAAGAGCAAGACCGGCCAGGATCGCAAGCCGATCAGCCTCGAGGAAGACTACGAGGTGCGCGACTGGTGCGAGTCCCTCGGCTGTACCGACAAGGAACTGCGAGCGGCGGTCGAGGCGGTTGGCAATTCAGCGGAGAAGGTGCGCGCCTTCCTGCGGAAGAAGTGAACACCGCCGCCAACCTGGCGGCCCTTCGCGCCGGCAATCGCAAGCCCCCGCGCCGCGCCCAGCGGCCGGTGCCGGCGCGCACGTCCGAGCCTTGCCAACAGAAGCGCGCCGCCGCAACGTCCAGCCCTGCCCCCCTCCCAGATCTCGCTGAGCTGCAGCCGATGCTGCTGTCGGAGGTCTCGCGGCCGTTTTCCCGGTCGGGATGGGGCTTCGAGATCAAGTACGACGGCTGGCGCTGCCTAGCGGAAGTGAAGAAGGGAACCGTGCGGCTGCAATCGCGCGGGGGCGCCGATTTGACGACCTGGTGGCTCGAGGTCGCGATCGCGCTCGCCGGCCTACGGGGCCATCACGTCCTGACGGCGAAATGTGCGTGCTCGACGAGCGCGGCCGCAGCGACTTCGATCGGCTGCAGGCTCGCTCAATGCGAAAGGGATGGAAGCCCGGGCTCGACCTGGTCGTCTTCTGCGTGTTCGACGTCCTGGTGCTGAAAGGCAGGAACGTGATGCCGCAGCCGCTGAGGAAGAGGAAGGCTTGGCTCGGCGGGCTGCTCGAGCCGGTGACGCAGTCGGTGCTGACGGTCGGCTACATCGAGGAGGCCGGCGCGCTTTTTTTCGCCCGGGCGGCGGCGCTTGAGCTCGACGGCATCGTGGCGAAGGATCTGGATTCGCCGTACTTGCCCGGCGTCAGGTAGGAGGCCTGGATCAAAGTGAAGAGGCCGGGCGCAGTGCCTGCCGAACGGTTCCGGTTCAGCAGCCGAAGCTACACCCTGTAGCCCACCGAATCCCGGATTGCTGCGTGTAGCAACGAGCGGACTTGCTCGGCCGGGCTGGGTCCGCCGGGAGCGTGGTCGAACACACCGCTGAGCTCGCCCCGGTACGACCCATGCTGGTCGGACACGGTCGCCCGATAGATGATCGTTCCGTCTCCCAGGAAATGGCCGTTGAACCCGTACGGCTTGCCGTTGCGGGAATTGATCTCGGTGCCCATCACATGGCCCTCGTGGAGGGGCTTCGCATCGTCAGACTGAACCATCACTGCCCTTTGACTACAGTTGATGGTGTTGGCAAAGATGGTGCCATGGACTCACGCCCTCCCTTCGGCGGCGACCCCTGCACCTGCAACTTCAGCGCCGCGAGCTTGGGGAGGCGGCACGTCCTCTAACCCCCGAGGAGTTGGCGCAGGTCGAGCGGATTCGAAGGCTTTGGGCCTTCTTTTCGAAAGAGCCTCCCGACACAGCGCTCCACTGACCGTCCTAGGCTGAAGCATTCATGTCCATAGCCGGCCCCGACCTAGTCTAGTCGGCTCGCCTGCTGGCAGCAAGGTCCGCCGGCGCTCCCACCGGGCGCGAGCCGGGAGGATGAAACACTAAAGAGCACTAGGAAATGCGAGCGTGAAACGGGTCCGCCCACCCTCCGATTTCACTTCCACCTGCCCGTCATGCGCGAGGGCAATCTGCCGGACGATAAAAAGCCCGAGCCCGAGGTTCTCCCGGTCACCGCCCGTGTGGTCTTCCCTGCCACGACGGTATGGCTCGAACCAAGTTGCTGCCACCTCCGGCGCAATTTCGCGTCCTTCGTTTTCCACGATCAACTTGAGCACGTTCCCTTCGGTTGCCAAGGTGACAACGATGCGCTTCTCCTTGTGCCCGTATTTGGCCGCGTTCGAGACCAAGTTGCCGAGCGCCTGTCGCATTCGCGAGGCGTCCCAAGAGCCCACTCCCACTCCGGGCTCGGAGACGAAACTGATCCGGTGTTCCGGGTGGACGGTTCGGCGAAGAGCGAGTTCCTCGCTGCAGATTTCGCGGAGGTCGCACGTTGTGCGCCGGACCGGTATGCCGACGCCCACCGACGTCCGGTTGTAGTCGAGCAGGTCATCAAGCAACTCCCTCATGCGTTCGCCGCTGTGCATGAGGCGCGTTGTGACCTTGGTCTCGCGTCCCGAGGTGGCGAGCATCTGGGCGGTGAGGAGGATGGAGTTCAAGGGACCGCGCAAATCATGGCTGAGCACTCCGAGAAAGATATTGCGCCAGCGTTCGACCTCCAGGGAATAGAACTCGACGGACTCGGCAATGGCCTGGTCCAGCGCCTCGTTGAAGCGACCGATGTCGCTGATCGTGGCTTTCTCGGGCTCCTGTGCAGCGGCGAACAGCCGCAGGACGCTCGCCCTGAGCGCGCGGTACTCGGAGACCAACTGCAGCACGGTGAACCCGCTGGAGGCGCGCAAGACGGCGTGAGCCTCTGCCGCCGTCCTTGGCGGACGCCATACCCCGGGGACCGAGCCCAGAGATTTCTTGTGTTGCTCATCAGGACTCTGAGGTGTGCGCAAGTCGGCAGCCACCGCCTTGAGCATCTGTTCGGCGTGGTCCCGAAGCGCGTCGGGACTCATCTGATACGCAGGGGGCAGGGACCGCGCGAACGTGTCCCAAGTATCGAGGATGGCCGGGAGATTCGAGTCGATGAAGTCAGCTAGCCGCACGGTGCCTCCGCTTCAACGCGGCTATGCCGCGAGTCCCGCAACCAACTGGCCGTCAGCTTATGCCCTTATGGGCCGGAGCCGGGCGCCGATTGTCCAGCTCGGCGATCAACCATAGGGCCACTCAGCCCCTTCGAGCCCATCTCGCGTGGCCAGAGGAAAGAGGTCCCCGGGGCCTTGGTTGCCGGCCTGGGCCTCTTCATCGTGCAAGAGATCGCAAAGGCTCACGGCGGTAACGTCCAAGCGGTGTCGAAGGACGGGAAGACCATATTCACCGCCACGTTCCTACCTGCCGAGTAAGCACCCTCGGCTCGAACGCGATGCGATTCACGCCTCCGTCCCGCGACGCCGCTTCGCGCGGGAGCCAGGGTGAGGCGGCTGCCAGTGCCGAGCATGAACGTTGCCGTTGATTCTCGCCCAATCGGGCGCGACACATCGCCGACAGTCAGGAGGTTCCCGCATCTGCGGCTCTCGCGTTCAGCCACTGGGACCCGGCAATGCACATGCTGACCCGCAAGGCTCCTGAATCAGTTGCAGGCAACCCGGATCTCTATGAACATTGGGTACAGACCGCCACCCGTGAGGCAGGTCCCCAGTGTCTTTGGACTCGCTCCAGAATCGGCAACAGCCTCGTAGCGTGCACAGCGGTGGTGACGCGAGCACCCCACCCCAAAACACGCTCGAAGCAACTCGCTGGTCGTAGTGGCAGAAGAACTCAGCTGAACTACCGGCGTCATAGAGGGATAACGCCCGAGTGATGACCGGGTTGACGGGACTCTAGGAGCTAGGGTGCGGCATGCGGGTTGCCGACCGGGGGATTGAGTGCGAGTGTGCAGTGACACCACTCCAAATCGAGTTAGAAACGGCGCGTCATGGCGGGAGCTTTGGCCAGGGACGCTTTAAGGGTGGTGTCGGTCGCCGTGGCGTGCCGGGTGCTGCTGCCCCTCGATCGCCATTCCCACGCTTGGCATCGCACTATTCCTGGCAGGAAAGAGAACCTGAGAAGCTGGACCGCCGGTCAGCAAATTGCCAGCTTGGTGGTCATTGCGGTTGCGGGCCTAGCGTCGGTTTTCCGCTCCTTCGCGACGCCAGCAAGTCGGCGAAGGACTACGCCAAGCCCGGGCGGCACACGCGAGGCGGGATGGTCTAAGTGGGCAGTGGGGTCTCAAACTCGACGAGGTCGTGGGCGCCTGCCACCGGATCCGTTTTTCCATTCATCAAGCCATCGTGTGCCTGCAGCGGTGAGCTGAGGTCGGCCATCGATGAAACCGAAGGACTCAAGACGCACGCGCACATCCGGCGGCATCAGCCGGGACCTGCCGTAGAAGCAAGCGGCCAGCCATTCGGTTTCTATCCTCGACAAGGTCATCCCGTCCACTCGCCACTTCCCAGCCACGTCATGTGGGCTTATCGGCTCGCGTGTGGCCACATGAAGGGAGAAGACGAGCGGATCGAAGGATCGATTTCATAGTTGAAGTGGAAGACGACGACTTCGCGGAAACGGGGCGCGAGACTGCTCCGCTGGGTTAGGAGTGATGCGGCCAGAACCCATCACTGTGGAAGCCGTCCGGCGGGATCGCCGCCAAGATGTGACTAATTGTGTGTTTGTCACCGCACGTACCGATTCCTTTTCTGGCGAAATATCCCCATCGACTGTGGAGCGGGGCATGGGCCAGAAGCACGACTGCAAGGGCTACACCTTCTCGGACGAAACGGCCGTGATGGAAGACGGCTACTACCGTGCGTGCGTCGCCGTCATGACCTTGGGAGAAGGACGCGTTCGGTCAAAGGTTCATCGATCTCGAAACGTTTCGAACGGAAGAGAACGCGCGCAGACGAGCGGTCGAGGCAGCGCTCGCATGGATCGATGACGACCGTGGCAAGGACAGACTGGCATTGCCCACGAATTTCAGTCCGTTGTGACTTGATTGATCCGGTCTGCCGATTCCCTTCGGCACTTGTTGAGCGTCTACAGGCCGCGTTTGGGTGTCAGCGCAGGTTAGGACTGGCAAGCAGTGCGGGCACACCGTCCTCAGGAGAAAGCCGTGACGTGCGATGACTGCAAAACGATGCTTGCGATTCCCACCGAGGAGCCACGTCGAATGACCGAGCGTCTAGGGCGCAGCCCACTCATGCAAGAGACGAAGAGGAGCGATGGGGTGATGGAGTCCCTTTGGAGGTGCCTCTGCGGTCAGCTCTGGAAGCGGGAGAGTTGGTCCGATGGAAAACAGTTTTGGACGCCCCAGGCCGAACCGGCGTCCCCGCCTAGCTCATTCCGAGGGCCACGCTTCTGATGACCGCCAGTTCCGCGTCGTCAGGAAGAAGCTAAGGGTATGACGAGCGCTGCGTGGATCTCGAAGCGCTGCTCGACGACGCGCAGTCGCGCGCATGCGGACGAGGCGCAGCCAGTGTTCGAGTCTTTCGGCGGCTGATAACTCAGGCGTGCAGGACGCTCCCCGCGCCGATCATCAGGTTCTGCAACCAAAGCGCCGACTGCGACGGCATCTCGTAGTGGCGTCCGCTCTCGTGGCGCAGCCCGATCGCGACCCGGCCGGTCCACCAGA
>Ga0068858_100003494_pt1 | contig 15582 bp, 10 predicted proteins | sample KBSSwiS12_FD_66589 | JGI IMG/M metagenome (GOLD analysis project Ga0068858, IMG submission 66589) | Switchgrass rhizosphere microbial communities from Kellogg Biological Station, Michigan, USA - KBS Switchgrass S1-2 | ecosystem: Host-associated > Plants > Roots > Rhizosphere > Soil ...
GATGTAACCGTCACGCATGTCCAACTGACCGGTGAAAATGCCGGTGTTGGGCGAGTGTCCGATAGCAATGAACAGCCCCGTAACATGGATGTCCCGGTGGTTGTTGCCTTCGACCGATTTCAGCCGCACGCCATTGACACCGTGTTGATCACCCAACACCTCATCGACGGTGTGATTCCAGATGACGGACATCTTGCCCGCTTCGACTTCGCGGAACAGGCGATCCTGGAGGATTTTCTCCGCGCGCAGCTTGTCCCGACGGTGAATCAGGGTGACGTGCTTGGCAATGTGAGACAGGTACAATGCTTCTTCGACAGCGGTATTGCCGCCGCCGGTGACCGCGACCGACTGACCCCGGAAGAAGAAGCCATCGCAGGTCGCGCACGCTGATACGCCCCGGCCGCGGAATTTCTCTTCCGATGGCAGGCCCAGGTACTTTGCGGCGGCTCCCGTCGCGATGATCAGGGCGTCGCAGGTGTAATTGTGGGTGTCGCCTCTCAGCCTGAAGGGGCGGGAGGATAGGTCGACGGACTGCACGTGATCATTGACGATCTGGGTGGAGAATCGTTCGGCATGGCGTCGCATCCGCTCCATCAGGGCGGGGCCCTGCAGACCCTCGACATCGCCGGGCCAGTTATCGACCTCCGTCGTGGTCATGAGCTGGCCCCCCTGCTCGACGCCGGTGATGAGGAGGGGAGAACGGTTCGCGCGGGCCGCGTACACCGCCGCGCTGTAGCCAGCGGGTCCTGAGCCGATGATTATCAGTTTATGATGTCTTGTCATGGGCTGCGCCCAACTCCCACGGGGATCGCGCTGCGCGCGACCCCGTACATGTAGCGGCGCGAGGCGCGCCGGGCCGAGACTAAGGTTACGTACCTGATGCGGCTATGGTAGCAAGGGTGTCAATCACCCTGCCGCGCTCCATAGGAGGAGCACGCAGGCACTATAATGGCTACGACACGGTTTTTTCATAACGGAGCCTTGGGGATTGGCGTCATCTTCCGCGCAAGCGCGCAACTCAGGATTTTCTCAGGCCGTTGCCCGGGGCTTGCGCGAGAGCGCCATCATTGCCCTCGGCGTGGTCGCGTTCGTCATGCTGGTGGCCCTGGCCACGTACAGCAAGAACGATCGTGGCTTTTCATCAACCACGGACTCGGTGGAAATCCACAATCGCATCGGGCCGGTCGGCGCATGGCTGGCCGATATCTTTTTCTTTCTCTTCGGGCTGCCCGCATTTCTGTTCCCGATCATCCTGGGAGCCGCGTGCGTGATGCTGTTCCGCCGGGCCAAGGCGGAGTCCTCCCGCGTCAATACCGCGGTGCGGATCGGGGGATTCGTGCTGGTTCTGATTGCGAGCTGTGCGCTCGTGTCCCTGCACTGGCTGCCCGGCAACATGCCGCAGACTGCCGGTGGAGTCGTCGGTAGCTCGATTGGCGGTGGCTTGAAGGATGGCCTCGGGTTCCTGGGCGCCACGCTGTTGCTGATCGCTGCCTGGATGGGCGGCCTCTCCGTTGCATTCCACGTCTCGTGGTTCACTGTGATGGATCGTATCGGCGCGGCTGTCTGGGGCGGCGTTTCCTGGCTGCGAACTCGCGCATCCACCAAGAAGGATGTCGCGGCCGGCCGTGAGCGCAAGCAGGCGCGTAAGGAAGCCGTTAAAACCGAGCAGAAGAAGACCGCCGCGCGGCCGCCTCCACGCATCGAGGCTCCGCAACCCGTTGTCGAGAAAAGCGAGCGCGTTGAGAAGGAGCGCCAGGTTCCCCTGTTCGATCCTGTGCGCGCCAATGAGCTGCCACCGCTCAACCTGCTCGATGATCCACCGCCGCATGAGCCTGCCTATTCCGCGGAAGCCCTGGAGGCGCTGTCGCGCCTGGTCGAGATGAAGCTCAAGGACTTCGGCATCGACGTCGAAGTGGTCGCCGTGCAGCCGGGTCCGGTGGTGACGCGGTTCGAGCTGCGCCCGGCGCCCGGCGTGAAGGCCAGTCAGATTACGACGCTGCAGAAGGATCTCGCGCGCTCGCTCTCGGTACTCAGCGTGCGCGTAGTGGAAGTCATTCCCGGCAAGAACACGATGGGCCTCGAAATCGCGAACGAGAAGCGCGAGATGGTGACCCTGGGCGAGATCCTGCGCTCGAAGGCGTACGACGAGACCAGCTCGCCGCTCGCGCTGGCGCTCGGCAAGGACATCGGCGGACAGCCCATGGTTGCCGACCTTGCGCGCATGCCGCACTTGTTGATAGCGGGTACCACTGGCTCGGGTAAGTCGGTCGGCATCAACGCGATGATCCTGTCGTTGCTCTACAAGGCTACGGCGGAACAGGTCCGTTTGATCATGATTGATCCGAAGATGCTGGAGCTCTCGGTGTACGAGGGTATTCCGCATCTGCTGGCACCCGTGGTGACTGACATGAAGCAGGCGGCCAACGCCCTGCGTTGGTCCGTGGCCGAAATGGAGCGCCGCTACCAGCTCATGGCCGCGGTCGGCGTTCGCAACCTGGCCGGCTTCAACAAGCGGGTCAGGGAAGCCAACGAGTCGGGCAAGCCGATCCTCGATCCGGTGATGATCCAGAAGGCATCGAACGATCCGACCTTTGATCAGAGCACCATTCCGCACCTGGCTCCGCTGCCGTTCATAGTGGTCGTGATTGACGAGCTCGCCGACCTGATGATGATTGTCGGCAAGAAGGTCGAGGAACTGATCGCACGCCTCGCGCAGAAAGCGCGCGCATCGGGCATCCACCTCGTGTTGGCCACTCAACGTCCTTCGGTGGACGTGATCACGGGTCTGATCAAGGCGAACATTCCCTGCCGTATCGCCTTCCAGGTGTCGGCCAAGGTGGACTCACGGACCATTCTCGACCAGATGGGTGCTGAAACCCTTCTGGGTCACGGTGACATGTTGTATCTGCCGTCGGGGTCATCGCTGCCGACCCGTTGTCACGGTGCTTTTGTCTCTGACGCGGAAGTTCATCGCGTGGTCGAGGTGTTGAAGAAATCGGCACCGCCGGACTACGTTGAAGAGGTTCTCGAGGGACCGAGAGGCCCGATTCCAGGTTTGCCGCCCGAAGAGGGCGAGGGCGGCGCGCCGGCCGATCCGGAAGCGGATGCTCTGTACGACGATGCTGTCAGGATCGTTACAACGGAGCGCAAGCCGTCCATCTCGTATGTCCAGCGTCGCCTGAAGATCGGATATAACCGCGCGGCGCGCCTGTTGGAAGCAATGGAGCAGGCTGGCCTCGTCGGCCCGCTGCAATCCAACGGTGCTCGCGAAGTACTGGTGCCGGCTCCTCCGGAAGGATGACCATGTTGAGACTCCTCCTGGCCATCCTTGCAACAATTGTTGCGGCGGTGTTCGTGTCGGCGCCTGCCGCGTATGCCGCCGCCGCGACACCGCTCGATGCCTATCTGGATGGCATGAAGACGCTGCGGGCGTCTTTTGTGCAGACGCTTGCTGATGCTCACGGCAAGGAAATCGACCGCTCGACGGGGACGTTGATCGTGTCCCGGCCCGGCAAGTTCAGTTGGGAAATTCACCCCCAGAACCTGGGAAGCGGCAAGGACTCGGGTCAGTTGATGGTCGCGGACGGCAAAAACCTGTGGTTTCTCGACCGTGATCTGCAACAGGTGACCGTGAGGCCGGCCGATGCCGCACTTTCGGCAACACCCGCCATGTTGCTGTCTGGAACCGTGGATGTACGCAAGAACTTCAACATCACCCCGGCGCCCAAGCGCGACGGGTTGGATTGGGTGCTGGTCGAGCCACACGGGACGGATGCTGACTTCCGGCGCGCCCTGATGGGTTTCGAGGGCAAGGAGGCTGGGCAGCCCGCGCTCAGACGCATGATCCTCGAGGACAAGCTGGGGCAGACGGCCACGGTGATGTTTGATCATGTGGAGCGCAACGGAAACGTGGCGCCGGAGGAAGTCAGCTTTAAGCCCCCCGCCGGTGTGGATGTCATCGGAACCCCCGGAAAATGAACGCGGCTCGCGGCCGGGAACCATTGCGGCCGTTGGCCGATCGGATGCGGCCGCGCTCTATTGATGAGTTTGTCGGGCAGGCCCAGGTGCTGGGGCCGGGCAAGCCGTTACGGGCCGCGATCGAAGGCGGGCAGCTCCACTCGCTGATTCTGTGGGGGCCTCCGGGCACCGGGAAAACGACGCTTGCCCGATTGATAGCGCAGCGCGCCGATGCGCATTTCATCGCGCTGTCCGCGGTCATGGCCGGTGTAAAGGATATCCGCGCGGCCGTTGAGACTGCCAAGGCCGCTCGTGAGCACAGCGGCAAGCCGACACTTCTGTTCCTGGACGAAGTGCACCGCTTCAACAAAAGCCAACAAGATACCTTTCTGCCGTATCTCGAGGACGGCACGCTCATCTTCGTCGGCGCAACCACCGAAAATCCTTCCTTCGAAGTTGTCAGCGCGTTGTTGTCGCGAGCCCGCGTTTACGTGTTGCGCTCGCTGACGGTCGAGGACATCACGGCATTGCTGCATAAGGCATTGGCGGATGAAGAGCGTGGTCTCGGGAAGGAGCAGCTCGTTGCCGATCCGGAAGGCTTGGACCTGATAGCCCGCGCTGCCGATGGCGATGGCAGGCGTTCACTGAACATGTTGGAGCTGGCTGCGAGCCTGGCCGAGGCAGACCGTCGGCTGACCCTGGAAATTGCCCAGGAGGTGGCCAGCGGCACCCGCCGCCGCTTCGACAAGGGCGGCGACCAGTTTTATGACCAGATTTCGGCCCTGCACAAAGCCGTCCGGGGCAGTGATCCAGACGGTGCGCTCTATTGGTTCTGCCGGATGCTGGATGGCGGATGTGATCCCCTCTACATCGCGCGCCGCGTCGTGCGGATGGCAATGGAAGATGTCGGGCTGGCAGACCCCCGGGCATTTTCCCTGACGTTGGACGCCTGGGAGGCGTACGACCGGCTCGGCAGTCCCGAGGGAGAGCTCGCGATTGCCAACGCGGTCGTGTATCTCGCGTGCGTTCCGAAGAGTAATGCCGTGTATGTGGCGATGGGTGAGGCGATGGCGGATGTTGAGAAGTACGGGACGCTGGATGTGCCACCTCGCTTCCGCAACGCCCCTACCAAGCTGATGAAGAGCCTCGGACACGGTCGTGACTATCGGTATGCCCACGATGAGGCGGATGCGTTCGCGGCAGGCGAGCGCTATCTGCCGGACGAAATGCCGGATCGGCGCTACTATCGCCCTGTGCCGCGCGGCCTGGAGATCAAGATCGGCGAGGCGCTGGCCCGGAACCGGAAGAAGAATGAGGGCGGTGAATGAACATGATCCTGTTGGTTGCGCTCGGAGGCGCTGTCGGCAGCATCGCGCGCTACCTGATGGCTTCCAGCCTTCAGACCGCGACGGGTTGGAATTTTCCCATCGGTACGGTTCTGGTCAACATTCTCGGCTGCTTTCTGATCGGCATTCTCTACGTGCTGCTCGTGGCGCGGCATGACCCGAAGCACGAGCTGCGTGCCTTGTTGATTGTGGGCGTGATGGGTGGGTTCACGACCTTCTCCAGTTTTTCATTGGAGACGGTGACCATGGCGATGAATGGCCACTACGCCGGGGCCACCCTGAATGTGGTGGTGAGCGTCGCGGCCTGCCTCGCTGGAACCACGCTCGGCATAGCGCTGGCTCGCATAACTTAAATTTCGGAAGTTCTACCGTGATTGATCCAAAACTGCTGCGTTCAGACCCCGAAGCCGTCGCCCGCAACATGGCGCGCCGGGGTCTCACCCTCGATGTCGAAGCCTGGCGGGCGCTGGAAGACAAGCGCAAACCTCTGCAGATCGAGGTGGACCGTCTGCGCTCCGAGCACAACGCGAATGCCAAGGCGGTTGGAATGGCGAAGGGCAAGGGCACCGATGCTTCCGAGCTGATTGCCCGCGCGGAGGCGTTGACGGCTGAGCTGGCAACGGCCGAGCAGGCTCTCACCGCGGTTCAGGAGGAACAGACCCAGTGGCAGATGGGGTTGCCCAACTGGCTGCACGAGTCCGTGCCGGACGGTGCCGATGAGACGGCGAACGTCGAAGTGCGTCGCTGGGGCCAACCGCGCACCTTTGACTTCGAGGTGAAGGATCACATTGCCATTGGCGAGGGACTGGGTGGCCTGGATTTCGAGGCGGCCGTGCGGATCTCGGGCGCGCGCTTTACGGTGATGAAGTCGCAGGTGGCGCGGCTGCATCGTGCGTTGGCGCAGTTCATGTTGGATCTGCATACCCGGGAGCACGGTTATACCGAGGTGTACGTTCCTTATCTCGTGCAACCGCAGGCGCTGTATGGCACCGGCCAGTTGCCGAAGTTCGCGGACGACCTGTTTGCCGTCAAGGGCGAGCAGAATTTCTACCTCATTCCCACGGCTGAAGTCCCCGTGACGAACCTCGTGCGCGAGCAGATTCTCGCGGCCGAGGACCTGCCGCTGAAGTTTGTTTGCCATTCGCCGTCATTCCGTTCGGAAGCGGGCGCTGCCGGCCGTGATACCCGCGGAATGATCCGCAATCACCAGTTCGACAAGGTGGAGCTGGTACACATCGTGCGGCCGGCGGATTCGTATGCGTCGTTGGAAGAGCTCACCGCGAACGCGGAAACCGTGCTGAAAAAGCTGGAAATACCGTTTCGCACGGTGGCGCTGAGCGCCGGCGACATGGGTAAGAACAGCTCCAAGACCTATGATCTCGAAGCCTGGCTGCCCTCTCAGAACCAGTACCGCGAAATCTCCTCGTGCAGCAACGTGGAGGCGTTTCAGGCGCGGCGCATGGAGGCACGTTGGCGCAATCCGGACACGAAGAAGCCCGAGCCCGTGCATACATTGAACGGTTCGGGTGTTGCCGTGGGGCGTGCCCTGGTGGCCGTGTTGGAGAACTACCAGAACGCCGACGGCTCGGTGAACGTGCCGCAGGCGCTGGTTTCCTACATGGGCGGGATCGCCAGGCTGACCCCGCCCGCGAAGGCTACGAAGTGACCTCCAGGGTGGCCGTCTTCAGATCCACGGAGTTCGGCCCCACCATGATCTCAAAGGCCCCGGGCTCGACCACGCGCTTCATCTGCTGATTCCACAGCGCGAAGGCTTCACGGTCCAGTGTGAACTGGACCGACTTTGACTCACCCGGAGCGAGTGTGACTCGCCTGAATCCCTTCAGCTCCTCGATGGGCCTCGTCACTGAGCTCACTACGTCGTGCAGGTAGAGCTGCACGACTTCATCGCCAGCCACTTTTCCCGTGTTGCGGACTTCAACCGATACGGTGACCGTTTGATCCGGGTTGATCCGCGTGGCCGACAAGCGCGGCGCGCCAATTTCGAACGTCGTGTAGGAGAGTCCGAACCCGAACGGGAATAGCGGTTTTGTTGTATCAAACAGATAGCCGCGGTGAGCCGTTGGCTTCTGGTTGTAGTACATCGGCAACTGTCCCAGCGAGCGTGCAATCGTCAAGGGCAGCTTGCCGCCTGGATTGGCGTCACCGAACAGGATGTCCGCCAGCGCGGTGCCACCTTCCTGTCCTGGATACCAGGCTTCCAACAGCGCGTTGGCCTTGTCGGCAACCTCCGGGATGGATAGTGGAGCGCCATTGATCAATACGACGACGACGGGTTTGCCCAATGCAAAAATCGCCTGCGCGAGCTCATTCTGTTGAGCAATCAGCCCGATGTCGGCCCGATCGCCGAGGTGGGTTGCCTTGTCCCAGCCTTCCCGGCTGACGGCGCTGCTGCTGCCGATCGCGAGCACGATTTCGTCCGCGCCCTTCGCGACTTCCACGGCTTCTTTGATCCGCGCCAGGTTTGCTTCGCGATCAGCGAGCTGGACATCGTCTGAATACCAGTCGCCCTTGTCGGTGATGCGTACGCCCTCGGCCGAGACCACTTTGACGCGACTTCCGACTTTTGTCTTGATTCCGTCGAGCAGGCTGACCGTGTGATTCGGCACGTTCGAATAGCCGCCGAGATCAACCCGAGCGGCGTTGGGACCGATGACCGCGAGCGTCCTCATGCTCGTTGTGAGCGGCAACAGGCCGTCATTCTTCAGAAGAACGGTTGTTTCCCTGGCTGCTTGCGCGGCGAGCGCGCGTGCCTCCGGGTTGTTGGTGATGAGCTGAGCTGCCTTGGGATCCGCGTATGGATTCTCAAACAGCCCCGCCAGGAATTTCATTCGCAGCATGCGGCGCACCGCGGTGTCGATCTGCTCCTGAGTCACGAGGCCCTTCGACAGCGCCTCAGGCAACTTCGCGTAGGCCGCGCCATCCGGCAGATCCGAATCGACTCCCGCGTGCATTGCTCGCGCGGCCGCATGAAGGAAATCAGGCTCCACGTGGTGCAGGGTCACGAGTTGCTCGATTCCCTCGTAGTCGCTCACAACGGCGCCCGTGAAGCCCATTTCACCGCGCAGGATGTCATGCAGCAGCCAGTAGTTGCCGTGCGAGGGAATGCCGTCGATCTCGTTGTAGGAGGGCATGACATTCAGGGCATGCGCCGAATGAATCGCCGCCGCGAAGGGCGGGAAGAACACTTCACGCAGGGTTCGTTCGGAAATGCTGGCGGGACCGACATTGGTCCCGCCTTCGGGTTGACCGTGCCCGGTCATGTGTTTGAGTGTGGCAAACACTCTTCCAGGCCCGAGCGGCAGAGCGTCACCCTGAAAGCCGCGCACGGCAGCGACTCCGAGTTGACTCACGAGGTAGGGATCCTCGCCATAAGTCTCCTCGATGCGGCCCCAGCGGGGATCGCGTGAAACGTCCACCACGGGTGCCAGAACCATCTGCACACCGCGCGCGCGCATTTCCCGGGCGGCGACGGTGAACACGCGAGTCAGCAGGTCAGGATCCCAAGAGCTGGCGAGCGCGATCGCCTGAGGGAAACTCGTAGCGTCGCGTGCGGCGTAGCCGTGTAATCCTTCCTCGTGAAACAGCACCGGAACGCCCAGCCGCGTTTCCTTCACGGCGTAGTGTTGAATTGAATTCACCAACGCCACAGTTTGTTTTGCATCGCGATACGGCGTTTCAAAGGGGTCGCCGGTGCCACGCAGGTCACTGGGACGCGCCATGTGGCCGATACCGGAAGGGAACACCCTGTGGGCTTTCGCCGGATCGAAGTTGTTGTCCGCGGTGAATATCTCGCTCTTGCGGGTCCACACGGTTGTGAGCTGTACGATCTTTTCGTCCAGTGTCATCCGGCCGAGCAGGTCCTCCACGCGCTGATCGACCGGCGCGGATGGGTCTTTATAGATGGGTGGTTTGCCGCTTGCCGCGGCACTCACTGAAAGCAGCGTTGTAATCGCAATAACCAGCGCGGCCGATGGTCTGATCGCCATGAAATCCCCCTGTGTAAAATCCGCAACGCGCGCAAGGTTGAACGAATTGCGCCAGCGAATTTGGTAGCGCTATCATAACTCGTGCCTCGGGGACTCGCGACCCCCGCGCGCATGCCAGGCCCCACGGCCGGTGGGTGCATGTGGCACTGGTCAGTCTACTCGCAGCTTGCTTTCGGCCTCGGGGCTCCGCCCGGGGCATACGGGAAGCAGAGGGACTCGTAGTACGCCAAATCGTGCTCGGGTTGGCCGTAACCGGAGGGCAGGGGCCGCTTCGAGAAGGTTTCGAAGTAGGCGATGCTGGCGTCCCGCCACCATTTCGCTTCCTTTTCCTGAATGGCCAGGAAGGCTTTTGTTTCGTCGTACCGCTCGGCGTCTACGAAGCGCTGCAGCCCATCCCAGGTTTTGCGCATGTCGGAAACCGCCTGAACTCCCGCGGAGTAGTGCATGACCAACTCATCCCACAGCGTACGGCCAGATCGCATCTTGTAGTCCCACGGGACGTGATGGAACCAAAGCAGGTATTCGTCCGGTACGCGCTTCAGATCCGCGAACCCGGCGGCCACCGTCTCGGCGTACTGCGAGACTGCATCACTGCCCGTTGCGGTCCGATCAAATCCAATTCCTCGGGCTTCGGCTCGATTGAAATAGGTTGAGGTCCAGTCTGCCCGCGGTCCGCCGCTGACCCACGGCCCGGGTCCATAGTGGCTGGTCCGCGCCATTTGATGGTGCAGCCCGAGCGGTGTCATGTAGTTCACCGCGGCTTCCCGCGAGCCCATCATCATGTTGACCACAGGCTCAACAAACGCCGGGTCGTTTGTGAACGTCATTTTCGCCCACTCCTCGGCAATGTCGCGCGAGGAGAGCGACGGATTCCAGGCGAGTCGCCCGAAAACGTACCAGTTCGCCTGGTCGAATTGAGAACCGCTCCAGTTGCGGTCTGAGCCGATGTTGGCTACGCCCGCCATGCCGCTGAGGCGGTGGTGGAAGAGGGTGCCATCGATGACCCTGGCTACAGTGGAGCCTGGCCCATGGGCAAACGTGTCTGACCGCAGAGTCTCTTCAAACAGGGGTCCCAGATAGACCAGGTGAGTGGCAAACCCGAGATACTCCTTGGTGATCTGCACCTCCAGCACGAGTGGCGTGTGCGGCATCGCTCCGAACAAAGGATGGAAGGGTTCACGCGGTTGGAAGTCGATGGGGCCGTTTTTTACCTGCAGCACGACGTTATCGCGGAACTTGCCGTCCAGAGGCACGAACTCCGAATAGGCCTGTTTGGCACGGTCCTGAGGTTGGTCCTGTGAGTACACAAAGGCGCGCCACAGGATGACGCCGCCATGCGGCGCCATGACATCTGCCAGCATGTTGGCGCCTTCGGCATGGGTGCGATGGTAGTCCTGGGGCCCCGGCTGACCTTCGGAGTTGGCTTTGACCACAAAGCCGCCAAAGTCCGGTATCAGCGCGTATATCCCGTCAACTTTGGCTGCCCACCAGGCCTTCACCGCTGGATCGAGCGGATCGGCGGTTTTCAGCCCGCCAATTTCAATGGGGGCACTGAAGCGGGCGGTCAGGTAAACCCGCACGCCATAAGGCCTGAGGACGTTGGCCAATGCGGCGTATTTCTTCAGATAGGGCTCAGTCAGCCCGATGGGGCTGGCATTGACGTTGGTTGGAACCGTGCCGTTGATTCCCAAAGATGCGCACGCTCGGGCGTAGTCGGTGTACCGGGGATCCAGGTAATCCGGCAGCTTGTGCCAGTCCCAGATGGACTGGCCCGCGTACCCGCGCTCGACTGACCTGTCGAGGTTGTCCCAGTGGTTCAACATGCGCAGTTGAACATGCGGCGCTTCGCTGATGTTCAACGTGTCGATTGACTGTTGGGTTTGAATCAGGCGCAGAAAGTGAAACGCGCCGTACAAAACTCCGATGTCACTGTTCGCGGCTATGACTGTTATGTGATGACCGTCGTGGGTGAGGGCGCGGATCACGTAGCCCTCTGCGCCCAATTGCCGTAGTGGCAAGTTGAGTTTGGCCACGAGAGTGGAGGACTTTGGCGTGCCGAAAACGATGCTGCCATCCCGGGTGGGACTCGGCACAACCGGTTCCGGTCGGTCTAGCAGCCCGGACAGTCCTCGTGTGAGCTCTGCTTGCGCGAGGTTCATGGTCGTAACAGGAGGGCCGTAGCGTCCCAGCGCCTCGGGCGGAACGATCTCGCTCGCGGCTTCCCGATAGTGGGCTCGAGTGGCCTCATCTGCGATCGGGTGGTACCGCAGCCAAAGATCATATCCGTCCTCGGCGTGCGCAAGCACCGTTGCCAGCAAAGCGATGAGGGCCAGCGCGGCAGTTCTCGTGAAGGCAATGACCCCTTGTCTCGGGTGGGCGAGGGCGGCTTTTCTCGTGCAGCGGTGGGCAATCTTCATTTATTGATGGTACCGCTACCATCCGAAACCCGCAGCATTCCCTGGGTAACCGCCAAGCGCCCCTCAGTTGCCTTAGGGGTCACCCCCAGCAGCTTGGCCAGCAACGCATACACATGAATGTTGTCGAACACGGGCGTCACCAGGTGCTGTTTGAACGACGGTCCATGGGCGACGAACAATGCGCGCATCTGTGGATCGTTGTTGTCATACCCATGCTCGCCCAATGGCGCATGCGCGGTTTTGGACGCGATGGCGGCCGTCGTAACCATCCAGCCTTCGTCGGTCAGGCAAACGATCGCAGGAATCCGAGCGTTGTGCCCGTAGTGGAATTTCTTCGGCACGCTGCTCTTCTTCCAGCACTGCAGGTGCGGATGGGGCTCGAGGAGTGCCCCCTCCACCTCGGCTTCATACCCGGGCTTCGGGTTGATTCCCGCATTGACGATCGAGCTCACGAGCTCGATGTGATCTACGTTAACGATTTGATCCAGCAGTACCACCCGTTCTGCGGACGTTGCGCCCATCCCATGATCCGAAAGGACGATGAGGTTCGTTGTCTCGAACATCCCGCGCTGACGGAGTCCTTCAATGAGTCGCCCAAGGGCAGCATCGACGGTTACCAAGGCCTCATCGACCTGCAGCGAATCTGGTCCGTAGGTGTGGGCGGCGACATCAGCTTGCTCGAAATACAGGGAAACAAACGCGGGCCGCTGGTCCGCCGGCAGGTCCAACCATGCCAATGCTTGGTCGACCCTGGCGTCCGGCTGAACACTCGAATCGAAGAGCTGCCAATATGAAGGCCGCTTGCCGTGAATCTCTGCCTGCGTTCCGGGGTAGAAGATGGACGCCGTGCGTAAACCTTGCTTCTCAGCCGTTATCCAAATCGGCTCAGCCTGGTCCCACCATCGCCCATCGGTGTTTGCGGCACGGTTGGGTGGGCTGAAATTCCCGAGAACAGGATCGCGCATGGTGTTGTTCACCATGCCGTGCTGGTCAGGGTAGAGGCCGGTGACGAGCGTGTAGTGGTTGGGGTAGGTGAGTGACGGGAAGACAGGACGCAGTCCCTTCGCATGCACACCCTCCGCAGCGAGCGTCGCCAGCACCGGCGAGTGTCCGCGGTCGAGGTAATCTGCCCGGTACCCGTCCAAAGAAACCAGAATCAACGGTCGCTGGGTGGCCGCGGTGGACCACTGAGCGACAATTAGTAGTAGGAAAGCAGCTAAAAGTCTCTCCGCGGGGCTAAAGCGTGGGTACACAGGGGCGCTCCTCCATTGCTGGGACATCCGCTTTAGGGCACATTCTGGTTGCGCCCGCTCAGACGCAACTACAGAACGATTACAGCGGGACCGTACATTGCTAAATTAGCAGCTTGGGTGCGTTGCCCGAACGGGCCGCCAGAGGTGTCCCGGGAACCTCGTCCCAGCTCGAGCAGGGGAAGGGGCCTGCGCTATATATGGAGGGAGAACGACGGTGAATGCAGTCGAGGACTGTGTAGCTTCGGAATCCGATACCGCTTCCCAAGGGAGGAGCACGGTACCTTCGCCAACCGCGGCGAATCTGCCGGCGCGACCCACGGAAAGGCGCATGGATCGCTCCTTCGAAGGCCGACTTTTGTCGCGCCTGATTACCTTTCTGGGGGATCCGCCCCTCGAGTTTGTGCTCTGGACGGGGGAGAGCGTCCGTCCGGCCATCGCGGCTGAACCGGTCGCCAAGATCATCATCGAGGACCGGGGCGCCCTCTATGGTCTGCTGGCCGACCCGCAGATCCGCTTCGGCGAGTCATACAGCGACGGCCGCATCAAAGTCGAAGGCGATCTGGTCAGTGTGCTCGAAGCCGTTTACCGGGCAAGCACCCAGGCCAAGCGTCGCTTCTCGGTTGTGCGCCGGGGAGTCGAAATGATGCGTCGCCGCCGCGTCAACACGATCCATGGCTCGCGCGACAACATCCATCATCACTACGACATCGGCAACAAGTTTTATTCGCTGTGGTTGGGCAAGACGATGGCGTACACATGCGCCTACTACCCAACTCCCACCTCTGCGCTCGACGAGGCGCAGGTTGCGAAGATGGACCACGTCTGCCGCAAGATGCGCCTCAAGCCCGGCGAACGGGTCGTTGAAGCTGGATGCGGATGGGGCAGCCTCGCCATCCACATGGCTCAACACTACGGTGTCAAAGTTCGCGCGTTCAACATCTCGAAAGAGCAGGTGGCGTTCGCCCGCGAAAGGGTGCAGCGCGAGGGGCTCGGTTCGTCTGTGGAATTCGTGCTGGACGACTATCGGAATATTGACGGCAAATACGATGCATTCGTCTCCGTGGGCATGCTCGAACACGTCGGTGTCGAGCACTACCCGGCGTTGGGTCGAGTGATCTCGCAGTGCCTGGGCAACGTAGGCCGTGGCCTGATCCACTCCATCGGCCGCAATTTCCCGGCTCCGATGCATCCCTGGATCGAAAAGCGCATCTTCCCGGGCGCCTGTCCGCCCGCGCTCAGTGAAATGTCGCAGATTTTCGAGCCCTGGAATCTCTCGGTCCTGGATGTTGAGAACATCCGGCTGCACTATGCGCGCACGCTGCGTCATTGGATGGATCTGTACGACGGCGCGAGCGACAAGGTTGCGGATATGTTTGACGAGAAATTCGTCCGCATGTGGCGGTTGTATCTCGCCGGCTCCGTCGCTGCGTTCACCACTGGCACGCTGCAATTGTTCCAGGTGTTGTTTGCGCCGGGGCAGAGCAACGATGTGCCCTGGACTCGTGATTACATCTACGCTCGTTGAACGGTAAACCGTGCGAACCTGCGATGTGCTGATCGTTGGTGGCGGACCCGCCGGGTCCGCCGCTGCGCGCGAGCTCGTGGCCCGCGGCGTCGACGTGTTGGTCCTCGACAAGGAGAGCTTTCCACGGCTCAAGCTGTGTGCCGGCTGGATCACGCCGGAGGTCCTGCGTGACCTCGAGCTCGATCCGAAGACGTATCCGCACCGATTTCTGACGTTCGAACGCATGAAGATTCACGTGAAAGGCCTGGGCTTTCGCGTGGCGAGCGTGCAGCACTCCATCCGGCGTTTCGAGTTCGACTCCTGGCTCCTGCAGCGATCTGGTGCTCCGGTCGTCCAACACACAGTCCGGAGCATCCGTGCGGAGGCCGACGGCTACGTAATCGATGACGAATTCCGCGCCAAATACCTCATCGGCGCGGGCGGTACCCGATGCCCGGTCTACCGGTCACTGTTTCGCGAAGTGAATCCGCGGGTGACGGAGCTTCAGACCGTGACCCTGGAGCACGAGATCGAGTACGACTGGAAAGACCCCACCTGCCACCTTTGGTTCTTCGAGAAGGGCCTCCCCGGCTACTCGTGGTACGTACCCAAGCAGAACGGCTGGCTGAACATCGGCATCGGCGGGATGGCCGAACGCATGAAGGCCAGCGGCGACGACATCAAGGCCCACTGGAACCGCTTTATCAGCGTGTTGGATCGTACCCTCGCCCCGGGTGCGAAGTACGACCCTACCGGCTATAGCTACTTCCTGAGGGGCAGGGTGGACGTCGTCCGCCGCGACAACGCCTTCATCACGGGCGACGCCGCCGGCCTCGCCACGCGCGACATGGCCGAGGGCATCGGCCCAGCCATCCGCAGTGGCGTTCGTGCGGCGCAGTCCATCTTGGACGGCAAGCCATACCGCCTCGACGACGTCACCGGCGCCAGCCTCGGCGGCGGGTGGGTCAGCCGAGGTCTAGACTGGGCTATGACCCGCGGTCTGGCCGCCTGAGGGGCCCCTCGCCGGGCCATTTTTGGTAGCATGCGCGCCCTGACGGAAGGGTGGCAGAGCGGTTGATTGCTCCAGTCTTGAAAACT
>Ga0068858_100003495_pt1 | contig 15581 bp, 16 predicted proteins | sample KBSSwiS12_FD_66589 | JGI IMG/M metagenome (GOLD analysis project Ga0068858, IMG submission 66589) | Switchgrass rhizosphere microbial communities from Kellogg Biological Station, Michigan, USA - KBS Switchgrass S1-2 | ecosystem: Host-associated > Plants > Roots > Rhizosphere > Soil ...
GCCGTGATGGCCAGGCGCAGGCTCTCAGCGGGCCCCCTCGGGGTGCCCGTCGTCCTCGATGCCGGGGCGGTCATCGCCCTGTCTCGCCTCGACCAGTCCGCGCGGACGTTGCTTGCCGCCGCGCTGCGGGAACAGTCCCAGGTGTGGGTGCCGGCGCCAGTGATTACTGAACTGGTCCGCGGCGATCAGCGACGGGACGCGGCCGTGAATCGCGTGCTGAAGTCCGTCGGCGACGTTCATCCGCTGGACGAGCCGCTCGCCCGGGACGCGGGGGCACTCCTCGCGCGCGGTGGCACGACAGTCGATGCCATGGTGGTCGCGACCGCGAAGCGGGTCGCGGGCACCAGCCCGGTGGTGATCATGACCAGCGATCCCAACGACATCAGGGCCCTCGCCAGCGACGACCCGCGGGTCAGGGTAGCGGCTGTCTGAAGCGGAGCGCAGGCTTCAACCTCCTTCACCGACCGTGGGATCGGGGAACTGGCCGCGCGCCGCGGCGAGGAGACCGTCACCCTCGAATGGCTCGCCGACTCCCTGCGCCGAGCCGGCCACGGCCTTAGTTCAGACGGTGAGGACGAGCTTGCCGTAGAGCTCACCCTCGGCCATGCGCTCGAAGGAGGCGCGGGCGTCGGCGAGGGGGCGGACGTCGTCGATTAGCGGGCGGACGCCGGTGCGGTCCAGGAACGCCACCAGGGCGACCAGCTCGTCGCGGGTGCCCATCGTCGAGCCGAGGACGTTGAGCTGGAGGAAGAAGATCCGGGTGAGGTCGGCGGGCGGGTTCGGGCCGGACGTCGCACCCGAGCAGACGAGGGTGCCACCGGGACGCAGCGACTTCAGCGAGTGGCCCCAGGTGGCGGCGCCGACGGTCTCGATGACGGCGTCGACGCGGGTGGGCACGCGGCCACCGGTCTCCAGCGCGGCATCCGCGCCCAGGTCCAGCGCCCGCTTGCGCTTCGCCTCGTCGCGGGACGTGACGAAGACGGTGTGGCCCGCGGCCTTGGCCAGCAGGATCGCGGCGCTGGCGACGCCGCCGCCGGCGCCCTGGATAAGCACCTTGCCGCCGCCTTCGGCCGGCAGGCCCGCCCTGGTGAAGAGCATCCGGTAGGCGGTCAGCCACGCCGTCGGCAGGCAGGCCGCCTCCTCCCACGACAGCGACGCGGGCTTGGGCACCACGTTGCGGGCGGGCACGGCGACCTGTTCGGCCAGCGTGCCGGGGTGCAGCTCGGAGAGCAGGGTGCGCTTCGGGTCCAGAGTCTCGTCGCCCCCGCCGGCGGCCGGATCGCCGATCACCGCATGGATCAGAACCTCGGTTCCGTCCGCGGTGACGCCGGCCGCGTCACAGCCGAGGATCATCGGCAGCCGCTCCGCGGGCAGGCCGACACCCTTCAGGCTGAACAGGTCATGGTGGTTGAGTGCGGCCGCCTTCACGGAGACGGTCACCCAGCCGTCGGGGACGGCCGGCTCCGGCTGCTCCCCCACGACCAGTCCGGTCAGCGGGTCGTCGGGGTTGATGGACACGGCGGCGGCGGCTAGCACGGACAAAACCCTACGGCGGACGACCCGCGAGACGCCACCGGATGGCGGCGGCCGGGCGCACGGCATGACGCCGCCGGCCGGACCTCCCGGGTCCGACACCACGCAACGGCCACCTGACGCGCACGACGCGGAGCTGACTTTCCGCGGGTGCCGGTCGCGACCCGTCGCCGAATGTGCTGGACTCGTCAACGTGGTGGCACCTGAACCGACGTCGCCCTCGGCCGCTGTGTCCCCCGGCGGGCCGGTGGCCTCCAGCACCGGTCCCATCGCGCCGGCCAGCCGGCGGCACGGGCTTCGGCCGCGCTGGCGGCGGCGCGCACCCGTCGAGGAGCCGGGCCCGGAACCGCGGTTGTACTCCGAGGACGGCCTGCCCGTGTTCATCGTCCCGAACGGCGACTTCGTCGCCTGCTCGTACGCGGGCTGCGGGGCGCTGCGCCCCATCGACGAGGTCGCCGCGAAGACGCCCTGCACCGGCTGCGGCCGGGTCTGACGGGCGTCCGGATCCGACGGCTGGCCGGATCTGGCCGGCGCCGGATCTCACCGGCGGCCAGGGCGGACCAGCGACCATGGCGCCAACAGCGCCCCGCCGCCGCAACCCGAAGGCCCGGCTCCAGATCGGCTCTGGAACCGGGCCTTCGCGACGCCTGGCCTCGTCAGCGGCGGGCGACGCCCTCCGCCTTGGCGGCGGCGGCGACCGCGGCGGCGACGGCCGGGGCGACCCGGGGGTCGAACGGGCTCGGGATGATGTGGTCCGGCGCCAGCTCGTCGGCGATGACGTCGGCCAGCGCCCGGGCGGCGGCGAGCTTCATGCCCTCGGTGACCCGGCTGGCCCGCACGTCGAGCGCCCCGCGGAAGACGCCGGGGAACGCGAGCACGTTGTTGATCTGGTTCGGGAAGTCGCTGCGCCCGGTGGCGACGATGGCCGCGTATTTGCGGGCGACCTCCGGGTGGACCTCCGGGTTGGGGTTGGCCATCGCGAAGATGATCGAGTTGGCCGCCATGGTCGCGACCGCCTCCTCGGACACGGTGCCCGAGGACAGCCCGATGAAGACGTCGGCTCCGGCCAGCGCCGCCTCGATCGAACCGGTGAGACCAGCCCTGTTGGTCAACGCGGCGATCTCCGCCTTCACCGGGGTCAGGTCGGTGCGGCCGGCGTGGATGATGCCCTTGCGGTCGCCGACGGCGATGTCGCCGATGCCGGCAGCCAGGATGATCTTCGTAACGGCGATCCCGGAGGCGCCGGCGCCGGAGATGACCACCCGCAGGTCCGAAAGCTCCCGGCCGGTCAGCCGGGCGGCGTTCTCCAGCGCGGCGAGCGCGACGATCGCGGTGCCGTGCTGGTCGTCGTGGAAGACCGGGATGTCCAGACGCTCCTGCAGCCGGCGCTCGATCTCGAAGCAGCGCGGCGCGGAGATGTCCTCCAGGTTGATCCCGCCGAAGCTCGGCGCCATCGCGGCGACCGTGTTGATGATCTCTTCGGTGTCCTTGGTGTCCAGGCAGATCGGCACCGAGTCGACGCCGGCGAAGTGCTTGAACAGGGCGGCCTTGCCCTCCATGACGGGCATGGCGGCCGCGGGGCCGATGTCGCCGAGCCCGAGAACCGCGGTGCCGTCCGTGACGACCGCGACCAGGTTGCCGCGCCAGGTGTAGTCCTCGGCGAGTGCCGGCGTCTCCTCGATCGCCAGGCACACCCGGGCCACGCCCGGGGTGTAGGCCAGCGACAGGTCGTCGGAGTTCTCCAGCGGAGAGGTCACCTCGAGGGCGATCTTGCCGCCACGGTGCAGCGTGAAGACCGGGTCGTCGTCGGACACCCGCGGGCTGACGGCGCCGGGGACGGCGGTCGAGATCTGATCGAGAGTCTGGTGGTCTGCGGTCGCTGTCACGGAAGTGCTCCTGTTTACGGGTGCCCTGTCGCCTGTCGTACTGCCCGTGCTCGGCGTGGCGGCGGGACTACTGCTGGTGGAAGTCCAGGACGTTCCGGTCCGGGGTTCACCCATCGGGGAGTCAAGGCGGATGCTCTTGCGGTCATTCCGGGGTTGCCCAGTGCCGACGGGGCGAGCCCGGCTCCGGGCGTCCGGCGGTCCGGACGGAGCTCGCGGCCTCCGGGGAGCCGACCGTTGGTCGACGAACAGCGGGAGCCGCCGCCTCCGGGTGTGCGGAGACGGGGGTACCGCCGGGGGTCGCCCGGGGCACCGTCCAAATATCGCACGTCCGAGGCGTGCCGGGGCGACCGGCCACCAGGCTCGATGGTCAGATTGCATCTGACGCTCACCAGGACGACATGCAAGAGAAATGTCTTGAGACGTTAACGAAGCATGTCTGCAACACTACTGGCACGTAACCAGGCTTGGGTGGTGGCCCAGGACGAGCGCCACCGTTGTCGCCTGCCCTCCTCAGCTACCGACGGACAGACCCGGCGCGGCCGGCGTCCGCCTGCCAGGCCGGGGAGGGCGTCCACCACGCCAGCCAGCCAGCCGAACGACCACCGGCGGCGGCCCGAGGACCGAACTCGGCCCACGGCCACCCCGCCGGACGCGGCCCTCCTGGAGCAGCGCGGCGGAGCCGTCCCCTCGGGTACCGGCTGGATCGGGAAAGGATCGGCATGCTCAGTCGAGAACACCGGAGCCCGGACGGTGGGCTGGCCGTCAGCAGCCGCCGCGCCGTGCGCAAGGCGCTCGCCGCGACCGCCGCGGCGGGCCTCGCGGCCGTGCTCGCGGCCTGCGGCAGCAGCGGCTCCTCCGGCGGCAGCACCCCGTCGCCGGCCGCCTCGGCGGTGGCCACGCTCCCGGCGGCCTTCGCCGGCAAGAACCTCACCGCCGCCGCGGACGCGTCATACGCGCCGAACGAGTTCTTCGACACCGACGGCAAGACCGTCATCGGCATGGACGTCGACCTGATCCAGGCCCTCGGAGCCGCGCTCGGCACCAAGGTCAACGTCAAGAACGTCGGCTTCGACGACATCATCCCGGCGCTCGACGCCGGCAAGTACGACATCGGCATCTCGTCGTTCACGGACACCAAGAAGCGCGAGGCCAAGGTCGACTTCGTCACCTACTTCTCGGCCGGCACCTCGTTCTTCACCAGCGCCGACAAGCCGACCAGCGTCACCGGCCTCGACTCACTGTGCGGCCTGACCGTCGCCGTCGAGAAGGGCACCACCCAGGCCGCCGACGCCACCGCGCAGGACGGCACCTGCAAGGCCGCCGGCAAGCCGGGCGTGAACGTCAGCCAGTTCCCGGACCAGAACGGCGCGAACCTGGCGCTCACCTCGGGCCGGGCGCAGGTCTCGATGGCCGACTCGCCCGTCGCGGACTACCAGGTGAAGCTGTCCGAAGGGAAGCTGAAGCTGGTCGGCACCCCGTACGGCACCGCGCCCTATGGCATCGCCGTCCCGAAGAACTCCGGCCTCGCCCAGCCGCTGCTGACCGCCCTTAAGTCGATCATGACGGACGGCACCTACGCGAAGATCCTCACCAAGTGGGGCGTCCAGGACGGGGCCATCACCAGCCCGCAGATCAATGGCGCCACCAGCTGACGACCTGACCGGCACCGCGTCGGAGGCCACCGCGGCCTCCGGCGCGTCCGCCGCCCCAGCGCCCACCGGGTCGACGGAGCTCGCCGACAAGACGCTGCCCACCGACAAGAAGGTGCCCGCCGGTGAGACGGGGCCCACCACGGCGACGGGGCCCCTCGGCGAGCCGGCGGCCGCCGACGCCCGGGTGCCCGCCGCCGCCATCAAGGCGATCCCGGTCCGCCATCCCGGCCGCTGGGTGGGCGCCGCCGTCGTCCTGTTGCTGCTCGCGATGGTCGTCCACGGGCTGGTCACCAACCACCGGTTTCGCTGGGACATCGTCTGGGACAACCTGTTCTCCGAGCCGGTCCTGCGCGGCCTGTGGGCGACGGTGTACGCGACGTTCCTGGCCATGGCGATCGGCATCGCGGGCGGCGTGCTGCTCGCGGTCCTGCGCCTGTCGCCGAACCCACTGCTGCGCGGCGCCTCCTGGACCTACACGTGGTTCTTCCGCGGTACCCCGCAGCTGGTGCAGCTGATCTTCTGGTCGGCGCTCGGGGCCCTCTACCCGAAGATCTCGATCGGCATCCCGTTCGGCCCGGAGTTCGGCTCCGTGGACGCGAACAAGCTGGTCCCGCTGCTGGGTGCCGTCCTGCTTGGCCTGGGCCTGAACGAGGCCGCGTACATGTCCGAGATCGTGCGTGCGGGCATCAACTCCGTCGACGAGGGGCAGACGGAGGCCGCGCAGGCGCTCGGGATGGGCCGCGGCCTGACGATGCGCCGGATCGTCCTGCCGCAGGCGATGCGCGTCATCATCCCGCCGACGGGCAACGAGACGATCTCGATGCTGAAGACCACCTCGCTGGCGAGCGCGATCGCCTTCACCGAGCTGCTCTACTCGGTCCAGCTGATCTATGCCCGCAACTACCAGACGATCCCGCTGCTGATCGTGGCCGCGATCTGGTACCTGGTGCTGACCTCGGTGCTCAGCGTCGGCCAGTACTTCCTGGAGCGCCGGTACGACCCGGCCAACCGCCGCCGCGCCGGGCTCGTTGCCGTGACGCTCGCCAACCGGAACGAGGGTGGGGTGGGCGCGTGACCAGTCCGACAGGGACCGATCCGGCCGGGACCAGTCTGGCGAAGGCCAGTCCGGCAGGGACCGATCCGGCCGGGACCAGGCCGATGGTGCTCGCCGAGGATGTGCACCGGTCGTTCGGCCGAAACCACGTGCTGCGTGGGGTGAGCCTGCGGGTCGACCCCGGCGAGGTGCTCTGCCTGATCGGCCCGTCCGGCTCCGGCAAGACGACCATGCTGCGCTGCGTGAACCACCTGGAGAAGATCGACGGCGGTCGGCTCTGGGTCGACGGGGAGCTGGTCGGCTACCGGGAGCAGGGCGGCAAGCTGCACGAACTGCGCGAGCGCGAGGTCTCGAAGCGGCGCGCCGAGATCGGCATGGTCTTCCAGCGGTTCAACCTGTTCGCCCACAAGACGGCGCTGGAGAACATCATGGAGGCGCCGCTGAAGGTGCGCCGGGAGAAGCGCGCCGACGTCGAGGAGCGGGCCCGGGCCCTGCTGGACCGGGTCGGCCTCGGGCATCGCTGCGAGGCGTACCCGGCGCAGCTGTCCGGCGGCCAGCAGCAGCGGGTCGCCATCGCCAGGGCGCTGGCGATGCGGCCCAAGCTGATGCTGTTCGACGAGGCGACGTCGGCGCTGGACCCGGAGCTGGTCGGTGAGGTGCTCGACATCATGCGCCAGCTCGCGGCGGACGGCATGACGATGGTCGTCGTCACCCACGAGATGGGCTTCGCCCGCGAGGTCGCCGACACGGTGACGTTCATGGACGGCGGTGTCGTCGTCGAGAGCGGCCCGCCCGGCCAGGTCCTCGGCAACCCGGAACAGGAGCGGACAAGGTCCTTCCTCTCGAAGGTCCTCTGACACGCAGCCGACGGAGTGGCAGCGGTGGTACGGAGCCCAGATCCCCTGCATCGGAGATCCGCTTAATTCCGAGGTCTTCTGCCCGCGACGATCCGCTGATCGGAGATCAGGAATATCTGCCTCGGCTGACCGGGGATCGGGCGCCGGATTCCAGACGGGATGACATCCAGTTGGAACCGTTGTCGTCGCCGCCGGAACGGCGCCCGGAGGCGGTGGCCTGCTCGTTCACCGGTCCGGCCGACCCGGTACGGTCCGCAAGCGTGGATGTCACCGAACTATCCGTACCGGACGCGTGGGTCTTCACCCCGCAGCAGCACACCGACAGCCGGGGCACCTTCCTGGAGTGGTTCCGCGCCGACGTGCTGGAGAAGGCCGTGGGCCACCCGCTCACGCTGGCCCAGGGCAACCAGAGCGTCAGCCGGGCGGGCACGCTGCGTGGGGTGCACTACGCGGACGTGCCGCCCAGCCAGGCGAAGTACGTCACGTGCGTGTCCGGCCGGGTGCTGGACTGTGTGATCGACATCCGGGTCGGCTCGCCGACGTTCGGCCGGTGGGCGGCCGTCCAGCTTGACGACGTCGAGCGCCGTGGGGTCTACATCTCCGAGGGCCTCGGGCACGCGTTCATCGCGCTCACCGACGGTGCGCAGGTGTCGTACCTGTGTTCGACGCCCTACACGCCCGGCCGGGAGCGCGGCGTCAACCCGCTCGACCCGGAGCTCGGCCTCCCGTGGCCGGATGACCTGCCGCCGTTGCTGTCCGACAAGGACGCCGTGGCGCCCACCCTCAAGGAAGCCGAATCGGCCGGCCTGCTGCCGTCGTACGCCGACTGCCAGGCCTTCTACGCGGACCTGCGTACCCGGGCCGGCCGCGGCCAGTAGCGCGCCACCACCCGGCCCAGCACGTCGCCACCCGGCACCATCCCGAAGGCGGCACTGTCCGTGCCGACCCCGACGTTGTCGGAGCGAAGCCACCAACTCCCGTCCGGATCGGCGAACTCCGCCCGTTTCACCCCGAGTCCGCGGCCGCCGGGCAGTCGGGCGACCACGACGTCCCCCGGCCGCGGCGCGCGGCCCCACCAGACCACGCAGGCATCGCCGTCGCGCAGCGTAGGCACCATCGACGCACCGCGGACGGAGACCGCCCGCACGGGAATGCACAGCCGCACAGAGGTAGGTTGCCAGAAGGTGGGGACATGGGCCGGCGTCCGCCCGCGCCAGCTTCGCGACGCGGAACCGGGCCGGCGCACGACACGCGGATCGGCCCGCGCGAGCGCGTCCGGCCCGCGCACCGCCCGTGGCCCCGACGGACCGATCGTGCGAGGAAGGACGGCGGCATGAGCCTGCTGCATCCCAAGACCAGGGTTAGCGCGCACTGCGACCTGCCCTGCGGCGTCTACGACCCGGCTCAGGCCCGGATCGAGGCCCAGTCGGTCAAGGCGATCCAGGAGAAGTACCAGGGCAACGAGGACCCGGCGTTCCGCTCGCGTGCGCTCTCCATCAAGGAGGAGCGGGCGGACCTGGTCAAGCACCACCTGTGGGTGCTGTGGACCGACTACTTCAAGCCGAACCACCTGGAGAAGTACCCCCAGCTGCACGACCTGTTCTGGCAGGCCACCAAGGCTGCCGGCGCGGCGGGCGCCAAGGGCTCGGTCGACCCGGCCGACGGCCAGAAGCTGATCGACCTGATCGATGAGATCGCGAAGGTCTTCTGGGAGACCAAGGCCGCTGCCTGACCTCCCTCGTGCCACCGCGAGCCGCTTCACGGCAAGCTGCTTCACCGACGTCCCCGGGTGCCCAGGCCCCGGGGACGTCGTCTTCCGCCACCAGATCGACGAGGGCAGGGGCACCATGATCCGACCGGCCGAGCCGGGTGACGTCGCGGCGGTGCTCGGGCTCGTGAAGGCGCTCGCCGAGTACGAGCGCGAGCCGGACGCGGTGCGGATGACCGAGCCGGATCTCGCCGCGGCGCTGTTCGGCCCGGCGCCGACGGCCGGCGCTCTGGTGGCCGTCCTGGACCCGGACACCCCTGACGCCGACGGCCCTGACGCTGACGGCACCGGCGCGAGCGGCCCCGGTGAGCCCGCGAGCCGCGTCGTCGGGTTCGCGATCTGGCATGAGACGTTCTCGACCTGGACCGGCCGGGCCGGGTCGTTTCTCGTCGACCTGTTCGTCGCGCCCGAGTACCGCCGCGGCGGGCACGGCCGGGCTCTGCTCGCGCGGCTCGCGGCGACGGCCCGCGAGCGCGGCCACGAGCGGATCGAGTGGGAGGTGCTGGACTGGAACACGCCGGCGCAGGCCTTCTATCGCTCGCTCGGCGCGGCGCCCCAGGAGGGCTGGACGACGTGGCGGCTGGACGCGGACGGTATCGCCACGCTCGCCGCGGCGGACGGTCAGCCGAGCGCGGACCATCGGCTCCCCACCCAGCCAACAACGCCCACCCACACCCTTTGATCGGCCGACCTGCGCGACCCCGGCCGGCATGGGTACCGTGGAGGCTGCGAGCGCCCCACCGGCCACCGCCGGCGGATATAGCGCGGCCGATCCGGCGGCAGGGTGCGCCCGCTCGCCGGCCGCGCGCCGGCGGGCCAAACTCGGAAGTCCGCGGAATCGCGCCGGGTACCACCGCGGGTTGGCCACCCGGTGGCTCTACGTCGAGGGCTGGACGCCCGGCGCGACGAGCCAGCCCGGAGGCCGGATGATGTAGGCGACGGCCCGCTGGGTATACGTGCCCATCGGGGGGCGAACAACTCGAATGCAACCCCGGCGGCGAGCTCTCGCCTCCGGAACAACGCAGCACTGGGGGTAGAACGTGGATCCGACGCCTTCGGCCGGTGGCACGGGCAGCTCCGGCGGTGTCCACGGCGGTGGGCTGCGCGACGTCGTGCAGCTTGCTCTCCCGGCCGCCAGCGCCTACCTCACCGTCCTGCGCACCGCGACGGCGTCACTCGCCGCCCGCCTGGACTTCACGCTCGAGGACATCGAGGATCTGCGGATCGCGGTGGACGAGGCGTCGGCGCTGCTGCTGGTCTCCGCGGTTCCCGGATCCCAGCTGGAGTGCGTCTTCGCCCTCTCTCCTGGTGTGATGCGGGTGACCGTCTCGGTGGACAGCCTGGACGGCGAGCCGCCGTCGAAGGACACGTTCGCGTGGACGGTGCTCAGCGCGCTCGCCGGCGAGGTCTCCAGCTCCACGGGCCCAGGCCAGCGGGTGACGATCGAGCTGGCGAAGCGACGCGGCGACCGGGCCGACCTGGGCGAGCCGCCCGCCGGCCACGTCCGCAGCCGCAGCGCCGCCGAGCCGGGCGAGCTGGGCGCGAAGCTCGGCGCCGTGGGGACGTCATGACTTCGGCAGGACGCACCCCCACCACGCCGCGCGACCGGTTCTCGAGCCTGAGCCAGCGGTCCGGCGGCCCGGACGAGGCCGTGCCCGACGCACCCTCGCCCGAGGGGGCGGGGGCCCGCTACCCGCGTGCCGGCCGGCCGGCGGCACCCACCGACGCGAAGCCGGGCGTGCCGGTCGAGCTCACGGACTCCGTGAACCAGGCGACCCCGAGCCAGGACGCCGTGAACCAGAACACCACAGGCCAGAAGACGGCGGGCCAGGAGACCGAGGGCGACGAGACGGCCGACGGCGACGAGCACGGTGAGCAGTCGTCGGACCGGACCTCGTCGCCCGACCGGGCGCACGCCCGGGCACTGTTCGCACGGCTGGTGGAGCTGCCCGAGGGCGACGCCGAGCGCGCCGCGATCCGCGACCAGCTGGTCCGGATGCACCTGCCGCTGGTCGAGTACCTCGCTCGCCGGTTCCGTAACCGAGGCGAGCCGCTGGACGACCTCGTCCAGGTGGCGACGATCGGACTGATCAAGTCCGTCGACCGGTTCGACCCGGACCGCGGTGTCGAGTTCTCCACCTACGCCACCCCGACCATCGTCGGCGAGATCAAGCGGCACTTCCGGGACAAGGGCTGGGCCATCCGGGTCCCCCGCCGGCTGCAGGAGCTGAAGCTCTCGCTGACCAAGGCGACCTCGGAGCTGTCCCAGTCCCTGGGCCGCTCGCCCACGGTCGCGGAGATCGCCGCCCATCTCCAGATGAGCGAGGAAGAGGTCCTCGAGGGCCTGGAGTCGGCCAACGCCTACTCGGCGGTCTCTCTTGACGCGCCCGACTCGGGCGACGACGAGGCGCCGGCCGTCGCCGACACACTCGGCGTTCAGGACGAGTCGCTGGAGGGCGTCGAGTACCGCGAGTCGCTCAAGCCGCTGCTGGAGAAGCTCCCGCCACGGGAGAAGCGGATCCTGCTGCTGCGCTTCTTCGGGAACATGACCCAGTCCCAGATCGCGATCGAGCTCGGCATCTCCCAGATGCACGTCTCACGCCTGCTCGCCCGCACCCTGGCCCAGCTCCGCCGGGGCCTCCTGGAAGACGGCTGACTCAAGAACGGCCGGCGCGGTCGTCCGGAGGGACGGGCCCCGAGGTGCCCCCTCTTCCCGCTGGCGGGCGGCGCCGTTACGGCCGCGAGCGGTTCGTCAGCCCGGCCGTCACCAGCAGGGCGAGGACGGCGACCGCCACGACGAGAAGTGGGAGGCCGTAGCCGATCAGGCCGTTGTCGAGCATGGCCCAGCCGACCGGCAGGCACAGCAGCTGGATCACGACGATCGGGGCCTTCGACGTCTCACGGCGGACGACCTGCGCGCGGGCGAGCCCGATCACGACCACGCCGCACGCGAGCGACAGGAGTCCGCCGAACTCGGCGCGGCCGAGGTTGTCGATGTGGCTTCCGAAGCCCCGGACCACCTGCCAGAGCCCGAGCCCGACAAGCAGCAGGCCCTCGGCCGCGACCAGGACCGCCGCCGCGGCCAGGGCGCGCGGCACCCGGGCGAACCCGGCGAGCGTCGCGCCCACCGCCGACTTCCCGTCGTCACGGCTCGCAGCACTGCCGCTCGCGGCCCCGGGCCTCTCGCCGCCCCTGCTGTCGGCATCGCGGCTCTCGGCATGGCGGCTCTTCGCATCGCGAGCCGCGGGTCCGCGAGTCTCGGCACTCCCCATACCGACGACCCTACGGCCCCGCGGCGGCCGCGGGCCGTCCCCGCCAATTCCCTCGCGCATCGGGCGGGTTCGGACTAAACCGATCAGCGCGGGGTACGAGTCTGCTTACAGCACCGCCGTTTGCGCATCTGCCCGCATTCCGTACACAGCCAGCATGTGAGACATTCCGCATACGAGCATGAGAAAGCGGCCCGGTACTACCGTGGTGGACATGCGAGGGCTCCTGGTCGTCAATCCCGCCGCGACCACGACCACCGAACGAGTCCGTGACGTCCTGATGACCGCACTGTCGGCCGATCTCGCGGTCGAGACCGTCATCACCAAGGGGCGCGGGCACGCGGTAGAGCTGGCCCAACGCGCCACCGAGACCGGCGTCGACGTCGTCATCACGCTCGGCGGTGACGGCACGGTGAACGAGGTCGCCAACGGCCTGCTGCGCGACGGCCCCAGCCCGGCCGCCCCGGCGCTCGCCGTCGTTCCCGGTGGCAGCACCAACGTCTTCGCCCGGGCACTCGGCTACTCGGCCTCCCCCGTCGAGGCGACCGGTGAGCTGCTGGCCCATCTGCGCGAGGGCCACAGCCGCCTGGTCAGTCTCGGCCACGCGCGCTGGGCCGACCAGAGCCGCTGGTTCACCTTCTGCGCCGGTATGGGCCTGGACGCGGAGGTCGTCGGACGGGTCGAGCGCAAACGCTCCGGCGGCCGGGGCAACAGCGCCGGGCTCTTCCTGCGCAGCGGCCTGGCACGCTACAGCGCCGGCGTCGGTCGCAGCCATCCACGCATCACCCTGGATCTGGAGCCCGACCGGCGCCCGCGGCCCGATCAGACCTCCGAGAACGCCACCGAGACCCAGGACTCGGACGCCGCTGCCGCGAGCCGGCCGGACCGCGAGGTCGACGTGGCCGTCGTGTGCAACACCGTGCCATGGACCTATCTGGGCCACCGGCCGCTGCGCGCGTGCCCGGAGGCGTCCTTCACCACCGGCCTCGACGTGCTGGGGCTGCGCCGGCTGCACCTGTCGAGCCTGCTGCGCGTCACCGGCCAGATGCTCAACTCCGACCGCGGGCCCCACGGCCGCAACGTGGTGCTGGAGCACGACCTGGACGTGATCCGGCTACGTGCCACCCCGGGCGCCCCGTTCCAGGTGGACGGGGAGTATCTGGGTGAGCACGAGGAGGTGGTCCTGACCTCCCATTCTCAGGCGCTGCGCGTCATCGCCTGAGCTGGCAGGGCCTGCTGCCGGCGCGAGTCAGCTGCGGCCGGACGCCGGCAGGTCGGGTGGGACGGTCGGCCGCAGGGCGCGGACCACGTCGGCCGGGGCGTCGCAGATGACCGCGTCGACGCCGGCCTCCCGCAGCCGCAGGGCCGCCCGGTCGCTGGTGACCGTCCAGGTGACCAGCCGGACCCCGGCCCGACGAGCCTGCGCCACCGCGTCCGGGGCCGCCAGCACGGCCGACGTGTGCGCGTGCAGTTCGGTGTGGCCGGCAGAACGCACATAGGCCAGCCCACCGCTCACCGCCATCCGGGGCATGGTCAGGAAGCCTGTGGGCACCCCGAGGCCGGCCGCCCGGACGCGCTCGATCGCGAACCAGTCGAACGACGAGACTGTGACCCCGGCGTCCAGACCGGTGAGGCCGCGGGCGCGCAGCATCTCGACGAGTGTCTGCGCAGCCCGTTCCCGAGGCGCGTCGAAGTCCGGTTGGCCGGGCTGGTTCTTGACCTCGATGATGATCCGGCCGCGGCCCGCCCAGACGTCCAGCACGTCGTCCAGCGTCGGCACTCCCCTGGCGCGCAGTTCTGCCGTGGACCGCCGGATGACGGCCCGGCCGCCCAACCGGGGGATCCGGGCGTCGTGGACGACGACGAGGTGGCCATCGGCGCTGCGCCGGATGTCGATCTCGATGCCGTCCGCCCCGGCCGCTAACGCCGCGTCGACGGCCTCAACGGTGTTCTCGGGGCCGGGATTCCGACTGCCACGATGCCCCAGGACCTCCATCCAGCCTCCCACCCGATCGCCGGACCAGCCCAACGCCATCCTGCACCGCGGACGCGGAATCCGCTCAGCAAACAGATCGACGGCGCCGCCTGGGCCGGGCAGCCGCCGGCGCTTACCGGATCGGGCCACCCCGGCCGTCAGCGCGCTGGACGGGGGGCGTAAGAAGTACGTGAACAGTGAGTTGCGGCCGATCCGATGTACCGGGGCCTCGGAGCACCGGACGTCCCTAGGCGGAAGTCCAAGAGTCCCCGCATGGACCCGCCAGAAAACCGCCCCGACCATGCCTAGTTGGCATGAACCGTGTCGGGGGGACTCATATGGCCTGGTCGGACTATCCAGACAACGCCTGACCGATGGAGCCAACAGCCCATAGCCATCAGGCACGAATGGCCGCACGTACTAGTCATCCGGAGCGCGGCCGATCGTGGTCCGTCCGTGTCCCTGGCGGACAAGTGCAGGCCAGAGACCCTGTGAAGGCGCCCTGAGGTTCTTGCGCCCCTGCCCGTTCCGGTGGGAGGGTGGCGAATGTCCGAGGTGCATGACCACATACACCCGGGCGCAAGCTGCACGTGTCATCAGACACACAGCCGTCAGGACACACAGCCGTCAGGACACACAGCCGACAGGGACACAGTCGACTAGCCGACACTCCGGCGAGTCGCGACGGGTCGCGAGAGAACCTCTGCTCGAGGCCGTCAGGTCGCGACGCAACCTGAGGGGCCGGCAAGCCGTCTCAATGTGCAGTGTCGCCCGCTACGACCGAGGGAGTAGGACGCATGGACTGGCGCCACAGAGCGCTCTGCCGTGACGAGGACCCCGAGCTCTTTTTCCCGATCGGGACCACCGGACCTGCTGAGCGTCAGATCGAAGAGGCCAAGGCCGTCTGCCGGCGTTGTGCCGTTACCTCCGACTGCCTGAACTGGGCACTCGAAACCGGTCAGGACGCCGGCGTCTGGGGCGGCCTGAGCGAGGATGAGCGGCGTGCCCTCAAGCGCCAGGTGCTCCGGGTCCGCACGGCCTGAGCCGGTGGAGTAGGCCCGAGGGCGTAGCCCTCCCCGGCGGGACGAGCAGGCCTCGACCGACGGGCCCATGGGCTGGTCGAAGCCGACCTGGTTGAACCGCACACCGTCGCGCTCTTCGGAGAGCGGCTGCATAAGGAAAAAATCGCTGGCCGACAGGTTGATCGGTGCGGCGGTTGCGTCCGTGCCCATGTCACGCTGCGCACCCAACCCGTGCGCAGGGGACCACGGCACTCTCGGCCGTTCTGTCCGCTTGGCCGCCGTTTCCACACGGTGAGCCTCGGACGGAGCGGCCGATGCGTTTTGGCGGGCTAGCCGACCAGCCGCGGGTGCGTAGCCGCCCTCACGCTCCGTCAGCCTGAGCAACAGAAAACCTGACGCAATGCGAGCGCTCGACGCGCGCTCGCGGACGACAGGCCCCACGGAACCCGTAGTACCCGGCCTTGCAAGCCCCAAACACTCAACTTGAAGAAAGTGGGATGGACAGGAGCGCCTCCGTCCCACGGTCGGCCCCGGCCTGCAGCCGGATCGTCCCCTGCATCTCGCC
>Ga0068858_100003500_pt1 | contig 15571 bp, 10 predicted proteins | sample KBSSwiS12_FD_66589 | JGI IMG/M metagenome (GOLD analysis project Ga0068858, IMG submission 66589) | Switchgrass rhizosphere microbial communities from Kellogg Biological Station, Michigan, USA - KBS Switchgrass S1-2 | ecosystem: Host-associated > Plants > Roots > Rhizosphere > Soil ...
GCTGGAGTCCATGCCGGATGGCATCGTGATGGTCAATCCGGAGGGTCACATCGTGCTCACGAACCGGCAGGCCGACCTGCTGTTCGGGTACGACACCGGCGAGTTGCAGGGACAAGTGGTGGAATGCCTGCTGCCGCCGCGCTTTCGCGGCGGCCACACCGGGCACCGCTTCAACTACTTCGCCAGGCCGCGCACCCGCACCATGGGCGCGGGCCTGGAGTTGTACGGCCTGCGCAAGGACGGCACCGAATTCCCGGTTGAAATCAGCCTGAGTCCGCTGCAGACCGAAGAAGGCACTCTGGTCATGAGCGCGATCCGGGACATCGGCGACCGCAAGAAAGCCGAGCAGAAATTCCGCGGCCTGCTCGAATCCGCGCCCGACGCCATCATCATCGTCAATCGTGACGGCAAAATCGTCATTGTCAACTCGCAGGCCGAGAGCATCTTCGGTTACGCGCGCGCCGAGCTGCTGGACCAAAAAATAGAACTGCTGTTGCCGGAGCGCTTTCAGCCTAGTCATCCTGGTCGCCGCAATGGGTTCTTCGCCGACCCGCGGGTGCGCCCCATGGGCGTGGGATTGGAGCTGTTCGGACGGCGCAAGGACGGCAGCGAATTTCCAATCGAAATCAGCCTGAGCCCCCTGGAAACCGAGGACGGCACCCTGGTCTCCAGCGCCATTCGCGACATCACCGAGCGCAAGCGCATCGAGCAGCGGCTGCAGGAAGCCAGCCGCATGAAAAGCGAGTTCCTGGCCAACATGTCGCACGAGCTGCGCACGCCGCTGAACGGCATCATTGGATTTTCCGAGCTTCTGGTGGATGAAAAAATCGGCGCGCTGAACGAAAAACAGAAGGAATACCTGGGCGACATCCTCAACAGCGGGCGTCATCTGCTGCAACTCATCAACGATGTGCTCGACCTGTCCAAGGTCGAGGCCGGCAAGATGGAGATTGTTCCGGAGCGGTTTTCCCTTGCCAAGGCGGTTGAGGAGATTTGCGCCGTCATCTCGCCGCTGACCAAGAAAAAGAGCATCGCCATACGGACCGACATCGCGCCCGGCGCCGAGCACGTCGTGCTCGACCTGCACAAGTTCAAGCAGGTGCTGTACAACCTGCTTTCCAATGCCACCAAATTCACCGCTGACGGCGGCAGCGTGCATATCGCGGCCACCCTGCCGGCGGCTAACCGCCTGTTGCTGGAAGTCCGCGACACGGGCATCGGCATCAAGCCCGAGGACCTTGGCAGGCTGTTTGTCGAATTCCAGCAGCTCGATTCGGGCGCGGCGCGCCACTTCGAAGGCACCGGGCTGGGCCTTGCCTTGACCAAGAAGATCGTGGAGGCCCAGGGCGGCAGCGTCACGGTCAGCAGCAAGCCCGGCGAGGGCAGCCTGTTCAGCGTGCAGCTTCCGTTCGGGGCCATCGCCGCGGCGGCGTGACGGCAACGGCATGGGCGCACGCATACTCATCGTCGACGACAATCCGGTCAACCTCAAGCTGGCGGCGGACGTGCTGGAAATGGAGGGCCACGAGGTCACCCGTGCCGTGGACGCCGAGGACGCGATCCGCCTCATCGAGGACAGCCCGCCCGAACTCATCCTGATGGACATCGCCCTGCCGGGGATGGACGGCCTCACCTTGACGCGCAACCTGAAGGCCGATGCGCGATTCAAGGCCATCCCCGTGGTCGCCCTGTCGGCGTTCGCCATGAAGGGCGACGAACAAAAAGCGCTGGACGCGGGCTGCGACGGCTACATCACCAAGCCCATCAACACGCGGACCTTCCCGGCCCAGGTTGAAAGCTTCCTGATCCGGCCGCCACGGCCCATGAAGCTGCTCATCGTCGACGACCACGAGACAAACCTGAAGCTGCTGCGCGCGCAGCTTGAAGTGGCCGGCCACACCGTGCTGGAGGCAGGCAACGGCGTCGAGGCGCTGCAGGTGCTGGAGCGCCGGGCCGTGGACGGGGTGGTGTCCGACATTCTCATGCCGCAGATGGACGGCTACCGCCTGTGCCTCGAAGTGCGCCGCAGCGAGCGATTCGGCGCCGTTCCGTTCGTGCTTTACACCAGCACCTACGACTCGCCCGCCGACCGCGATCTGGCGCTGTCCGCCGGGGCCGACGCCTACATCGCGAAGCCGGCGCCGACCGACACCATTATCGAGGCATTGCGAGCCGCGGCCAAAAAGCCGGCTCGGCCGCGCGTCGCGTCGGACGCGGCCGGCGAAATCGCCGCGCCCGTTCTGAAGCAATACAGCGAAGCCCTGGTTCGCAAACTCGAGGTGAAAAATCTCGACCTGGCGCGCGCCCACGAGGGCCTGGTTGAGGTGGAGGCCCGGTTGTCGGGCTTGATCGAAACGGCCATCGACAGCATCATCGCCATCGACGAAGAACAAAAGGTCATACTCTTCAATTCCGCGGCGTCCAGAATGTTCGGCTACTCTAGGACGGAGGCGCTGGGCAGGCCATTGAATGATTTCATGCCGGCGCGCTTCCGCGCGGCGCACACCGCGCACGTGCACGCCTTCGCGCTCGAAGCCAAAAACGAGCGCCACATGGCGGCCCGGGAGGTATCGGCGCTGCGCCGCGACGGCACCGAGTTCCCCATCGAGGCCTCGATTTCGAAACTCGACACCTCGCATGGCCCGCTGTACACGGTGTTCGTCCGGGACATCAGCGAGCGGCACAAGGCCACTCGGGCTCTGGCCGACAGCGAGCAACGCTTCCGGCAGATCGCGGACAGCGTTGGGGATGTGTTCTTCCTGCGCTCCCCGGACGGCAGCCGCATGGACTACATCAACCTGGCCTATGAGCGCATCTGGGGCCGCGGCCGCGACGTTCTGTATGCTACGCCGGGTTCGTGGGTGGAAGCCATCCACCCGGACGACCGGGCAGCCGTGCAGGCGATGTCCGCAACGGGCGCGCTGACCGGGGCGTTCGAGATCGAGTTCCGCATCGTTCGTCCCGACGGCTCCATCCGGTGGATCGAGTCCAAGGGCTTCCCGGTGCGCGACGACTCGGGCAAAACCATCCGCATCGCAGGCATTGCCACGGACGTGACCGAGCACAAAAAGGCCGATGCCCGGATACGCAGCCTGAACCGCGTCTACAGAGTGCTCTCCGGCATCAATACCCTCATCGTGCGCGCGCAGCATCGCGACGAACTGTTCCAGGAGGCCTGCCGCATCGCCGTGGACGCGGGCGGTTTCAGGATAGCGATCATCGGCATGATCGATCCGCAAGGGGAAATCGTGCAAATTGTCGCCAAGGCGGGCGGGACCGAGGATTTCTTCACGGAGGCGCAGGCGGTTTTGACCGCCGACACCGTGCATGGCCGCGGCGCGTCCGCGCTGGCCATCCAAACGCTGAAACCGGCGGTCTTCAATGACATTGCACGTGACGCCCCCCAGACGATGGGGCCGCAAATGCCCTCGGCTGCGGGCTTCCGCTCCGTGGCGGTGCTGCCGCTTGTCGTCGATGGCAAGGCGCTGGGCATATTCTCGCTGCAGGCGGCGGAAGTGGATTTCTTCAATGACGATGAGATGAAGCTGCTGCGCGAGCTGGCTGGAGATATCTCGTTCGCCATTGACCACCTGGCCAAGATCCAGATGCTCAACTATGCCGCCGATTACGACGCCGTAACCGGCCTGCCCAACCGCAGGCTGTTCACCGAGCGCCTGTCACAGAGAATGGACGCGGCGCGGGGCAAGGATGAATTGCTGGCGGTGGTGCTGGTCGATATGGAGCGTTTCCGGCGCATCAACGAGACGCTGGGCCGCGCCGCCGGCGACGACTTGCTGCGGATGGTCGCCGGCCGGCTGAAGAAGGCCAACCCCTCGGCGGCGCGCCTGGGCGTGGACATGTTCGCATTCAAGGTAATAGACCGGCAATCGGCAGCCGATGTCGCGCGCGTTCTCGAAGAAATTTCAACGAGCTGCTTCGGGCAGCCGTTCACGCTGTCCGGGCAGGAATTGCGCATCGGCTGCCGGGGCGGCGTGGCGGTCTTCCCCGGCGACGGCGACGACGCCGAAACGCTGCTTCGCAACGCCGAGGCAGCGCTGCACCGCGCCAAGGCCGCGGCGGAACACTGTGTCTTCTACGCGCCCGCCATGAATGCGCGCGCGGCCGAGGCGCTGGCGACGGAAAGCAAGCTGCGCCTGGCCATAGAGCGCCGGGAGTTCGTGCTGCATTACCAGCCCAAGGTCGATTTAGCAGGCGGACGCGTTGTCGCGGTGGAGGCCCTGATCCGCTGGCAGAGCCCGGAGCGGGGATTGGTGCCGCCGCTGGAATTCATTCCCATTCTTGAGGAATCCGGGCTGATCGGGGCGGTGGGCGAATGGGCGCTCGGCCAGGCACTGGCCGATGCCCGCCGCTGGCGGGCGGCCGGATTTCCGCTGCGCGTCGCCGTCAACGTGTCTCCGCTGCAATTGCGCCGCTCCGATTTTGCCGCGCTGATAGCGCAGGTCACGGCAGAGGGCGGCGCGGCACTGCTGGAACTGGAGATCACGGAAAGCGTCATCATGGAGGACGTCGATCGCAATGTCGGCGTGCTGAAGCAAATCCGCGACATGGGCGTCGCCATCGCCATCGACGACTTCGGCACCGGGTACTCTTCCCTGGCCTATATCGCGAAATTTCCGGTCACATCGCTCAAAATAGACCGGACCTTCATCCTCGGCATGACCAAGAGCCCGGAGGGCATGGCCATTGTGTCGAGCATTGTGGCGCTGGCGCACGCCCTGAATTTGCAGGTCATCGCCGAGGGCGTCGAGACCGAGGAGCAGGCGCGCTTGCTCAGATTGCTCCGTTGCGACGCGGCGCAAGGCTATTTGTACAGCAAAGCCATTCCCTCGGCCGACTTGGAAACGCTGTTAAGCACGGGCGCCACGCTTCCAGTTCGCAAACCTGCTTAGAGTCGGCCTATCTGCACGCTGCAGGAAAGTATGCTCTTGTTCTTGCTGCCGGCCAAGCTTCCCGCGTTACGGCAGCAGCAGCTTACTGAATTTCTTCATTGCGAGGCAAGCGAGTGCAACTCCATCGCGATCCCGCGATGGGGAGCGCGCGCCCAACGGCAAACCCTCAAGATTGACAATGCTTCATTACCACGGTAATGTAAATCTGTGTCCATCGCTCAATCAAAACTGACGGCCCAAGGCCAAATCTCCGTCCCATCCGCGGTCCGCAAAAAACTCGGCCTGGGTCCCGGTTCCGTTTTGGAATGGGATCAGGTCGGCCAGGACATTGTGGTGCGCAAATCGGGGCGGCACACCTCGGTGGACGCCCACAAAGCCCTGTTCCCGGAGGGCGGCCCGCGGCAAAAGGCGCCCTCATCCGTCAAGGAAGGCATCGCCAAGTACATCCGGCGCAAACATGCGCGCGGTTGACACCAACGTCCTGCTGCGCCTGCTGGTGCGCGACGACACAAACCAAGCCAACGCGGCCGAGGAGTTCGTCGCGCAAGGGGCATGGGTGTCCCACCTGGTGCTGGCCGAGGTAGTGTGGGTGCTGGACGCAGCATACGGCCGCTCGCCCGCGCAGCTTGCGAACGCGCTCGCAACCCTGCTCGACCACAAGCAATTGACGCTTCAGGACCCGGAGGTGGTCGCACTGGCTCTGGCGCGTTTCCGCTCGCGGCCATCGCTGGGGTTTTCGGACTGCCTGGTGATCGAAATCGCCCGTAGGGCAGGCCACCTGCCGCTCGGGACTTTTGACCGGAACCTGGCGAAAGTTGAGGGTGCGCTGAGGTTGTGACGCTGCGCGGCCAACGTTTTGCGGCCAAATCAGCGGCGAACAGCGGGCCCTCCCTGACAATGCCGCGCGCACGTCTCGCGGATTGTTCCGCAGGCGGGTTGAATTTGAAAAATCGGTGTCCGGGCGGTTCGTTCGGCACTTATCCGGAAGCCGGCTGTCTTAACCGCGGTTTCAATTAGCGGCGCCACACTGGCGCCATTGCATTTCATGACAATTTCATCTCACATGGTCTGGCGTCTGATCACCAACCTTGGCGACAGCAGCGTGGTGCTGCCGCTGGGCGCGCTGCTCACCGCCATGCTGTGGCGCTATGAATCGGTGCGCGCCGCCTGGCTGATGCTGCGCGCGCTCGTGCTGTGCGTGGCCGGGCTGTCGGCGCTCAAGCTGGCATTCATTTCCTGCGGGCATGCCTGGCATGCCCAACTGGAGAGCCCCAGCGGCCACACCGGGCTGTCCATCCTGGTGTACGGGGCGCTGGCGGCCGTGGCCATGGGCATGACGTCGGTGGCGGCCGGGGCGAACCTCCGGCCAATACCGGAAGCGGGCGGCGCGGCCCTGCGGCTGCAGGCTATGCTGCCCATGCTCATCGGCTATGCCGCCCCGCCGCTGGTGGGCGCCATCGCCGTGTCGCGCGTGGCCCTGCGCGCCCATACGCTGCCTGAAGTCAGCGTGGGGGCGGTGGTGGGCCTGGCATCCCTGCTGTGCTTCGTGCTGCCTTATCGGAAGCTGCCGCACGCACGCTTTCCCATGGGCGCATTCGTGCTGCTCATGCTGGCGGTGCTGGTGGTGACCTATGGCGAGAATTCGCCGGCCGAGAACGTCATCCGCTACTTCGCGTCCCTCATCGTGCGCAGCAGTGGGGTGTGCAGCGGCTGAGTCGGGTCGCCGAACTCAGGCCGGCGTCAGCTTGGCGTATTCCAGCGCCAGCCACTTCATGCCCTGGCGGCCGAAATTGATCTGCAGCCGAGCGTCCGCCCCCTGCCCTTCGGCGGAGACGATGACGCCCTGGCCGAACTTGGCGTGCGTGACGGCCTGGCCGATGCGGTAACCGTGGGCGTTTTGCGGAGCGGCGGCTTTCTTGGATGGCATTGAAGACGCCGTCTGGGCCGCCCAGCCCGAGGGCTCCGACCACGCCGGTTGCGCCATCTGGCCGCGCAGGCGCGGCGTCAGCCACTTGAGCAGCCCGGCGGGAATCTCGTCGATGAAGCGCGAGGCCACGTTGTAGCGCGTCTGGCCGTGCAGCATGCGCGTCTGGGTGAAGGACAGGTACAGCCGCTCGCGCGCGCGCGTGATGGCCACGTACATGAGGCGGCGTTCTTCCTCCAGGCCGTCGTCCTCGCTGGCGCTTTGCTCGTGCGGGAACAGGCCCTCTTCCAGGCCGGTGACGAACACGGCGAAGAACTCCAGGCCCTTGGCGGTGTGCACGGTCATGAGCTGCAGGGCGTCGGTGCCCTCGGCGGCCTGGTTCTCGCCCGATTCGAGCGCGGCGTGGGCGAGGAAGGAAGCCAGGTTGTTGCTGTCCTCGCCCTCGGTTTCCTGCACGAACAACGCGGCGGCGTTGACCAGTTCGTTCAGGTTCTCGATGCGGTCGGCGCCTTCCTTCTCGTTTTCGTAATGGCGGATGAGGCCGCTGCGGTCGAGCATGTGCTCCACCACCTCTTTCAGTTGCAGCCCGGCGGTTTCGGTGCGCAGCACCTCGATCATGCGCGTGAAGCTGGTGAGCGCGGCCTTGCCGGTCAGGTGGCTGGCCGCGGCGAACAGGCTGCCTCCGGCGACCTTGGCCGCGTCCTGCACCTGCTCGATGGTGCGCGTGCCGATGCCGCGGGTGGGGAAGTTCACCACGCGCAGGAACGCGCCATCGTCGTCGGGGCTGGCGATGAGCCTGAGGTACGCCAGGGCATGCTTGATTTCCAGCCGCTCGAAAAAGCGCAGCCCGCCGTAGACGCGGTAGGGAATGCCCTGCGAGAACAGGGCGTGCTCGATGAGGCGCGACTGCGCGTTGGAGCGGTACAGCACGGCGATGTCGCGGCGGGCGTGGCCTTCCTTCACCAGGTTCTGCACTTCCTCGGCGATCCAGGCCGCCTCGTAGCCGTCGCTCTGCGCCTCGTACACGCGCAACTGCTCGCCCTCGCCCGCCGCCGTCCACAGGTTCTTGCCCAGGCGGCGCGCGTTGTTGGAAATCAGCGCGTTGGCCGCCGCCAGGATGTGGCCGTGGGAGCGGTAGTTCTGCTCCAGGCGGATGATGTTCTGCACCTGGTAGTCGCGCTCGAAATCGGCCATGTTGCCGACATTGGCGCCGCGGAAGCGGTAGATGCTCTGGTCGTCGTCGCCCACGCAGAACAGGAAACTGTTCGGCCCGGTGAGCAGCTTCAGCCAGCGGTACTGCAGGCGGTTGGTGTCCTGGAACTCGTCCACCAGCACGTGGCGGAAGCGGTTGCGGTAATGGTCGCGCAGCACTTCGTTCCGCGACAGCAGCTCGAAGGAGCGCAGCAGCAGCTCGGAGAAATCGACCACCCCCTCGCGCTGGCACTGCTCGTCGTAGGCGGCGTAGATTTCCACCGAACGCCGGCTGAAGTCGTCGTAGGCCTCCACCTGCGCGGCGCGGCGGCCCTCTTCCTTGGCGCCGTTGATGAAGTACTGCATCTGCCGCGGCTGGAACTTCTCCTCGTCCACGTTCATGGCCTTGAGCACGCGCTTGATGGCCGAGAGCTGGTCCTGCGAATCCATGATCTGGAATAGCTGCGGCAGGCCGGCATCGCGGTAATGCGTGCGCAGCATGCGGTTGCACAGGCCGTGGAAGGTGCCCACCCACATGCCGCGGGTGTTGATGGGCAGTTGCGCCGAAATGCGCGTCAGCATTTCGCGCGCCGCCTTGTTGGTGAAGGTGACGGCCAGGATGCCGTTGGGGCTCACGTTGCCGGTCTGGATCAGCCAGGCGATGCGGGTGGTGAGCACCCGGGTCTTGCCCGAGCCCGCGCCCGCCAGGATGAGCGCGTGCTGGTTGGGCAGGGTGACGGCGGCGAGCTGTTCGGGATTGAGGTTGTCGAGGAGGGTCATGCGGATTCAATCAGTCAGCGCTGATTTTACCGCACGCCCCCGCGCACATTGACCCGCTTGTGACCGTTTTGTGCGGCGTTTCTCGCGCCGCGCGCGGTCAAATGACCGCCGCGCTCAAACTACATCGACGCCTTGGGCTCCGTCGCTCCGAACTGGCCTTTCACCCGCGCGGCCAGCGACTCGGCCTCGGCCTTGGATGGCAGGTTGGCGATGCGCACGCTGTAGACGCGCTTGTCGCCCTGCGCGGTGGGCGAGATGGAGGCGGCGTAGCCGCCGGCGCGCGCCGCGTCGTAGAGCTTGAGCGCATCGTCCTGCGACGCGGCGCTGCCCAGCACCACCTTCCACTTGCCGCCGCGGCGCGCGGCGCCGCGTCCGGTCTCGATCTCGGTTTCGGCCGACCAGATTCTCACCTGTTCGGCCGGCACGTCGGCCAGGGGCTGAGACCGGCCCTGCTCGCGCTGGTAGAACTGGTTGGCGCGGTCCATGGCCAGTTCGGCTTCGCCCGGCGGGGTGACGGCAATTTTCCCTTCCAGCAGGCAGACGATCTGCTTGCTGGCGTCGGACTTGCCCCACAGGTCGGTGCCGCGGATGCCCACGGTCACGGTGGCGATGCGGATGCTCACCTCGCGGCGCTGGCGATGCTTGGCCAGGGCGTCGGTGGTGAAGCGGAAGGCGCCCTGCAGCACGTCCATGGCGGCCTCGAACACGTTGCCCCGCTGCATGCCCAGCCGGTCGAGCTTGAATTCGGCGTTTTCACCCAGCTTCACGGCGCTGCCGTCGCTGCCGCGCAGCAGCAGCCGCGAGCCGGGACCGGTGCGCAGCTTGTCGTTGGGCTTGAGCGCGGCGCCGGGGGCCAGCGGCTCCGGGCGGGCGCCGTCGCGCTCGATCCAGGCCGGCATCTGCACGCCTTCCACCACCATGCCGGAGCGGCCGGCAGCCTGGGCCTGCAGGGGCAGCGCGATGGACAGGCAAGCGGCCAGGGCCCCGGCCGACACGGCGGCACGCAGTTTCGCGCCTGGGCGGGTGACAGTGGAAGCATGGGGCAGGGTCATGCGATTCTCCCGGTGGTGTTTGGAATGCTTATACGGGAAAACGCGCCCGGCGGACGAGGACATGGCCTGTGGATGCTGCGCCGGGCGGTATAATTCACGCTTTTTGCGGCCGCCTTTTACCCACCTGCGGCTGCTTTTTACGACCGCTATTTAGACGAATATACGAGCCGGTATGCAAGCCCAGTATCAACCCGAGCGTGTGGAGCGCGAAGCGCAGGCCCATTGGGAGCGGACAGATGCCTTCCGCGCTCCCGACCTGCCCTCGGGCGAACCCAAGTACTACTGCCTGTCCATGTTCCCCTATCCCTCGGGCAAGCTGCACATGGGGCATGTCAGAAACTATACCATAGGGGATGTGGTCACCCGCTACTACCGCATGCGCGGCCACAAGGTGCTGCAGCCCATGGGCTGGGATGCGTTCGGCCTGCCGGCCGAGAACGCCGCCATCGCCAACGGCGTGCCGCCGGCCAAGTGGACCTACGACAACATCGCCTACATGAAGAAGCAGCTCAAGTCGCTGGGTTTCGCCATCGACTGGAGCCGCGAAGTCGCCACCTGCCGCCCCGAGTACTACCGCTGGAACCAGTGGCTGTTCCTGCGCATGCTGGAGGCCGGCATCGCCTACCAGAAGACCGGCACGGTGAACTGGGACCCCGTGGACCAGACCGTGCTCGCCAACGAGCAGGTCATCGACGGCCGCGGCTGGCGCACCGGCGCCGTGGTGGAAAAGCGCGAAATCCCCATGTACTACCTCGCCATCACGCGCTACAGCGAGGAGTTGCTGGCCGACCTCGACACGCTGCCCGGCTGGCCCGAGCGCGTGAAGACCATGCAAGCCAACTGGATAGGGAAGAGCCACGGCGTAAACATCGGCTTTCCGTACCGGCTCGACGGCGAGGAAAAAGTCTTGCGCGTTTTCACCACGCGCGCCGACACGCTCATGGGGGCAACGTTTTGCGCCGTGGCGGCGGAGCATCCCCTTGCGGCTTATGCGGCCAAGAGCAATGCCAAGCTCGCGGCCTTTGTCGAGGAGTGCAAGCGTGGCGCGGTCATGGAAGCCGATCTCGCCACGCAGGAGAAGCTCGGCATGCCGACGGGCTTGTCCGTGACGCATCCGCTGACCAACGAGCAAATTCCCGTCTGGGTCGGCAACTACGTGCTCATGACCTACGGCGAGGGCGCCGTGATGGCGGTGCCCGCTCATGACGAGCGCGATTTCGCCTTTGCGAAGAAATACGGCTTGCCCATCAAGCAGGTGATCGACGTGGAAGGCAAGGCGTATTCCACCGATGCCTGGCAGGCGTGGTACGCCGATCATGGGCGTTGCGTGCACTCAGGCAAGTACGATGGCCTGGACTTCGTCCAGGCGGTGGATGCCATTGCCGCGGATTTGAAGGCCAGGGATTTAGGCGACAAGCAAGTCACCTGGCGTCTGCGGGACTGGGGTATCTCCCGCCAGCGCTATTGGGGCTGTCCCATCCCGCTCATCCACTGCGCCAAGTGTGGCGCGGTGCCCGTGCCCGACGACCAGTTGCCCGTGGTTCTCCCCGAGGACCTGGTGCCGGACGGCAGCGGCAATCCGCTGAACAAACATTCCGCCTTCCTCGCCTGCAAGTGCCCCAAGTGCGGCGCCGATGCGCGGCGCGAGACTGACACCATGGACACCTTCGTGGATTCGTCCTGGTATTTCCTGCGCTACCCCTGCCCGGACAATGCCGGCGCCATGGTGGACGAGCGCGCGCAGGCCTGGATGCCGGTGGACCAGTACATCGGCGGCATCGAGCACGCCATCCTGCACCTTTTGTACTCGCGCTTCTGGACCAAGGTGATGCGCGACTTCAAGCTGATCGACATCGACGAGCCGTTCAAGAACCTGCTCACCCAGGGCATGGTGCTGAACGAGATTTTCTACCGCAAAGCCGAGGCCTCGGCCGACGGCAAGAGCGGCCGCGTCCAGTATTTCAACCCGGCCGACGTGGACGTGCTCACCGACGAGGCGGGCAAGCGCACCGGCGCGGTGCTGCGCGCGGACGGCAAGCCCGTCGAGTCCGACGGCATCGGCACCATGTCGAAGTCGAAGAACAACGGCGTGGACCCGCAGTCGCTGGTGGAGGAATACGGGGCGGACACGGCGCGCTTTTTCATGATGTTCGCCAGCCCGCCGGAAGCGACCCTGTTGTGGTCCGACGCCGGAGTGGATGGCGCGTTCAAGTTCCTGAAGCGGGTGTGGAGCTTCGCCGCCGACCACGCGGAAGTCCTGAAGGGGCAGTCTGCGAAGACCGAAGGCAAATACTCCGGCTACCCCTACCCGGCGGACATGGCCAAGTCACATCCCGACGTCGCGAGGTTGCGGCGCGAAGTGCACCTGCTGTTGAAGCAGGCCACGTACGACGTGGAGCGCAAACAGTTCAACACCGTGGCCGCGGCCACCATGAAAATGCTGAACGCGCTGCACGACATGCCCGGTCTCAAGACGCACCCCAAGCTGCTGCACGAATCCTTCGGCATCCTGCTGCGCGTGCTCTATCCCATGGCGCCCCACATCGGCCATTCGCTGTGGACCGGCCTCGGTTACGCCGGCGACATCATGAACGCCGCTTGGCCGGAGGTGGACGAAGCGGCCCTGGTGCAGGACGAGATCGAACTGGTGTTGCAGGTGAACGGTAAGCTGCGCGGCAAACTGCTGGTGCCTGCGTCAGCCAGCCGCGAGGAAATCGAGCGTCTCGCCCTTAGCCACGAGGCCGTACGAAAGCACTTGGAGGGCCGAACTCCGAGAAAGGTCATCGTGGTGCCGGGCAAGCTGGTCAACGTAGTCGGATAACCGCATACGGGCGATCGAATGATCCGTCTTGGACTTTTGAAGTTGTTTCTAACGAGTCTGTTGCTCGCATCGCTCGCAGGATGTGGATTTCAGTTGCGCGGGCGCACCACCCTGCCCTTCGACACGCTGTATGTGCCCAGCGGCAGTCCGCTCGCGGTTGAGCTGAAGCGCAACGTCGCGGCCGGCACCCAGACCAAGCTGGTGGACAAGCCGGCCGAAGCGCAGGCGCGCATGGAGTTCCTTCAGGACTCGCGCGAGAAGGTCATCCTGTCGCTGGATTCCGCGGGCCGGGTGCGCGAATACCAGTTGCGCGGCCGGGTGGCCTTCCGCGTGGTGGACAATCGCGGGCTGGAGTACCTGTCGCGCAATGACATCCTGCTCACCCGCGACGTGTCGTTCAACGACGCCGAGGTGCTGGCCAAGGAATCGGAAGAAACGCTGCTGTACCGCGACATGCAGACCGACATGGTGCAGCAGATCCTGCGCCGCCTCGGCGCCGCCAAGCTGCCTGAGGGTGCTGCCCCATCCGGCACGTCTTCCGCGCCGGCGGGCGCGCCGACGGTGGCGCCCGCGGCCACGCCCTCCCAGGCCAATCCCGCCGCGCCCATCAGCGCGCCCGCGGTGTCCCCCAACCAGTCGCCGGCCCCCGGGCCGGCCGCGCCGGTCACCCGTTAGCTTCGATCACGGCAAGCGCATGCCCTCTCTGCGGCCCGAGCAACTGAACGCGCACCTGCAACGCGGCCTCGCGCCGCTGTACCTGGTGCACGGCGACGACCCGCTGCTCTCCATGGAGGCCGTGGACGACATTCGCGCCACGGCCCGCAAACAAGGCTTCAGCGAGCGCGAGGTGCTCTCCGTGGAGCGCAGCTTCGACTGGGGAGCGCTGCATGCGGCCAATGCCGGCATGTCCCTGTTCGGCGACCGCAAAATCGTCGAGCTGCGCATTCCCACCGGCAAGCCCGGCGCCCAGGGCGGCGAAGCCATCAGCGCGCTGTGCGCCAACTTGTCGCCGGACACGCTGGTGGTGGTGACCCTGCCGCGGTTGCCCAAGCGCGACCAGTCGGCGGCCTGGTTCACGGCGCTGACGCGCGCCGGCACGGTGGTGGAAATCTACCCACTGGAGCGCGCGCGCCTGCCCGAATGGCTGGCGGGGCGACTGGCGCGGAACAAACAGTCCGCCGACCGTGACACCCTGGCCTTCCTGGCCGACAGCGTGGAAGGCAACCTGCTCGCCGCGCACCAGGAAATCCAGAAGCTCGCCCTGCTCGCGCCCGAGGGCCGCTTGTCGTTCGAAACCGTGCGCGCCTCGGTCATGAACGTGGCGCGCTTCGACGCCGGGCAGTTGACCGTGGCCATGCTGGGCAACGACCGCGCGCGCCTGGCGCGCATGCTGGAAGGGCTGCGCGCCGAGGGCGAAGCCACGCCGCGGCTGGTGTGGATCGTGGCCGAGGAAATCCGCACCATCGCGCGCGTGCAGCGCTCGGTGCAGGCCGGCCGTCCGGCGGCCGAGGCCGCGCGCGAAAACCGCGTCTGGGGCGAACCCCGCGTCAGCCTGGTGGCCGCGGCGGCCCGGCGCCTGTCGCGCAAAAGCCTGCTCGATGCGCTGGCGCACACGGCGCGCATCGACCGCATGGCCAAGGGCGTGGCCAAGGGCGACGCCTGGGACGAACTGCTGCAACTGGGACTGAAACTGGCGGCCTGATCATGAATACCCAAACCCGAGACCCATCTCCAAAGGCTAAGGCGCCCGGCGTGTACCGCCGCCGCATCGTGCTGCAGGCCGAAGGCCGGCGCGTGTTCGCCGCGCTGGAGGACGATTTCCATCATATGTACCTGGAGATCGCTCATGACGGCGGTGCGGTCACCGCCGCCTGGGGCAAGACCCTGCGCGTCCCGCGCGACAGTTGCCCGGCCGCGGCGGCGCGGCTGCGGGAATTCGTAGGGCTGCCGCTCAGCGGCGGCGCGCGCGGCATCGATCCCCTGCAGCACTGCACCCACCTGTTCGACCTGGGACGCTACGCCCTGGCGCATGCGCAGCGCGGGGGGCGAAGGCAATACGACATCACGGTGCCGGACGCGGTGGACAGGAAGAGCGAGCCGGAAATATTCCGCGACGGTCAGCGGGTGATGCAATGGCAAGTGGCCGGGGCCAACATCACCGCACCGGCGGAATTCGCCTGCGAAAACCTGTTCGGCAAGGTGAACTGGAAGCACTTCGAGCCCGATACCCTGGAAGCGGCCATGCTGTTGCGCCGGGGGATCTGGATATCCTATGGGCGGAGGGCCAAGGCGCGCGTCGAGAATGGGCGCGAACCGCCGGCGGGGAGCTGGATGCCCACAAAACTGGCAGGGGCTTGTCATTCCTTCCAGCCGGGCGTGTTTAAAAACAGTAAGCAGATCGACGGGAGCGTATGGGACTTTACGGACCGGGCGCATGACTTGTTAGCCGAATTACCCAACGGGTCCATTCCCAACTTCTAGGAGGCCCGCGCTTCCAGCGCGGGGGTCTGGACGGCGCTTCGTAGTCGCGTGCCAGCCCTCATACGGCAGGGTAAAATCTGCTTATGAACGCCGTTTCCGACTTGCATAGCTACATGCTCGACCTGGGGCGCGCCGCCCGCGTGGCGTCGCGCGAGTTGGCGCGCGCGGATACGGCCAAGAAGAACGCCGCCCTCATTGCCATGGCCGCGGCCATTCGGCGCGACCAGGCCCGGCTGATCGAGTCCAACCAGCAGGACCTGGCCTCGGCTCGTGCTGCCGGCAAGGACGCCGCCTTTATCGACCGCCTCACCCTCACCCCGGCCGGCATCGAGTCCATGGCCCAGGGCCTGGAGCAAGTGGCCTCCCTGCCCGATCCCGTGGGCGAAGTCAGCGACCTGAAACAGCAGCCCTC
>Ga0068858_100003502_pt1 | contig 15564 bp, 9 predicted proteins | sample KBSSwiS12_FD_66589 | JGI IMG/M metagenome (GOLD analysis project Ga0068858, IMG submission 66589) | Switchgrass rhizosphere microbial communities from Kellogg Biological Station, Michigan, USA - KBS Switchgrass S1-2 | ecosystem: Host-associated > Plants > Roots > Rhizosphere > Soil ...
TTCTACGTGCTGGCACTTGCCATCATTGTCACGACCGTTCCCTGGACCGCGACGGGCGTGAAGGTCGTTGCACAGAGTCCGTTCGTGACCATCTTCGCGCATTCCGGCATCCGGCACGCCGCCGGGATCATGAACTTTGTGGTGATCAGTGCCGCCCTGTCGAGCATGAACACCAACGTGTACCTGTGCTCCAGGATGTTGTTCTCGCTGTCGCGAGGCCGTTATGCACCGCGGTTCCTCGGCAATCTGAGCAGGAATGGCACACCGGTTGCGGCCATACTGACCTCGGGAGCGTGCATTCTCGTTGCCGCCGGCGTGTCGATCTACACGCCGCAGGCCTACAACTATCTGCTCGGGGTCGCTTTGTTCGCGGCCATCATTGTCTGGATGATGATTCTCATCAGCCACCTGAGCTTCCGGCGGTTCCACGATCCCAGGAGCCTGCCGGTGCGGATGCCGCTGTTCCCCTGGATACAGATATTCGGATTGGTGATGCTGGCCTCCGTGCTCATCACCATGGGACTGAGCAAGGATTACAACGTCTCCTGGGAGTTCGGCGTGCCATGGATGCTCCTGATCTCGGGCGCGTATTTCATCTGGGCGAGAGCACATAAAACATGATGACCGACTTCAAAGAGCTGCGTGGCCGGTTCCCCGTGCTGGAACGCAAGACATACCTGAACAGCGGCTCCTATTGCGCGCTGGCCGATACGGTGAAGCAGGCGATCAACAACTACATGGATGACCGGTTGCTCGTGGGAGCCAACTGGGACGTGTGGGTGATGAAGAACGAGTCAGTACGCTCGCTGATGGCACAGGTGCTGCGCGCGGAAGCCGACGAAATTGCGGTCACTGCATCCGCCTCCGCCGGCATCAATGCGCTCGCCAGTGCTTTGAATTTCACCGGGCGTCGCCACGCCGGGAAGCGCGACAAGGTGGTGATCAGCGACTTTGAGTTTCCCACCAACGCCCAGATCTGGCATGCGCAGGAGCTGCGCGGTGCCCGTGTAGTCCACGTTCATCGTGATGCTGAGGGCTACATCCCGTTGGAGCACTTCGAGAAGGCCATCGACGAGGAGACGCAGATCGTCGCCGTGACTCAAGTTTGTTTCCGCAACGGCGCCAGGCTGGATATTCCCGGGATCGTGAAGCTCGCGCACGCCAAGGGCGCGAAAGTGATGCTGGATTGTTACCAGGCCGTGGGCTCGATGACGGTTGACGTGAAGGAGCTCGACGTCGACTTCGCCGTGGGCGGCATGCTCAAGTACCTGCTCGGCACCGCCGGCCTGGGATTTCTGTATGTCCGCAAGGAGCTGATTCCCGAGCTGACACCCACCAATACCGGGTGGTTCGCCCAGGCCAACATCACGGCCATGGATATCACGGCCAACCGGCCATCCCCGACGGTCCGGCGCTTCGAGGCCGGTACGCCTGCCGTGGTGAATTGCTACGCGGTGGAGGCGGGGCTGAAGATCATCCTGGAAGTGGGGACCGATGTGATCGAGGAGCGGGTCAAATACCTGACCCGGTTGTATATGGACCGGCTCGAGGAGATCGAGTGGCCGAGCGTCACGCCGCGCGAGGATGCGCGGCACGGGCCGATGGTCTGTGTGCAGGCGAAGCAGGTTGCGCAGTTGTTTGGCAGGTTGACGGAGCAGGATATCGTCACCTCGTTCCGGGATGACAACCTGCGCGCCACTTTTCATTTCTACAACAATGAAAAGGATGTCGAGACCATCGTGCAGGCGCTTCTAGGCCACCGGGCCGAATTTCGCCCCGGTTGACGCCGGACGGTCCAGTATCATCTGCGGGCTCCTCGCGGCGAGTGCCGCGCTAATTGAGAAGCGAAAGAGCATGATGAACGCACGGATGGCCTCCTCACCGGCAGCTTTTCCCGTAGAAGCCCTGCGCGAGCAATTCCCTGCATTGAAGCATGCCGGCAATTCCATCTTCTTTGACAATGCGGCCGGCGCCCAGGTCCCGCAGATGGTGTTGGATGCTGTCAATTTCCATCTGATCGATCACAACGTGCAGCGCGGTGGTCGCTATCCGCAGAGCATGGCGGTGGATGAAACGATCGCACGGGCGCGCGCCAGCGTGGCTGCGTTTGTCAACGCGCGGCGTCCCGAAGAAATTGCCTTCGGCATGAACGCAACTTCCTTCATCCGGATCATCAGTCTCGCGATCGGGATGACGCTCGGGAAGCGCAACGAGATCATCATCACCGACCTCGACCACGAGGCCAACATCGCCACCTGGCTCGTTCTCGAGCGCATGGGGGCGAAGTTTGTCTGGTGGAAGATGCGTGATGACGGCTGTCTGCACGTCGATGACCTGAAGCCCCTGCTGAGCCCATGTACCCGTTTGGTTGCGTGCACTCTGACATCAAACGCGCTCGGCACCATAGTTGATGTTCGTGCCGCCGCTGATGCCGCGCATGCCGTCGGCGCCGAGATTTTCCTCGACAGCGTGCACTACGGTCCGCACGGCCAGATAGACGTTCAGGCGCTCGATTGCGACTACCTGGTCTGCTCCGGCTACAAGATCTTCGCGCCGCACATGGGGTTCATGTACGGCCGTTATGACCTGTTGATGGCATTGCCGACATTCCGCGAAGACTTCATTCCCGATGAGCCGCCGGGAAAGATTGAAGCCGGCACGTTCATCTATGAAAACGTCGCGGGCATGGATGCGGCCGTCAGCTATCTCGCGCAGCTGGGACGCACCCTTTCGGGGAAATCAGGCACATTGGGTCAGGATACGCAGTTTGCCATGAACGCCATCAAAGCCTATGAGCAGACGCTGTCCATAGAGCTTCTGCGCGTGTTGAAGGACCGCAAGGCCACCATCTATGGCATCGATTCCGAGGCGCGCATCCATGAGCGTGTGCCGACGATCTGTTTCAACATTCCGAACGTGTTGCCGCAGACAGTGACGGAAACCATGGCGCGCGCCGGCATCGGCATCCGCGACGGTCACATGTATGCGCCGCGACTGATGCAGCGCATGGGACTGGCGAAGGAGACCGGCATGGTCCGCGTGTCACTGGTGCATTACAACACGTTGACCGAGATCAACCGCTTCGCCGCTGTGCTGAAAACCCTCTAGCGGGGGATCGAAACCGTGAAGGTAGTCCGGTTGTCGCCGCCGCCGGACTGCACCTCCACGCGACCGCCGTGCGCTTTGATAATCTGTTGCACGATGTAGAGTCCCAAGCCGAGTCCTTCCGCACGTCCGCTCTGGCGTTGAGCCCCTCTGAACGGATCAAACAGTTGAGGTAGCAGGTCGGAGGGTATGGTGCCGGCATTCGACACTGTCACCACCACGGCCCCGGTTCGTGTGCCATCGACTTTCACATGCACGGCGCTGACATCCGCACCGTGCTGAAGTGCGTTGCCCAACAGGTTGGAGACAACCTGGGCCAGGCGCTCGCCGTCCCAATTGCCGTTGAGATCGCCCGTCTTCTGGATTTCGATCCGGCGTTCCGGCCAGGCGCTCTGGATCTCGCCAACCACACGATCCACCAACGCGCCGAGCTCCGCTGCTTCGCGCTTGAGAGGGATGCCGCCGGCCAGGCGGGCGCGCGCCATGTCGAGCATGTCCTCGATCATGCGGCTCATGCGTTGGCCGCTCGAGAGAATTCGCGCGGCCGTATCCTTCACGGGCTGCTCGGTCGAGCGGCGTTGAATGAGCACGGCTGACGTGAGCACCGCATTCAGCGGACTGCGCAGGTCGTGACTCAACACGGCCGTCAGCATCTCGTTGAGGCGCAGCGTTTCGGTCTTTTCCCGCAGCTCCTGGGCGAGCTGCTGTTTGTGCCGGTGCAGTTGGAAGAACACATCGGCCTTGTTCTGCAGGATGTGCGGCTCGATGGGCTTGAAGAGAAAATCCACGGCACCACTTTCGTAGCCCTTGAACAGCCGGTGCTGGTCGCGGGCGCCGGCGGTGACAAAAATGATGGGGACCTGGCGGGTGCGTTCGCTGCCGCGCATGAGCTCGGCCAGCTCGAATCCATCCATCTCGGGCATCTGCACGTCGAGAAAGGCGAGGGCAACATCGTGAATCAGCAACAGCTCCAAGGCCTCCCGGCCGGAGCGTGCGGTGAGGATTTCCAGGTCCGGCCGCCGCAACAACGCCTCGAGCGCCAGCAGGTTTTCCTCCAGATCATCGACGAGCAGACACTTCACTGAGTTCTCCATTGTGGTCGCGAGCTGCCTAACCCAGTCCTTTGAGCAGCTCCGCAATTTCGGGGAGCGACAGCACAAAATCCGCCGGATTGCGTTGCAGCGCGGACACTACCATGAGAGGTACCTTGGCGCTGTCCGGTTGTTGAACGACCGTGACACCGCCGGCGCGATGGATCGCGTGCAGGCCGGCTGCCCCGTCCTCGTTGGCGCCGGTCAGAATCACGCCCAGCAACCGGCTGCCGAACACGTCGGCTGCGGATTCGAACAGCACATCCACGGAAGGGCGCGAGAAATGCACGGGCTCCTCTGTTGAGAGGGCAATCTGCCGGTTCCGTTCCACCAGCATGTGGTAGTCCGGTGGCGCGAAATAGATGGTCCCCGGCTCGATCGGCTCCTTGTCATCCGCTTCCCGGATCGGCAGCGCGCAGCGCTTTTCGTAGATCTCCACGAGCAGGCTGGGCCGTTCACGGGGCAGGTGCAGGACAATCAGCACGGCGGGGCGAAATTTCGCCGGCAGGCTGGGAAGGATCAGGCCCAACGCTTCCACTCCGCCCGCGGAAGCGCCGATGACAATGGCCTCGATGCGGCCTTTGAGTGATTCGACTGCAATCACAAAGCGTCCTGTTTCTGGAAGATGCGGTCGTTGGGGACCAGCTCAATGAAGGAATTCCGGTGTGCCGAGAAGCGCAGCGACTCCTTCGAGCCGATGCCGAGGAATCCCTTGCGGCACAATGCATCGCGGAACAGGCCAATGGCCCGATCCTGCAGGTCGCGGTTGAAATAAATGAGCACGTTGCGACACGACACGAACTGCACTTCGGCAAACACGCTGTCAGTGGCGAGGCTGTGATCCGAGAACACGATGTGCTCGCGCAGGGACTTGTCGAAGACGGCGCGCCCGTAGGCGGCCGTGTAGTAGTCGGACAGCGAGGTAGTGCCGCCTGACTTGCGATGGGCCTCGGTGAATCCCGCGATCCGATCAACATCGTACACGCCAGCGGTTGCTTTCTGCAGGACGCCGGGGTTGATGTCGGTCGCGTAGATGAGGCTGCGACCCAGCAGCCCTGTCTCGCGCAACACGATGGCCAGTGAGTAGACTTCTTCACCGGTGCTGCAGCCAGCCACCCAGATCTTGAGTGACGGGTAGGTTCTCAGGACGGGGACTACCCTCTCGCGCAGCGAGCGGTAGTAGCTGGGGTCCCGGAACATCTCACTCACGGGAACCGTGAGGTAATCCAGCAGCGCCGGGAACATGGCCGGATCGTGCAGGATCTTGCTCTGCAGCTCGGAGAAAGTCCCGACCTTGAAGCGGGACATCGCCGCGGTCAGCCGCCGTTTGATGGAGGCAGTCGCGTAGCGCCTGAAGTCGTAGTGATACTTCAGGTAGATCGCATCAATCAGCAGATGCAGCTCGATGTCGACGTCTTCAGTGGCCACGTCGCAGGCTACTTCGGCATCCAGACACGTACCAGTGACATCAGCTTCTCCACATCCAGCGGTTTTGCAATGTAGTCGTTGGCGCCGGCGGCCAGGCACTTTTCCTGGTCATCGCGCATTGCTTTCGCGGTCAGGGCGATGATGGGCAGCTTCTTCCAGTCGGGCCGCTTGCGAATTTCGCGCATGGCGGTGAGGCCGTCCATCTCCGGCATCATGATATCCATCAACACGAGATCGACGTTGGGGTTGCGGGTGAGCGACTCCAGGGCTTCGCGACCGTTGCGTGCGATTTCGATTGCAGCGCCCTTGGGTTCCAACAGGCTCGACAGCGCAAAGATATTCCGGACGTCGTCTTCAACCACCAGGATGCGCCGGCCTTCCAACGCTGCATCGCGGTCGCGGGCAACCTGCAACATCCGCTGACGTTCCGCCGGCAGCTTGGACTCAACCTGGTGGAGGAAGAGTGTGACTTCATCCAACAGCCGCTCCGGTGAACGGGCATCTTTGATGATGATGGATTTCGAGAAACGCCGCAGGCGCTGCTCTTCGTCACTGGTCAGCGAGCGGCCGGTGTAGACAATGACCGGCGGGAATGAGACTTCGTCCGTTTCCGCCATTTTCTGCAGCAGCTCATAGCCACTGAAATCGGGTAAGTTGAGATCCATGACCATGCAGTCGAAAGTCGTTTCGCGAAGCCGCGCGAGCGCATCGGCCGCCGTGCGCACGGCCGTGATTTTTACATCATCGTTCTGCAGTAGTTGGCGAATGCTTTCGCGCTGCCGCTCGTCATCTTCAACCACCAGGACGTTGCGAACCCCTGGCGAGAATTTTGCTTCGAGACGTTGCAGCGCCTCAGCCAGTTGATCGCGATTGACCGGCTTCATGGCATAACCCACGGCGCCCATGGCCAGCGCTTCCTGCGAGTAGTCCGCGACTGAGACAACATGGACCGGGATGTGGCGCATCTGGGGATTGCGCTTGAGTTGATCCAACACGCCGAGGCCCGAGTAATCGGGCAGGTTCATATCGAGCAGGATCGCCTTCGGTCTGTAGGTCGCGACCGCGGCCAACGCATCATTGGCCGTGTGGGTGATGATGCATTGAAACCCGAGCTCATGCGCCAGGTCCCTGAGGATGGTGGCGAATGAAGGGTCGTCTTCCACGATCAGGATCAAACGCGCGTCCGCCTGGATGCGATCCGCGTCATCCTCGATCGTGCTCCGCGGCGTCTGCCCGGGCGCGGGTCGCGGCGTAATGCCGGGCGGCGGGGCAATTGCGGGTGCCGCCGCGAGCGGGCTCACGGCGGCGGCGTTGGTGTTGGCCCGGTACACGAGTGGCAAGGTCAGCGTGAAGGTGCTGCCTTCGCCGGGTGTGCTCACAACACTGATGTTGCCGCCCAACAGTCGAGCCAGGTCGCGCGAGATCGTCAGCCCGAGGCCCGTGCCGCCGTACTTGCGATGGGTGCTGCCGTCGGCCTGTCTGAAGGCGGCGAAAATAATTTCGCGCTGGTGCTCTGAAATTCCGATGCCGGTATCTTTCACATCAAAGCACAGTGTCTGGTGGGTGCCGGGGAATGCCCGCACGGTTACTTCGCCGGCCTCGGTGAACTTGAGGGCGTTGGAAACGAGATTTTTCAGGATCTGGCCGACGCGCTGCGGATCTGTCTCGATCTGCGTGGGCGCGCCCGTTGCCAGCTCAATCCTGAATCCCAGGCTCTTGTTCTGCGCAACGGGTTGGAAGGTACGCGACAGGTCATCGAGGATGCGGGCGACCGTGACCGTTTCCGGCGCCAGCTCGACTTTGCCGGCTTCGATTTTCGACAGGTCGAGAATGTCGTTGATGATGGCCAACAGGTCGTTGCCCGCGCCCGAAATGGTCTGCGCGAATTTGACCTGCTCGGCGGTGAGGTTGCCGGTGCGGTTGTCCGCGAGGATCTTCGCGAGAATCAGGGATGAGTTGAGCGGCGTGCGCAGCTCGTGGCTCATGTTGGCCAGGAACTCGCTCTTGTACTGGTTGGCGCGCTCCAGCTCCGCCGCGCGCTCGGTGAGGATTACCTGGGACCTGGACAGCTCGTCCTTCTGGTGTTCCAGCAGTTGCGCCTGCTCCTCGAGCTGCGAGTTGGTTTGCTCGAGCTCCGCCTGTTGGGACTCGAGCTGGGCCTGCGACTCCTTGAGGGAGCGGGATTGCACTTCCAGCTCCTCGTTGCTGACACGCAGCTCCTCCTGCTGGGTCTGCAGCTCTTCGCCCTGGCGCTGGGTTTCCTCCAGCAGTTCCTCCAGCCGCGTCCGGTCCTTCGAGGCGCGGATGGCGACGCCGAGGCTCTCCGAAATCCGGTTGAGCAACTCCAGGTCTTCCGAGTGAAGGGTGCGCAGGAATCCGAGCTCCACCATGGCATGGACCGTTCCATCCGCGGTGGCGGGTGCTATCAGGATCTCCCGAGGCGCACCGTGACCCAGTGCCGATGTAATGGGCAGGTAGCCGTCGGGCACGTTCTCGACCCTGAGAGGGCGGTTGTCCCGAGCCGCCTGACCGAGCAGCCCATCGCCGGCTCGCACGACGTCGCTGCCGGCCGCCATCGCGTAACCGGCAAACCTACGGAAGACGCCGGCTCCTTCGGCGATGTAGAGAGCGCCGACTTTTGCGCCCAGGTACGAACCGAGGAAGGTCAATACATGCTCGCCCAGCCGTTCCAGGCGTTGTTCGCCCTGAATCCGCTGGCCAAACGCCATCTGGCCTGTTCGCAGCCAAACCTGTGTGCGCCGTGCCCGGTAATCTCGTGAAGTCAGGATGGCCGCACCGCCAATCAGCAGCAGCAGCAACGATGAACCACCGAACGTCACTGCGGAGGAGATGAATTCGGCGTGTTCCCAGTCGTTCTGCCGTTCCGTCAGCGCGCCGCGCTCGCTCGCGGCCATGGTGGTTGCCAACTGCAGGATCCGGTCCATGTGCGTCTTGCCCCGGTCACTGCGCACCACCGACAGCGCCGCGGAGGTTTCTCCCTTCTGGCGCAGCGCGATTGTCTGATCCAGCTCGAGGAGTTTGTCCTTGACCTCCTGTTCGAGGTTCTTGAGCCGCTGCAGTTGCACCGGGTCGCTTTCGACCAGGTCATAGGCCTTGTGGAGCTCATCCGGAAGCTGAACCTTGGCGTTTGAAAACGGCTCCAGATACGGTTCTTCGCCGGTCAGCAGGTAACCGCGCTGACCCGTTTCGGCATCCTTGGCGAGGGACAGAATCGTTTCGAGCTGATCCATCACCTGCAAAGTGTGCGTGACCCGCCTTGCAGCCAGTGAGCGCGTTTGCAGTGAGCGATAGGTCAGGAGTGCGATGAAAGCAACGGCGGCGACCGCAACCACAAAGCCCAGCAGGGGCCCGGGCGGCAATGGGGCTCCGGCGCGCGGTCCGCCTCGAAATTCCGCTTCAACCGCGGAAGACACCTCGCTCATTCATTCACACCTTTGTTGTACACAGGGCACATCTTACGGCTTCAACAGGACGATTTTTACCAGGCAAAACGAGGCCATAGCGTGGGCTCGACCGTGCCATTGGCCCGGCCGTTTGGCCCGGACCGTTGGCCACTGCGTATCGCTACCAATGTGACGTAATCGAGTGCGGGTCCTCCGACTGAAGTCGGAAAATCGCGGCTGGGGATAGGAACCCGCGGACATGCTGACGGCACAGAAGCCCGACAACGAACAATCCAGACTGGCTTCGCTGCGTGCGCTCGACGTACTCGAAAGTGCACCCGAGGCGCAATTCAATGCGCTGGTGGGTGCTGCCGCCCACGTTGCGGGGACACCGATATCCTTGCTGAGTCTGGTCGACGCGAACCGCCAATGGTTCAAGGCCAACATCGGGCTGCCTGGCATCACGGAGACAACGCGCGACGCTTCGTTTTGTGCCCGCACCATCCTCCAGGACGATGTGATGGAGGTGCCGGACGCGTTACTCGATGAGCGCTTCGCCGACAATCCGTGGGTCCGCGGGGGACCTGGAATCCGATTTTATGCCGGCGCGCCGGTCCGTCTGGCAGACGGCTCCTGCGTCGGTTCGTTGTGTGTTATCGATCGAACCCCTCGCAAACTGACCGCGGCACAACTCGACATCCTCAGGCAGTTGGCCCAGGCGGCGGCTTGCGCATTGGAAGGCCGGCGGGCGGTCCAGCAATTGCGCGAGGCTTCCGGCGAGATTCGCTACAACGCTACGCATGATGCGTTGACGGGTCTGGTGAATCGCAGCGAGTTCGAGGCGCGACTGCGCCGGGTGTTGCAGAAGGCCGGTGAGGATCGCAGCGAGCATGCGCTGCTGTACATCGACATCGATCAGTTCAAGCTGGTGAATGACTCCTGCGGTCATGCCATCGGCGATCAGTTGCTGCAACAGGTCAGCAAGTTGTTTGGCGATGCCATCCGCACGCGCGATACGCTGGCGCGGTTGGGTGGGGATGAGTTTGCGATCATCCTGGAGCATTGCTCGGCGGAGCAGGCGCAGCGGGTGGCGCAGCAGATCTGCGATGCGATGGCCGTGTTCCGGTTCATGCACGACGATCGCAGTTTTCGTATTGGCGCGAGCATCGGGCTCGTTCCCGTGGATGATCGGTGGACCACGGCCGCGGCGATCATGCAGGCGGCTGATGCGTCCTGTTATGCAGCCAAAGAGGCTGGTCGCAACCGCGTTCACCTGTGGTTCGATACGGATACCGCGATCCGGGTCCGCGCCGGCGAGATGCAGTGGGCGATGCGTATCGAGCAGGCACTCGATCAGAACCAGTTTGTATTGTTTGCCCAGCGTATCGAGGAGTTGGGCAGAAAGTCCCACGGGATCCGGGCCGAAGCCCTGCTGCGCATGGTGCAGGATGATGGCGATCTCGTACCCCCGGGCGCGTTCCTCCCGGCGGCCGAGCGTTTCCACCTGGCATCGCGTATCGACAAGTGGGTGATGCAGAACGCCCTGGCCTGGCTGCAGTCCCTGCCCGATCCTCGGATCATTCGGACGCTTTCCATCAACCTTTCAGGCCATTCGATCGGGGATCGCGCGTTCCACCGCCACGCGATCAGTTCCTTCCGCGAAGCTGGCCCCCGAATCTGCCAACAGGTGTGTGTGGAAATTACTGAAACCGCCGCCGTCACGAACCTGGGTGACGCCGCTGCCTTCATCGCTCAGATCCGCGCACTGGGAGTCCAGGTCGCCCTGGATGACTTTGGCTCGGGCGCGTCCTCATTCGGGTACCTCAAGAACCTGCCGGTGGATTACCTGAAAATCGACGGCCAGTTCGTCCGGGACGTGGTCGACGATCCCCTGGACGAGGCGGCGGTCCGCTGCTTCGCCGAAGTCGCCCGGGTGGTCGGAGTCAAAACGGTTGCCGAGTTCGTGGACCGGCCGGAAGTCCTGGCCAAACTGCGCTCCCTGGGCATCGATTATGCTCAAGGGTTCCTGCTGCACCGTCCCGCGCCGTTGAATGACCTATTGGGGAGCAACGCCGTCGCCGTAGCCTAGGAGCCTGTCTGACAGGCTCCTGGCGCGTAAGTTTTTTCGATAGGGGCATGACGAAATTTAATTTGGATGCCACGGTCGTGCGTGTAGTCTCATGAGCATGGACGACTTCAATCTGCGTACCTACATCGGCTCTCTTCTCAACTCCCGCACGCCGGGTTTTGCGCTGCCGAGCGCGTTCTTCAGTGATGAGCGGGTGTATGCCGCCGACCTGGAGCACATCTTCGCGCGCCACTGGTTGTTTGTAGCCAGTGAGGCGGAGATCCCCGAGCCGGGTGATTACAAGGCCTACCAGATCGGGCCGTATCCGATTTTCATCCTGCGCCAGGACGACGGCGCGATTGCCGCCTTCCACAACACGTGCCGCCATCGTGGCTCGCGCATCCTGCAGCAGGAATCCGGTGTCGTAGGTTCGAAAATCGTCTGCCCGTACCACCGATGGGGTTATGACCAATCGGGCAAGGTCGTGGACTGTGGCCCGGGAAATGATGTCGAGCTGGCGCGCGGCCTGAAGCTGAAGCCGGTTCACCTGCGTAACCTGTCGGGGTTGCTGTTTGTGTGTGTGGGTGAAAACCCTCCCGCTGACTTCGAGGAGCTGACAGCACGGGTCACCCCGTATCTGAGCAAGCATGAGCTGTCACGCACCAAGGTGGCCAAGCAGGTTGACCTGATTGAGCACGGCAACTGGAAGCTCACGATGGAGAACAACCGTGAGTGCTTTCATTGCGGTGGTCACCCTGAGCTGTTGAATTCGTTGTTTCACTTCCTCGGTGATATCGACGAGGCGTCGCTGTCCGATGAGGAGCGCAAGATCTACGTCCTCTATCAGGAGGCGCAACGGCTGGTGCATGAGAGTTGGAACCGGGCCGGTGTCCCTTTCGCGCGCATCGAGGAGCTGTACGGTCGACCGACGGGCTTTCGGACCGAGCGTCTCGTACTCGCTGGCGCTGGTGAGTCCATGACGGCGAACACCCAGGTGGCATGCACCAAATTGCTGGGATCGTTGACCGAGAAGCGTCTCGGGACGTTGCATCTGCATACGCAGCCGAACGCGTGGTTTCACTTCCTCAGCGATCACGTTTTAACCTTCGCCGTATTCCCCATCGACCCCGTCCGCACCTTGGTGCGGACAACGTGGCTGGTCCACGCTGATGCGGAAGAAGGGAAGGACTACGACCTCAACAAGCTGACCGAGGTCTGGAACGCGACGAACCATCAGGATGCGCAGTTCGTTGAGGAGACTCAGCGTGGCACTGCGAGCCCTGAATATGTCCCCGGTCCCTTGAGCTCCACTGAGTTCATGGTCGATGCCTTCCACCGCTGGTATGATGAGCGGATGCGCATAGGACTGAAAATCTGACCGGTGAAGGGTGATCTCTACCCATCCATTGAGCCCTATCGCACGGGTCGTCTACCGGTAGACGACCTTCATACGATCTATTGGGAAGAGTGCGGCAACCCGTCCGGGGTGCCCGTCCTGTTCCTCCATGGTGGCCCGGGAGCGGGTTGCTCTCCAGAACACCGACGCTTCTTTGATCCGCAGTACTACCGGATCGTGTTGTTCGACCAGCGTGGGGCGGGTCGTTCGACTCCTCACGGCGAGACTCGAAACAACACCACCGCGCATCTCGTGAGGGACATTGAGGCGCTGCGCGGTCTTTTGAAGATTCCTCAGTGGCATGTGTTCGGTGGATCGTGGGGCTCCACGCTTGCACTGGCGTATGCGCAGACGCACCCCCAACCTTGTTTGAGCCTGACGCTGCGCGGGATCTTCCTTCTGCAGGCGTCTGAGGTTGATTGGTTCCTGCATGGGATGCGGAATTTCGCACCGCAGGCATGGGAGCAGTTTGTCGAGTTCCTGCCCGAGTCACTGCGGGGTGACTTGTGCGATGGCTATTGGACTCAGTTGAATCACGAGCTGCCTGAAATTCGCGCAGCCGCGGCGAATGCGTGGGCCGGCTATGAGGCTAAGAGTGTCAGCCTGCGGACGAGTGGCACCACCGTGGCGTCTGGGCCAGTCGCTTCGCCGTCCGCCGTTGGGTTGGCGCGGCTGGAAGTGCATTACATGCGGTCTCAGCAATTTGTGCCGGATGATGCGCTGATGCGCGGCGTTCCGCGCATACGGCACATTCCGTGTGCGATTGTCCAGGGGAAGTACGATTTGCTGTGCCCGCCGATTACGGCTGTGGCGCTGCATGCGGCGTGGCCGGAGTCGACGCTGCAGATTATTGAGGATGCCGGGCATTCGGCGTTCGAGCCCGGGATCCGCGCGGCGCTGGTTACCATCATGGATGGCCGGCGGGCCGGTTGACAGCGCCGGATTGAGCGGCCACGGGTCGCGTTGATGCGCGGTTGGCCCGTATGCGTCGCCGGGCGGTGTGCATGTAGCATTGGGCGGCGTGCGCGATTGGCGACGGCGGTTGGTATGGGCACTGCGGCCGGCGCGCGTACCGTGGCCGCCCCGCATGCCGCGGCCAGGCGTTTACGGCCGGTCGGCCAACAACGTCGCGTTGAGCGCCTCGATCACGATTTCCACGTGTTCCATGTGGAATGGCATGGGCGGACGCAGCTTCAGCACGTTGCCGTTTGGGCCCTCCGATCCTGTTAACACACCGCGTTCGCGCAACCCGTTGACGACACGTTTGGTTGTGGCTTTGTCGGTGAGCTCCGCGCCCACCATCAGGCCGGCACCGCGGACGTCGCGAATGGCTGCGTGGGTCTGGGCCAACTCTTTCAACCTTCGGATGAAGTAGTCGCCCGTCACCCGGGCGTTCTCCACCAGTCGCTCCTTGTCCAGCACATCCAACACGGCCAATCCCGCTGCTGCTGCGACTGGGTTGCCGCCGAAGGTGGAAAAGAAGCCTGTGTCGCGTTGGAATTTCTCCAGCAGCGCCCGGCGGGTGATGACTACGCCGAGCGGGTAGCCATTACCAACTGGCTTGCCGAGAGTCACGATGTCGGGGTGGTAGCCCCGCCTCGTGAATCCCCAGAAATGCGAGCCTGATCTGCCGAGGCCAAACTGCACTTCATCGCCGATGATGAGACCACCGGCTTTTCGCACCGCCGCTGCGATCGCGGTGATCCAGGTTGGAGGTGGGTCGTAGATGCCTGTGCTCGTCAGAGCGCTGTCGATCAACAGCGCCGCAGGTTTGTAGCCGCGTCCTCCGAGCCGAGCGATGGCGGCTGCCACGTCCGCCTCCGCCGCGGAGGCGATGTCGTTGGCCAATGGCGCGGCGAGTTGCTCTACGTGGGCGGGCACCTTCGGACATATCGCCGGCGACAGCGCCGTTACGGCGTCGGTGATGCCGTGATAGGCGAAATTCATCACCAGCGCACCTTCGTGGCCGGTGTGGGACTTCGCCATCCGCCAGGCGATGTCGTTTGCTTCGCTTCCCGAGTTGACGAACAAACACGCGTCGAGGTCGGGCGGTAGTGTTTCTGTCAGACGCTCCACATACTCGATGATCCGCGTATCCAGGTATCGCGTGTTGCTGGCGATGCGTTTGGCCTGGCTAGCGATCGCTGCCACGACGGCCGGATGCGCATGGCCGACGTGCGGGACGTTGTTGTAGACGTCGAGGAAGCGCTCAGCGTCGGAGGTGTACACCCAGACCCCTTCTCCGCGCACCAAGTGCAGTGGTTGGTCGTATGAAAGCTCGGCGTTTGCCCCCAGTGCCTTGTGGCGCCGACGGACCAGGTCGGCCGGCACGACACGCCCGCGGCTCAACTTTACCGACTCTACGCCGGCCGCTTCCAGCCACTGCTGCGTCAGTTGCTCCCTACCGCGCGCCGCCAACGCCTCCAGCGCCGCCGCCGATGCCGTAGCCAGATCAGTGTTAGTTGCCCCACCGCCGCTCGCTGGCGCCAGAACATCATGCTTCGATTGAGCCGCCTGCGCGCCGCCGCTTGCGGACGCCAGCGGGCCACGTTGCGATGTGACAGCGTTTGCGGACGCCCCGGGGGCCGGCTTCGCCACATCGGCGCGCCCCCCGTTTCGGTCGCGCCACGCCTGAATCAACACTCCAATGGCGATGCGAGCTGTGATCAGGTCGTACAGCACCTCAACATCGGCCCGCTCGAGCGGCTGCAGACTGGTGTAGCCGGCCAGCAGCTCAGGCAATTCGTCCAACGTCGCGACGCCGTCGATCAACAACTCGGCCATGGTGACGGCGATTTCCAGCGCCAGCGGCGCATGGATCATGTCACCGAGGTCGATAATCCCAACACAAGCATCACCGGCGTCGTTGACCAGCAGATTGCGGCCATGGCAGTCACCGTGGATAGCTTGCGACCGCAAACCCCGCAGCCGCTGCAGCAGTTGCTCGAGCGACTCGAGTGCGCTGCTGAGCGCGCTCCGCAGTTCCGGCGGTTGGATTTCCGCCAACATGGGCATCAACGCCGCGGCACGCCGCACGTCCCAGACAATGGGCTGCGCAAGGGCAGGGTGAAA